>Ga0208436_1008_pt1 | contig 335751 bp, 287 predicted proteins | sample RumMetMCoCulture_FD_188357 | JGI IMG/M metagenome (GOLD analysis project Ga0208436, IMG submission 188357) | Rumen microbial communities from New Zealand - Rumen Methanol Enrichment MEC1 Co-Culture (SPAdes) (version 2) | ecosystem: Host-associated > Mammals > Digestive system > Stomach > Rumen...
GGGTCACATCTGATCTCGTCTCGATCTCAGTAATAAAGTCTATCCACGTTTTGTTTGGTACTATAGATGGTAAGTCTATGGGAATTTCAGAAAGTTGCCGGCCTTTCAAATATATTATTTAAATAAACAACTATTTCTATTCAAATCTTAGTATTATAAAGTTCTATTTTTACAAAATTAATTGTTTAAAAGCAGTATTGTTTTTCTTGTTTTATTAATAACAGTTTTTTATGTGGATTATTAGAATTGTTTAATAATCTATTATTATAAATATGTTATTATATCTATTTTAGAATAATTTTTGGAGGATATATAAATGTTATATTTTGTAGGTCTTGGATTGTTTAGTGAAGATGATATTTCATATAAAGGATTTAAAGCTTTGCAGTCTGTTGATTGTATTTATGCTGAGTTTTATACTGCTAAGTTAATGGGCGGTAATATTGATAATTTGATTGATAAACTTGATGTTCCTTTCATTACTTTAAAACGTGAGGATGTTGAGGATTGTAATGTTATTATTAATGAGGCTATGACTAAGGATATTGCTTTTGTCACTGCTGGAGATTCTTTAATGGCTACTACTCATACTGAGTTGTATGTTGAAGCTGTTAATAAGGGTATTGAGACTCGTATTATTCATGGTAGTAGTATTTTTTCTGCTGCTCCAGGTCTTGCTGGTCTTCAAGCTTATAAGTTTGGTAAGACTACTACTGTTCCTTTTCCTGATGAGAATTTCTTCCCTCATTCACCATATGATGCTATCAAATTAAATTCTAGTATTGGTTTACATACTTTAGTATTGTTAGATATTCAGGCTCATAAGGATAGGTATATGACTATTAATGAGGCTATTGATTATTTACGTAAGGTTGAGTCTGAGCGTGGGGAGCATGTTTTTGATGATGATTGTATAGTTATTGGTATTGCTCAGGCTGGTAGTGATCATCCTATTGTTAAGGGTGGTAGGGTTGCTGATGTTGCTGATTTTGACTTTGGTAATCCTTTACACTGTATGATTGTTCCTGGTGATTTACATTTTCTTGAAGCTGAGGCTTTAGTTACACTTGCTGATGTTGATGAGGATTTACTTAAAGATTTTTTATGATTAATTAGTATTGCAAATATTTTATATAATGCTGATTTACATATATTAATATTAGATATTAAAAAAAATTATTTTTGGAATGTGATACTTTAGATAGAAATAAGCGTTCTAAATAAAATCTTATTAAGTAAATAGAAGTGTTTTAAGTGAACTACTCTGATGATAATTCCGTAGACTTTATTAAGGGTACTCATATTAATCATGATATGTATAAGGATATTCAGTTTATTCATGATAAGAAAACATGTTTTTATGAAGTAATTTGTACAAAATATGATAATTCAGAATGTCATGTTTATATTGGATATGACGGTGCGGCTGCTCGTCGGACTTATAATCGTATCATTGCATCTGCTAATGATAGTAAGTAGTACTCTATTTATCATTTTTTTTTAATATTATAATACACGTATTTTTTTATTTTTTTTTTTATTTTTTGAAAATTAGTTTTTTGGTGGGAGGGGAGGTTATGTTTGTTTTTTTAGTATAATTGTGTGTATTTAAGCAGATAGTCTTGGTAGTTTTTATCTAGCAGTCTGTGTAGTGTCATGAGTTCTGGGTTTGTTGCTGCTTTTTGTTCTGTTAGGTTTCTTAGTGTTTTGTTTTTCATGTTTTCTTGTATTTCTTTTATTGTGAATTCTATTTGTTTTATGTTTTCTTGTTCTAGGTCGTCTGTTAGTTGATATTCATTGCCAGGGTATATATTTGTACTTGTCATTAAGTTGTTATTTTTTGCTTCGTATACTGCTCTACTTGTGTCAAAGATATCTATTCCTATGTATGCTAAAATAGGTGTGATTTGTGTTGTTGCAAATGGGAAGTATAGTGTTGTGTTTGGGTTTATATTTTCTCTTGTTTGGATTATTATGTCTAGTAGACTTTCAGGATTTCTTTGTAGTTCATCTGTATTTGCAAATGCTAGTGTTGTGTATCCTAGTTTTTCTAGTTCTTGTGCACATTTTATTCTTAGTTGGGGGTATTGGGCTCCTTGAATTACTGCTACTTTGTTTTTTTCCTGGTTTTCTGCTGATTGTATTGTTTGTTCAACGTATTCTTCTGCTATTTCTTCTTGTATTTTGAATGGTGTTGGTATGTTTTTTATTGTTTCTACTGTCTTGTAATCTATTAGTGTTGGTGTGTCTTTGTTGTTCCATTGTCCTAGTCGTGATGGTCCATCATGTGCTTTTATTTTTAACATTCTTTTATTTACTCCTTATACTCTTTTTGAGGTTTTTGTGTTTTATTATTATATTGTATTTTTTTTGTTATATTTTTTATTTTCATTATATTTGTGTCATCTTTTAGATTACACAAGCCATTTTTTATGATACCTTTATATACTAATTTCAAATAACATATTAATAGAAATTTATTTAGAGTGTTCAGTTTGTAAATTTCTACAAGTTAACTATTAAAAATTTATCAAGATTGACAGATAGGTGAGTCAATCAAAAAAACCATCTGAAATATTTTTAGATGTAAAATATTAAATTAAATATTATAAATTAATATTTATTTATTGTGTATTTTATCAATGGAGTGAAAAAATGACATTATTAAACGAAAGTGAATACTTAGTAACTGAAAAAGATCTAGACCCAGCTTTCAAAGAAGCTATAATGGTAAATGGATCAGAAACTTTAGCTGTATGTTATCAATGTGGTACCTGTTCAGGTGCATGTCCTTCAGGAAGAAGAACACCTTACATGATAAGAAGATTAGTAAGAAAAGCATTAATGGGTTACAAAGACGTAATTGCAGATGACGCAATTTGGATGTGTACAACCTGTTACGAATGTCAAGAAAGATGTCCTCGTGATGTAAAAATCGTAGAAATCGTAAAAGCAATCAGAAACGTTGCTGCACACGAAGGTTACATGGCAACAGCACACAAAAAAACTGGTTCTTTCGTAGCAAAAACTGGTCACGCTGTACCTATTAACGATAAAACAAAAGCATTAAGAAAAGAAATTGGTCTTAGTGAATTACCAGCAACAACTCACTCAGATGCAGCTGCATTAGAAGAAGTACAAACATTAATCAAAGCAACTGGATTCGATGAATTAATCGGATATGACTGGGAAGCTGGCGACTTAAAAGAATAGGATTGTAATTAATAATAGGAGGATAAAAACATGGCATATGCTTACTTTTTAGGATGTATAATGAACAACAGATACCCAGGTATCGAAAAATCAACCAGAGTATTAATGGACAAATTAGGTGTAGAGTTACAAGAAATGGAAGGAGCTTCCTGTTGTCCTGCACCAGGTGTATTCGGTTCATTTGATAAAGAAACATGGGCAACAATTGCAGCAAGAAACTTAACAATTGCAGAAGATATGGGTTCCCAAGTATTAACAGAATGTAACGGATGTTTCGGTTCACTTCACGAAGCAAACTTATTATTAAAAGAAGATGAAGATTTCAAAAACAAAGTAAACAATTCCTTATCTGAAATCAACAGAGAATACAAAGGTACAACAGAAGTAAGACACTTCGCAGAAGTATTATACAATGATGTAGGATTAGATAAAATATCTGAAATCTTCGAAAAAGATTTAAACTTAAACGTTGCTGTACACTACGGATGCCACTTCTTAAAACCTAGTGATGAATTACAAATAGACAACCCTAAAAATCCAAAAATCTTAGATGAACTTGTAGAAATCACAGGTGCTAAATCAGTACCATACAAAGACAAAATGATGTGCTGTGGAGCAGGTGGAGGACTCAGAGCAAGAGATTTAGAAGTAACAACCAGTTTCACCCATGAAAAATTAGAAAACATGAAAGCAGCTGGCGTAGATGCTATTATAAACGTATGTCCTTTCTGTCACATGCAGTTTGATGTAGGACAAAAAGAAGTAAACGAACAATACGGAACAAACTTCGCAATCCCTGTATTACACTTAGCTCAATTATACGGATTAGCAATGGGATTATCTCCAGAAGAGTTAACACTTGATAAACAAGTAGTTGACCCTACAGAGTTAGTTAAAAAAATGAACACACCTAGAGAAGAAGCTGAAGCTGAATAAGTGTTCACAAACATATAACTTAAAGTTAAATTTTCTCACCCCCATCTTTTTTTTTAATAAAATTTTTAATTATCTTAATTTACACACAAATAAATTCCATTCTTATTTCCTATAATTATCAATATATTTATTAGATTAAAGGGAATAACATAATTATATAATAGAAATGAAAAAACATAAAAAAATAAAATAAAAATATTAAAGATAATAAAATTTACATTATAAGGAGATGGAATACCATGCAGAATTTTATTGTAGAGCTAGTAGGAGTATTCACAACAAAAGATTTACCTGAAGATTATGAGAAATTCGTAGAATATAAAGCAACAATAGATAAGAAAGAAGTACAGGAAAAAACTCCTATAGCTATCATGAAAGTTAAAGATACTACTAGTTATCATGTATTATTCCTAGATGAATATGATTCATTAGAACAAATAGATCAGGAATTAGAAGAAAAATTAGATGGTCAAATATATAATTACACAATACGTAACATATTACAGGGGCATATGAATGGTTAATGATATGAAAGATCCATTATATTTAAGATGGGGTGTTCTTGATCATCTTCTTAAAGAACTTAAAAAGAAGTATGAGGATATTCCAAAAGAAATGATTAGAGATTTACAATATGCTAGGGCATTAACAAACTTTTACCTAGAAGACCCAACAGAACCAGATAGAGCTAAGGAGATAGGACGTATTGATTCATTATTAAATACAGTTGAAAGAAATCTATTAGCTTTAGCTAGTAATGAAGGAGAAGAATACGTAAAAGAGTGGGAACAAAAATTATTAGAAGCATCACAGGGTAAAGAAGTATTCAAGTCAGTGAATATTCAGTCAAAGTTTATACCAGGTATGCCTGCAAACTTTGATTTTATCAGATTTAATTTCAGGGAACCTATCCAGGAAGAAAGGTTTATTGAAATCTGTGAGTATGAGAATGTTATCATAGAATTTGATGATAATGATACTTCTGTATTTGTATTTGGTGAAAAACCTAATATTAAAAGTGCTCTAAAAGAAATGAGTCCATTCTTTTCTGAACAGTTACAAGAAGCTTAGGCTTCTTCTTTTTTTTTTATTTTCTAATATATTGATAAATATACATATATTCATATACAAGTAGTATGTATACCCTAATAGAGAATTTAATCATGATTATTTTTTGTTTATAATTGTAACACGGGGAGAATATTATGACAAATGATGATATAAATCAAAAAGTTGATAGAGATAAGATAATTATTCAAACTAGTGTGATAGGTATTCTGGCAAATATATTATTAGCAGTATTCAAAGCATTTGCAGGTATAATGTCTAATTCTATTGCAGTAACCCTTGATGCTGTAAATAATTTATCTGATGCTTTATCATCTGTAATTACTATTATTGGAAATAAGTTAGGATCTAAAGCTCCAGATAAGAATCATCCACTAGGTTATGGAAGAATAGAATATCTAAGTGCTATGATTGTAGCAGGAATTGTACTTTATGCAGGTATTACTTCAATTATTGAATCAGTTAAGAAGATTATCAATCCTGCAACACCCGAATACACAAGTATTACATTATTAATCCTTGCAGTGGCAATTATTGTAAAACTAGTGCTTGGGTCATATGTGAAAAAGAGGGGTGAGATTGCTAATTCTGGAGCATTAATAGCATCAGGAGCAGATGCAACTTTCGATGCAGTTTTATCTTTATCAGTACTATTATCAGCACTTCTATACATATTCACAGGCATCTCATTAGAAGCATACGTAGGTGTTATAATCTCAGCAGTAATTATCAAGGCAGGTATTGATATGATGATAGAAACATTAAATGATATACTAGGAAAACGTGCTGACCCAAAAACTACTGCTCATCTAAAAGAACTTCTAACAGAAGAACCACAAGTAAGGGGAGCTTATGATATATTCATAACAAATTATGGTCCGGATAAAAATTATGCATCAGTACATCTAGAATTACCTGATGTAATGACAGTAGAAGAAGTTGATGAATTAACCCGTAAATTACAGGAAAAAGTCTACCAAGAAATGGGAATAACTCTTATAGGAGTAGGTGTTTACTCATATAACACTAAAAATGATGAAGCAGGAAAAATACATAATACAGTAATGGAAACTGTGATGAATCATGAATGGGTATTACAACTTCATGGATTCTTTGTAGAAGTCGATAAAAAACAGATGCGCTTCGATGTAGTGATGAGTTTTGATATTGACTGGGATGAAGGACGGGATATTCTACAAAAAGAGGTTAATGAACTTTATCCTGATTATGAAGTTCAGATAGTCTCAGATATTGATATATCTGATTAATAACTGTTTTATAAAATGTGTAAAATATATAATTACACAATTCTATTTTTTCTATACTTATACTTTTTTTTATACTAAATAATATTAATATCAAATGAGATATCTACATATAGTTAATTAAATTAAGGAGAATTTTTTACGATGAAAATATTAATAATTACAGATATTCATAGTGCTCCTGATAAAATATTTAGTTATTTAGACGAAAATCCAGTAGACCAAATTATTATAACGGGTGATGTAACAGAATTTGGTCCTGAAGACTATTTTATAGAAACACTTAATAAATTTAGTGAATATGCTCAAGTTCATGCACTACAAGGAAATTGTGATCCGAAAAATGCAAATGAACTACTAGATAAATCTAACATAATCAATATACATGATAATACTTCAAATATTGGAGATATACAAGTAGTTGGTTTTGGTGGATCAAATCCTACACCATTCGATACACCAAATGAATTTAGTGATGAAATATTATACAATGAATTAAGTAAATACAAAGATGTATTGGGTTCAGATTCTTATACTATTTTAGTAACACACGCACCACCACTAAACACAAATGCAGACAAAATAGAATCTGGTGCACATGTAGGAAGTGAAGGTATAAGAAAAATAATTGAAGAAACACAGCCAACACTAAATGTATGTGGACACGTTCACGAATCAATAGGTCAAGACAAAATTGGAGACACTGTAGTAGTAAATCCAGGAGACGCAGCAAATGGACATGCATGCCTCCTAGAATTAACAGATGAAGACATCAAAAATAAAAATGTTAACATAAAGATATTTACTATACAATAAAGAGATGATTAAACTAAAAAGAGGAATTACATGACAAAGTTCAAAGAAGAAGATGTATACATATTTAACAAAGAAAGAGAATGCATGAGTCGAGAAGAATTCAGAGAATTACAACTAAGACGATTAAAAAAAGTAGTACGCTATGCATACGATAACGTACCATTTTATAGAAATCTATACGACAAAAACAATGTATCACCAGATGACATAAAAACATTAGAGGACATACAGCTACTACCATTCATAACAAAAGATGACCTAAGAAATACATATCCCTTCGACCTACAGGCAGCACCAAAAGAAGACTGGGTAGAAGTACACTCAACAAGTGGAACAACAGGAATTCCAACAGTAGCAGCATACACACAAAAAGACCTAGACATATGGGCAGAATGTACGGCAAGAGGACTGGCAAGTGTAGGAGTACATAAAAAAGACATAGTAAACATAGCATACGGTTTTGGATTATTCACAGGAGGACACGGAGCACAATATGGAGCACAGAAAATAGGAGCACTAGCAGTACCCATGTCTTCAGGAAATACAAAAAAACAAATGAACTTCCTCAAAGACTTCCCAGCAGACTTCCTATGTTGCACACCATCATATGCATTATACATAGCAGAATCATTTGAAAGAGCAGGAATAGACCCAAAAACAGTACCTATTAAAGGAGGAGTATTTGGAGCAGAAATGTGGACAGAAGAAATACGTCAGAAATTAGAAGATAAATTTGGAATATCTGCCCAGAACATCTATGGACTAACAGAAGTAATGGGTCCTGGAGTATCAACAGAATGCCATATAAAAGATGGAATGCACATAGCAGAAGACCATTTCTATCCAGAAATAATAGACCCTAACACACTAGAAGTGCTACCAGAAGGAGAAACAGGTGAAATAGTATTCACATCCCTTACAAAAACAGGTATGCCAGTTATCAGATACAGAACAAAAGATATCACATCACTAAACTATGATAAATGTGAATGTGGAAGAACAACTGTTAGAATGAGCAGAATTATCGGACGTAGCGATGACATGCTTAAAGTAAAAGGAGTAATAGTATTCCCTAAACAAATCGAAGAAGTTATCATGGCTATGGATGAACTATCACCAGCATATCAAATCATTGTATCAAGACCAGATACACTAGATGAAATAGAAGTACAAGTAGAAATTGACCAAGCAACATTCTCTGATTCCATGACCAACCTAGAAGAATTCAAATATAAGGTTGGTAAGGAAATCAAAGAAGCAATAGGTATAGGAGTAAAAGTAACTCTAGCAGAACCATACTCAATTCCAAGAAGTGAAGGAAAAGCAAAAAGAGTAATTGATAAAAGAAACTTTAATTAAGAGGTGCATAACATTGCCAATAAAACAAGTATCTGTATTTTTAGAAAATAAGACAGGAAGATTATGGAAAGCATTAAATATTCTTAAATCAAATGATATTGATATAAGAGCATTATCTATTGCTGACACATCGGAATTCGGAATATTAAGAATGATTGTCTCTAATCCTAAAAATGCAAAGGAAGCACTTGAATCTGAAAATTTTGCTGTAAGTCTAGCTGATGTACTAGCTATAGAAGTAGAAGATCAACCTGGAGGACTAGAAGCAGCACTAAACATACTAAATAGTAATAATATCAATGTAGAATACATCTACGCATTCGTGGAAAAGAAAACACAGAAAGCTTTAGTTGTACTAAGAACTGAAGAAAATGAAAGAACCTTAAAAATATTACAAGACAATGGTTTTTCATTAATAGGTCAAGATGAAGCATATACATTATAATAATGTATATCTTCCTTTTTTTAGTTAAATCTGTTAAAAATATGTTATAATATAAATTATTTTAGGCTTTAACAGATACTTCCTATTTTTTTAAATTATAGATATAACTAGGTAGATTATATGAAAATTGCATCAGCACAGATGAAAATGGATTCTAGTTTAGAAAAAAATTATAATAAATCTATCAATTTTATAGAAAAAGCATCTTATTTAGGCGCTGATTTAATTTGTTTTCCAGAAATACAGTTAATTCCTTTTTTCCCACAATATGAAAAAATGGATGTAACAGATTATATACTTGAACTAGACTCTAAATATGTTCAAGGAATACAAGAAGCATGCAGAAAACATGAAATATATACATCACCTAATTTCTATGTTAAAGAAAATAATAAACTCTATGATATGAGCTTGTTAATAGATGACTCAGGTAAGATTATAGGTAAACAGAAAATGGTTCATATTGCTCAATGTAAAAATTTCTATGAACAAACATATTATACTCCCTCAGAGGAAGGATTTAATGTTTTCAATACTAAATTTGGAAAGATTAGTATAGTCGTATGTTTTGATAGACATTACCCTGAAAGTATCAGAACATGTGCATTAAAAGGTGCAGAACTTATTATTATTCCTACAGCTAATATTACGCTAGAACCAGAGGAACTTTATAAATGGGAAATTAATGTTCAAGCATTTCAGAATAGTGTTAATATTGCATGCTGTAACCGTGTTGGTGTTGAAGATAAGATGGAATTCTCAGGTAAATCAATAGTAAGTGATTATCATGGAAATACTATAGAAATAGCTGATAATACAGAGCAATTATTATTGGCTGATATTAATTTAGATAATGCAACTAAAGTAAGGAAATCTAAATCTTATTTCAGTTTAAGAAATAAGAAATTTTATTTATAATTTTAGATTATTTTTTTCCTTTAATTAATATTTGAATAAGTAAATTATGAACTTTTTTTTTAGAAACCAATATTGATAACATATATTAGAATTTTATAGAATTCCAGAATTGGTACGGTGTATTATTAAAACCATTGATTATACTATTTCTGATAAATTGATTACTTAGTTTGCATGATTCTAGTAAATCATGGTTATTGATTAATTGTGATGTTATTGCAGATGAGTATGTGCATCCTGTACCATGAGTATTATTTGATTTGATTAGTTCACCTTTTATTTTATGAACTTCGCCGTTTGTGTACAGTATATCATTTCCTTGCATATGTCCACCAGTAATTACAGTGTTGTTTGGATTACTTAATTTTTCTGCAACATTAATCATATCTTCTTCAGTTTCTATTTTTTTATTTGAAATATTCTCTGCTTCATGTATATTTGGTGTGATAATATATGCATTTTTCATAAGATATTTTTTGAAAGTAGTAACATAAGAGTCTCCTGTAAGATTTTTACCAGACTCAGAAATCATAACAGGGTCAACAACAGCTTTCAATTGATATTCCTTAATCTTCTTAGATACTAATTTAATAATATCTCCTGAATATAATACGCCAGTCTTCATAAATTCAATAGGATAAACATCCATAATTTGGTCAATTTCATCTTCAATTAATTGCAAATCTACTTTACCAATATTACTAACACTATAAGGATTCTGAGCAGTAATAGCTGTTACAACACAGGTAGCATAAATACCATGAGCATGAAATGTTTTACAATCAGCAATAATCCCAGCACCACCTGATGGATCTAAACCTGCAATAGTCATAGAACACTTTTTATTCATTTTTTCTGTAGACATTTAATCGTTCACCACCATGATTATTTTCAACTACAATATCAAGACTATTAAGATACTTGAAAGTATACGTATTTTTTCCATGTAATAATAATTCACCTAAATCCTGAGGTGTATTAATATCTATAGATAAATAAAATGAATCATAAATATTAGGATTCATAACTAATCTTCTTGCTTCATTCACATGTTTAAAGAAGCTAAACTCACCAAACTGTGGCTTAAAGTTATATTCATTATTAATGTACAATAGATTTGTTCCACCACCTTTAGAGGGTGAAATAATAAAATCATTCTTGTTTTCTAGAATATACTGAATATTTCTTTGTTTAATTAACGGAATATCAGCAGGTAACATTAAAATATTAGCATCAGAATAATTATCTTTAACATAAGAGATACTATCAAGTAATGAATTATTCAGATAGTCATTTTCATGTTCTCTTTCATTTAAACACTTTAAACCAAGAGATTGAGCATATTCAAGAACTTCCTCATCTTTACTTATAACAATTATTTCCTCTACACTACTTCTGATATTAGATACAATATCTTTAAGCATACATTTTAATAATTCCTTTCTTTCAATTTCAGATAGAAATGGTGATAATCTAGTCTTAGAATTACTGAAATTAGAAATAGGTATAATCGTAACTAATTTATACATATATTAACTTTTATCTTATTATAATAAAAATATTTAACTATTAAATAATTATTTAACAATAATTTAATCAGAAAAACGATTCTCTTTTTTATTTCAACTTAAGAAATAGTCTAATTTTAAAGGCTACTAAATGTTAAGTATAAACTTTTATAATCATTAAAAAACAAATATAGATATAATAAATGAACTAATCAAGATTAAAACTTATTTTATGAAATTTAATTTTTATATTATTTAAAAAAAACAAATTATGGTGAGTAAATGAAGAAATTTAGCGAATGGTTTCATAACATATTAGAGGAAGCTGAATTAATTGATTCAAGATATCCTATTAAAGGAATGAGTGTATGGCTACCAAGAGGTTTTCAAATTAGAAAATATGCACTCAAAGCATTACAGGAATTACTTGATAAAGACCATGAAGAAGTATTATTTCCAATGTTAATACCTGAAAGTGAATTAGCAAAAGAAGCAATACACGTTAAAGGTTTTGAAGATGAAGTATACTGGGTAACAAAAGGTGGAAAAAGAGATCTTAATGAACAACTAGCATTAAGACCTACAAGTGAGACATCAATGTATCCAATGTTTTCATTATGGGTACGTTCACACATGGATTTACCAATAAAAGTATACCAGACAGTAAACACATTCAGATATGAAACAAAACATACAAGACCATTAATAAGAGTTCGTGAAATAACAACATTCAATGAAACTCACACAGTACATGCAACAGAAGAAGAAGCTGAAGAAGAAGTAAAAACTGGAATAGAAATATATAAAACATTCTTTGATGAACTAGGTATACCATACTCCATAAGTAAAAGACCTGAATGGGATAAATTCCCTGGATCAAAATACACAATGGCATTTGACATGATTATGCCTGATGGAAAAACTCTTCAAATAGGAACAGTACATAATTTAGGTACAACCTTTGCTAAAACATTTGACATAGAATTTGAAAATGATGAAGGTGAACATGAATATGCTCATCAAACATGTTATGGATTATCTGATCGTGTGATTGCTGCATTAATATCTGCCCATGGTGATGAGAAAGGATTACAATTACCTCCAGTAGTAGCACCTGAACAAGTAGTAATTGTACCAATCATATTCAAAGAAAATCAAGATGTAGTACTAAACTTCACTGATAATCTTGAAAAACTATTAAAAAGTAATGGTATCCGTGTAAGACAAGATAAAAGAGATATGAGGCCAGGTAAGAAATATTATGAATGGGAAAAACGTGGAGTTCCATTAAGAATAGAAGTTGGTCCTAGAGATATTGAAAATAAATCTATTGTATTAATAAGAAGAGATACTGGTAATAAAGAATTCATTGATTACGATGAGAACACTATTGCAGATGTTGTTAGAGATACATTAGATAATATTACTGAGGATATGAAAGTATCTGCTAATAAATTCCAAGAAGAAAAAACATATTCCGTTGAAAATCTTGAACAGGTTAAAAAGACTATTAACAAGAAAGGTGGAATTGTTACATTTAATTGGTGTGGAGATACTGACTGTGGTAAGGACATGGAAGAAAAATTCGATATTGACGTATTAGGTACTCAAGAGACTGATGTATCTGGACCATGTTTAAATTGTGGTAAAGAAGCTCATTATAAGGCTTTAATATCAAAAACATACTAAACCCCTTAATTATTTTTTTAATATTTTTTTTTATAGAATAGAATTTATTTTTTTAGAAAAAGAATCCTTTTTGAAGTTAAATTTAATAAAAAGAGTAAATTAAATAAAAAGAGAGGAGTTAGTGAAAAATTAATAATTTATTCTTCACCTTTTGCTTTTTTTTCTCTGTAGTTTTCTATAGCTGCTTGTAATGCATCAGCTGCTAGGTTGGAACAGTGTAATTTAATTGGTGGTAGTCCGTCTAATTCTTCTGCTACGTCATTTCTTGATATTTTGTATGCTTCATCTATATCCATTCCAATAGCCATTTCTGTAATCATACTACTTGTAGCTATTGCTGCTCCACATCCAAATGTACTGAATTTTACATCAGTTAGTTTTTCATCATCATCTACTTTTATGTAGATTGTCATGATATCTCCACAAACTGGGTTTCCTACTGTTCCTTCACCATCTGGGTTTTTTATTACACCTGTGTTTCGTGGGTGTGTGTAATGTTCTATAACTTTGTCACTGTATTGCATTTTTATTCACCATCCTTTTTTATTATCCTACTTTTTTAATATCTGTCTAAATCTTCATCTTCTACTGGTTTTTCAAACCTATCTCCTATGTATTTGTCTTCTTCGTTATCCCATAGTGGTGATAGGTCTCTTAGATAATCTACTACTTTTTTAATTGATGATACTATGTAGTCTACATCGTCGATTGAGTTTTCTGGTCCTATGGATAATCTTAGTGAACCGTGAGATAATGCTGGTTTTATTCCTAATGCTGCTAATACGTGTGATCCTTTAAGATCATGGGTTGAACATGCTGATCCAGTTGCTCCGTCTATTCCTTCGTTATCTAATCTTAAAATTAGTGATTCTCCTTCTACTCCTGAGAATCTGAAGTGTACGTTGTTTGGTAATCTGTGTTCTAGGCTACCATTTACGTATGAGTCTTTAATGTTTGCTAATACTTTTTCTATTAATGCATCTCTGATTTCTTGGTTGTGTTTCATGTGTTCTTCTAATCTTTCATTAGCAAGTTCTGCTGCTTTACCGAATCCTACAATTCCAGGTATGTTTTCAGTTCCTGATCTTAGTCCGTTTTCTTGTCCTCCACCGTGCATGAATACTTCAAGTCTTATTCCTTTTTTGATGTATACTGCTCCTACACCTTTTGGACCGTTTATTTTGTGGCTTGATAATGATAATAGGTCTATGTTTTGTTCTTTTACGTCTACTGGTATTTTACCTGCACTTTGTACTGCATCAGTGTGGAATGGTATGTTGTGTTCTCTTGCTATTTCTCCTATTTCTTTTATTGGCTGGATTGTACCTACTTCGTTGTTAGCGTGCATGATTGTAATTAAGATGGTGCTGTCTTTTATTGCATTTTTTAAGTCGTCTAGACTTATTAGTCCATCTTCGTCTACTGGTAAGTATGTTACTTCAAATCCGAATTTTTCTAGGAATTCACATGTTTTTAGTACTGCTGGGTGTTCTATTGCAGAAGTTATGATGTGGTTTCTAGGGTTTTCCTCTGTTGATTTTTGTATTTCTTTTAATGCTATTCCTTTAATGACCATGTTATCTGATTCTGTTCCTCCACTTGTGAAGGTTATTTCACTTGGATCTGCATTGATTAGGTCTGCTACTTGCTTTCTTGCTTTTTCAAGTACTTCTTTTGCGTCTACTCCTAATCTGTATAATGTTGATGCGTTTCCAAATCTTTCGTTAAAGAATGGTAACATTTCTTTTAGTACTTCTTCATCTACTGGTGAAGTTGCTGAGTTATCCATGTATATTAATTCATGTGCCATTTTTATTTTCTCCCGATTTATTTTTTTTAATAATGATTTTTATAATAAAATTCTTTCACATTGTTATTTATTTCACATTGTTATATTTCATATTAATACTATTTAAAGCTATTCTTATAATTCCTAAATTGAAACATATTAATAATACTAAAAATATAACTATTGTTATAATATTATTATAAATAATTCGATTGAAAAAATCGGGCAATAAAACAGACAAATTGATTATAAAAATAGACAAAAATTATTTTTAATAGAAGACTAACATAGTTTACTTTAAATTAAACAAAACACAAAAATAATATAATTAATATAATAATATTAATCGGGCAATAAAACAAATAATATCGGGCAACAATAAAAAAAAACAAATTAATTTTTCAATAAAAAAAAATAATATAGTTTATTTTAAATTTGTTTATTTTAGTAAATCAAGGAGCTATTAAAGAATGCTAAAAAGAAAATACATTGATTTAATAATAGTAATTATTGTAGTCCTTGCAGTAGTATCCTATACATATACATCATTCTACTCAGATGATGATACAGTATCAATAGGATACTTACCTTCAGATCACGATGCAGCATTATTTGTAGCAAATGCTTCAGGCATGTATAGAGATGCAGGGTTAAATGTAGAACTACATGAATATAATAATGGTGGAGATTTAATAAGTGCAATGACAAGCGGGACAGTTGATGTAGGATATGTGGGAGTAACACCCGTATTATCATCCATATCAAAAGACGTACCTATAAAAATCGTTGCAGGAGCTCAACTAGAAGGTAGTGGATTAGTAACTAATGAACCTGATGTTACATCAATTGAAGATTTAAAAGGAAAGTCAATAGCTACACCAGGTCAATCTTCAATACAATACATGTTACTACAATACGACTTAAAAAAACATGACATGACAATGTCAGATATAACAAGTCCAAGTATGAAAGTAGCATCCATGAATGATGCATTAAAAACTGGAAGTATTGATGCAATGTTAACATATGAACCATATATGTCAATTGCTGAAAAACAAAATAATATGACAGTTGTAGATACATCTCATGAGATATTAGAAAATCATCCATGTTGTGTAGTAGTAGTTACTGATAAATTCGCAAATAGACATCCAGATAAAGTTAAAAAAATAGCAGAAATACATAAAAATGCTACAGAAAAACTAGAAAATGATCCATACGGATGTGTAAAGTATTTACCACGTAACATTGTAGCTAATGAAACCTTAGAAGGACAAATATTAGCTAACATGAGCTGGGTATCTGACTTAAATGATACATACAAACAAGATGTAAGAGATTTCATAAGTACAGAAAAAGATTTAGGAGTGTTAAATCAAACATTTAGTGATGAAAAATTATTCTACACTGCATAATCATTAAAAATCAATAAAAAGGGATAAAATGACAGAAGAAAGAAAATATTATATGGGACTAGATAAGTTAATTTTACCTATTCTTATCGTAATAGTATGGTATATATTAGCTGATGTATTAACTGTATTACCATCATATATGTTTCCAGGACCTGTAGAAGTAGTTAATTCCTTCATAAAATTATGGAGTACAGGTGAATTATTCACTGATGTATGGGATACATTATACAAAGTTATTATAGGTATGGTTTTTGCATCAGTAGTTGGAGTATTATTAGGAATAATTATGGGATGGTCTGAAAGATTAGAAAGATTATCTAGTTTAGTTATAAGTATATTAAGACCAATACCACCAATGGCATGGATTCCATTCTCCATATTATGGTTTGGAATAGGAATAGCACCAGCAGTATTCATCATATTCATGGGATGTGTATTTCCAATACTAGTATATACAGTAGATGGTGTTCACAGAACTAAAAGAGTATTAATTGAAGCAGCTATGTCTTTTGGTGCTTCCAACAGTCAAATGTTAAGAGAAGTAATAATACCTTCAACAGTACCTTACATAGTCTCAGGACTAAAAGTAGCGGTAGGTATAGCATTAATGTGTACAATTTCTGGTGAAATGATTGGTTCAAGTTCTGGTATAGGTTATATGATTTTAACATCAACAAATATATTTGATACTGGTTCAACAGTAGTAGGTATGTTATTAATAGGATTTATTGGAATAGTATTTGATTTCATATTTACAAAAATACAAGAACAAATATTCTGGTAAGGTGACTATATGACATTTGAGATAGAAAACGTATCAAAAAGATTCATTAACAATGAAAATGAAGAGGTTACAGCATTAAAAAACATTAACCTAACTCTTGAAACAGGTAAATTTGTATGTTTCATAGGTCCATCTGGTTGTGGTAAGACAACACTACTTAGGTTGATGGAGGGATTTGAAAATCCAACAGAAGGTACTATAAAACATAATGGTAATATAGTAAAAAAACCTTCAAGTGATAGAGGATTTATCTTTCAGGAATATTCATTATTTCCATGGCTTAATGTAATGGATAATGTAACATTTGGTTTAAAAATAGCAGGAGAATCAGAGGAAGAAAATAAGGAAAGAGCATTGAAATATCTTGATGCTGTTGGACTTAAAGACTTTGCATATAGTTATCCTCATGAATTATCTGGTGGAATGAAACAACGTGTTGCTATTATCAGGTCTATGATTAATCATTCTGAAACATTATTAATGGATGAGCCATTCAGTGCATTAGATTTCCAAACAAAAAGAAATCTTCAAGAACAAATAGTTGAGAATTGGAGAAAACGTAATAGATCTATTGTGTTTGTTACTCATGATGTAGAAGAGGCCGTTTACTTAGCAGATGAAATTGTTGTCTTCTCAAAAAGGCCAGGTACTATTAAAAAAATAATCAATGATGATTTACCAAGGCCACGTGATAGAGATTCCCTTGACTTTCATAAATTAATGGTTGAAGTAACAAAACATATTGATAAAACAGAAGGAATATAATCTCCCCTCATTCTTTTTTTATTTATTATTTTTTCGAATACACAATGTATTAATAAAAAAAGTAGTTTTTATGTACATGATGTAATATAAATTACTGATTTTAAATAGGTTTTTTAATATTATTAAGTTTATCATTAATATTTTTTATAAAAAAAGTGTATAAACTTGTATATTCTCAGTACAAGTTTAAATTTAAAACTAGTTGTCAACTTGGCTAATAAGTTGAATGATTTGAAGTGATTTATTACCAGATATATTCATGGTTTTTAATGCTTTAACTGTGGCTGTACTTAAATTCATTTTAGATACAACAAGGTTTTCTGTAACATACTTTTTAAACTGGTCATATTGATTATTATCATTAAATACTGATCTAAGACTATATGCAATAGGTCTTAGTTTTTCATCTAATATTGTTGATAAATCATCTAAAGCATCCTCATTTGCTTTAACCATTTCACTCTGTAAGGCATATCCAATGTCATTACGTGTGAAACTTTTTTCTAATTCTTCAAGGAGTAATTCATCAACTACTTCATTATCTTTGTAATTATTTTTCAATTTCTTATTTTTCTTATTAGATTTAACAAAGTCTTTATAAAAGTTATCTATCAATATTTCTTTATGATCAAATAATCTATCAACAGTGGATATTAAAACACTACTAGCATATTTCTTAATATTTTTTTCTGAAATCATTTATTATCCCTTTTATTAATAAGTGTAATGTATATAAAATTTATAAGTTTTCTTATTAATAATTTATTTAATACAAATGAACCATTTGGCAAAAAGAGTATTTTTGATAAAATTTTTTAGAAAATAGTTTTTATTATTTGAAGGATTTGATAAAAAAATTGTAATAAGTAGATTATTACAATTATATTTTAGTAACCTATTTCTTTGTGGAAGTAGTCGTATAAGTATACAGCTACAATTGCTCCAACTATTGGTGCAAATAGATAAATTGGATAGTAAATAAATGCGTTTGCACCTGTTACAAAGTAGTTTAATAACATAGGTGAGAATGCACGTGCTGGGTTTACACCTGCACCAGTGTAGTTACCTATTGCTATTACAATACCTGCTAATACTAAACCAATACTTAATGCTGCATCAGCTGCAGGTGCTTTTTTATCTACTGCTGTTGCCATAATTACGTACATTAATAGGAATGTACCTAAGAACTCAGCAATGAACATACCAACCATTCCAATATCTCCGAATGGTCCTACACCACCTAGTGCACCAATGGATGATGCTGGAGTACCGGAAATAGCTAATAAAGCTGCTGAAGCTAGTATAGCTCCAATAAATTGTGCTATTAAGTAAGGTATTACATCTGATCCTGGGAATTTCTTACCTGCCCATAATCCTATGGTTACTGCAGGGTTGAAATGAGCTCCAGATATAGGACCAAATGCGTAAATTGCTACGGTTAATGCTAGACCAAATGCTAAACCTATTCCTATCCAGTCTGGCATTGTTATTCCTATGTTGTAAATACTAGGGAAAGTCTGTCCATTATTGATGAATAATGTTAGTACAACTGATGCTGTACCAAAGAATACAAGAATAAATGTACCTACTAATTCTGCTAGAAATTTTTTCATTTCGGTCATTTTTATAATCTCCATAAATTTTTGATATTTTTTTGAGGAAAAATGTTACAAAGTTTATCTTTTGACATGATAAGCCTTGTTTTTTCCTCCTCTACTACAGATTATATATTATCAACTATTTAAAGACTAGTTTATTATCTTTCATTTTTGTTAAAAAAAATATTTTAGAATTTATTGCAATGTATATTTTTTATAAAATACTTGATAATTATTAAAAAAATATTTATTTTATCTGATTTTTGTAACAATTTTTAGGTTTGTCTAAATTTATAAATAATAATGTATAAATAATAATAAAATATAAAATTATTAGTATTCTATCTCATTTTATTTATAAATTTACATTTTAAAAAATCAAATTTTTCTGAATGGGATATTAAGTAACAATTAGAAATAGTAAAGATTATATAACAGCAGTTATCCTTTCTTTATAAGTAATTGTATTAAATAAAGAAAAATATATAATATATTATATTTATTCAAAAATTTCAGGTAGGCTACAAAATGGATTTCAGAAATGTACAATTACCTAGAGAAATACGTACGGGTCCCGGAGTAATTAAAGATATAGGGGAAGTATGTGATAGTCTCTTTTCAGAAAAAGATATAATATTAGTAACAGGTCCTACAACAAAAAAAATTGCTGGAGATCAAGTAACTGAAATTCTTGAAGATGAAGGTTACGATATAACAGAAATAATCATAAAAACAGCATCATACGAATCAGTAGATGAAGTAACAAAACAATCAAAAAATTCCACAGCAATTTTAGGTGTAGGTGGAGGAAAAGTAATAGATGTTGCAAAAATGGCATCGACTAACAATCACATTCCATTAATCAGCATACCTACTACCGCTTCACATGATGGTATGGCATCACCACGAGCATCTATTAAAAGTGATGATGGTAGTGTATCTTTACAAGCAAATGCACCTTTTGGATTAGTTGTAGATGCTCAAATAATAGCCAAATCACCATATAGATATACAGCAGCAGGTTATGCTGACATAATATCTAATTTCACTGCAGTAGAAGATTGGAAATTGGCTTATAAACTTATCAACGAACCATTCAGTGATTCAGCAGCAGCATTATCATTAATGACAGCAAAATTATTAGTTGATGAAGCAGACAATATACGACCAAGACATGTTGGAAGCGTAGGTATTGTTGTTAAAGGATTAATAAGCAGTGGCATGGCTATTAGTATAGCAGGTAGTAGTAGGCCAGCCAGCGGATCTGAGCATAAATTCAGTCATGCTCTAGATGTTATAGCACCTAACCCAGCATTACATGGAGAACAGTGTGGTGTTGGAACAATTATGATGATGTATTTACAGGGTGGTAACTGGAAGAAAATAAGATCTATTCTACAAAAAGTTAAAGCACCTACTACAGCAAAAGAATTAGGAATCGAAGATGAATATATAATAGAAGCTTTAACACAGGCACATAATATTCGAAAAGAAAGATACACTATTTTAGGTGACCGTGGTTTAACAAGAGAAGCAGCAGAAAATATTGCAAGAAATACTCATGTAATCGAATAAGGAGGATAAGCATGATTACTTTAATTGGTACGAGTTTAGCTAAAAAGGGTTTAGTTTTTACTTTTTATGGTGGTTCTAGTAAATGTGAATCATGTAGATTTAACAGAACATGTTTAAATCTTGAAAAAGGACGAAAATATGAAATAACCAACGTAAAAAAAGTTACTCATAAATGTCCATTACATAAAGATGGTAAAGTTCAGACAGTTGAAGTCGAACCAGCTACTATTAGAACATCAATTGAAACTAAAAAAGCATATAAAGGATTAACAATTATATTTAGATTAAAAGATTGTGATGTTGATTGTGAAAATTATGACATATGTCATCCAGAAGGATTATATAATGATGATAAATGTCAAATAGAAGAAATTGGTCCGGAATTAACATGTCCGGTGGGTAATAAGTTGACAGAAGTTATTTTAAGTCATTAATAATAGGTGATTGAAAAATGGTAAACATGGATATATTGAAAGATAAAGTTGGAAAAAAAGCAGCAGATTTAATTAAAGATGGTCAAATTGTTGGATTAGGAACTGGTTCCACAACTCATTATTTTATTAGATATTTAGGTGAGAGAATTAAAAAAGAAGAATTAAATATTCTTGGAATTCCTACCTCTTATCAATCTTTAATAATAGCTAGAGAAGCAGGTATTAATACCACTACATTAGATGAATATGATATTGACATAGCAGTTGATGGTGCAGATGAGGTAAATTCTTCTCTTGATTTAATTAAAGGTGGAGGCGCAGCACATACTTTAGAAAAACTAGTTGATAGTTCTGCAAAAAAATTTGTTGTAATAGTTGATGAGAGTAAGATGGTTGAGGATTTAGGTGAGTTCCCAGTACCTCTTGAAATTATTCCTGATGCATTAAGAGTTGTTAAAGAAACTCTTATTCAAATGGGTGGTAAACCTGAGTTACGTATGGGTATTCAAAAGGATGGTCCTGTTATAACTGATAATGGTAATTTTATTTTAGATACCAAGTTTGATAAAATTAAAAATCCTCAAAAATTAGAGAAGGAATTAAATACTATACCTGGTGTTCTTGAGAATGGTATTTTTGCAGGTTTAACTGATAAGGTTATTGTTGGTAAAATGTCTCGTATTGAGGAGATTGATAGAGAAGATATATTATAAGTAATCAGGTGTGTATATATGAAACAATGTATGGATTTAGATAATTTACATAGACGTCTTAGTAAAATTGAAGGTCAGGTTGCAGCTATTGATCGTATGATTGAGAAAGATATTCCTTGTGAAGATGTTTTAATGCAAGTGAATGCGGCTAAGTCTGCTCTTAACAAAGTAGGTAGTATTATTCTTGAAGGACACATGAATCATTGTGTTAAAGATGCTATTGATAAGGGAGATAGCTCTGAGGCTATTAAGGACTTGTCAAAAATTATTGATTATTATTCTAGAATTTAAGTATTTTTTCTAGTTTTTTAACTATTTTTTCTTTTTTATGATTTTTTTTAGATATCTTTATATAGTAGTATTATTATATTAATTATTATACCTATAGGGGTATACGTATAATATAAAAATAAACTCAAAAGGTCAAAATCAAAAGGTGTTAAACTCGAAAGGTGTTGAATATAATTTATTAATATAAATCAATTACATAATCTGTTAATTAAAAAAATATTAATGATTTATTAAAAGAAATTTTAACTATATAAAGTATTAATTAAGTCATTGGTTACTTGACTAAAATAGATTTATATAGTATTTTTTTTATATTAATTAGTATACCTATAGGGGTATAGGTATAGTCTTATGGTTAAATAAGTATTCAAGTATCATTAAGACAATTAGAATATACTTGACTATGAGGTCATTAATAAAATTAATTCTATCATGAGGTGTGAACAATGAATGGAATAATTAAAAAAATAGGATTAGCAATAGTACAAGTATTAATGGCAATAATAATGTTAATAGGTTTATTCTACCTACATATTTACGAAACAAAACCTATTTACCTACCATTAAAAAAAATAAGTTGATAACATTAATAAAAAACAAAAACAAAGAACAAAATAGAATAAAATTGAATTATTAATATTATTATTCAACAATAATCTACTTTATTATAAGTCATTCTAAAATAAAATAAAAATATTTTTTTATTTTTAACTATTTTTTAGGTTTTTCAACATAAAACGGACAACCCTTTATACATTCAATACAGCTTTCACCAAAACCAAGGCATTTTTCTTTATCATAACGAATTTCACCATCAACAAGATATAATGCATGTTGAGGACAATTATTCACACAATTATAACATTTTTTACAATACTTTTCAATAATAGGTTTTAAATGCTTAGGTAAATTTTTATAATCAACAGGCATATCTGTACTAATAAAAAATACTTCATCGTTATCTACATTAACATCATAATCAGAGGATATTTCATTATCAAGATTATGTAACTTAGAGCTTTGAATAATTTCTGAAGAATCAATATCTAAATTTTCCTTATTTACTAAAAAAGTATGATAACCTCTTTTTTCAATAAAATCACATAATTCTATTAAAAGCTCTGTATATTCATCATACTCTTCGCTATTATCTTCTTTTGAATATTTCTTATCTTTTTTAATAATACCTACAATTGTTGTTTCAAACATATGACTTAATTTAAATTCCTCAGGAATATCAGCATATCCTAATAGATTAACACCATTACCATGAGCAAACTCCTCAAAATCTTCTTTAATCATATTAATCCCTACTCTTTATATAAGCCACGTAATAATTCAATCTCGTTCTTATATCCTTCTACATCATTAGGTGTTTCTAAATAAAATGGTAAGTCACGTAGTTTTTCATGATTGATAATATCTGTTATAGCATCAATACCAATTTTACCTAAACCTATTTTTTCATGTCTATCCTTATGACTACTTAATCCAAATTTACTATCATTTAAATGTATAGCTTTTAATCTGTCTAAGCCAATCACAGAATCAAACTCATCAAGTACACCATCGAGATTATTCACTATATCATAACCAGCATCATATACATGACAAGTATCAAGACATACTCCTAATTTATCATCAAGTTCTACTTTTTCAATAATAGCCTGTAGTTCCTCAAATGATCTTCCAATCTCAGTACCCTTTCCAGCCATAGTTTCTAATAGAACTGTTGTCTTTTGGTCTTCACGAATTAATTTATTTAATGAATCAACAATTAACTCAATACCCTTATCTACACCTTGTTGCACATGACTTCCAGGATGAAAATTGTACATATTATTAGGTAACTGGTCTAATCTTCTAAGGTCATCCTCGAAAATCTCATAAGCATTATTCCTAGTTTTCTCTGATTTAGATGCTAAGTTAATAATATAAGGGGCATGAGCTAAAATAACGTCCATTGTTGTGTTATCCATTAATTCTTGAAGTTTATCAACATCATCAGGATCTAATTTCTTTGCTTTTCCGCCTCTTGGACTTCGTGGGAAAAATTGAAAAGTATTCGCGTCAATACTTAATGCCTCAAGTCCAATATTTTCAAATCCTTTATTTATTGATAAATGAGCTCCTATTGTAAACATATTCTTCACCTTATTTATTATCCTATTATTTCATTTTTTTATCTTATTAAAATATTAATACTATTAAATATATACTTTTATACAATAATTTAAGAGGAATTTTATGGAAACCAATAGAATATTAGTTACTGGTGGAGCAGGATTTATAGGAACAAACCTCGTAAATGAATTAAGAAATAGGGGACACGAGGTTATAGCAGCAGATTTACTTAATAATAATCGTGACGATTATGTACGTACAGATGTTAGAAATTATAGACAAATAGAACGTACACTTGAAGAAGAAGGCCCATTTGATTACGTATACCACTTAGCAGCAGAATACGGTAGATGGAATGGGGAAGCATACTACGAAAACCTATGGCAGACAAATGTTATAGGTACAAAAAATATGATTAGATTACAGGAAAAAAACAAGTTTCGTATGATATTCTTCTCATCAGCTGAAGTATACGGAGATTATAATGGTAAAATGTCTGAAGATGTAATGAAAAACAATCCAATAAAAGACACATACCAAATGAATGATTATGCTATAAGTAAATGGGATGGAGAATTAATGTGCATGAACTCTGCAAAAATGTTTGGAACAGAAACAGTAAGAGTTAGACCAGTAAACTGTTATGGTCCTGGAGAGAAATACACTCCATACAGAGGATTCATACCTAAATTTACATACCTAGCATTACATGATCAACCATACACGGTATACACTGGACATAAAAGAATCATAGATTATGTGGGAGATACTGTAAGAACTTTTGCAAATATTGTGGATAACTTTATTCCAGGTGAAGTATATAATATTGGTGGAAATCAAGACTGGGAAATGGATATTAAAGAATATTCTGATTTAGTATTAGAAGCTACAGGACGTGATGATAGTCTTGTAACTTACAAAGAAGCAGAACCATTCACAACAAAAGTAAAAACAATAGACTTTTCTAAATCCATCAGGGATTTAAAACATGACCCTAAAGTAAAACCTAAAGAAGGTATTAAAAAAACAGCTGAATGGATGAAATGGTACTACAGATTAGAGTAGGAATACCACTCCATTTTTTTTATTTTATTTTTTTATCTATTTTTAAATTATTAAATATTGTATTAAGTTTAGCACCAATAACTTCTTTTGTATAATTTTTAGATTGTTCATAGCCCTCTATTTCTAATTTAGAATGTAGTTCATCATTAGTTAATATCTTTAAGAGGCATTCACTTAATTCTTTATAATTTTTAGGTTCATAAAATAATCCTCCTTTTCTACCACTAGCTTCAACAACAGGAGGAATCTCTGCAGCAACAAAAGGCGTCTTTAAGGATAATGCTTCAATAATAACTATACCAAAACCCTCAACAACACTAGGAAGACAAAATACATCAGAGGAGTTCACCACCTTCATAACATCTTCATGCTTTTCGACAAATCCTAAAAATTCAATGTTATCTTCTAACTCTAATTCTTTAGTAAGATTTTTTAATTCATTTTCAAGAGGACCTGTACCAATAATCTTACATTGTATGTCAGGTATTTCCTTCTTGATAATATTCACAGCTTTTATTAAGTCTTCAACACGTTTATACTCAACTAGTCTAGCAACACAGGCAATTGTAGGTTTATCATAAGGCTCTGATTCAACTACAGGAAAATCAACTATATTATGCACAGTCTTTATTTTATCCTCTGGAAAATAAAGTAACAGATTGTTTTTCGTGTAATCAGATACAGGTAGAATTAAATCAATGTCCTGTTTTAAAAAATGTCGTTCCATAAATTCACCAAATATTCCTGTAATGCCCATAGTATTAATCCATCGACCTATCCACACATCATGATATCTAGCAACAATTGGAATATCTAGTTTCTGTGAAATATGCCATGCTACAGGATATGTGATAAAATTATATCCTATTACTAGGTCAATATCTTTAAGATTTTTACCAACATTATATGCATCTTTCATGAAATTTAATCTTTTTAATAATGAGCCTTTTTGAGTGTAACCTCTTTTATCACCACAGCATATAACATGAATATCATTAATGTAAAAGTCATCACTATTATTTTCATCATTTGATGTTAATACTGTGATATTATTGTATTTAGATAGTTCTACTGATTCATTAAATGCACATACTTCCACACCACCCTTTATTTCTAAATCAGCACTATGTGGAAAATATTCTGTCACGATGCATATATTCATTGTAATCTCCCTTGTATTGAATTATGTTTCATAAGTTTATTTTATTGAATGTTAATAATACTTTATTTTTCATAGTTATTTATATAATATATTTTTGTAGTTATTAACTCTAATATCTAAAATTATAATAATTTAAAAAATCAAATATTATTATAATATTAAATATTGGGAAATATTATAATAATTAATTTATTATTTTTTTTTAGGAGTTGTACAATTAATGAGTAATGTTGCGGTTTTGTTACCAGCATATAATGAAGAGGTTTCTATAGCAAGTATGATTATATTATCTTCTAAGTATGCTGATGAAGTAATCGTTATCGATGACGGTAGTACTGATAGAACATCTGAAGTCTCTAAGAGAGCAGGGGCTACAGTGTTACGTCATAAAACTAATCAAGGTAAGGGAGCCGCATTAAAAACTGGTTTTAAATATGCTGAAAAATATGATGTTATTGTAACATTAGATGCTGATGGACAACATAATCCCTCAGAAATACCTAATCTTGTTAAACCAATAGAAGAGGGTAAGGCCGATATTGTTAATGGTAGTAGATATATTAATGGTAACGAGACAAACACACCTAAATATAGGCGTGTAGGTCAAACGGTTTTAGATACTGCTACTAATTTAGCATCAGGTATTAAGTTAACTGATACACAAAGTGGTTTCAGAGCATTTTCATCAGAGTCTTTTAAACATTTTAACTTTGACCCAGATGGTTTTGGAATAGAAAGTGACATGTTAATAGAGGCTGCTAAAAATCATTTACGTATAGTTGAAGTTGAGATTACTGTTAGATATGATGTAGATACAAGTACGGATAACCCTGTTGTTCAAGGTTTTTCAGTGTTAATGAGAGTATTAGAGCTTATGCGTTTTAATAGACCATTATATTTTTATGGAATCAGCGGAGCAATAATCCTATTCTTTGGTATATTAATTCTTTTAACAATTAATATGACTGCATATAATAATAACATATATTTAATGTCTATTGGATTATTTATAGTGATTATGGGAATAGTTTTATTCATTTCAGGTATTATTACTGATACAATGGCCAGATATAAAAAATAATAATAGTTATTTAACATTAAAACTTATTATTAATGAAAAAAAGATTAATAGTATATAAAAAAAGTCATTAACATAAAATGATGGAGAAAAAAGAAAATGAATTTTGATGATTATAAAGGAAAAGTTATATTTTTAGGTGCAGGACCAGGAGATCCTGAACTCATAACAGTTAAAGGTGCAGAAGCTATTAAAAATTCTGATGTAATAATATATGCAGGTTCTTTAGTTAATCCAGCAATTTTAGATTATGCAAAAGATGGTGCTGAAATATATAATAGTGCAGAAATGAATTTAGATGATATCATTGATGTAATTAAAAAGGCTCATGAGGAAAACAAGATTACTGCACGTGTACATACTGGTGATCCATCAATTTATGGTGCTATTGCAGAACAAATTAATCAACTTAAAGAATTAGATATTGGATATACTATTATTCCTGGTGTAAGTAGTTTATTTGGTACTGCTGCAGCTCTTGAATCACAACTTACATTACCTGAAGTTTCTCAGACAATTATTATTACAAGACCAGAGGGAAGAACACCTAAGCCTTCTAAGGAAGCTTTATGTAAGTTAGCTGAGCATAATGCTACAATGTGTATATTCCTTGGAGTACATATGATTGAGGAAGTAGTAGCTGAATTAGTTAAAGAATATGATGAAAAAACTCCTGTTGCTGTAGTTAAAAAAGCTACATGGCCTGATCAGGAAATTGTCAGGGGTAATTTATCTAATATAGCTGAAAAAGTTCACGAAGCTGGATTTACTAAAACAGCAATGATTGTTGTTGGTGATGTATTAGATCAGCAAAGCGGAGAACAATCTAAATTATATGACCCTAAATTTGCACATATGTACAGAGATGCTGAATAAGATTATTCATTATATTCTCTACTATTTTTTTCTATTTTTTATTTAACAATTTAATTATTATTTTAGAATTAGTTATATCAACTGTTTTTAAGTAGAATTTTTATTAATTATTTAAAAAAAAGTAAATTGAAAGGAGATTAGTTTAATTATTACTCAAAAATGTAAGCTTTTATACTATTTTTTACATATACACTACTATGTCAACACAAACAAAAAAGAATAATATACAAACAATATATAATGATGAACTCTTTAAAGAGTTTTGTATATTAAGAAATTTAAAACAAAGTAGTATAAAATCATACGCAGTAGTGTTAAATAGTTATGTAAAAGTACAGCAAACAGATTTAACAACACTTATAAATGAAGCAGATGAAGAAGAAGAACAAAGAATAAGACTAAGCAAAAGAAAAATTAAACGACGTTTAAATAAGTACAAAATAGAATTACAAAAACAAAAATTAAGTGACAGAACAATAAATGATAGAATTACAAAAATAAGAACATTTTACTCACAATTTGACATAACTCCTCCAAAAATAACAAGAAAACCAGTGAAAAACATAGAAACATATAAACAAATAATCACACCAGAACAAATAAGAAAAGCAGTAAACACGAGTAAAAATAATAAAACAAGAGCATTAATATTATTTATGGCATCATCTGGAACAGCAGCAAAAGAAACAAGTAATATAACAATCAAAGATTTTATTGAAGCAACAAGCGAATATCATAATGAAACAAGAATAGAACAAGTAATATATGCATTAAAAAATAGAAAAGATATTATTCCAACATTTACAATTATCAGACAAAAAACACAAACTCCTTATTTCACATTCTGCACACCTGAAGCAACACAACAAATATTAATTTATCTCACTGAAGAATTAATGAAAAGAGACTTAAAAGAAGACGATAAATTATTTAATATTACTCCTCAGAGTATACAAACAAATTTTGAAAGATTAAATGATTGTTGTGGGTTTGGATGGAAAAATAATCATTGTCGTTTTTTTCATAGTCATGGTTTACGAAAAATGTTTGGATCAAGAATGTTTGATGCAGGATTATCAGAGTTAACTATTGATTTCTTAGAGGGACGTAGTATAGGAGCAACTCGTCAAGCGTATTATAAGCCAAAACCTGAAGAATTAAAGAAGAAATATGTTCGAGTATTGAATACTGTTAGTTTTTTTAGTGATGTTGAGTATCATGATATTACCTCTGAAGAAAAAGAAGAGTTATTACAGTATCGTGAAAAAGAAAAAGTGAGGGATGAAAAAATTAATAATTTAGAACGTATGTTGCAAGATTATTTACGTTCTTCTTCATAATTCCTTTTTTAGTATTTTAGTTATTATTTCTGTTTGGGTTTGGTTTGTTTCGTTGAGTTTTATTCCAAATTCTCTGAGTATGTCCCATGCTAATCTTATGTTTTTTGTTTTTGTTATTTTTTCTACGATTAATTCTATTACTTCTTCTTGTATTGGTATATTAAATGCTATGTTACATCGTTCTTTTATTATATGTGTGTATTGTTCTCTATTGTATGGTTTGAAGTATACTTCTCGTGGGGTGAATAGTGTATTTACTTCTTGTTCAAATTGATATTTGAATTCTTGACTTGTTATGATAGGATATATTCCTACTATTATGTTGTAACTTTCGTTTACTCGTGTTAGTTCTCTGATTATATTTTGTGCTGTGGGGCTTGCCGTGTTTTTGGAACCTAATAGGTAGTTTGCATCATCTAGTGCTATTATTAATGCTTTGTTGGTTTTAGTTAGTTCTTTCATGATTTTTTTAAATATATTTCTAGTGCTACTTCCAAAGTGTGGGGCTTCTGTATTTAATACTTTTTTGTATATTTGGCCATATATTGTGTAGGGGGTGTTGTGTTTTCTACAGTTTATGTATACTGGAATTATGTCTGGGATTGTTTCTGTTATTTCTTGAAATAATTTTTGTATTGCAGTTGTTTTTCCAGTTGCATTGTCTCCTATTATTACTGCATGATTGGGTACTCCTCCATAAAGTATGGGGGCTATGTAACTTGCTATTGTTTCCATTTCATTTTCTCTATGGTGGAATTCTCGGGGTATGCATTGGGGGTTTAGGTATTTTATGTTTTTGAACACGTTTTTTTCTGTGTATTTTTTAAAGTATGTCATAGTTCTTTTTTTATTTTTTGAGTTATTTAAATAAAACTTGTCAAGAGCCCTTATTTAGTTGTTATAAAGTCCCCCTCCCCTTTTTTACACTTGCAATTAAAGACTATTGGTAAATTGTACTTTTTATTATAGTTACTTATGTAGTGACCTTACATTTAATTGACCATACTCTAAGGGTTTCCAAAGGAATTTAAATATTACTAAAAATAGAATTACTAATTGAAAGGGAACTGGAGGTGGAAGTTCTTAAAAAAAGAGAGTAATATTAACAATATGAGAAAAAGATAGTACATGTAATATGTGATTAAAAAAAATATGATGAGAATGCAAAAATGTATAATTCCTCTTTTTTTTTTAAACTTTCAACACAAACAAAAAAAAGAATAATATACAATTTGAACAGACAAAATAAATAATTTTCTAATCACTATGTACATGTACTTAATAATTTTCATTTCATTATAGTAAAATAATACAGGTAATAGTAATATTCTACTACATGTACTATTTTTGTATAGAGCTACTATAATAATTAATCGAATAATTTATATATTTTCTTATGATTAAATGATAAAGTACTCATGAAATAATAATCTAAAATTAATGAAAAATGATAAAAATTGGTAAACTTTTAAAATAGAATGATTTTTTTGGTAAAAAAAGGTAAAATTCGTTTTATTCATTGTCCAACCGACTAAAATTAGAACAATGAATAAAAAATAATGATTAATTACCTTAAGTACATATCTATATAAGAAAAGTACTATTGTACTATTTTTTTATTAATACTTTATGTACTTTTTCATTAATTACATGTATATGTAATTCGTTATTAATCACTACTTTTACCTTTTAATTATATCAAATAATCTATTTTTCAAAGGGGGTATACAAAATTAAAAATAAACTCATTGGTGCATTAGTCAGTGAAGAACAATATAATCATATTCAACAAAATATGCAAAGATATGCTTTTAAAAATATGTCTGAATATGTGAGATCTGCTTTAGATTTTTTTGATGCACGAAGATATAATGCATCAAAAAATAATGAGATAGCAATAATACAAGAATGCATTACTATACTTCAACATCATAAGAAAGATGTTGAAAAAAATATGATGCAAGAAACCTTAAATGAATTGAATGAAAATATTAAAAATCAAAATCATAAAAACGAGGAAACATTAAAGGAATTAGATGAAAACCTAAAACAGAATATTAAATGTTCAGAAAAGCAAAGCTTAAAGGAATTAGATGAAAATATTAAAAAACAAAAAAATAATAAAAGAGAAAATAGAGTAATTCCTATGGAATCTGTAATTCAAACGCTTATTCGAATTACACACGTGAAAGGAAGACCTTCAGATCATGATTTTAGTTTTCAGGCAAAACGATGTGGAAAAAGTAAAAAAGAATTAATTGATTTTTATGATGAGAATTATGATTATTTTACGAAAGAGTCTGATAAATACATGTGAAAACAATCTTTAAATAAAAAACATTAAATGCTTTAAAAAATTCTTTTTAGTAGGAATATACTTTTTTTCTAATAATATAAAACGTTTTAAAAGCGTTACATATAATAATAAGAGGGATAAAACAATGTCATACCATCATATATGTTTACAACAAGATATAATTAACACAATAGGAAATACAATTCACCCCCTTACAAGACAAGAAATATTACATGAAGTAATTAACAGAGGCTTCAAAAAACAAAGAATATACGTAGATGATGAAATATTAGAAATATTAGAAAACCTTTTAGAACAAGGATATATAATACAAAAAAAGGACAAATATGAATGGAAAAAGTAAGAAAGGGGAGATTGAATATGGTAAAAGAATTAAAAAAAGGAAATAATGTACCTTATCATGGATACTTACTAAATATACATGAATATGAACAATATACTCAATTCCAGAAGATTGCACCTGCGCTATTGGAATATATTCAACAAGAAAAAGAGGGAAACAGACTCGGATGATAAAACAAGAACAAACATTAAAAGCGGTATTATGTATAATTATAATAATATGTATTGTACTATTTAAATTACATTAAGTTATACAACATAATTCCTTTTCTTTAATTATCATTTAATTAATGGAATATTTTTTAATTAAAAAGGTGATAAATAATGTATATAGTTAATAAGATAACTATGATACATAAAAAGAGAAATATTTCAGGAAAAGGGAATAAAAATGAAGAAACAGGCAATAATATTAATTATGGGGGTTATCATTCTAGCTTGTATAATTGGAGTGGGAGTGTATATTCTAACACAACCACAATACAAGACAATAAATATGACAGGAATAACACTAGAAGTACCCGATACAAATGCAAATGTACAAAATAATAGTCCAAACTATAATACATACAATGACCAAAAAAATAATCTCACAATCAAGACATGGGCATACCGTGATATAAACGATGCAAATGGAACAGCACAAGCAGTACTAGAAATAGGAACACAATATGGATTAAACATGGCACAAAATGTTACATATGATAATGTATCAGTAGCAAATAAAAGTGGAACATACTCTTATTATGAAACAGATGAAACCAACAAATGCATTATATTAATTACTGGTACAAACATAGACCAAGTAACACATGCAGTTAAAAGCATAAACAAAACAGGAATAAATCCAGTAGGAGGAAATATAACACTTGGAAATTTGACGAATCAAACAGGGAATATTACAAATAATACAACAGTAAGTAATGATAATAATAATAATGGTCAAAGTACAACACAAACAACAAGTAAAACGAGTAAGAAAACAAGTAGTTCATCAAATAAACCAGATTATACTGATACAGATGATTATAAGAATGGATACATTGATAAAAACGGATATACTACAGGTAAAGGACAGTTTCAAGAAGCAGGACTTAGTCCACGAGAACAACAGAGAATATTACGTGAAATAGGAGATAGTTAAAGAAAATAATTGAGGAAGGGGGGGGGGTTTTTATGAAAATTATGATAAAAAAGAATATCATGGAAATATATGTTATGAAGAGAATAAAATAAGGTTAAATATACTAGCACAATAAAAAAAGATAATCTCCTCCTTCTTATTTTCTAAAATTGGGCTATAATGTGAATTATAAAATACATGAAATGAACTAAAAAAAAGTATGACTCAAAGAATAAATACCCAAAAAAAGATAAATAATAATTAGAATTTATAATACTTCAAAAATATTAATAGTTATAATAACAAAATTAGAATTATTATTACATGTTACGGATAGGAGAAAAATATGATACTAAATGATTTTTTAGGGGATTCTAATAGAATTAATATTTTAGAATCCTTTTTAGATAATGAAGGTTACAGTTTAACTCTTGAGGATGTTAGACATATTAGTGAAGTTTCAAATCCATCATCTGATTTAACTATTTTAGTAAAAATAGGAATACTCTCTGAACGAAATGGAGAATACGAATTAAACCTAAAAGATAAGCGTGTTATTTATTTAAGTTTAATTGATAATGAAGAATATTCTAGGAAACTTAAAGAAATGGATAAAACGGGAATTTTTAATGAAGTAAAAACATTCTCTTCTGATATAAAATATATTGAACAAAATTCAGGGGACAAAGCTACGTTCACGTATTCAGAAGAAGAATCATCTATTAAATCATGTGAATTAGTGAGTACATAGTATTATTGATGTGATAAAAAATGAATAAAAATGTTACTAAAGATATAAATTATGATCAATTTCCTGATGTGGACGATGAATTAGAACAAAAATACGTGAATGGTGGAGGAGTGTTATCTACTCCAAATGAAATCCACTTGATTTTATTATCTAATCGTATTATTCCTGGAAAACCATTAAGTATCTCAAGAAAAGCAGAAATGGATATTATTTTAACACCGGAAACTGCTGAACAAATTGGTCAATTATTAATTTCTGAAGCTCAAAAATATAAAAAATCATCTAAAAATTAGGAGGATTAAATGTCAAATGAAGAAGAATTTTCTGAATATGAAAAGAAAGTTCTGATAATTTTGGGTGGTTTGAATATTTCAAAAAATCGTAATGTTCAAAGACAAACAATTTTGAAACGTGTTCCTAATAAAATTCATAAGGAATGTAATAAAGCTATTGAGGATTTAATTCGTAAAGGGTATATTGGATATTATAGACGTCCGGATAATTTGATGGTTTCTCAAAAAGGTCGAAAAGTTACTCATGATTTAAAAGATGAGGATAATAAAAAGAAATATGGTGATTTACGTATTTTATTGATATTTTAATTATATAAATTATGATATTTACATTAAAAGATGATTATGAAAAATGTACCATCACAATAAAAAAATAATAATATAAGTAAATCAAATTATTCAATTTTTTAAAAAGCAATTGATGATAAAAAAGGGGGGTATTCCTAATGACATCAGAAATATTAATAATGACACCTAACGCGATTGCAATGGCAGCAGATAGTGTAGTTACAGTAAGTAATAAAAAAACATATGAAGGAGTAAATAAATTATTCATGCTTTCTAATAATCCTCCTGTAGGAATTATGATTTATAATAATGCAAACTTTTTTAACTTTCCAATGGAAACAATAATTAAAGATTTTCGAGAAAAACAAGGAGAACCATGTAAAACTGTTAATGAATTTAAAGCAAAATTTGAAAAATATTTAACTAATATATGTGAATCTAATATTCATCTTTTTCCTATAGATATAAAAGATGAAATTGATTATTTTATAAGAGATTTTAAAGAAGAAATGCAAAAAAATAAGAATATATTACATAATTGTAATTATGAAAAAAATACATTTGATTTAAATAAATACACAAAAAACGTTAATACTATTAATTTTAATAGTTACTTTGACGAACAAGTAAGAGACTTTGTAAATAACTCAGATGAAATCATATTATTAAAAAAAATATTTTTTGAAAATAAAATAAATACCCAATTTACCGGTGTAGTTATTTCTGGATTTAATCAAAAGGATTTATTTCCTTCTTCAATAAGTTTTAAGATTATACCTATAGATAGCTCATTTATTATAGATCATGTTGAAGAAAACTCTGTTAATAGAGAAACAAGTGTTGTTTTAACACCATTTGCACAAATTGATACAATAACCAACTTTTTAAATGGTATTGATGAGTCTACTGCTTTTCAAATAATTAATTATTTCAATAAAGTTATTGGAGATTATTCTGATAGATTAATACAAGTTATTAATAGTAGTACTCAGGTTAATTCAGGAAAATCACTTAAATTAAATGAAATAACTGATGAAAAAAATAAAATATGTAATGATTTTTGCATGTTTATAGATAAATTGAAAGAAGAAAATTATAAGCCTATCATTAAATCAATGGCATCATTACCTAAAGAAGAATTAGCAAATTTAGCAGAATCATTGATTAATATTACATCTATGAAATTAAAAGTTCAAGATAATCTTGAAACTGTTGGAGGCGATGTAGATGTTGCATTAATTACTAAAGGTGATGGTTTTATATGGACTAAACGTAAACATTACTTTGATTCAGAGTTAAATCCTCAATTTTTTAGTAGGCATAATTATTAATAGAATAAATAAAATATATATTCTTAATAGGATGCTGAAGATGATACTATGACTAAATGGATGGAAAAAAATGAAGCTATGAAGGTGGGAAATCTTCCCGTAAATTTTGGGGAAATTCAAGCAAAGAAGTCTATGGAATCATTAAATAATATTATTGATGATATATTACAGGGAGATCAAGAAGACTCTGATGATTCATATCAGTTTAATGAATCTTTTATAAAAACCATAAAGGATAGGGAAAAACAAAAATCTATTGAAATCACTGATTTAAATCAATTATTTGAATGATATGATATAATGTATAGAACAACGTTTAAAGAAGGTTTTTTAGAGGATACTAAGAAGATTAAAGATAAAAAATCTCAGGAAAATCTTAAAAAGAAAATTGAAGAAATTGCAACTATTTTGGAGTTTAGTCCTAATCATTTTAAACCTCTGAAAAAACCTTTGCAGGGGTATTCTCGTGTTCATGTTAATGATTCATTTGTGTTGATTTTTAGAGTTTATTCTGATGATAAGACTGTTGATTTTGTTAAGTATGCTCATCATGATGAAGCATATTGATTTACTTATTTTTTTTTTAATTATTTTATTATTATATATAATATAATATAATATAATCTAATCTAATTTACACTTGAAATTATACTATATGTTTTATTTCTAGTATAACACCTTCCCGCGAATATAGGGGCACCCCTAATGTACATCATGTACATCGTTCCTTCGAAACAACCATATATTCTTTAAAAAGACAATTAAAATGGCAAGAGAGTATATTTTAATTAAATAAGATGTATATTATCATTAAATTATGTATAATCTATTTAAATTTATATTTAATATTTGGATGTACATGATGTACATCTATAAGAAGGGTATTTTTTGGAAAAATAAACTTACATTTGAAATAAAACATGTAGTAATATTACAAGTGTAAATAAATCAAAACATTTATATAGTACTTCTTTTATATTCTAATATAGTACTATATAGTACTATTTGAATTTAAAGGAAGTGAAAAAAATTGAAATAAAGAAAACAAGTACGACTATGAAAATTAATAAAACATCTAATGCTTTAAGAACAAATATACCAGTAGATATACAAAAACAAATGAATTTAACAGAAAAAGATTTGATTTTATGGCATTATGATGGAAAAGATGTTAGAGTGAAAAAAGTAGAATAAACTAACAACTTCCAAATTACAAGTTTATTCTACTATTGATACATTAAAATAGCAAAAAACTATAGTAATGTAATTACTATTTTTATTAATTACATTACTTATAATTTTTTACTTATTTTTTGATGTGTCCATTAGGAGGCATATTATGTCTTTAAAACAGTGTCGATTAAATATGGAAGCAGATTTGTGGAACAAGTTTTCTGAAGTATGTCGAAATGAGAATACGAACTTCTCTGAAAAAGTCAGAGAACTCATCACCAATTATATTAACACGAATACAGAGGAAACCGTGGACCTCAGTGAAGTCTACGACCTCATAGATAGGATCGTCCAAAGGAGTGGTCATATCTCTGTAGAATGTATACAAAGAAACACCACCACAGGACAAGAACAAGCAGTACTCAAGTACTGCAAACAAAAAAATTACCCAATCGTATCCGAGAAATGGTACGAGGAAGGACGCGCGCACAAATGGGAAAACTGGTAACCACAAATTGAATTGAATTATAGAAGGGGAGACTCATGAATGAATGGAACGAATTCAAAAAAGAAATAACCACCAACATAAAAAAACTACAAAAAAAATACAACCAGGAGGGCAACACAGAAATAAACACCCTCCTAAGAAAACTACAAAGACAAAAAAACTACAAAGAAATAAACACACTACGAAGAGAACTATACACACAAATAGACAAACACATTACACCCGAAATACACCTAATATGCAGTGTCAACCGTAAAACCAAAGATGGAATAATCTACGAATCAATAAACCCACAAATAATAGAAGACATCACAGACAAAAAAATCAGAGAACTAATAGAATATCAAAGACAATACTGCCACGATGAACGCTACAACATAGAATTCATCATGGAAAAAGGCATACTAAACAATAGTCAATATGGATCATACACAACCATAGAAAAAAGAGACTGTACTCAGTATGTTATGGGATTACTGGAAAACCTAGAATTCCATACAGCATATGAACAATACACCCAGCAAGGAGTTGCACAAGAATGAAAAACCTAGACAGATGGAGTACTAGTATGAAGTTAGAAGAAAAATTAATCTTTAAAATATTAAGAAAACTAAAATTACTTGACCAGAGGGATATTAATACATTCTTCAACTAAACTAAAGGGAGAGGTATTATGTATAGTAAATTAGTTGAATTAAATAAAATTCGGACAGCTATACTCTATGGAGAAGTAAACTATGAATATTACACATACTGGCTACATAAGTATGGTAAATATTATACTAAAAAAGAATTAAAAGAATTAGAAAAATTATACAGGAAGTGGGAATAATGAATACAAAAACAATATACAATGCATTATTACGAAACTATAAAGACTTTTTAGAAGTATATCATGCTATAGAAAAGGAAATAGACAAATATGAGAAAAAAGATTCCGATAAATATCATGAGGATATTTATCACCTTAACGCTCAACATTACCTATTAAACCCGTTAAAAAAGGAGTATCAGAAAATACTTCAAGAATTCAAGGAAAGCTACGAGGTGGAATAATGAAGGGGGATGATGCAGTATTCATAGTAGGACTACTTGCCCTGTTCATCTGTCTATATATAGTGTCAAGGTATCATGCCCTTGCGTTTTGGTGGTGATATTATGATGGATTACAGTGTGTATATACTCGACTATGAGGAGGAAACGGGCAAGATCATACCTAGCCGGCAGCGTGTGATGCGTTTTCTCAACTTCGTGCAGACAAAGAATGTTCCCATAACAGAGTGGATCAATACATTCTATGAGTATCAGGATTTATTTTTGGATAAATTAAGTCCAAAATCAAAAATAGTATACAGAAGTAATATCATTAGATTCATAAAATACACCATGGAACACTTTCACGGAAAGCAGGAAAGTGTTATACAAGCACATGACCACGGGGAAAACACGATATTAAAAAGTGTACTTGAGAAAGAGAAACAAGAGAAACAATCCCTGTCGAAAATTGGTGAAGTTACAAGTAAACCTATACGAAAAGATGAAAAAAGGAAGAAGAAGCATACTACGAGGATAGTGAATCATTGGAGGTACATATAATGATAACACACGAAGGATTAATGAAGATTTATAAACAAGAAATGGGACGAGCAAAATTGGCGGAAGTCCCATCAACATTCTATGAGGACTGCCGAGATATTATACGTAGAACCACTGAGGCCTATAAGAAAACATTAAATCCCCTCCAAAGAAGGTTAATCAATAATTACACGAATATCATAGCACAAATACAAACCAGAAGATATGAAAAAATAGTTTATGCTGCACTAAATGAAAAAACGTTACAATATATGGTAGGAAGTGAAAAAAACCTCTACCATGACATAAAGAAATTTAATGAGAATAAAGAGAATATAACAGAAGGAGAAGAAAATGATACAAAATTCAACATACACTACAGCAGATAAAATACACAATGAATCTCACATATATAAGAAGATTCAAAGAGGAAAAAAGTATTTCCTCAACTCCAAAGTAAAACAATCTGGAAGAAACAACTTCCAGAAATACAACTACTTTGAACTAGGAGATATAGAACCAATACTCCTAGACTTCTGTGAAAAAGAAAACATCACTACTCGTTTTAACTTCACGCGTAGTGAAGCACTCCTTATCATACGAGATGAGGAAACAGGGGAAGAAGTATACTATAGTATACCATTACCCGTAGTTGAAACAAAAGATCCCAGAAAAGCAATGCAAGAAATTGGGTCTTTACAGACATATGCTATGAGGTACTTGTACCTCCAAGCATTTGAAATAGTAATAAATGATTCAATTGATGTACAAGATAATACCCATAAACATCCTGAAAAGAATACCACCAATAAAACAAGAAATACTACTCCATTAAAAAGTAGTATTCCAAAACAACATAATAATATAACAAGAAACGCAAACACAAGTAACAATACCCAGAAAGTAAGAGATGACAATGAAATAAGCAGAACAGAATTAGAATATGCAATCAAGAACCTCCAAAAAGAACTCAAAAAGGAGGGTTTGACACGTGAACCTGAATTTGTCATAAATCGTGCTGTGCAGAAGTATGGTAAAGATAGTGACATGACCCGCGGGATAAGGAAACTCTACAAAAAAGTAGAGAATAATTATGATAAAAAATATGTGACATATTAGGAAAGGGTATTCTAAAAGCGTTACATGTATTATAGAATAAATAAAGAAGAGTAGGAACCATGGGGTGATAATCATGGTACAAACAGTATTCATAATACAAAATAATAAAATAAACGGAGTACAAAAGATAGAAGCACCAAAGAAAAAAGTTAAAATAATTTATAAACAAAAAAGATGTCATTACTCTGGATGTAATAACCGTTTTACACCAAGGGCACCACACCAACTCTACTGCTCAGATGAGTGTAGGTACTATAGTGATATAGACCATACACTCGAAAGAGTACGGAAATTCCGAAAGAAATATGGAAATGTTCTTCGAGAATTACCAGGATATGTGGGTATGTCTCTTGGTACAGGAAAACTTGGAGAACATAGATGTGATAGTATGGAAGAGGAGAAACGGAAGATACAACAAGAGATAAGAGCACTCGGCCTTACTTCTGTTGTATCTTATTAAACTCTTTTATTTTTATGAGAATATAAAAATACATAATAAAACAATAACTTACTATATGTAAAAATTAAGGAGGGACTAACATGATACATATAGAAACAAGAAGTGTGTTATTTGTAAGAGGATATAGTGATGAGTTATTTAAATATCAGTATACTTCAAAAGAAAAAATGATTCTAGAAGATGACTCATATATTACACGACGAATAGACTCTACAAATCCTAGTGGAACATGGAATTACTATAATAAAAACAATAAATTCATAAGAAAAATACCAATAGAGGAATATCCATTTAAAGGAGTAATACCCGAGAATGGAGATGAAGAAGATGATCAATATGGAGTAATATATTTTGCAGATGTAGACATAACCCTAAAGGATTTTAAAAAAGAAAAATTAGACATAACCATGCTTAAAAAAGTACAAGAAAAAATAAATAAACAAATTACTCTTTCAAACTTAGAAAAAGGTTTGAAAATATTCTTCTTAAAAACCATTGAAGAAGGAGAAAAAGGATGGTGCCCTAATGATCGTTGGTTACCTTGTACTATTTGTAGTTTATTTAACGATCTTGACAAGACTAATGCAAGGATTAATGATAAATTTTGGGATTATTTAATGAATAATCTTGACACAATCTATGAATTATCTCAATCATGAATGAAAAATATATTTTTCTCCCATCCTTCAACAATTTTCTTTTTTTTAAAATCGTTACATGTAGAGTGATGGGAGATAGTTAATCATAATGTATGGTTATCTTAAAAGCGGTAATAGTATAGAAATAGAAATGAAAACTTGGAATCAAAAATGAAAATATACAACAAACCCGGAAGAGAACACAACACAAACAATGAAGAACCCATGAAAAAAGGAATAACAAAAGTAGACAATGGATACACAATACGACACACAATCAACGGAAAGACATACTACTATGGATGCTACAAAACACTAGAAGAAGCAACAAAGATAAATCATAAACTACTCACAACAGTAAAAGACATAAAACTATACAGCACACAACACACAAAATTACACGGAAAAAAATACAAACAAAAAATAATAAGAGAATTATGTGGAAAAAAAGAAAACACAAATGTAAATGGTGCGGAAAAACATACTACCGCAGACAAAAAAACACACAATACTGCAGTGAAGAATGCAGAAAACAAGGAACATTAGAAAAAAACCGAAAACGTGTAGAAAAATACAGAAAAAAATATCCACAACAACAAGTAGGAACAAGCAACATAAGCCAACACAGAAACAAGGAAAATGATAATAACAAAGAACAAAACATCATAGAAAAAGAGAAAAGAAGAATTCATATCAAATAAAATTACTACACTTTATACATGTGTATGGAAGTATATGCATATAATGACTAACCAATTAATGGTTTGGTGGTTTGAATCCACCCCTACACAACCATTTTATATGAATGATACGTACCAGTACTAATTGGTTAAAAATGTGTTGTAAAAAAGGCACAGCGTATCCCCTAAGAATAAAACATGATCTTATAAAAAAAAGTAGAATTGGAGGTAATAAAACATGACAGAAATACCTAAAGCACCAATAACAAGAATAGTAAAAAATGCAGGAGCAGAAAGAATAAGCAAAGAAGCAGAACAAAAAATAGTAGAAGCAGTAGAACAATACACCAATAAACTAGCATTAGCAGTAATAGACCTAGCAAAACACGCAGACAGAAAAACAATACAAGTAGAAGATGTAGAACTAACACTCAAACACTTCTAAAACCTCAACTCCTAAATTCACCCCCTCACAAAAAAGTTACTTTTCGTTACATGATACATATGAAGATAATAAAAAATAGTAAATGATATCATGCACGTTGGAGTAACAGGACACAACAAGATAACAAAAATCTTTTGATGAAAAATGATGGTAACGACAGGATAATATAAAAATAATAATAATAATAATGATTATTTCATTAAATTTCTTTGTAAAAAGGAAACAAACTATACAATAGTAAAATTATAATCTAATCAAATAAAAAAAAGTGATATCTACACTAGTAGAAAAGTATGAACTGTAAACATAAAGAAAAATTGAAACCGAGTCCTATTTTTCTTTGGATAAAGCTGATGAAGAGTAAATATTATTTTGATTATAAAACAGATTATACCAGACCCCTAGTTGTAAATATTATTTTCATACGTCTAGTCCTGGTTGATATTTTATATTACAGCAGACGCATAATCCCCCTTAATGGATATATTTCTATTGTATACTAGTGAATTTATTTAATATTGAATAAATTATACTCATAGTTTAGTATATTAAATTAGTATATTAAAAATAATGTAAAAAAAAAGTTGGGGGTTCGATTCCCCCGTTACCAAATAAATCCTTTACGAGATAATTTCAATGAAGATTCAAAAATGACAGAAAAAGAAGTGAAATACAAGAAAATATACGTAAAAGTATGTCCAGAATGTAGAAACACGATCTTCAAAAAGGATTACTCCAGAAATGAAGTATACTGTAGTGCTTGTGGACTGGTATTAATAGCTCCTCCCGTATCAGGAATTATAACACCAGGATTCAAGATAATTACAATAAAAATACCTATATTAAAATAAAATTTATTAGATGCTCCCATTTAGTTGTGAAAAACTAGGGGGAGCTTATTTTCTGTAACACAAGCAGATTACCATATTTTTTAATTCTCTCTTATTATTAAGAGTCTCCAAAGGGAGTCTGTGGAGAAAGTAAAATGGTTAAAATACGTTGGATATATTTTTTTTGAATAGTATTGGGAGAAAAAGAAGAATATTTCATAAAAAAAAATTTAGGGGAAATCATCATGTTTCAAGGAAAAAGTATCCATATCCTAGCATGGAAGAGATCTATACGTGGAATTAATGAATGAATCAAAATGGTTTTTTTTATAATAAATGTTTTTTTTAAAGTTGTAAATTTTTATCAGAGAAAATTATCGTTATATGTTTTTTCATCACCCTGTGAAAAAAAGTAAAAGTAGTCTTTGCTGCAATTATGCTACGTCAGTAATAAATATTTAACAGTATATTATGTATCCTTGAAAAAAAAGAAAAAGGGAAATCCCCCCATAATTTCCTTATCATTTGTTCCTATAATCTCCCATTTGTATGTTCATTCCACCAGGACATACTCACTATTCAAATATATTAGGAAATAACCATTTATTTTTCACCCTCCTTAATTTTATTAAATGATTTTCTACTTGGGAGTTTAAAAGTTACTCCGAAAATCAAAATACCCTAATCACCCCCCCCCCCAAGGAAGAGTATAACAGGCTGAATCCATATGTACGTGAACCGAAGAACAGGTCAAAGAATCACAGACCACGAAATGAATAAGAAACTAAAAAATAATCCCCACTACACACACCCATACTCAAATGAAATCACAATAGAACATGAAACGTGGACCTATATAAAAAGTAGGCTAGACTAAAAATGAAATATATTTCAAAGCTAAATAAGAAGTATTGTATTTACAAATGGTGTAATGGGAAAAATGTGTATTTTGGAACATTTAACACACTAAAAGAAGCCCAGAAATATAGGGATTTCCTAATAAATCATGATTGGGATTTAAAGTATAGGAAAAGAAGTCCACGAAAATATAATCTCCCAAAATATATCTATAAGAAACCTGGGGAAGACATGTTTATTATCAGGAAAACAGTGGATTATCAGCAAGTACATCTTGGTTATTATAAAACATTACAAGAAGCCATTAAAGAAAAAGAGTTCTATGAGAGTATCAACTGGGATTTAGACTTACTCGACTTATACTAGATTTTAACCCTTATTTTATTGGATTTTATGATTATGTGGGGATATAATAAATTATAATTTTTTCAACAAGATCATACAAATACACTTCCCCCCATGTATTATAATATTAAGAGGTAAAAAAAATACAAGGAATATCCACCAAATCCACTTAAATAAACTATTCACCATTAATTATTAAGAATATCTAATTAATCTAGAGGGAGAACCCCACAAATGAAGAAAAAAATAAAAAATAATCCATACTTAAATGAAATAACATTCCAAACATTCACAGACACATACAAACGTAAACATGAAAACAATGAATTATACACACAACAATACCATCAACTCACAAAAAAAATAGCACAATACCTACAAACCCCCCACCAAAACATAATAATAAACATACCCGACAAAATAATCACAATAAACATAGAACAAGACAGACTCATACTCCTAACACTACAAAAACTAACAGAACTAACAGAATACCTCGGAGTAGAAGACATCCGCATCTACACCCCAAGTAGAAACACACTCATAATAAATTACAACAATAAAGAAGAAGAGGAAAAAGACACATGACCACAAATATCAATCTACAATCACTAATAGTAGGAATACTAGGAATATCACTAATAAGTATGATATACCTACACTACGACACAGAACTAATCCTAGCCCTAATAACAGGACTAGTAGGAGTACTTGTACCAGTCAAAAACACAAATACTATAACAACACAAGAAGCAATAAAACAACTAGAACAAGACCCCACAATACAAGTACAAACAGAAGAGATGAACAATGATAAACAAGAATACTCCTAAAACCAAAACAAAAAACATAATGGAGGGAAAAATGCAAAACAAGAAAATAGAAGGAAATGAAACAATACAAGACTATCGATTAACCCTCCTAGAAAAACAAATAGCAGAAAACCAGAAAATAATAAACGAAAACCAAAAACAACTCATAACAAAACTAGAAAGAATAGAAACACAATTCCAAAAAGACCATGAAAGAATAATACAACACGAAGCACACCTACAACAATTAGACACAAAACTAGAAAAATACGATAAATACCTCTTCATGATCATAAGCACAGTCATCGCACAAATATTTGTATTAATAACACAATTAATACCACACATATTCCACTAAAAAAAAGGGGAAGAAGGTGAAAACTAAATGGAATCCATACACATATTCAACATAACCCTCACAATATTAAACATAATAATATGCTTAATATGCATATACATACTCACAAACATGATAAAATACATGAAACCCCACAAAGAAGAATAAAAAATAACAAGACATATACTCATAAACCAAAAAAACAACCCAAAAAAATAACAAGTACCATAATTAAAAAATTTTTTTTTAAACCACGAATTGAATAAAAATGTAACTTTCAAAAAAAAACTGCAAAAGAAGGAAATTCAAGATGACAAAACACAAATTTGACCAACAACCCCACGAATCAGAAAAATTATACAATAGATTCAAAAGATACAGAGCAAAACACAAATCCATCACTCTTGAAAAATTTGCAGAAGAAGAAGGAGTAACAAAATCAACAATAGCACAAAACAGTGCAAAATGGAATTGGGATGCACGAGCAGATGCATGGGATGCATATGAAGCACAAAAATTATACAAGAAAGTTCAAGATGACTTCGAAAAACTCAACAAGAAAGGATTACATGACATGGATAACTTCATTGATGAACTTAATGAACTAAGAAAAGATGCAATGAAACGATTCAGAAAAGAAGCAATTAACAGTACTACTTGTCTTAATATTATGAAGAATTATATTACCTGTTATCGTGAGGCTACTGAAATTTATTATATTAATTGTCGTAAACCTTTATTCCCTCCAGATATTGTTGAAGAAGATAAGGGTGCTGATGATAAAATTGATAATATCTTATCTGAAAATGAGGCTCATAATCATGTTGTACAGTTACGTAAAGAGGGGAGTGCTAAGATTATGAGACCTGGATCTAATATTTCAGATTAAGTTTTATGTGTTTGTTCAGCATTTCTATTTTTTTATTGAACACCTCTGATTTAAATCCCCCTATTTATTTTTTAGTAATATACATTGTTTACAATATTATCTTATTTTATACATATTTTATAACTGAGTGATTATTACCATGTTAGTCAACTACGATAAATTAAACCAAACCATCACCGAAAGTGAACAACAAACATATATAGATGAAGTTCTACGCAATCCATACATTCCTCATGGTAATAAAAAGGAACCATGGAAAAAAGTAGACCCATTCTATGAACAAATGTTAATACTCATGGATGAATGTGACAAAAAATACCCTGATTATAAATTAATCAGTGGAGGAGCATTTAGTGGAAAAAGTCAAATGACAGCAATCATGGCAGCAAGATACCTCATATATCCTAACTATCGTGGACTAATACTACGAAACACATATAAACAAGTAGTAAGTAGTGGCGGAGCAGTTGACAAACTCCGTGGATGGTTAGGTGATAAAAAAAGACTTGGAAAATACACATGTAAAGAAAACAAAACAGAAATGTTCTTTGAAGCACCCAACGGGGCAAGAATATACTACAGTTACTGTGACACACCAGAACAAATGGATAAAATAAGAGGAACAAGTTACCATGACATATTCATAGAAGAAGCAAGTGAAATACCTGGAGACATACTAGAATTTCTACCCCGCTCCATACGACCACACAGAGGAAAAGATTATATTCCTGAGGGATATGTACTTAACAGTAACCCATCATTTGGGCCTGGTGTTGACTGGCTTCATAAAATGTTTCTTGATGAAGATAGTCCTCATAAACATTACACATTAGACCTTATGATGAATCCCTTCGTGGATAGAATTGCATATGATAAAAGACTTGCAGAAATGAGTCCAGTACAACAAGCATTCATGCGTTTTGGTGACTGGAATTATGTTCCTGATGGTGGACTTCTTCTTACACGTGAACAATTAGAAGAAGCTGAAATTGACCCCCTTGAATTTGATTATAATGATACTATTTTTAGTTTGATTGGTGTTGATATTGCTGGTGAAGGTGATGATTACACTAGTCTTACAAGTATACTTTACCTTAAGAATGGTAATGTTATTCTTGATGATAATATTCTTCTTAATGATAGTACCCTTGAGGAACAAGTAAAACATTTCGTAGAAGAACAGACTGAGAAAACAAAACTCAATCGTATCATCTTTGAAGAAGAAGGAGGAGGAAGTGCAACCTATGCACTTAAACATTTCAAGCATGTACTAAGTGATATTCAGAAAAAGAATTATTTCAGTGTGAAAATGAAACCAGTACGAAAAAATAAATTTGAAAGAGCAAGACCACTAGCATATGGTATACGAAATGGATTTGTACGTATCAACAAGTTTATCCCAAACAAGCAGTTACTACAAAATCAATTCATGTATGTAAATCCAGATAAGCAGATAATGAAAAAACATAAAAGTCCGGATTTCCTTGATAGTGCCACTATCGGATATAATAGTCTTAACAGTATGTATAATCTTGAAGAATACAATAGAAAAATTAGGAGAAATAATAAATGACTACATTAAATGAATTATTTCCAGAATTAGAAAATTTTCAACAAGAATTAGAGGAATATCTTACACTTGATGAAAGTAGTACAACACAAAAAAGAGACACAATCCAACATGAATATCTTAAACCTATTGTTGATCCAAGATTATCAAGGTATGTGTATCATCGTTGTGATGACCTTCAAAAAGTTTTAACAGTATATGCAAAAGATGTTATTCTTAATGATTTTTCATTAGAAGATGTTGATGAAAACGATGAAAACATTGAATTAATCAATACAGTATGGAATAATAATGAAAACAAAATACAATTATACTATGCAGTACTTGAATACTTCATATATGGATATGGAGCATTAGAAATTATTCAGCAAAGAAAAGGATATTCATTCCAACAAATACCTGCTCATACAATTAAAATAAGAGTAGAACCATTAACAAGTACTGTTACAGGTAATACATATCAATTTTATTTTCTTGAACAAGAAATTAACGGAATCAAAACACTACTAAAATTCAGTCATCTTGATTATACTCTTCTTGAAAAATATGGTGATAAGGGTATTCTTGAGCAACTAGATTATGATAATCTTAATGAATGTCTCTGGTTTGGAGGATGTAATGAAGACCAATTCTTTGATATTCCTGCATGGGAAAGTTGTAGTGAGAAGATATATACCAACATTGCAATCAAGAAGATGAATCTTAAGAAAATTAATAAGGGAAATGTTCCTGCGGGCGTATTAATGTTTGAAGGACCTCCAGCATTACCTGACCCTGATAATCCTGATGAAAAACGTATTGATCATATTCTTGAAGAGAATATTGATGCTACAGAGGGAGGTACCATGTTTACTTATATTACTAGTGATAGTGAGGAGCGTGGCGTTACTATGCAGTATCAATCTCTTGTTGATAATAATTATGAATATTTTAATGGGTTAGAAGAAGCTAATCGTAAAAGTATTTATAAATGTATTGGTGTTCCTCCTATTCGTTTAATGCTCATGGATCAAAAAGAATCTATGAATAGTGATAAAAGTGATAAGGTTTTCAGTATTTATTGTGATAATGAAATACGTCCAACACAGATGCTTTTTAAGTCACCGATTAATCAGTGGAATAGGAAATATTTAAAGATTACTTCAAGTATTGTTATTGATACTCCCGAGTTTGTTGATAAGACAGGTATTCGTATTGATAATATTCTTAAAGGTTTTAATGCTGGATTATTAACTCTTGGACAAGCTCTTGAAGGATTAGTTGATATTTATCCTCAACTTGACCTTCAAAGGAATGTGGATGATCCAGAATTACTGAACATGAGATTCTATAATGGTAATGCACTAGGTACCAATAATAATGTTAGTGATAAAGAGGAACAATACACTGACATGATTAAAGGTATGGAATCCTACCTTAACAATATGGACTCAATATAATGTGGGATGGGATGTGATTACCCTATGCTACATAAAAAGAAATTATTAAAGGTAATTGATTACCTTTACACTGCCAAGGCATATGATGATGCAATGACTCATTACATGATGGATGCCATTGATGATGCTACTCTTTTTGAACTTCTTCGTAACCCCTCTCTTTTTATGAATATTGCCCTTTATAATCAGTTTACACGTAAATATTTTCCACAAATAAACACATCCAGTGATATTCAAAGAGCTGGAACACCCCTTCATAGAACAATAATTGAACAAACAATAAAACAAAACATGACAACACAGGAACAACGAAGACAAAGAATATATAAAATTAACTATGAACAACTACTACGAGACTCTAACAGAATACGACAAAACAAACAAGTACCTAACACAACAACAAACAATGTACGAATACATGACATACAAAACAAGACAACAAGAGACCTCACAGAACAACATGAAAAACTAATAAACGCCCAAATAGACAAACTAGAAAAAGAATTCAGAGAACTAGTAGAACAAGATGAACCAATAATCAAGGGACCAAACATAAAAGAAAACAAGGAAATAAAAAAACTAAGAAAAGAACACAACAAACAAATAGCGAGACAAAACAAGAGATTAGCAAAAAACAAGGACAACAGAGTCAAATGGATGACAGAACGCTTGAAAGATAAGCCCCACATCTACAAAGTATGGAATCAAACACCAAATCCAAAGACAAGACATACTATAACAGATGGACAAAAAGTACCACTAGAAGAAAAATTTGAGGTAATTAATGATAAAACAGGACAAATAGATATGATGGATTACCCTGGAGATTGGAAGGGTAGTCCTGCAAATACTGCTAATTGTTTATGTGAATTAAGTTTTACTGATGATGACAGTAATGTGTATGATCCTAAGAAGAAATCAGTACGAGAGGAATATCTAGAATTACAGAAAAAAGTAGATAGACTAGAAGAAGGATTTGGTGAACGAGCAATAAAATTGATTAATGATGCGACTTTTCTAGGAAATGATAATGATATAAAATGGGTATTAAAACATTTGGGGATAGGTTACAAAGAAAGGAATAGACTACATATATCTGATATTAATAAAGCGTTAGATGTACGTGATAAGTATATTCAAGAGGGATATTATGAATCTGATTTTAATTTAGAAAAAGCATATGGTAAAATATATATGGAACATGTGACAGCTAATATAAATAATTTATTAGTTGATAGTGTTTCAAAAAAAAGTAATTCACATAGTTATAATATTTTATCTAAACATTATAACCGTAGAAGAATAGAAAGGGATAAGGCGCTATATTCCCCTGAAGAACTTAAAGCTTTGGATTTTTATTCAAAACCTATTTTTTATTCAACATTTAACGCATGGCAACGTCAAAATTTTTCAAAAAAAGTATTAGAAGATGAAACTAAAAGGGAACACAGTCTTTTAAGAAAGTATGATGCCGATTCTTTAGAAAAGATCTTTAAAAAAAATTACAATATTTTAAAAGATATGAGTATTCCATTAAACCAGGATATTATATTATATCATGGACAAGGAAATTTATATCCTAGCGATGGGAAGGAATTAAAAGAGAAGGGAGTGTGGAACAATACTTTAAGTTTAGGTGCTTTTAAGCAAAGTGGGTTAAAATATGCAACTAATAATGGTGAAAAAATGATATTATTCAAGGTATATATTCCAAAAGGTACAAGAGTAACACCTATATTACAATTAAGTAGTAAACTTGGTAATACTGTTGAATCAGAATTATTACTTGATAGAGGACATGAGTATAAAGTAGATCATTATTACTATGATGAAGGCTGTGCTACTAGAGATGTAAGATTAATTAATTAAGAAAAACACAGTAATATATAACAACAAAATTTTGGTGAAGAATGTTGAAAAAATATCATGTAAAATATAGTGGGGAAAGTTTAGTAGAACATAGAGAATACTTAAAGGAAATAATAAAATATCTCAAAAAACATCCTGAAGAAGAAGGATTATACTTATTTGCCAGTGAGTTCCAATATACTCTTGGAACTGAGGATCCATTGTATGCAAGAGTTCAAGATTTATTTGATGAAAATCCATGGTGTACAATATATAGTAACCTGCATACTAAGGCTAGAAATGGAGATATGATGGATCAAAAGGAGTTTCATGATTATTTTGTTAAGAAGTTTCCGCAGTGGAAAGATATCTATTACTACTAACTCTCTTTCACTCTCTTTTTTTAACTTTATTATTTTTTTTGTTTTTCAGCATTAATAGAATTCCCTCCACATGTATTAATAGTAGTGAAGAAATGTACAATAACCTGCCTTAAATTATACGAAAATAAAAACTTTTCACCTCCACACTCCATTTTTGCCGATGATGAATTTTACTAATTTTTTTTTATAATACTATTAATTCGGAGGTAAAAAATACAATAATTAATCCCATAATACTTAAGGGTATAATTTAATGGTTTTATTAATATAATATAAATAATTGCTAAACCAGGTAATCCTCATTAATTATAATCCAAGAGCATAATGGAGGAGGAATAAAACACATGCCAACTGATGTAATCTACATAAAATGCTGTGTACTCGCAAGCCAAATACCAGACATAACCAATGATGTACTACAAAGAAGCGACATCAAAAAAATATTCGCAAACACTAAAAACATCAATTTCGACATAGAACACCAACGAAAATACCTAAGTGGGATAGAGATTGTTGAGAATTATATAAATCAAACAGAAGAACACATCAAAGGTACAATGATACCTCCTGGTTCATGGATAATGGTCTTAGCAATCTACAACAACCAACTACAAAACAGTATACAAGAGAACAAGATAAGAGGAGTAAGCCTAAGAACAGCACTAGGAGAAGCAGTAAACCTAACAGACAATACACTAACCGGAAGAATAGAATACAAAGACATACTAAACAAGGAAGAAATGCAACCAGAAAGCATAAGCTTCACAAGTGACCCAGCAAATGAAATACCAATAGAAGTAATGACATACGAGGCATACACGGCAAAAAATAAGAATAGAAGAACAGGTGACAAAATGATAAATGAAGATAGTGAAAACAGTTTTTGGAGAAGACTCTTCAAAGAAAATTTCACAGCAAAAAATACTGCAAACCCAACACCTCAACCAACAAGTGAATTACTTGGAAGTGTTGATGCAGAAGAATTTATGAATTCTATGATAGAATCTCAAAAAGCAATATCAAAACAAACCGAACTAATACAAAAATTAGTAGAAAGTCAGACAAAAAGTGCTGATGCAATAAATAATCTAAAAATAGAACTAGAACAATTCAAACTAAATCTTTCAGACATGAAACTAGCAACAACAAACACAGAAGAAACTACAGAACCCAAAGAACAAGACACAGAAAATCAAGAAGAAAACACAGAAGAAATAGAAACAAAACCCCAGGATGCTAAAGAAAAACAAAACACAGACAAAGAACAAGATGAAAACAAAGAAAAAGAAAAACCGGAAGAAAAACACACAGCAAAATCAAGAAAACCAGTAAGAAGGTTAGTACAAACTAATCAAGAACAAGAAGAAATCCTAAAATTCATAGCAAACAGAAGTTATGAAAACTTTATGAAAAACTAAAAACAACCTTGGAGGAAAAAGAAACATGAATAATTTCATATTACCAGATAGTGCATTTGCACCAGGTGTAATACCATCCTACGATGAATTAAACAAAAACAAACATGGAGTAATCAGATGGTTACCACAAAACAAATTATTATCTGAAACAGCTGCATACACAGCAAAAAGTGCTAATCGTATGAGCTTTGAATCAAATGTAGGTGAACCATTCTATCACACAGATAATGGATCAATAGTAAAACCCGGTATGCTTCCAGCAGCAGAAGCAACAGCATTTCTAGCTGAAAGAACATACAGAAGCACATTCCACAAACTATGTAATTATGAACCATTAATTGCAAAGGAAACCAAACGTGTATACTATGGTGTTGATGAAAACATAGAAGGTCTTGCAAATATACAAGATGGAAAACAAAGAGTAAGAAACGACATCAAAAGAGATACACACAAAACTAGAGATAAAGTACTAAGAAGTGAAACATACGTAGAAACAGCAGACTTCACAAGAGAAGACCTTAAAAACAATCTTGAGGGTCAACGATTCCTACAAACATACATCAACACAATCAGTCAAAAAAGAGAATGGAATTTAGGATTACTTGAATTATATTCTAAAAAAGATACAACAGCAGGGGACACTAGTGGACTTCATGTAAATGATGGATTATTCAAACAATTAGATGATGCATATACCTTCTACAAAGAACACCTTGAAGACACAGATAGTGTACTATACGGACAAGGATACTATTGTGGTATTCATGGAACAGGTACTGATAAAATACCACTCGACTTCACAAAAACAGATAGAAACCAAAGTGGAAACATTATAGAACAATTAGTTGACATGAACACACAATATTACACACAGCAAGGTCTTGACCAACAACAATTCCTAGTAAGTCCAGAAGCATATGGTAACCTAGGTAAACTTGCAAGTAGCAGAGAAACAGAACGTGGGGATAAATTATACTTTGATGGAGATGCACTAAGAGTAAATGGAGTACCAGTAATACCATGTATGGAACTTGGACTCCCACGTAATGGATACAAACAACATGTACTCCTAGGTAACTTCAGAAGTGGTGTAACAAATGGATTCAGAGAAGAATTTAACACTGAAATTAATTATGATTTCAATGAATTCATGTGGAAAGTATCCACCTTTGTCGAATTTGGTACACTCCTTGAACATGAACAAGATGTACTTGCAGCTGAAGTAACTGGTCTTCCAACTCAGAAAGCAGAGACAAAGGTAACGCCCTAACCCTGCAAAATCAAGTATAGGTATAACAGTATTTGAAGACTGATAAACCAGTAGTAGATAATACATTTGTCAAGGAGGGAGGTGAAAAAGTACTATGACAGAAGAAACCAAAGAAAAAACAACTCTTGCAAATGCAACAGTAATCCTTGAAGGAAAAAGAAATAGTTTCACTGGTGAAACTGGAGAAACAGGAAATGTTGACTTCACAAAATTACCTCCAGATACATACACACTTCTGGTACAAAAAGAAGGATATGAAGACTACGTCCACAAAAAACCAATAAAAATAGATGAAAAGAAATACAACAACATCCAACTCAACATCAAATTAAAACCACTTGAAACAGAACAAGAAACAACAACAGATGAAGAGGATACAACAAGAACAATCATAATAGAGACAGAACCTGTAATAGAAGGAGCAGAAATAAACTTATTATCAGACAATGAAATAATAAAAACTGCAACAACAGACAATACAGGAATTGTAACATTTGAGGATGTACAATTTGGGTCCTACACAATACAATCAAACACAGTAGGATATGAAGAAGTCACAAAAAATATCACAATAAACAGTAACAATAAAAATCCACGAACTATCAGTATATCATTTGTAGAAACAACTAATAATACAGAGGAGTGAAAACAAATGAATACAATAGTAGAAGATGTACTCATATATCTTCCGGAATGGACAATTAAACCACCATCTAAACCACATAAGGAATATGCAAAAGCATTCCTAGAAAATGATTCAAATGAACTAACAAGTGAAATAAATGTAAGAAAACATATTTCACCAGAAGAGATACTGAAAACATATCATTTAACAAAAATAAGAGTATCTAATTATTTATGTCGTAAACAAGTTCCAAATGTTAATACATGTTATGTAGCTACATGCATGTGGACAGCAGGGGTACTTGAAGAAAAATATAAATTTAAAAGTATAACACGTTCACAATTAATAGTAGATGCTCAGAAAATGTTAGCACCATATATTAAGCATTATTTCAGAGTGCTTAATGGACATCCTCACCATCATTGTAAACCTATTTTTCATAATGAAATCCATCTAACCGTGTATGAGGATGAGTAATTTTTATGCCAGGACGTTATTCTCATAGTATATATATTAAGTGTAATATACGTGCTTTAGAAAATCTTGACTTACCCGTACCATTTTTTCCAATCAAAAAAATGCTCCGAAGATCAGCACAGGAAATTGAAAAACAAGTTGATTTCATTGTACCTGAACTTGCAGAATACAGTCAAGTAGCACAACGTAGTGCACTTGCAGATACAGGTAGTATAATAACAGGAAAACTCGATGAAAGTATACGAATTAAGAATGGACATAATTATGCGGATATTGGGACAAGTCTATTCTATGCACAATATGTTGAAGAAGGACGGGGCCCAGTACATGCAAAAAATAAACCATACCTAGTATTTAAAATACCTGGACGAGGATGGATAAGAAAAAAAAGTGTAGGACCTGCACCTGCACGCTACTTTGTAAAAAGAAGTAGTAAGGAATTAGCAAAAGAAATACCTAAACGTCTTGAAGCGTTAGGTGATGCAATAGGATGATTGATGAATTATGGTGCAACAATATAACAATACACCACCAAGAGAAGGACTTGAAGCTCTTGAAAGTGATATTGAATTCTATAATATGTTAATAGATCAACAAAGAGATGGGGACTCACTACTATCTCGTTTTAATATTGTATTAAGTGCACATTATGAGGATTATGATGCAGAAGAAGTTAATACAATATATGTAGTACGAGGAAAATCAGAGAATATACGTACAAGTACTGAAGCAGAATGGTTTGCAGTACATATTCAAGTAATAATTCAAGTTAGTAATAATGATTCTCTTATAGCAAATCAAATACTTCGTTCAACGTATAGACGTATAAAATCATACCTTGTACGTAATCCTATATGGGGATTTATGACTACAGATACATTAACACCTCTCTATCGTAGTGATGGATGTGTTAGTGAATTTGTAATAGATTTCACTGCTACAGAAGTAGAAGAATTTGAATTATATAATGAATTAGATGACTGGGAATTAGACTTATGCCTAACTGCTGGTATAGATGGAACTGATGAATTAAATAAAATATTCCCCCCACTAGAAATAGTGAAAGAGAAAATACCTCATCATAAAATACAACAAACAATAAAAGAGGAAAACTCTGAAGAAATAAGCAAACAAATAAATAAAATACACTCCAAACAAAGGAGGATGTTTAACTAATGACAATGGATATAAATACAAGAATAGAACTTTCCAATGAAACTATAAAAAATAATACTGTTCCTGGACAAGCAGGAAAAGTAGGACTTATTGGTGCATTTCCAAGTATCAATCAAGATGTACATGCATATACAAATCTTGCAAATTTAAGAGCAGATTATGGTATAGTAGCAAATAGTGGAAGTGAAAAAAACTTTGATGGTGCAGTTGCAGCAAAACGTATCTTCATGGATGGTATTGAAGATTATGATGGTGCAAGTAGCATTACTACTGTGAATATCTGTGATGAAAAACTTGATACCAGTAAAATAAGTGTACAAGTAAATGATGGTAGTGAATCAACAGAGGATAATGAAAATGGTGCGAATGCAATAGTAAATACTGATAAAGCAACACTCCTCAGTTACAGCAAACTTAGAACTGCCCTTACTAAACTTGCTGATGAAGATATTGATTTACTATTCATATCAGCAGATATCAATAATGCAATACCAAAAACAGGAGATGTACTATATGATGGTACAAAGCTTGAAAAAGATGGATCAATCGACAATGTACTAGACCTCATCTTATACTACTTGAACAAAATCTACTCTACCAAAAAACCATGTAACTGGATATATTGGATGAACTGTGTAACAGGTGCAACAGAAGGACAGGAAACAGAAGGAATAGGTAGTAAAATAATCAATGTAAAAGAAGCGGTAAGACAAGCAGAATACATTGCACAACATGATACAACAAATCTTGCAACAGCAGGATTATACTACCAACCAGGATACATACGAAAAAGTACATATGGTACAAGTCAAACAGTAGGTAGAATGGAAATAGCAGCACATATGACCGGATTCACTGCTAGTTTACCAGTAACACAATCACTTACTAATCAGACCATCCCTGGAATAACTGGAGTTACAGAAGAAGCATACTTTGGTGAAAAAGATGCAGGGGGACTCCTCATGAATGCAGGCATACAAGTCATCAAACCAAATGACAGACTTAATGGTACTTACTGTGTAAAAAATAGTATTCAACCAAACTTCTTTGATGTTAATCATATAAGAGCAGTAACATACCTTCTTAAACAATACAATCTTATCGATACAATTGGTGAAGAAACCTATGATATAAATATTGAAGCACTAAAAGCACAACTTGAAGCAATCAATAAAGATGTGCTTGCAACAGTACCTGTAATCAAAGAAATAACAGTAGGTAATCATAAAATATTATCCCCATGGAAAATTTACATCCCAATTAACATCAAATTATATGGTACAATAGATGTAATTAAAATTGGAGTTAACATGGAAATAGTAGATGAATCGAATGCTACAGAAGTTACAAGTACAATTGTAGTTTCCTAAAGAAAATATAACATTAAATTACTTTTTTGAGGTGTAAAAGAATATGGCAACAAAAACTCAAACATTATATGATACAACACTATTCATAGATGGTGTTCCAGTAAGTTGGGCTACAGAAGTAGAATTTACTGGAGAATATGAAAGTGAAAAAGAAAAAACTCATAGCGGAACAATGACAAAAACAAACACTCAACCTGGATGTAGTATTGATATTACAAAATATACTAAATTCAATGCTACAAGTGAAAATAGTTTACTTGATGCTATTGATAAATTAGCAGTTCAAGGTGGAACTGTTACTATGGTTGTACGTGAACCTCAAGCATCTTTTGTAATTAATGCTTATGGTTGTAGGCCAGATGAAGAAACATACACTAACAATCCTGGTGAATTCCTTGAGATAGGAATTAATCTTGTTGGTGAATCATTTGAAAGGTATTATGTTTAAATTAAAATAGTTTACCTCCCCCCCCCACATTCTCCTCCATATTATAAGACATGTTTTTATATTATTTTAATTCTATTAGCTTATTAACTTATTCTTTAAATGAATTAAAATAATTTACTCCATTAAATAAAATAAAAAGAGATGAATACAATGAATAAAGAAGAATACACAGAAAAAATCAAACAAATAGAAAAAGAAGCACCACAAAAACCAGAAGTAACATTCAATGAAGCACAACCACAACCAAAAATAAATCCTGAAGCATTTGAAATGAAAAAAGGAGATCCAACAAACAGAGACAAAATCAGAGACTTAATCAACAAATACGATGATCAAATACCAATACATACAAAAGAAGAAAGAGAACAAGAAAACAAGGATAAATCACTCACAGAATTATCTTTAGAACAACAAACAGAAGAAGCATTAGATATAAGTGAATTTCTACAAACACCAGAATACATAAGGATGGGAACTGATGCAAGAACAGCAATTCCAATCAAACTGTATGGAAAAACATACAATATTTACATCAGACCACTTTCATCAAACGAATATTACAAACTACAACTAAAACAGATAAATGAGAAAAAAAGTCTCAACTATCTTGCAGCTGTAAAAGTATGTACTGATGTGAATGGTAATACACTTCCAAGTAAATTCTGGGATACTCTTGGATTTGAACTTGTGGAACGTATTGGGGAAGCAATAAGTATAGCTAGTGGTGGAGAACCACAAGAAAAAGTACAAGAAGCGATATCAAAGTTACTCGAAGATTAGATTTGAATAAACGTGGAAATTTATCCTATCTTACTCAATTGTATTGGAGTAGTGGGTATGATCCACGTATTGTTTTTTTTAATTATCCTGAACTTACTTTTTTCCAAGAGTATCTATTGAATATCATGTTTATTAAGATTGTTGAATATAAAAATAAAGAACTTGAAGGCGTATTTCCAACGCTTAACTAATTTTGACCTATTATGTCTAATGAAATCTATGATAAATTTACTAAATCATTATCTAATTTTATCCAAACAAATCAGGAACTTAATCCACCGATTATTCTTGGTTATATTACCGCTGTAAGTGGTAATCGTAAATTTGCAGATGTACAGATAACCGCAGGTAGTGCTACTGGTGTTCTTTCAAGTGTACCATGTAAAGGTTTTCCTGTTGTTGGAGATACAGTTACTGTACTGTTTATTGGCAATAATTATGAACAAGCTATATGTGATTGTCCTCGTAGTCTTCCTATTCCTGAGGGGGATTTACGTGAGTATTATAGTGGGCAATGTTATAATTACTTGGATAATGGTAATTTTGCAAATAAGAGTAAAAGATTTACAGGGGATTTTGAAATATATGAGGGGGAATCATTTACAGAGGATAATGAATATTCTTGTTTATTATCTGAATGTGATAAAAATCTTATTTTTACTGTTGATATAAGTGATTGTACCTCTGATTACTTTAAATTCCAGATGAATTATAAGGGTCTTGGCCAGTTAAATATCGTCTGTAAAGACACTGATTCAAATAAACTAATCCCCACACTGCCAGTTAATATGAGTCACACAAGTAAAACATGGATTGGTACAAATAGATGGGTGTGGAATTATAATAAAGAGGTATACCCACGGAAGTCTGAGGGGACAATACATAAACACATACAATTTACAATAACCAATACAAGTAAAAAAGTTACAGATACCAGTATTAATAATGAGAATAGATATGTTGCAATGCTCCTTGATTGTCTTCTTGTATATGATGAAAATGGTGATGAAAAGTATTATAACTCACTAAGAGATGTGGAGGATAGAATATGAGTGGTCAAAATTACAAGTTCACAATAGATATTGATGCAGAAGTCAATGAAAAACCATTACAAAAAGCAGTAGTATTACTCAAAGAAATAATGACACTCGGTGATGGAGTAAAAGACAAACTCAAAGGACTTGACACAAAAATCAATATAAACACTACAAACGCAACAAAAAACGTTGATGACATAATAAATAGTGCGGGTAATGCTCAACAAGCAGTAAAAGGACTGGATGGTCAGGACGTAACACTTGACACAAAAGGTGCTGTAACAGGTCTGCAAAATGTTGAACATGAAGCAGGTAACGCTCAACAAGCAGTGAACAGTTTCGATGGTGCCAGTCTTGAGGGTCTTGCGACTAGTGTGAATAATGCTGCGAAAAGTTTTGACACCTTAGCAAGTAAAGCTGAAAATGCTTACAAAAGTACAAGTAAAGTATCACAAAAAAGTGGAAAAAGTAGTGGTGGTTTTGGCAGTTCCCTTTCTAGTGCAGCCAGTGGGCTTGGTGGTAGTGGAATACTATCTTACCTGGGTCTTGGTACTGCATATGATGCGACTGTGGGCAATGCAATGACCAAGGAGATTAACCGGGTCACAAGTAGTCAACGTGGTTATCAGATTGATGGTGCTGGAGGTCTTGATGAGATTACTAATAAGAGTCTTGTGAAGATGAATAATCTTATTCCTGCAATGAATGCTAACCAATCAGCACTTAATGTGAATATGATGCAATATGCTGATACAATAGCTAATGTGGGAAGTAAAGTAAAAGCACTTGGATACAGTGAAGCTGAAAGTACCAATGCCATGTATGACTTGGCGAAAGGACTTAACGGTGCATTCGCCAGTCTGGACCAATACGGTATAAGCGAACAGGCCCTGATGAACACAGGCCTATGGTCGGGAAAAGCAGATGATGTTGAGGGATACTTCAAAGCAGTTGACGCTGTAGTAGGAGACACCTCCGCCTATATGGATACTCTGAGTGGTGATGTCACAACACTTGGAAAAGTATTCAGTAGTGCAGGGGGACAAATAGGACAAGAATTCAATCCTTTCCTCAGAAAAGCAGTGCAAGGAGTTACAGACTTACTCAGCAGTACTGATGCAGAAGGGAACAAGTCACCTAACGCGCTTGGGAAAGGATTAATGGGTGCGTTCATGGTATTTAGTGCTGTTCAACCTGTCGTGGACGGACTGAATACTGTGAAAAGTACTTTTGACACGATTAAGGATGCTGCTACGGGTGCCGCGGGGGGTGTGAAAAAAATAATCCAAGGCGCCCAAGACTTGAAGGAAAGTATATCCGAGAAAGGATTAAAAGGTACAATCCTTGATAAGATAAAAGGTAACGATAAAGGAATGGATAGTCCCTGCGAGGATAATGACACTTGTATCAAGAATGCTCAGAAAATTGGGAAAGAAAAAAAGAAGAATAATAATCTTGATAAAAAGTCTAAAAAGACTAAAAATAAGAAAGAAAAAAGTCTGAAAGATAGAATCAAAGATAAATTCTCACGAAATAAGGAAGATAAAGGGCTTGACTCTGAACCAAGCACACATACACGAAAAGACAGAAAGCAAAGAGAAGCAGAGAAAGGAGTTCCAGGCTCACCAAAACGAAGGAAATACAATAGAGAACATGGAATTATCGAAGCAGGCCCAGGGCGTGGGGGTGATTCGAACAGGTATGGTGCGGGGTATACTCCACGCGACCGTGCATTGGGTCGTTCCCCACAAAAACCTCGAAAACCTCGAAAACCTCGAAAACCAAAACCAAAATCAAAACCTGAGTCAACTGGGATGGACTGGAATGATAACTGGCTAAACAAATACCAGAATAACAGTACCTCAGGCACATTCACAGGAGGAGGAGTATTCAACGCAGGGGGTGCTGGGGGCAGTACCTCATCTACTAGGAAAACTGGGAAATCTCTTGATAAAAAATACAATAAAAGCGCTAAAAAGAAGATTAAGACAAGTCTTGGGGACTGCCCATCTGAATGCCCTCTTGGAAACCTAGGTAAAAGCAAAGGTAAAGGTAAAGGAAAAAGTAAACCTACAAAAACGGGTAAATCAACAAGATTATCCACATCGTTAGACCCAGGATTAGGAGGTATCTCTTCAACAAAAGGGAAAACAAAAACCCCCTCACGGGATGTCAGCAAAAGTTTAAATCCAAAAGCTACAAGTAAAACAGGAGCTAATGCAGGAAAAGGAATACTCAGCAAAATGGGAAGTACCTTCAAATCAAGCGGTGCTAGTGTATTCAGTAAACTTGGGGGAGGAAAACTAGGTAAAATTGGTGGAACTATTGGAAAAACACTTGCTGGTGGAGCAGGGGGAGGTATTCTTGGAGGACTTGGAAAAGTATTTAGTAAAGGAGCCGGGGGTATACTTGGTAAGGGAATAAGTGGTGCTGTTGCAAAAGTTGGAGCAAAACTAGGAGGAAAGTTACTAGTTGGGGGACTTGTAAGTTGTATTCCTATTATTGGTCAAGTTGTTGATGCATTTCTTCTTCTCACAACAGTATTAGATCTTCTTGGTATTGATTGGTGGACTCCACTCATGGGGGGACTTCAATCTATTGCTTCAACAGTATCTGGTGTTCTGGGTCCTGCATTTGAATGGATTATGGGAGCTGCTGGTAATACTGTTCAATGGTTATCTGATGGTTTCCAACAAATATTACCAACACTTCAACAAGTTGGTTCTATGATTATGGGAGGATTAGGTCAGGCTTTCCAATTCCTTTCAAGTGTTGCTCAACAAGTATGGCCTACTATTAAAGCTGGTGCTGAAGCAGTTGGTCCAGTACTTCAGAAAATTGCTGAGATTGCTAGTGGTGTTCTTGGTCAAGCTTTCCAAACACTTTGTGATGTAGCCGGTCGTGTATGGGATGCATTTAGTAAACTTGCTAGTGGAGATATATGGGGTGCTGTAACAAGTGCTATTGATACTATCAAAGCAGGTCTTGAAAAAGTATCGGAAATTATTCAACCTATCATTGATGGATTGAAAGGTATTGGTGAATTTGTAAGTAGTCATCTTCCTGGAGGTGGTGGTGAACAACAACCTGCAACTACAGAGGGTACACAAGCAACACCACAAGGAGGTATGGATACAAGTGCTATTACTGGTGTTCTCACTCAACTACAAAGTGCAGGTAGTCAAATACAACAAATTATGCAAGGAGTACTAAGTACTGCTGTGTCTACACTTCAAACTATTGTGGGTACAATTACATCTGCAATTACAACAATTATCACAACTATTGGTACAACAATTACTAGTATTATTTCAACTATTGCTGCTAGTATTATGAGTATTATCACAACAATAGGTACTATTATAACTGGGATTATTACTACAATTACGGCTAGTATTCAAGCAATTGGTACAACAATTACTAGTATCATCATGACTATTACTGCAAGTATTCAGGCTATTGGTGCTACTATTAATGGTGTGATTAGTGGTATTGGTGGTGCTATTAGTGGAATTGTTTCTACAATTGGTGCGACTATTATGGGTATTGTTACCAGTATAACATCTAGTATCCAATCTATTGGTAGTACTATTATTGCAGTGATTGGATCTATCACAAGTAGTGTTACAAGTATTGGAAATACAATCCAAAGTACTGTTACAAGTATTAGTAGTAGTATTAGTAGTATGGCGGGTACTCTTCCAGGTATGGTTGCTACACTTACTGGGGGTTTTACTACTCTTGCTGCGACTATGGGTGGAGCTCTTCTTGGGGCTATAGTTACACTTCAAGGAACATTCACATCTGCATTACAAGCAGTTAATGATAAAATTACAACAACAAATAGTTCTTTATCCACCATGCAAGGTACAATTACTACTATTGCTAGTATGAGTACTATGATGGCTAACTCATTTGTCACTATGAGTACTGCAGTAGTTGCTGTTAATGCAGGTCTTGCTGCTATTGTTGGTAGTGTGGGTGCTGTTCAAGGAGCTTTCCAAGGACTTGCAAGTGTGGTTACAGCTGCATTTGCACAAATTGCAGCAGCTGTTAATGCATCACTTACTCAGGCTATTGCAAGTTTACATGCTTTTTCAAATCAGGCAATTAATATCATGAGAACCACAGCGACAGGTATGGTAAACGCCTTTAAGAGTGGATTCAATGGGATTGCAGCTGCGGTGAACGCTGAAATGCAGAGTGCCTATGAAGCTCTCAGTTCCTGGGGAGATAAAATGATTGCTAAAGCAGAAGAAGTAGGGTCAGCAGTACAACAAGCATATAACCATGAAGGTCTGGGTAGAAACTCACCTGGACTCATCTATAAAGGAATGTACGCTGAGATGAAAAGTGCTTACGGGGCACTGAACGATGCAGAATACCCTATGGTGAAACAAGCAAATCAACTAGGTTCCGCAGTAGCTGACACATTTAACGGTAATGTTGTACCAAATACGTTTGGTAATATTACACGTATTCCTGCTAATATTTCACTTCCAACCATACAAAACACGCCACAAAATAGAAATGCTGTACAAAACAATGAAAAATCACGAACAAACGACACAATAATAAATAACACATTTAACATAGAAGGAACATTTGAAGATGAAGACAACATGAACAGACTTGTACAAAAAATAGTTGACGCGATGGACTTTGAAAACACAAGAGCAGGAAGAAAAGTAGGAACAATATATCAATCATAGAGGAATGACATATGGCAAAACAAAAAACAAAGATAATTCCAATAAACATTTATTTTAAAATAAATGGACACCCCTTCAGAATAGGACTTGATGCAAAAACAACAAGTGATCTTAATATAAAACAAAATAAAATGTTTGTAGCAAAAGAATCATGGGGATACACTGACTTGCAATGGTCCAACTTCACTGGTGAAGAATTACAACTTGACATATACACAAGAATCAGTGAATCCTACACTGGAGATCCAGTACAACCAAGTTGGGGTGGAGTAAAAAGTTTTTATAATACAACAAGAACACCTCACTCTGTCCTCAAATACTGGGCTCAGGAAGGATGTCCATGCAATGTTCTTACAAACCTACAAAGCTATGAAAGTGGAGTATATATGATAACAGAGTTTTCTCAATCCAGTCCAACATATGATATTGTTCATACAGAGTTAACACTACGACAATATGAGAAACCAGAAAATATAACTCAAACGTACTGGAAACCAGTGGAACCAGGAAAAACAGTTATAAACAATAAAACAGCAAAACTCAGTGGAACAGCACTTGAAATAAGTAAACTTGAATTTTGTGAACAAAAATGTAACTGTACAGAAAAAAGTAATCCCCAAGAATGTACAGCAGCTGCAAGTACAAATGTAGCTACGATTCAGAAATATCTTCGATTATTTGGTTATCTTCCCATCTATTCTCGTACTATTGGCCGTATTGAAATCAGTGGTCGTTTTTGTTATCATACAACTCAGGCAATTAAACAGTTACAACAGGATTATGGTTTAACTGTTAATGGTAAATTTAATAAAGAAGTAAAGGATGTTTTCAGTAAACTAAGTGGAAGTGTATAATGATGGCAAAGGATAAAAATAAAAAAAAGGATAAGGATAAAGTAAAAAATTATAGTAATAAATATAATCCATATTGGGATTTTAAAAAAGATGATAAAAAAGAAGAATCACCAGATATCCCAGAGTATCATATTTATATAAGTCATCAGAAACTTGGTACAGAAACAGCAGCAGTACCATATGAAGACCAAGGAAAAGATGACACGAAAAAGAGTAGTTCTTCAGATAATAGTAAAACAAGCACATAAGAGTTGATTCATAATGGTAAATATTGCATTAGCAATAGATAATATTCATGGAAGCTCAAAAGATACTGCAACACTTAACACAGTAAAATCAGTACTTGAAAGTGCAGGACATACTGTGACAAGTTATGGAGTAGGACCTAATAAGGTACAGAATGCAATGCTTAGAAACTCTGCAGATGTGATGATACAAATAGGAGGAGGAATTTGTTTAGGGACTCTTGTTGATTTCATGGCAGGTATCCGAAAAGGATATTATCATGCAAAAAAGGGAGGATTCATGTACTATGACATCACCCGTTTCGATGTTCCATCTTGGAAGGCTGTACGTGCACATGATGATCATTTCAGTAGCCAAGCAAGTTTACAACCTTACATCGGTAAAACACTAGATAGTATTTACCAACAAAATAGTGATATCATGACATATAGTTATGGTACTGATGCAACAAAAATGGCTCAAGATTGGCTAACAAAATTTGGTGGGGGTAGTGTCTCTGGTGGTGCTGAAATAGTTGAAGGTTTTATTGAAAGTGGTCGTGGGGGAAACAAAAAAAGCAGTCCCCAATTTTGGAATCAAGAAAACTATGAACCATACAAAGAAATACCCTTCCAAAACTTCAAAGTAGTAGAAGAATTTCCCAGAACAATGACAGCAGAATTTGAAACAATAGAAAATATAGACCTTACACAGGGACGTGTAGCAGTACTGATAACAGGTGATTGCAACCCCTTTGGGGGAATAATAATCTCCAAACAGTACAATAGTAAAGAAGGCAACTACACTTATAAATGTCAGGGGTTCATGGAGCGAATCATGGCAAACAGTATTTATGCAGTGTATAATGGAGGAAAAGATGTATACACTGTACTTCAAGAAGTACTCGCAGATATAGGATTACCAGATACAGGGTTACTTAAAAAGAAAGAATATGATACAGCAATCACTAAAGAAAACAAGAAAAAACTAGCATCCGACACAAAACTAACAGAAACAAGTGACATGTATGATAGTGACACAAGTGACACTATCACAGATAATACAAAAAACATCACAGGAAAAGATAAACTGAACCCTATGACCACAAAAGTAAAAGGAATCTATGATAAACCAACCGTGTACGATTTCATCGCTACACTGCTTTTCAAGTACGGGGTGAATATTGATTTTTATGGGGATATCAATGGTATTCCTCATTTCGATGTTCAAACACTTGACTCGTGGAAAAATGATGTGTGGGTGTTTGCTTCAAAACGTGGCTTTGAAAATAATTATAAATATGGGTTTGACATCACTAACGCGGTTACACAAGTAGCCGTGAAAAACATCAGCGCTACCAATGGTACTGGTGAAATATACACAAGTAAAGAACTGCTCGGAGTGCCCCTTGAGAATTATATAGGGCGTATGGGTATAGTTGTAGATAACCCTACAAGCAGTAGCGGTAATGGAAGTAGTACAAATCAGAGCCAGAATGGTGAGTATCAAGACAGTACGAGTAAGAAATATACGAGTACACAGATAATTACAACCAATGGGAAACCATCTTGTACAAAATGTAAGGAGATAAATGGGGGTAAAAAACCAACCTACAAATCATACAAGAAGTACTGGTATAATAAGTGTCCCTCATGTGAGGAAGAAGGAGAATTATCAAGTACAAATAAAGGAGATGGAGTAACAGTATGTAATGAATGCAATACAAAATACTGCCAATACTGCGGATATGAACTAAAAAACCATAAATTAAGGTTAACAGAACTGTTCAAGACAAGTAGTAATAATAGTACAAATACTACCTCGGAGGATGATGATAATGACTGAAGATACAAGTACAAGTACTGGAACAGTAGCAACACAGAGCGATGGTACAACAGGTACTACTACTGGAAGTACGGATGGTACTGCTGAGCAAGTTGCGAAGAATGATCCTGAGAAGAATAAGACTCTTGCAGAAATTGAGATGAGTGAATCACTCCGTGATATGTATGACCTTGAGTTTGAACTGCCTCACACGTTTAAAGGACTACATACGAATCGATTTATATTTATGGAGTTGAATGATCAGTTTTATGAGCAGAATTATGCGAAGATTATTGACGCTATTAAGAATAAGAAGTTTGCTCGTTATGCTGGTTTTGAGAAGGGTCGTTTTTTTGTTGAGCGTCATGAATATGGCGGGGGGATTGATGGGAGTTATACAAAGCTGAAGGTTAATCCCTTGGCTAATAGTTATGGTACCTATATGAAGCAACAGCAACAGGCTGAGAAAACTTTGATTCAGGCAATGAACCAAGGAAAAGGAGGAAATAATAGTGGTGGAGGATTAACAAATGTAAGTGGACAAGATTGTGGAGCTGATGTGTCCACATGGACTTCACATTCATGGGGACCAGCACAATTTGAAAAAACAGCACAAAAAATAATAGGAAATTCCTCTGCAAATTATGCTACTGATACAGCTAATATGAGTGCGGAGGAAGCAGTGAAAAGCATCAAACATAGTTATTCCTATTATAATAATAATCTGCATTGCCCTCAAGAATTATGGAAAAGTTATCCTAATATCGCCTGTAATTGTGCTGATTGGGCACGTCTTGTTAAGTGTATTTGTGATGTGCATGGAGTAAAATGTGCGATACACCACGGTAGCCATCACTATTGGAATTATGTATATATTAATAATAAATGGGAATCAGTGGATCTTTGTACAAATAGAAATAACACATGGGATGGACATCTACGAAATACTGCGGGGTGGCAATGAATGATAAGTAATGAACTAAAAAATTTGATAATACCTAACCTGAAATTACATCTTCCTGAAGAAAGATATCAGTATATTGAACAATGTTTTGCGGAATGTTATATCACAATTGAGGATGGTCAACAAATAGTATCCTTGGCTCCTGTCCTTGATGATGGGCTTTCCCTCCAATTTGATTTTTTGACTGGCACATTTTTTGATATTGTGAACTGGGAAGAGGTGAAAAAGGAGGGTAAATTGTTATGAAATACACAACTGAAGTTGGTGAAAATGGGGAGTTCCACGCCCCCACAGAACTAATACCAGGAAGGTACAAGACAACAATCAACTATACAGACAACAAAAACCAGAAATTCGGGTCCTCAGAATGGACTGGAAAACTACACATCCGGCACAGCGTATACCTTGAATGTAAGGACATTTCCGTGGATGCATACAGTACGACCACAATAAAAGAACGTTTGGTTGATTACCAAAAAGAACCTCTCGTAAACGCTGAAGTTAAAATGAAATATTCAAATAGTAGTACTGTCACTACTCTTACTACTGACTCTGAAGGTTATTTTTCTTTTGTGTACAATGCTACTCGGAGTGGTACTGTTGACGTCACTTTCTCTTATGCGGGAAGTAAGTATTATATTCCCATAACTGGAACTATTACTATTACTACATTACCTTCAACGCCTACAATTACAATAAGTGATGTGAAGAGGTATATAAAACAAGACCTTGAAATACCGGTTACGCTTAGTGTTCATAATCATAAACTAATTAATAAAACACTTATTTTCACAATCAATAATAATACATATACTGTTACAACTGATAGTGGTGGGAATGCTACACTTACAGGGTGTTCTATTGATACTACAGGCACATATAACTGTACAGTTTCATACACTCCTAGCACAGAGAAGGTTAATGGGAGATGTGACAGCTGGGATTATAATAGTGTTTCAAAGAGTTTTATAATCATAGTTATGCCAAAAAGAACGCCTATCGTCACTGCTACTGTTACAAGTCCTGTGGATTATAAGGGGACTAGTAACTTTGTGTTAACGTACGTGGATCCTGCTACAAATCAGCCTGTGAGTGGTGTAGGTATAATTATACAGATTCCACGCGAATCTTTTTCGGATTATCTCATCACTGATAGTAATGGTCAGATTAGTTTGAGTCATACCATGACAGTGGTAGGGTTGAATGATATTGTATTTATCACGAATGAAAGACGAGCTTTTAATAGGGTACGTGTTTCAAAAGTTGTTATTGTCAACCCTGTACAAACGAAACTTTCTGGAACAACAAATAGTATAATGTATAGTGAGGAAGCGAGTGTTACATGTACATTAACAGATGTAGATGGGAATAAGTTGAGTAATAAACGTATTACTGTATATTCTAATGATGGTGATTTTGTAGGTAATGGTACAACAAATAATAATGGGCAATGTATCATCAAATTCACTCCAGCCAATGTAGGTACACTTACCTATACCCTACAATTCGAGGGAGACAATCAATATTCTTCACAAAACGCACAGTTTACACTCACCGTACAGAAGATATCTACAAAATTCACTGGAAATACTACAATATCCCCACATGCAGGGGAAGAAATACCAATTACATTAACCCTTGTAACAAACAAGGGAAAAACATTACCCAACAGGACAATCACAGTCACAGATAATAATAAAACAATTACAACAACAAGTGATTCAAAGGGACAATTCACATTCAACACCATTGGAGGATTAAATGAGAAAAGAAGCGCAACAGTAAAATATCTGGGAGACACGTATTATAACACATGCACAGCAACAATAACACTCAATTTTGGAAAATATGTTCCAACATTAAATGTAGACACAAGGGAGAATAGTATAGGGTCACCATGTGTATTCTATGTGAAAGTATCAGGAGCTAATAATGTAACCCCTACTGGTAGTGTTACTTATGAAGCAGAATCACAGAAAAATACAGTTACATTAAGTCCTGGTGAGTGGAGTATATGTGACAAGTATGTCCCTACAGAGGCAGGGTATAACGATATCACACTAACTTACAAGGGTGATGATAATTATATTTCAGTAACAAAGGACATATCAGTCTACACTTCTCCAGGGATTGTTGAAGATTGTTCTAGTCTTGATCATTTTTACATACGAACAATCAAGTATCAAGATTATTACCCTACTCCTACAGAGAACCCTATTGTTGACGGAGGAGGAATTCATGGGTTTTACGGTCGAGCAATCTGGGCTGAAAACCTGAAAGTAACAAATAACTGTAAGGTTACCATGGAGATACAAGTGAAAAATGTGGATCATGGTTTCAATTTTGGACTTGTAACAAAGGGAAATATGTCCCGTACTGCGGTACTTCTTGAACAGAGTTCGAGTAGGGCTTATTTTTATTTTGCAACAAATACAAATGGAAAATATAATATTCCAAGCGTGAACTGGAATAGATTATCTCTGAATACATGGTATACTGTTGAGTTCAATATTCAAAATGGTAAATGTACAGTGAAGGTGAATAATTCTACGTATACTCATGATATTATTATTGATGATAATACGTATCCTGCGATTTTTGTGTGGAGTCCTCGTTTGAGTGGTGAATCTTCTTCTAGTGAAATTATATGTAGAAAGATTGTATTAATCAAAAGGTGAAGTAAATAATACAGTAGGGAGGAAAAGAAGTAAAATGATAAATTGTACAAAAATAAACATAAAAGAAGGAAGTACTGGAGATAATGTAAAAGAGGTACAAAAATACCTCAAATACCTCGGGTTATATGAGGGAAAAATAGATGGAAACTGTGGAAAACTAACAGTGAATAGTATCAAACAACTACAAAAACAAGAAAATATTGTACAAGATGGAAATTTTGGACCAATAACGTGCAAAAATAGTGGTATAAATGGAAAAGATATAAGTGAATCAAATATTACACTAGATATTGGGACATGGCTTGACATGGTCAAAAGATATGATAAATATGTGGCAACAAACAAAAAAGAACCACAAATATCATATATAGATGTAAATAATAAGTATCAATACATCACAAATGTAAAATACAAAGAGATAAAAAGAAGGTATGATGAATACCTATCAAAAAATAATAATAAACCTAACTTTGTCTATATTAACTATCCTAAAACAATAACTTCAACTCCTAATATAACAACAAAAAATTCTAATTCTAATACAACATTATATGCAAGCAGCCCTCATTTTGTATCAAGTGGTTGTAATAAGCTTGGTCAATGTACTCCTTATTATTGTGGTGTTCATAGCCTACGACAAGTTCTATGTAAATTTGGTATAGAAGATTATAAAGAATCTACTCTTGCAGGGTGGGCTGGAACAACAACAGCGGGTACAAGTCATGGAGGGATAAATACTGCAATAAAAAAGGTAAACAGTAAAAAAGGAACCAATATTGTAATTACTTGGAAAAATTTCAGTGATTTTGGCAGTACAACAAAGGAACGTTTCAAAAACTTAGGAAAAGAAATCAGTAAATCAAATACGGATGCAATTATTCATAATCTCTACAGGAATAAGTATGGTCATTATGAGGTAATTAAATCAATTGATACAAAAAATAATATTGTAAAAGTATTGAATAGTCTTGGTAATCGCTGTAGTAGGCCTGCTTATTGTGGTTATATTGAAAATCGTAGTTTCAATACATTTGCTTCTTATATTGCTAATACTCCTGGTGGTCAACCTAGTATTGGTTTAGTTGTAAAAAAATAGTAAGGTAATGTGAATTGAAAGTGAAAAGATTTAAGGGTAGCTTTAAAAAACCATTACGTGAAATAAGAGAATTTAAAACTCATTGGGAGTGAAAACAAATGAATATACAATTTGAATGGAAAATACTCAAAAACAAAATTAGAAATAAATTAAACATCCCACGAAAAAACGAAACAATAAATGAAGAAGACGGAAGAAAATTTGTACAATAAAAGAGGGAGTGTACACATATATGACACTTGAGTATGAACTTGGTACTGATATTGATAGGCATTGGATTCTGAATAGTGAAGGTGACCTTCAAACAGTCAGTGGAAAAGATAACCTGCGACAAGCTATTTATAATAGGATTACATGTTATTTTGATAATCTTTCATGGTGTTATGACAATTATGGTAGTTATGTGAAAGATTGGTTCGGGAGAATTAATGATGAGTATCATAAAAACACTCTAACCCATGAAATAGAAGTAAGAGTACAAGAAGATTTACGGATAGCAGAAGTAACATGTACTATTACAGATTATTCACCTTATTATATTGGTGTTCTTATTAAGGGTATTGTTGTTGAGGATTCTAGTGAGTTTAATGAATATTATATATTTGCATCAGGAACTCATGATACTATTGTAGATAATTATAATGAAACATTTCATGAGACACATATTGTTACGGAAGGTGTTGGGTATTATAGTACTTATGGTAATGTTGTACGTGTTCATTGTCATGTACTTGATGAAAGGAATAAACGTGTTCCAATTGGTAATGTAAGCCTTTGGTTTGGGGGTCATTTTGTGGATAGTCTTGAAATAGAGCAAAGTGGTGATACTGAGCCAGGTAGTGTTACTTTTAATGTGACCACACCTTTGTATATGAATTATGGTCGACACGAACTCAAATTTATGTATCAAGGAAAACCGGGGTATAACCCATGCGAACACACTGCGTATATTACTATTCTTGAAAAACTTCCAACGACTTCGATGATTGAAGATGAAAGTAGCCTGTATGTTATCAATAATACGGATAACGTTGGAAGGAACGTGAATGTGGATGTGAAAGATGTTAATCTTCAACCTGTGAACATGGGTGTGGCAAATGCATCTGTGGATGATGGAGTTATTGACACAATTACAATAACGAATCCTATTATTTATTGTAACGCAAATCTTGTTGAAGAAAAAGTATCAATAACTACAATACCTCTTCTTAGTCAACTTACAAAAAGGTATATTTTTGTAATATCACGTAACTTCAGAGATAATGATATTATTCGTTTGATTGATAAAGATGCAAATCTTATTGATAATCTTCTTATAAGGTACCAAAATGGAAAATATTATTTTACAACTACGAAAAAGGAATATAATACAGAAACAGTGTTGAAGGTGTATGCATGACTAAGAAAAAACTTGGAAGTAATAAGGTACGTGAAGGAAAAAGTAGTATCCCCCTGAAAGTTAAGGATAAACTAGAATTAGGACAATACCCATTAAACATTGAATACGAAGAAAATAGAACGTATGCAGAAAGTAATGCCTATGGAACACTATTTTATGGTTGGAAAAGTTTTGTACATTGTCCGAATGTTTATGTTGTGGAGGGGGAGGATATGTATACTACACTTCGTGCAAATATATTCAGTAATGAAGATATTGTTTATGCTGGAGAAGGTAGTTTTAGCATAAAAGAGAAAACACAAGAAAAAGTTCCTGTAGAAGATGGGTGTGCTACTCATCACTTATCTGATATTCAAAGTTGGAAAAATAAGAATCCTTACTTTAGTTTTCTGTATGATGTGCACCTGCCCTTGAATTATTGTTCTGCGCGTAGTAATACTGCTGAAATAATATACCTTCCTCATACAAAACGGTACGCGGTGGTTGTCAAAATTATCACAGATCCTGTGATAGGATACACTGGGGATACAGTACGTGTTATTGCAAGGATATACAAAGCACAGTATGGTAGTCTGATTGATCATAAGGATGTACCAGATAATGGGTATGCGCGGTTACTAATTGATGGAGCGGTAGCTGGTACTACTAGTATAACTGACACGGGATATGTGTCATTTGATTATACTGTACCTGAAATGGGTTGTGGGGTGTACTCCGTGGTTGTGGAGTATGTTTCTCAAGATGAATACTATGATGATAGTGCATGTGAAGGCACATTATTCGTACCGTCCCACGACGTAACACTTCCTACTGCCACATGTACCCAAATATGGCACTCTCTTGGTGGTACTGCTAGTATCCCTGTTACTTTTTCTGATATATCCCTATTTGACAAGGTGCAAGTGTATATTGATAGTCAGCTTGTACCTGTAGAGGGAAGTGATGAAAATGGTTACTTGATTGTACAAGGTACAGAAGTTACGCTTACGTTTAATATTCCCAAGGGATATTCCTCAAAGTGTGTGTGGGCTTATTCAGGGGAGCATCTTATGTACCTTGAGTATACGGATAATGTTCATCATGTTACACGAAAACTATTTCTCCCATTCCTTCTGATTCAGTATCCTACAGCAATCCAGCTAAAATCGTATGGACTTGATGATACAAGCACAATGATTGTAGGAAATAATATTGAAGGGACGGTAATTAATACATTTGAACCGAAACGGTTTGTAAATCATGGACTTATTACTATTGATATTGAAGGATTGGAGGTTCTTCTTTCAGTAACACGTGATGTTGATTGTAGCATGGGGGTGCAACATCCTCAGGGTATATTGTTTGTAAATGAAACATGTACGTTCAGAGTAACAGCTCAAAGCAATACTACTGTACCCATCCCTAATCGGACTGTAACACTTGTTACAGGAAATCAAAATTATACATCTACTACTGATGAGGATGGTGTTGCAACATTTTCAAAGAAATACACTCAGAGTGGGACAGATACTGTATACGCACTATTTCCAGGTACAGAAACAGAAGCAGAAACACAAACAACACCAGTAACACTGGAAATACTTGACCTAATCAAATCTGAATTATCCCATGAGATATCTTCAGATAATCTCATAACATCAATTACTCCTATTAGGGAGAGTTTTCCCCATGGGGGCACAATAAGTGTCACATTCAAGCCTGTGCCTCTATTTACAGTTATTCCCCCATTACAGGATAATTTCAAAGTGGGAGAATCTATAGTAATAAAAGCAAATGTTTCCCTCGAATACAAACCAGCAGTAGATATCCCTGTGATATTAAGAGTAAGTATAACAAAAGAGGATGGTACAGTACAAGACTATGAGTCAATACAAACAATGAAAACAGACTCTGTGGGGGACATAACATGTACTACTGCTCAGGATGTATCAGGTGAATGTAGCTACACACTCTTCATTGAGGGTACAGATGATTATGAACAATGTGTATCAGATGAAATAATCCTTGATGTAACAAGAATACAAACCACAATATCCTCAACAGTAACAAATAACCAAGCTGGAAGTAGTAGTATAGATGTAACACTCATTGACGAAGATAACAATGGGGTTGTTGACGTAAATATAATTGTAACACTTACTGATGGGTCAACAAGGTCTGGTACAACAGACAGTTCGGGAAACGTGAATATACCATTAACATCACTCCAAGTAGGGTCCCATACGTTAACAGTATCATTCCCAGGAAATAATAAGTACGAACCTGCAAGTACAACATGTACTATAGATATCGCCCCAAACATAGATTTCTATAATAGTGCGAATTGGGGAGGAAACCCTGTAATAGATGTTACTAACCAAAAAATAACAATGACTGGTGCAAACATCACATATTATGAGGGAGCTTCTGTAAAGGACTTGCTTAGTGACACTGCTATTAGTCTTACATATTTCCATAATGGCCGGGATGGACGGAAAGCATTAGGAGTTTATAATCCTGAACTAAGTTCATGGATAGGTTACTGTACCCCCAGCCCGAACGGTAGTGAAGGACATGGAGTAAATGAGGAAAAAGGTTACACGCATAACATATCTACAGATGTAACAAACGCAGCCTCATGGATGCGGGATGGACAGGAAAGTCCACTCGTGATAGGCTATAATGAGGTTGAGGACAATATTTCACTTCAGTATACAAGTCAAGATGGAACAGAAAATGTGACTGTAACCATCCCTCTTGAGGGAGTGGATCTTAGTAAATATTACCTCGCATTCTATGATTACCGCGGAATGGGAATGTATGTGAAAAATATAACACTCATGGAGGACATGTAATAATGAATAATATATACATAGCAACAGTTACAGGAGGAATAATATGACTATTAAAAATAAAACACTACCTGTAACAGAGGAAAAATGTATTTTTCCCCTCACAAATCTCCGGGGGGAGTATGTATGCACAATTGAATACTCTGGTGATTCACATTATATGGGTGCTACAGAAGATAATTATCATTTGAAATTAACCCCTACCACAAAAACAGTCAACATGAATGATAATGGGGAATGGGATATCCAGTATTGCGCAGATGCAACAAACCCTGTTGACCCTACATTTGGTAGTACAATCAAGAGTGGAGTATTTTCAGAGGTGATTCATAAAATAAGAACACGCGTGAATTCAAGGTATGTTTGTGAAATAACAGTAAACCAAGAGGGATCGAATCAAGGATTTATTCTTGGTTTTTTTGGTTCAAAACAGGTTGATGATAATATAATCTGGACATACACATGGGGTATTGAATCAGACGAACTTGGAACTCACTTTACAAGTAATGAATCTCAGGAGAGCATACATGATATTGAAGAATTATTCCCTCAGGGTGTACAAACAAGAGTGATATTTGATATTCTTGCAGTGAATGAGGGGGATGATTGTTATGTGTCAATCAGTATTGGAAACACTACTTTTGAAAATATTGTACAGTTTGATGAACCAGAGGACCTCCGGTTTGGTTTCATGTCAACAGCACCTGAAGACAAACAGTTAGTAATTCACTCTCTGAAATATACTGAGTGGGATGCGGAAGAATAATAAAAAAAAACAAAAAGGTAAAGGAATGATAATATTGGTTGATGAAATAATAACAAATTTTGACGGGTCAACAATAAACCGGTCAAATAAATTACAGGAACTCATAAATTACTACAATGAAGCATATGGAACTAACCTCTCAGACATATGTGACCTCAGTGAAGGTAGTGAGATAAGAACATTTCTAGAAAGTTTTATCGTGGAAAGTATGGATATTGAACGTCAAATGTATGCATTATTCGAGCAGACGTTCACAAAATACGCAACAGGATACTTCCTAGACCTCAAAGCATGTGAACAAAAAATAAGTAGAAAACAAGGAAATGTTGCAACAGGGACGGTAACATTCACCTTATCTGAAACACAAACTGAAGACTATACTATACCCCAAGGGACTGTGATTCTTCATAGGCAAACGGGTAATGAATATATTTTGAGTAGTGATGTAACAATACAAAAGGACACCTATAGTGCGGATGGTATTGTGTACAGTAGACTACTTGGTAGTGAATATAATGCTGAACCTGATACTTTAACCGCTTTTGAAGATATAATCAGCGTACCAAGTAACCTTGAAGTAACCAATAATGCTGCGATTACTGAGGGAGAATCAGTAGAAACCGATGACAGTCTACGTGAACGTATATACAACGCACGTCGTGAAAGGGCGAATGGTACTATCACTGCATATACTAATATGCTTCTCGCACTCGAGGGGGTACATGATGTATCATTTGTAAACCCCTCAAGGATGACTAATCATTACAAAACAGTGGTTAACGCTGATGGTACAACTAGTAATGTTCATTGTACTGATTGTACGAGGGTTATTCTTGTGAATGATGAGAATAGTAAGCCTTGTCGACAGAGTGTACTTGAAAATGTTGAAAACGTCATGACGAATCAGGACAATATTATTATAGGGCATATGTTTCATGTTCAACCTGCGACAGTTGCAAGTAGGTGTTTTGATGTAACATTGTATTATTCGGATAGTCGTGTGTATGAGAAGGATGTTGTTGACGCAATCACATCATACTTTGATGGAGGGGTTGTAGGAACACGAAATTTCACGGGACTTAATATAGGGGAAGATATCAGAAAAAGTAAAATGATTACCGCAATTGAAGAGGTGCCAGGCGTGGATCAGGTGGAATCTATAGTGCTCACAAGATATAACAAGGATCTTCCAACAAATATCAAATACTGGACAAAAAATAGTGCAACTGATTATAGCTACCAAGATACTGATGGATTTGTATACCATAGAGGAACCTCCCAGAGCAGTATCAACAGGTGGGGGTCACGTAATTTTAACACAATCCCTGTGTATGATTGGCAAATTGCCAGTTTTATTTCAAAAACTAGGCTGGACCCTGAGGCTACGAATGATATTGGATTAACTCAATACCCCGCATGAGGTGACAAAGTATGACAAATAGATGGACTCCTATAGAGAATAGACTACATGAAGAAAGTGCATTACACTACCCAGATAACACGATGCGGCGAATACTCGAACCACTCTTAAATGGTCTGTTTGACGCGATAGAAGAGGAAATGAATGATATTATCTATGAATGTTTCCTCCTCACCAGCACTGGACAGTACCTAGATTTTTTCGGCGTGGAAATAGGACTTACACGTGAAAATGATGAAAGTGATAATGAGTATAGACAAAGATTGTTCAATGCACTTTCAGAGTACTTGAGTGTCAGTTTTGTGAAACTTCAAGGAATAATACTATACGCAAAAGAAGAATTGTACAATGATATCCGGATAAATATGACTAGTCAAAATCCCTATATGAGCAATATTTATGCAGGGATACCTCGAAATGATGTAAGTAGCAGATTCTTGTTATACGATATGATTTATGAGTATACTGTCTGTCATTATGTGAAGGGGTGGTAATTTTTGATGCCTAGTTACCATCATCTTCTTGAAGCCGATTTTGCACAAATAGAACACATCAACCAGATTATACACAATAATATCATTCATGATAGCTGGGAATGCTTTGACACAGCATTATTACTTGAACAACACCCCCAGTATGGGGTGTATAATTCTACAAATCCTCGGAGTAGTAAAATCACAAAGAATGTTACAGATGTACGATACAATAGTTTTCTGGTGAATATTGATACTATTTCTTATGCAGATTACAAGGCATATATGTATACTTTTGAAGTAAGGAACGTCCTGTGGGATGGTGCGTACAAAATTACGCGGAGCAAAAATAATAATAATGACCCTGACATAACACATAAAGGGGTTGTACAAGTAACAAAAGGCACTGATGACAATACAATCAATATTTATGTTGAGGGTGAGGGATGTGAGGATATTCGTGTTTGTTTCCATATGAGTCAGGCGGGAACGGGCAGAAATATCAGTACAAGCAGTATTATCATACAGAACGATGACTTGTATGAAGAACAATATGACAAAAGCTTCAATCACACTGGTAAAGTTGTAGATGCACTAGGAAAACCCCTGTCAAATGTGGAACTAACATTATCAGCGTGTACTAGTGAGGGGCTTGACACCGAAGGAGGGATTCCTTCATGTGTTGGGAAAAGGAGTGATAAAAATGGAAATTACACACTCACATATGGAGCTACGGACAGACCTGGTTTGTACTATGCCAAAATCACTGCAAAGCAGGGGCTGTTCGAAGTATCAAAAGTAATTCAAGTGAACAAAATACAGGAAAACAAAAGAGGTGTAATATGGGGTGATGAAAAACAGTACACTGGGGTGTGGAAAGGAAGTATTAAAGAGTTTAAGATACACATCGCGGTGTACAACAAGTATAACATACATGACCCTGATTTGGATAAACAACTTATAGGTAGTAGAGTGAATGTGACTATGATTAATCCTCACACAAAGGAACAGGTATCACAAACATGCACGATTCAACAGGATGGCTATATAACCCCTCGTGTGAATTACAGGAGATATTATGAGGATAAAAGTATCCTCCGTGTGAGTCTTGAAGCAAATACAGCGTTTGGTACGGTAATCAGCGAACGAGAGGTAACTCATGAGTATGCAAAAGCAACCAGTTGGGTAAACTTGAACACAATGATTTCAAGTGATGATGGTCCTGATTGGGTTATGGTCCCTGCAAGTACTATCTCACCAAATGAGGATATTCAAACAATAACTATTGCACGGGATATCACCATTTGTGGAACAAAAGGAACAAATGCCTGCAAAATTGACGGACTGGATAAATACAATCCATTCGTAGTTTCAAATAGTAGTCCTGCTACTGATAATAGTATAAAATTCAGACTTATTGGCGTATCTATTTATAATTGTACCCCCGCAATTCTAGTGAACGAGGGTAGTGCATTGTACATTGATAAATGTGTGTTCAGAGGTAATTCTCATCCTGCACATCATCACAAAGGCTGTTGTATATACACGCGTAATACTGATTTCACAAATAAACAGCATAACCTTTTCCAAACTCACGTCACAAACAGTACTTTTTACAACAATGTAGGAAATGAGATACAAAGTATAGGGGAATCTCATCTCGATCATAACTTATTCAGGACAGATAATAGTAAATATCTCATGCAACCCGAACCAAAAGTTGTTAGTGTGGTGGCGGGGGAGGTAACATACAAGTATAACAAGTCACACATCAAAATCACAGATAAAGAAATGACAAGTAATCATTCCTATGCAAAAGCATTGGCGTACGTATACCGTGGAGCAAAATTTAATGGAAGAGGTCCAAATCAGTTGTATGGAGATATGACCTTGCCTCTTTATGATGATCCTTGGTATAACCAGGCGTATACTTACGCCATATATTACTATCCTTACCTCCACAGGCCAACAAAAATTGTATGTAGCCCTCGGAAAGGTTTTGAACGGAAATCGACGGGGCACGGGAGTAGTTCGAAACGATGGATTTTCTACGATGGATACTATTTTATACGAAGAGAACAGGGAAAAGGAAACAAGAATGATCCTTGGACTAGCACAGAACTAGCAATCCCTGTGAATACAGGGATATATGATTCATATTATGATGAATTCACACAAAAAGAATACGACCCAAGATTAAGCAGTTATAAAACCCGAAAAGAAACAAAATTCATGCCGGACACATGGTGATAATAATATGTATTTTAGAAACAAATTTAATGAAGAATTTCTTCAATTATGTAATTTAATCCCTAAAGGTGCTTCAACAAGAATAGGGAACTATTCCTCCCTTTTTTTTGAATTCAGAAAGAATCCTCACACAAACAGAGTATTAGTGCTTCCCCTCATTATGTGTAATCGTATCAAAAGTACGAATAGTCATGATGTTAATTTACAGGATTACGCGATGCTTTGTGAGGATAAGCAGGATACAATAATAACAGCGTATTATGATGAAGATTATGTTCAAAATACGAGAGAACAGTATATCTGTGAAATAGCTAGTAATAGTGGAGATTTTATTAGTGAGGAGTAAGTTATGAAATTGAAACCAAAAAGATTGGGTGATGAATTTACACTTGATGAATACAATGCATGTCAATACTTATTGTACAAAGTACCTTTTGCTGAATCAATACGTTTACAAGGTGCAGACGCGTATACTGGTAAATTTGCTACATATCTTCTTGATGAATCAAGGAATACAAGTGTGGGTATAGATAAATATGATACTTTTGAAATATTAAAAGACCTTACACATAATACACAGTACATATACATTACGCTTAGCAACCTTATTAATCAGAATCTTCAGTATACGGCAACAATATATTATCAAACACCTGAAGTTATAACAGTAGTGGATCAAACAAATGAACAGTATTCCGTAAATCCGCAAGATGCAAAAGATGTGAAAATGGTTACACAGGTAGCAAGTGAGGATGTACGAAGAGATTATCAAAGTATCACAGTACAATGTACACAAGAAGGAAATACACTCAAAATACCATTATACATAGAAGGGGAAGATGGAACAAAACAGGGAATTTATAGAGAAAATACAGTATTCAGTAGATTAATAGATTTCACACTCACCCTGAGTGACAAACCATATATTGATGTGAATAATGGAAAAGCAAATCAAATCGATGAAATACTCCTTGATAATGTACAAGAATTCCAGAAAATAGTCCCTTACACACCTCGAGATAATGTAAAAATAATATACAGACTTGATTCAAACTACGATTACAAACTAACAAAAACATTCACAATACAAGAAAATATGAATGTAGAAATAAGGGGAGGAACAAACAAAAAATCAAAAATAATAGGAACAAACACTGGGAGATTATTTATAATAAAACCAGGAGGAACACTTACACTCCAAAACATACATTGTTATGATGCAACAGCAAACAATACAAGTTATGCGAAAGGATGTGGAGGAGCAATACTTATAGAAACAAATGAAGAATCATATGGTACACTCACATGTAATGATTCAATATTTGAAAAATGTACAGCAGAACTTGGAGGAGCAATCTATAGTCCTAATGCAAAATTGGCACTTGAGCGATGTACCTTCCAAAATTGTAGTGTACAAGGTGATGGGGGAGCAGTATTCTATCAAGCAAAACGTGTAAAAATAGCATTTCCTGATATTATAACAAAACCAGGACAGACAATAACACTAAAAGTTAATGTGACAGATATGGATGGAGAAAAAATTGATACAGGCACAATACAATTCATACTTAACTCAAAAGAATTAGATGAAGTTGATATACATGATGGAGTGGCACAAGTACAATATAAAGTACCAAGTGATTTTAAACAAACATCCTTCAATGTAATAGCATATCTTCAAGGAACAAGTACAACAAGTAGAGAGTCCGTCCAGAATACAGTGTTTGTTCAACAACCACCAAAACTAACATTTAAATGTAACACTAGTCTGAAAGGATATCCTGGCGATAAAATAAGAGTAACTGTTGAAGCATATGAAAAAAATACATTAACAACAGAATGTCCAGGGGTATTCACAGTATTTAATAAAACATATAATGCAAACATAGATGCATCTACAAATAAATATTACCTCGATGTAACAATCCCTTCAACAAATACAGCAAAATCATACTCCATACAATTCACATGCAAAGATGCAGAATGTACACCACTAAAAGGAACAATAACTGTTCTTGCAACACAAACAAGTGGAATATCTGCAGTATATGTAAATAACACGCCATCTGACCTTACAATCTCACAAAAATTAATAAACACCTGGGTAAACAAAGGAATAACAGATGCATATGTACGATGTAGTGATTATACAGGAAATAATTTCATTGACAAAGTACTACAATACACGAAAAATACAAAAATAAGAGTACATGCTACATTAAACTGTTTCCATGATGAAAATGGTTTCATTAATCCTGAAAATACAAATAATATAAATTCTATTAAAAAGGATATTAAAGCAATACATGATAATACAAATATAGCCGGTTTCCACCTTGATTATATAAGGTATGCAACTGCGAACTCTGATGAAAATAAACATAAAGTAATAACAAAACAAGTGAAAGCATTATCAGATTATATTTATTCACTCAATACAAAGTATATTGTTTCAGGTACCGTTATGCCTGAAGGCGCAACAAATAGTCCAGTATACGGCCAAAATTTCAAAGAACTTGGAAGTATTCTAGATTATATATGCCTAATGGCATATAAAGGAAACTATAAGACAAATGATACCTGGATAGGACAACAAGTAAAATATGCAAAAGATAATGGCAGTAAAGTAGTATGTGCACTTCAAACATACAATAGTGATAATGATTCTACTAGACGAACTGTTGCAGATATGGAAGCAAGTATCAAAGTAGCAATCAAAAATGGAGCAATAGGATATGCATTATTCCGCGAAGGAAGACTACCAAATTATCCACGAACATATGATACAATTAAAAAGGAGACACAATAATGGTTAATACTGGATGGAAAACACCAAATACAGTAGTACAGGATGCAAGATGGAAAGTAGTCAATGGTGGAACAGCAAATAAATGGGTGGATCTACGAAGACTGACAGAAAGAACACAAAATCTAAAACACTACGCAGAAATAGGACGATACGGAACAGCAGCAGCAAGAGCAAGTCCTGTACTATACCTCTCGAATTACGGATTTAACATACCCGGGAATGCAACAATAACAAAAGTTACAATAGAATGTACAGTAAAAGAAGGAAAAACAAATGAAGGAATCAAAACAAAAACATTAAAACTCAAAACAGGACCAAGTACAACGGATTGGGGAGTAGGAAAAAATAAAGCAAAAAGTGACCGATGGACTTGTAGAAGTAATCCATGGACTGTTCAGACTTATAGTTTTTCTCCCCAGGACTGGGGGGTTCCTCTTTCTCCTCAAGTTGTGAATAATAGTAATTTTGGTGCTGTTTTTCAGTGTGTAGGGCTAGATAATTACACTGTTAGTCATGGTACTTGGGGTATTTATTCACGAAATTATAATCATTGGAGTTTGCCTCTTGTTAATCGTATTCGTATGAATGTTGAGTATAGTGTTCCTCATAGTGTTACTAGTGCTGAAAGAGGTAAATTTGGTCTTACTCCTGCGCCTTATTTGAGTAGTAATTCTTTGAATATTAGTAATCCGAATACTCCTATTATTCTGACTATTTCTTATAAGCATATACTTGGAGAAAATGGTAAGTATAATAGTGGTGAAACACCTGTTACGAAGGTTACTAGTTCTACATTGAAGATTGGGGGTAGTAAACTTTCTTCATATACGGTTCCTACAATTAAGGTACCTACTGAGACGGAGAGTAGTACGTATACTACTACTGTTAAGATTTATCCTAGTCTTACTACTGGGGAGCATACTATTATTGTTACTGCTAATGGTGAATCTTATACTTTGAAGATTCAGGTTAATAGTGGTAATGGTATTGATGTGAATTATGGTGAGGATGGTCGTGGTTTAATGATTCATGGTTGTATTTTTAAGGAGGATCATGCTGATAATACTGGTGGGGCTATGCTTGTTGATGGTAAGAATGTGTCTATTAGGGAGTGTAAGTACATTAGTAATAGTGCTACTGTTAAGTGTCCTAATGCTATACTTAATGGTGAATGTAAATCTTAAATATTTTAATGTATACATGTAACATTCTGTTTTAAAATTAGGTATAAAAAAGTATTACTTTTAATTAAAAAAGTATATCAAAATGAAGGTAAACCCTTCATTTCTATAAAGAGATTAGTTTAATTATTACTCAAAAATGTAAGCTTTTATACTATTTTTTACATATACACTACTATGTCAACACAAACAAAAAAGAATAATATACAAACAATATATAATGATGAACTCTTTAAAGAGTTTTGTATATTAAGAAATTTAAAACAAAGTAGTATAAAATCATACGCAGTAGTGTTAAATAGTTATGTAAAAGTACAGCAAACAGATTTAACAACACTTATAAATGAAGCAGATGAAGAAGAAGAACAAAGAATAAGACTAAGCAAAAGAAAAATTAAACGACGTTTAAATAAGTACAAAATAGAATTACAAAAACAAAAATTAAGTGACAGAACAATAAATGATAGAATTACAAAAATAAGAACATTTTACTCACAATTTGACATAACTCCTCCAAAAATAACAAGAAAACCAGTGAAAAACATAGAAACATATAAACAAATAATCACACCAGAACAAATAAGAAAAGCAGTAAACACGAGTAAAAATAATAAAACAAGAGCATTAATATTATTTATGGCATCATCTGGAACAGCAGCAAAAGAAACAAGTAATATAACAATCAAAGATTTTATTGAAGCAACAAGCGAATATCATAATGAAACAAGAATAGAACAAGTAATATATGCATTAAAAAATAGAAAAGATATTATTCCAACATTTACAATTATCAGACAAAAAACACAAACTCCTTATTTCACATTCTGCACACCTGAAGCAACACAACAAATATTAATTTATCTCACTGAAGAATTAATGAAAAGAGACTTAAAAGAAGACGATAAATTATTTAATATTACTCCTCAGAGTATACAAACAAATTTTGAAAGATTAAATGATTGTTGTGGGTTTGGATGGAAAAATAATCATTGTCGTTTTTTTCATAGTCATGGTTTACGAAAAATGTTTGGATCAAGAATGTTTGATGCAGGATTATCAGAGTTAACTATTGATTTCTTAGAGGGACGTAGTATAGGAGCAACTCGTCAAGCGTATTATAAGCCAAAACCTGAAGAATTAAAGAAGAAATATGTTCGAGTATTGAATACTGTTAGTTTTTTTAGTGATGTTGAGTATCATGATATTACCTCTGAAGAAAAAGAAGAGTTATTACAGTATCGTGAAAAAGAAAAAGTGAGGGATGAAAAAATTAATAATTTAGAACGTATGTTGCAAGATTATTTACGTTCTTCTTCATAATTCCTTTTTTAGTATTTTAGTTATTATTTCTGTTTGGGTTTGGTTTGTTTCGTTGAGTTTTATTCCAAATTCTCTGAGTATGTCCCATGCTAATCTTATGTTTTTTGTTTTTGTTATTTTTTCTACGATTAATTCTATTACTTCTTCTTGTATTGGTATATTAAATGCTATGTTACATCGTTCTTTTATTATATGTGTGTATTGTTCTCTATTGTATGGTTTGAAGTATACTTCTCGTGGGGTGAATAGTGTATTTACTTCTTGTTCAAATTGATATTTGAATTCTTGACTTGTTATGATAGGATATATTCCTACTATTATGTTGTAACTTTCGTTTACTCGTGTTAGTTCTCTGATTATATTTTGTGCTGTGGGGCTTGCCGTGTTTTTGGAACCTAATAGGTAGTTTGCATCATCTAGTGCTATTATTAATGCTTTGTTGGTTTTAGTTAGTTCTTTCATGATTTTTTTAAATATATTTCTAGTGCTACTTCCAAAGTGTGGGGCTTCTGTATTTAATACTTTTTTGTATATTTGGCCATATATTGTGTAGGGGGTGTTGTGTTTTCTACAGTTTATGTATACTGGAATTATGTCTGGGATTGTTTCTGTTATTTCTTGAAATAATTTTTGTATTGCAGTTGTTTTTCCAGTTGCATTGTCTCCTATTATTACTGCATGATTGGGTACTCCTCCATAAAGTATGGGGGCTATGTAACTTGCTATTGTTTCCATTTCATTTTCTCTATGGTGGAATTCTCGGGGTATGCATTGGGGGTTTAGGTATTTTATGTTTTTGAACACGTTTTTTTCTGTGTATTTTTTAAAGTATGTCATAGTTCTTTTTTTATTTTTTGAGTTATTTAAATAAAACTTGTCAAGAGCCCTTATTTAGTTGTTATAAAGTCCCCCTCCCCTTTTTTACACTTGCAATTAAAGACTATTGGTAAATTGTACTTTTTATTATAGTTACTTATGTAGTGACCTTACATTTAATTGACCATACTCTAAGGGTTTCCAAAGGAATTTAAATATTACTAAAAATAGAATTACTAATTGAAAGGGAACTGGAGGTGGAAGTTCTTAAAAAAAGAGAGTAATATTAACAATATGAGAAAAAGATAGTACATGTAATATGTGATTAAAAAAAATATGATGAGAATGCAAAAATGTATAATTCCTCTTTTTTTTTTAAACTTTCAACACAAACAAAAAAAAGAATAATATACAATTTGAACAGACAAAATAAATAATTTTCTAATCACTATGTACATGTACTTAATAATTTTCATTTCATTATAGTAAAATAATACAGGTAATAGTAATATTCTACTACATGTACTATTTTTGTATAGAGCTACTATAATAATTAATCGAATAATTTATATATTTTCTTATGATTAAATGATAAAGTACTCATGAAATAATAATCTAAAATTAATGAAAAATGATAAAAATTGGTAAACTTTTAAAATAGAATGATTTTTTTGGTAAAAAAAGGTAAAATTCGTTTTATTCATTGTCCAACCGACTAAAATTAGAACAATGAATAAAAAATAATGATTAATTACCTTAAGTACATATCTATATAAGAAAAGTACTATTGTACTATTTTTTTATTAATACTTTATGTACTTTTTCATTAATTACATGTATATGTAATTCGTTATTAATCACTACTTTTACCTTTTAATTATATCAAATAATCTATTTTTCAAAGGGGGTATACAAAATTAAAAATAAACTCATTGGTGCATTAGTCAGTGAAGAACAATATAATCATATTCAACAAAATATGCAAAGATATGCTTTTAAAAATATGTCTGAATATGTGAGATCTGCTTTAGATTTTTTTGATGCACGAAGATATAATGCATCAAAAAATAATGAGATAGCAATAATACAAGAATGCATTACTATACTTCAACATCATAAGAAAGATGTTGAAAAAAATATGATGCAAGAAACCTTAAATGAATTGAATGAAAATATTAAAAATCAAAATCATAAAAACGAGGAAACATTAAAGGAATTAGATGAAAACCTAAAACAGAATATTAAATGTTCAGAAAAGCAAAGCTTAAAGGAATTAGATGAAAATATTAAAAAACAAAAAAATAATAAAAGAGAAAATAGAGTAATTCCTATGGAATCTGTAATTCAAACGCTTATTCGAATTACACACGTGAAAGGAAGACCTTCAGATCATGATTTTAGTTTTCAGGCAAAACGATGTGGAAAAAGTAAAAAAGAATTAATTGATTTTTATGATGAGAATTATGATTATTTTACGAAAGAGTCTGATAAATACATGTGAAAACAATCTTTAAATAAAAAACATTAAATGCTTTAAAAAATTCTTTTTAGTAGGAATATACTTTTTTTCTAATAATATAAAACGTTTTAAAAGCGTTACATATAATAATAAGAGGGATAAAACAATGTCATACCATCATATATGTTTACAACAAGATATAATTAACACAATAGGAAATACAATTCACCCCCTTACAAGACAAGAAATATTACATGAAGTAATTAACAGAGGCTTCAAAAAACAAAGAATATACGTAGATGATGAAATATTAGAAATATTAGAAAACCTTTTAGAACAAGGATATATAATACAAAAAAAGGACAAATATGAATGGAAAAAGTAAGAAAGGGGAGATTGAATATGGTAAAAGAATTAAAAAAAGGAAATAATGTACCTTATCATGGATACTTACTAAATATACATGAATATGAACAATATACTCAATTCCAGAAGATTGCACCTGCGCTATTGGAATATATTCAACAAGAAAAAGAGGGAAACAGACTCGGATGATAAAACAAGAACAAACATTAAAAGCGGTATTATGTATAATTATAATAATATGTATTGTACTATTTAAATTACATTAAGTTATACAACATAATTCCTTTTCTTTAATTATCATTTAATTAATGGAATATTTTTTAATTAAAAAGGTGATAAATAATGTATATAGTTAATAAGATAACTATGATACATAAAAAGAGAAATATTTCAGGAAAAGGGAATAAAAATGAAGAAACAGGCAATAATATTAATTATGGGGGTTATCATTCTAGCTTGTATAATTGGAGTGGGAGTGTATATTCTAACACAACCACAATACAAGACAATAAATATGACAGGAATAACACTAGAAGTACCCGATACAAATGCAAATGTACAAAATAATAGTCCAAACTATAATACATACAATGACCAAAAAAATAATCTCACAATCAAGACATGGGCATACCGTGATATAAACGATGCAAATGGAACAGCACAAGCAGTACTAGAAATAGGAACACAATATGGATTAAACATGGCACAAAATGTTACATATGATAATGTATCAGTAGCAAATAAAAGTGGAACATACTCTTATTATGAAACAGATGAAACCAACAAATGCATTATATTAATTACTGGTACAAACATAGACCAAGTAACACATGCAGTTAAAAGCATAAACAAAACAGGAATAAATCCAGTAGGAGGAAATATAACACTTGGAAATTTGACGAATCAAACAGGGAATATTACAAATAATACAACAGTAAGTAATGATAATAATAATAATGGTCAAAGTACAACACAAACAACAAGTAAAACGAGTAAGAAAACAAGTAGTTCATCAAATAAACCAGATTATACTGATACAGATGATTATAAGAATGGATACATTGATAAAAACGGATATACTACAGGTAAAGGACAGTTTCAAGAAGCAGGACTTAGTCCACGAGAACAACAGAGAATATTACGTGAAATAGGAGATAGTTAAAGAAAATAATTGAGGAAGGGGGGGGGGTTTTTATGAAAATTATGATAAAAAAGAATATCATGGAAATATATGTTATGAAGAGAATAAAATAAGGTTAAATATACTAGCACAATAAAAAAAGATAATCTCCTCCTTCTTATTTTCTAAAATTGGGCTATAATGTGAATTATAAAATACATGAAATGAACTAAAAAAAAGTATGACTCAAAGAATAAATACCCAAAAAAAGATAAATAATAATTAGAATTTATAATACTTCAAAAATATTAATAGTTATAATAACAAAATTAGAATTATTATTACATGTTACGGATAGGAGAAAAATATGATACTAAATGATTTTTTAGGGGATTCTAATAGAATTAATATTTTAGAATCCTTTTTAGATAATGAAGGTTACAGTTTAACTCTTGAGGATGTTAGACATATTAGTGAAGTTTCAAATCCATCATCTGATTTAACTATTTTAGTAAAAATAGGAATACTCTCTGAACGAAATGGAGAATACGAATTAAACCTAAAAGATAAGCGTGTTATTTATTTAAGTTTAATTGATAATGAAGAATATTCTAGGAAACTTAAAGAAATGGATAAAACGGGAATTTTTAATGAAGTAAAAACATTCTCTTCTGATATAAAATATATTGAACAAAATTCAGGGGACAAAGCTACGTTCACGTATTCAGAAGAAGAATCATCTATTAAATCATGTGAATTAGTGAGTACATAGTATTATTGATGTGATAAAAAATGAATAAAAATGTTACTAAAGATATAAATTATGATCAATTTCCTGATGTGGACGATGAATTAGAACAAAAATACGTGAATGGTGGAGGAGTGTTATCTACTCCAAATGAAATCCACTTGATTTTATTATCTAATCGTATTATTCCTGGAAAACCATTAAGTATCTCAAGAAAAGCAGAAATGGATATTATTTTAACACCGGAAACTGCTGAACAAATTGGTCAATTATTAATTTCTGAAGCTCAAAAATATAAAAAATCATCTAAAAATTAGGAGGATTAAATGTCAAATGAAGAAGAATTTTCTGAATATGAAAAGAAAGTTCTGATAATTTTGGGTGGTTTGAATATTTCAAAAAATCGTAATGTTCAAAGACAAACAATTTTGAAACGTGTTCCTAATAAAATTCATAAGGAATGTAATAAAGCTATTGAGGATTTAATTCGTAAAGGGTATATTGGATATTATAGACGTCCGGATAATTTGATGGTTTCTCAAAAAGGTCGAAAAGTTACTCATGATTTAAAAGATGAGGATAATAAAAAGAAATATGGTGATTTACGTATTTTATTGATATTTTAATTATATAAATTATGATATTTACATTAAAAGATGATTATGAAAAATGTACCATCACAATAAAAAAATAATAATATAAGTAAATCAAATTATTCAATTTTTTAAAAAGCAATTGATGATAAAAAAGGGGGGTATTCCTAATGACATCAGAAATATTAATAATGACACCTAACGCGATTGCAATGGCAGCAGATAGTGTAGTTACAGTAAGTAATAAAAAAACATATGAAGGAGTAAATAAATTATTCATGCTTTCTAATAATCCTCCTGTAGGAATTATGATTTATAATAATGCAAACTTTTTTAACTTTCCAATGGAAACAATAATTAAAGATTTTCGAGAAAAACAAGGAGAACCATGTAAAACTGTTAATGAATTTAAAGCAAAATTTGAAAAATATTTAACTAATATATGTGAATCTAATATTCATCTTTTTCCTATAGATATAAAAGATGAAATTGATTATTTTATAAGAGATTTTAAAGAAGAAATGCAAAAAAATAAGAATATATTACATAATTGTAATTATGAAAAAAATACATTTGATTTAAATAAATACACAAAAAACGTTAATACTATTAATTTTAATAGTTACTTTGACGAACAAGTAAGAGACTTTGTAAATAACTCAGATGAAATCATATTATTAAAAAAAATATTTTTTGAAAATAAAATAAATACCCAATTTACCGGTGTAGTTATTTCTGGATTTAATCAAAAGGATTTATTTCCTTCTTCAATAAGTTTTAAGATTATACCTATAGATAGCTCATTTATTATAGATCATGTTGAAGAAAACTCTGTTAATAGAGAAACAAGTGTTGTTTTAACACCATTTGCACAAATTGATACAATAACCAACTTTTTAAATGGTATTGATGAGTCTACTGCTTTTCAAATAATTAATTATTTCAATAAAGTTATTGGAGATTATTCTGATAGATTAATACAAGTTATTAATAGTAGTACTCAGGTTAATTCAGGAAAATCACTTAAATTAAATGAAATAACTGATGAAAAAAATAAAATATGTAATGATTTTTGCATGTTTATAGATAAATTGAAAGAAGAAAATTATAAGCCTATCATTAAATCAATGGCATCATTACCTAAAGAAGAATTAGCAAATTTAGCAGAATCATTGATTAATATTACATCTATGAAATTAAAAGTTCAAGATAATCTTGAAACTGTTGGAGGCGATGTAGATGTTGCATTAATTACTAAAGGTGATGGTTTTATATGGACTAAACGTAAACATTACTTTGATTCAGAGTTAAATCCTCAATTTTTTAGTAGGCATAATTATTAATAGAATAAATAAAATATATATTCTTAATAGGATGCTGAAGATGATACTATGACTAAATGGATGGAAAAAAATGAAGCTATGAAGGTGGGAAATCTTCCCGTAAATTTTGGGGAAATTCAAGCAAAGAAGTCTATGGAATCATTAAATAATATTATTGATGATATATTACAGGGAGATCAAGAAGACTCTGATGATTCATATCAGTTTAATGAATCTTTTATAAAAACCATAAAGGATAGGGAAAAACAAAAATCTATTGAAATCACTGATTTAAATCAATTATTTGAATGATATGATATAATGTATAGAACAACGTTTAAAGAAGGTTTTTTAGAGGATACTAAGAAGATTAAAGATAAAAAATCTCAGGAAAATCTTAAAAAGAAAATTGAAGAAATTGCAACTATTTTGGAGTTTAGTCCTAATCATTTTAAACCTCTGAAAAAACCTTTGCAGGGGTATTCTCGTGTTCATGTTAATGATTCATTTGTGTTGATTTTTAGAGTTTATTCTGATGATAAGACTGTTGATTTTGTTAAGTATGCTCATCATGATGAAGCATATTGATTTACTTATTTTTTTTTTAATTATTTTATTATTATATATAATATAATATAATATAATCTAATCTAATTTACACTTGAAATTATACTATATGTTTTATTTCTAGTATAACACCTTCCCGCGAATATAGGGGCACCCCTAATGTACATCATGTACATCGTTCCTTCGAAACAACCATATATTCTTTAAAAAGACAATTAAAATGGCAAGAGAGTATATTTTAATTAAATAAGATGTATATTATCATTAAATTATGTATAATCTATTTAAATTTATATTTAATATTTGGATGTACATGATGTACATCTATAAGAAGGGTATTTTTTGGAAAAATAAACTTACATTTGAAATAAAACATGTAGTAATATTACAAGTGTAAATAAATCAAAACATTTATATAGTACTTCTTTTATATTCTAATATAGTACTATATAGTACTATTTGAATTTAAAGGAAGTGAAAAAAATTGAAATAAAGAAAACAAGTACGACTATGAAAATTAATAAAACATCTAATGCTTTAAGAACAAATATACCAGTAGATATACAAAAACAAATGAATTTAACAGAAAAAGATTTGATTTTATGGCATTATGATGGAAAAGATGTTAGAGTGAAAAAAGTAGAATAAACTAACAACTTCCAAATTACAAGTTTATTCTACTATTGATACATTAAAATAGCAAAAAACTATAGTAATGTAATTACTATTTTTATTAATTACATTACTTATAATTTTTTACTTATTTTTTGATGTGTCCATTAGGAGGCATATTATGTCTTTAAAACAGTGTCGATTAAATATGGAAGCAGATTTGTGGAACAAGTTTTCTGAAGTATGTCGAAATGAGAATACGAACTTCTCTGAAAAAGTCAGAGAACTCATCACCAATTATATTAACACGAATACAGAGGAAACCGTGGACCTCAGTGAAGTCTACGACCTCATAGATAGGATCGTCCAAAGGAGTGGTCATATCTCTGTAGAATGTATACAAAGAAACACCACCACAGGACAAGAACAAGCAGTACTCAAGTACTGCAAACAAAAAAATTACCCAATCGTATCCGAGAAATGGTACGAGGAAGGACGCGCGCACAAATGGGAAAACTGGTAACCACAAATTGAATTGAATTATAGAAGGGGAGACTCATGAATGAATGGAACGAATTCAAAAAAGAAATAACCACCAACATAAAAAAACTACAAAAAAAATACAACCAGGAGGGCAACACAGAAATAAACACCCTCCTAAGAAAACTACAAAGACAAAAAAACTACAAAGAAATAAACACACTACGAAGAGAACTATACACACAAATAGACAAACACATTACACCCGAAATACACCTAATATGCAGTGTCAACCGTAAAACCAAAGATGGAATAATCTACGAATCAATAAACCCACAAATAATAGAAGACATCACAGACAAAAAAATCAGAGAACTAATAGAATATCAAAGACAATACTGCCACGATGAACGCTACAACATAGAATTCATCATGGAAAAAGGCATACTAAACAATAGTCAATATGGATCATACACAACCATAGAAAAAAGAGACTGTACTCAGTATGTTATGGGATTACTGGAAAACCTAGAATTCCATACAGCATATGAACAATACACCCAGCAAGGAGTTGCACAAGAATGAAAAACCTAGACAGATGGAGTACTAGTATGAAGTTAGAAGAAAAATTAATCTTTAAAATATTAAGAAAACTAAAATTACTTGACCAGAGGGATATTAATACATTCTTCAACTAAACTAAAGGGAGAGGTATTATGTATAGTAAATTAGTTGAATTAAATAAAATTCGGACAGCTATACTCTATGGAGAAGTAAACTATGAATATTACACATACTGGCTACATAAGTATGGTAAATATTATACTAAAAAAGAATTAAAAGAATTAGAAAAATTATACAGGAAGTGGGAATAATGAATACAAAAACAATATACAATGCATTATTACGAAACTATAAAGACTTTTTAGAAGTATATCATGCTATAGAAAAGGAAATAGACAAATATGAGAAAAAAGATTCCGATAAATATCATGAGGATATTTATCACCTTAACGCTCAACATTACCTATTAAACCCGTTAAAAAAGGAGTATCAGAAAATACTTCAAGAATTCAAGGAAAGCTACGAGGTGGAATAATGAAGGGGGATGATGCAGTATTCATAGTAGGACTACTTGCCCTGTTCATCTGTCTATATATAGTGTCAAGGTATCATGCCCTTGCGTTTTGGTGGTGATATTATGATGGATTACAGTGTGTATATACTCGACTATGAGGAGGAAACGGGCAAGATCATACCTAGCCGGCAGCGTGTGATGCGTTTTCTCAACTTCGTGCAGACAAAGAATGTTCCCATAACAGAGTGGATCAATACATTCTATGAGTATCAGGATTTATTTTTGGATAAATTAAGTCCAAAATCAAAAATAGTATACAGAAGTAATATCATTAGATTCATAAAATACACCATGGAACACTTTCACGGAAAGCAGGAAAGTGTTATACAAGCACATGACCACGGGGAAAACACGATATTAAAAAGTGTACTTGAGAAAGAGAAACAAGAGAAACAATCCCTGTCGAAAATTGGTGAAGTTACAAGTAAACCTATACGAAAAGATGAAAAAAGGAAGAAGAAGCATACTACGAGGATAGTGAATCATTGGAGGTACATATAATGATAACACACGAAGGATTAATGAAGATTTATAAACAAGAAATGGGACGAGCAAAATTGGCGGAAGTCCCATCAACATTCTATGAGGACTGCCGAGATATTATACGTAGAACCACTGAGGCCTATAAGAAAACATTAAATCCCCTCCAAAGAAGGTTAATCAATAATTACACGAATATCATAGCACAAATACAAACCAGAAGATATGAAAAAATAGTTTATGCTGCACTAAATGAAAAAACGTTACAATATATGGTAGGAAGTGAAAAAAACCTCTACCATGACATAAAGAAATTTAATGAGAATAAAGAGAATATAACAGAAGGAGAAGAAAATGATACAAAATTCAACATACACTACAGCAGATAAAATACACAATGAATCTCACATATATAAGAAGATTCAAAGAGGAAAAAAGTATTTCCTCAACTCCAAAGTAAAACAATCTGGAAGAAACAACTTCCAGAAATACAACTACTTTGAACTAGGAGATATAGAACCAATACTCCTAGACTTCTGTGAAAAAGAAAACATCACTACTCGTTTTAACTTCACGCGTAGTGAAGCACTCCTTATCATACGAGATGAGGAAACAGGGGAAGAAGTATACTATAGTATACCATTACCCGTAGTTGAAACAAAAGATCCCAGAAAAGCAATGCAAGAAATTGGGTCTTTACAGACATATGCTATGAGGTACTTGTACCTCCAAGCATTTGAAATAGTAATAAATGATTCAATTGATGTACAAGATAATACCCATAAACATCCTGAAAAGAATACCACCAATAAAACAAGAAATACTACTCCATTAAAAAGTAGTATTCCAAAACAACATAATAATATAACAAGAAACGCAAACACAAGTAACAATACCCAGAAAGTAAGAGATGACAATGAAATAAGCAGAACAGAATTAGAATATGCAATCAAGAACCTCCAAAAAGAACTCAAAAAGGAGGGTTTGACACGTGAACCTGAATTTGTCATAAATCGTGCTGTGCAGAAGTATGGTAAAGATAGTGACATGACCCGCGGGATAAGGAAACTCTACAAAAAAGTAGAGAATAATTATGATAAAAAATATGTGACATATTAGGAAAGGGTATTCTAAAAGCGTTACATGTATTATAGAATAAATAAAGAAGAGTAGGAACCATGGGGTGATAATCATGGTACAAACAGTATTCATAATACAAAATAATAAAATAAACGGAGTACAAAAGATAGAAGCACCAAAGAAAAAAGTTAAAATAATTTATAAACAAAAAAGATGTCATTACTCTGGATGTAATAACCGTTTTACACCAAGGGCACCACACCAACTCTACTGCTCAGATGAGTGTAGGTACTATAGTGATATAGACCATACACTCGAAAGAGTACGGAAATTCCGAAAGAAATATGGAAATGTTCTTCGAGAATTACCAGGATATGTGGGTATGTCTCTTGGTACAGGAAAACTTGGAGAACATAGATGTGATAGTATGGAAGAGGAGAAACGGAAGATACAACAAGAGATAAGAGCACTCGGCCTTACTTCTGTTGTATCTTATTAAACTCTTTTATTTTTATGAGAATATAAAAATACATAATAAAACAATAACTTACTATATGTAAAAATTAAGGAGGGACTAACATGATACATATAGAAACAAGAAGTGTGTTATTTGTAAGAGGATATAGTGATGAGTTATTTAAATATCAGTATACTTCAAAAGAAAAAATGATTCTAGAAGATGACTCATATATTACACGACGAATAGACTCTACAAATCCTAGTGGAACATGGAATTACTATAATAAAAACAATAAATTCATAAGAAAAATACCAATAGAGGAATATCCATTTAAAGGAGTAATACCCGAGAATGGAGATGAAGAAGATGATCAATATGGAGTAATATATTTTGCAGATGTAGACATAACCCTAAAGGATTTTAAAAAAGAAAAATTAGACATAACCATGCTTAAAAAAGTACAAGAAAAAATAAATAAACAAATTACTCTTTCAAACTTAGAAAAAGGTTTGAAAATATTCTTCTTAAAAACCATTGAAGAAGGAGAAAAAGGATGGTGCCCTAATGATCGTTGGTTACCTTGTACTATTTGTAGTTTATTTAACGATCTTGACAAGACTAATGCAAGGATTAATGATAAATTTTGGGATTATTTAATGAATAATCTTGACACAATCTATGAATTATCTCAATCATGAATGAAAAATATATTTTTCTCCCATCCTTCAACAATTTTCTTTTTTTTAAAATCGTTACATGTAGAGTGATGGGAGATAGTTAATCATAATGTATGGTTATCTTAAAAGCGGTAATAGTATAGAAATAGAAATGAAAACTTGGAATCAAAAATGAAAATATACAACAAACCCGGAAGAGAACACAACACAAACAATGAAGAACCCATGAAAAAAGGAATAACAAAAGTAGACAATGGATACACAATACGACACACAATCAACGGAAAGACATACTACTATGGATGCTACAAAACACTAGAAGAAGCAACAAAGATAAATCATAAACTACTCACAACAGTAAAAGACATAAAACTATACAGCACACAACACACAAAATTACACGGAAAAAAATACAAACAAAAAATAATAAGAGAATTATGTGGAAAAAAAGAAAACACAAATGTAAATGGTGCGGAAAAACATACTACCGCAGACAAAAAAACACACAATACTGCAGTGAAGAATGCAGAAAACAAGGAACATTAGAAAAAAACCGAAAACGTGTAGAAAAATACAGAAAAAAATATCCACAACAACAAGTAGGAACAAGCAACATAAGCCAACACAGAAACAAGGAAAATGATAATAACAAAGAACAAAACATCATAGAAAAAGAGAAAAGAAGAATTCATATCAAATAAAATTACTACACTTTATACATGTGTATGGAAGTATATGCATATAATGACTAACCAATTAATGGTTTGGTGGTTTGAATCCACCCCTACACAACCATTTTATATGAATGATACGTACCAGTACTAATTGGTTAAAAATGTGTTGTAAAAAAGGCACAGCGTATCCCCTAAGAATAAAACATGATCTTATAAAAAAAAGTAGAATTGGAGGTAATAAAACATGACAGAAATACCTAAAGCACCAATAACAAGAATAGTAAAAAATGCAGGAGCAGAAAGAATAAGCAAAGAAGCAGAACAAAAAATAGTAGAAGCAGTAGAACAATACACCAATAAACTAGCATTAGCAGTAATAGACCTAGCAAAACACGCAGACAGAAAAACAATACAAGTAGAAGATGTAGAACTAACACTCAAACACTTCTAAAACCTCAACTCCTAAATTCACCCCCTCACAAAAAAGTTACTTTTCGTTACATGATACATATGAAGATAATAAAAAATAGTAAATGATATCATGCACGTTGGAGTAACAGGACACAACAAGATAACAAAAATCTTTTGATGAAAAATGATGGTAACGACAGGATAATATAAAAATAATAATAATAATAATGATTATTTCATTAAATTTCTTTGTAAAAAGGAAACAAACTATACAATAGTAAAATTATAATCTAATCAAATAAAAAAAAGTGATATCTACACTAGTAGAAAAGTATGAACTGTAAACATAAAGAAAAATTGAAACCGAGTCCTATTTTTCTTTGGATAAAGCTGATGAAGAGTAAATATTATTTTGATTATAAAACAGATTATACCAGACCCCTAGTTGTAAATATTATTTTCATACGTCTAGTCCTGGTTGATATTTTATATTACAGCAGACGCATAATCCCCCTTAATGGATATATTTCTATTGTATACTAGTGAATTTATTTAATATTGAATAAATTATACTCATAGTTTAGTATATTAAATTAGTATATTAAAAATAATGTAAAAAAAAAGTTGGGGGTTCGATTCCCCCGTTACCAAATAAATCCTTTACGAGATAATTTCAATGAAGATTCAAAAATGACAGAAAAAGAAGTGAAATACAAGAAAATATACGTAAAAGTATGTCCAGAATGTAGAAACACGATCTTCAAAAAGGATTACTCCAGAAATGAAGTATACTGTAGTGCTTGTGGACTGGTATTAATAGCTCCTCCCGTATCAGGAATTATAACACCAGGATTCAAGATAATTACAATAAAAATACCTATATTAAAATAAAATTTATTAGATGCTCCCATTTAGTTGTGAAAAACTAGGGGGAGCTTATTTTCTGTAACACAAGCAGATTACCATATTTTTTAATTCTCTCTTATTATTAAGAGTCTCCAAAGGGAGTCTGTGGAGAAAGTAAAATGGTTAAAATACGTTGGATATATTTTTTTTGAATAGTATTGGGAGAAAAAGAAGAATATTTCATAAAAAAAAATTTAGGGGAAATCATCATGTTTCAAGGAAAAAGTATCCATATCCTAGCATGGAAGAGATCTATACGTGGAATTAATGAATGAATCAAAATGGTTTTTTTTATAATAAATGTTTTTTTTAAAGTTGTAAATTTTTATCAGAGAAAATTATCGTTATATGTTTTTTCATCACCCTGTGAAAAAAAGTAAAAGTAGTCTTTGCTGCAATTATGCTACGTCAGTAATAAATATTTAACAGTATATTATGTATCCTTGAAAAAAAAGAAAAAGGGAAATCCCCCCATAATTTCCTTATCATTTGTTCCTATAATCTCCCATTTGTATGTTCATTCCACCAGGACATACTCACTATTCAAATATATTAGGAAATAACCATTTATTTTTCACCCTCCTTAATTTTATTAAATGATTTTCTACTTGGGAGTTTAAAAGTTACTCCGAAAATCAAAATACCCTAATCACCCCCCCCCCCAAGGAAGAGTATAACAGGCTGAATCCATATGTACGTGAACCGAAGAACAGGTCAAAGAATCACAGACCACGAAATGAATAAGAAACTAAAAAATAATCCCCACTACACACACCCATACTCAAATGAAATCACAATAGAACATGAAACGTGGACCTATATAAAAAGTAGGCTAGACTAAAAATGAAATATATTTCAAAGCTAAATAAGAAGTATTGTATTTACAAATGGTGTAATGGGAAAAATGTGTATTTTGGAACATTTAACACACTAAAAGAAGCCCAGAAATATAGGGATTTCCTAATAAATCATGATTGGGATTTAAAGTATAGGAAAAGAAGTCCACGAAAATATAATCTCCCAAAATATATCTATAAGAAACCTGGGGAAGACATGTTTATTATCAGGAAAACAGTGGATTATCAGCAAGTACATCTTGGTTATTATAAAACATTACAAGAAGCCATTAAAGAAAAAGAGTTCTATGAGAGTATCAACTGGGATTTAGACTTACTCGACTTATACTAGATTTTAACCCTTATTTTATTGGATTTTATGATTATGTGGGGATATAATAAATTATAATTTTTTCAACAAGATCATACAAATACACTTCCCCCCATGTATTATAATATTAAGAGGTAAAAAAAATACAAGGAATATCCACCAAATCCACTTAAATAAACTATTCACCATTAATTATTAAGAATATCTAATTAATCTAGAGGGAGAACCCCACAAATGAAGAAAAAAATAAAAAATAATCCATACTTAAATGAAATAACATTCCAAACATTCACAGACACATACAAACGTAAACATGAAAACAATGAATTATACACACAACAATACCATCAACTCACAAAAAAAATAGCACAATACCTACAAACCCCCCACCAAAACATAATAATAAACATACCCGACAAAATAATCACAATAAACATAGAACAAGACAGACTCATACTCCTAACACTACAAAAACTAACAGAACTAACAGAATACCTCGGAGTAGAAGACATCCGCATCTACACCCCAAGTAGAAACACACTCATAATAAATTACAACAATAAAGAAGAAGAGGAAAAAGACACATGACCACAAATATCAATCTACAATCACTAATAGTAGGAATACTAGGAATATCACTAATAAGTATGATATACCTACACTACGACACAGAACTAATCCTAGCCCTAATAACAGGACTAGTAGGAGTACTTGTACCAGTCAAAAACACAAATACTATAACAACACAAGAAGCAATAAAACAACTAGAACAAGACCCCACAATACAAGTACAAACAGAAGAGATGAACAATGATAAACAAGAATACTCCTAAAACCAAAACAAAAAACATAATGGAGGGAAAAATGCAAAACAAGAAAATAGAAGGAAATGAAACAATACAAGACTATCGATTAACCCTCCTAGAAAAACAAATAGCAGAAAACCAGAAAATAATAAACGAAAACCAAAAACAACTCATAACAAAACTAGAAAGAATAGAAACACAATTCCAAAAAGACCATGAAAGAATAATACAACACGAAGCACACCTACAACAATTAGACACAAAACTAGAAAAATACGATAAATACCTCTTCATGATCATAAGCACAGTCATCGCACAAATATTTGTATTAATAACACAATTAATACCACACATATTCCACTAAAAAAAAGGGGAAGAAGGTGAAAACTAAATGGAATCCATACACATATTCAACATAACCCTCACAATATTAAACATAATAATATGCTTAATATGCATATACATACTCACAAACATGATAAAATACATGAAACCCCACAAAGAAGAATAAAAAATAACAAGACATATACTCATAAACCAAAAAAACAACCCAAAAAAATAACAAGTACCATAATTAAAAAATTTTTTTTTAAACCACGAATTGAATAAAAATGTAACTTTCAAAAAAAAACTGCAAAAGAAGGAAATTCAAGATGACAAAACACAAATTTGACCAACAACCCCACGAATCAGAAAAATTATACAATAGATTCAAAAGATACAGAGCAAAACACAAATCCATCACTCTTGAAAAATTTGCAGAAGAAGAAGGAGTAACAAAATCAACAATAGCACAAAACAGTGCAAAATGGAATTGGGATGCACGAGCAGATGCATGGGATGCATATGAAGCACAAAAATTATACAAGAAAGTTCAAGATGACTTCGAAAAACTCAACAAGAAAGGATTACATGACATGGATAACTTCATTGATGAACTTAATGAACTAAGAAAAGATGCAATGAAACGATTCAGAAAAGAAGCAATTAACAGTACTACTTGTCTTAATATTATGAAGAATTATATTACCTGTTATCGTGAGGCTACTGAAATTTATTATATTAATTGTCGTAAACCTTTATTCCCTCCAGATATTGTTGAAGAAGATAAGGGTGCTGATGATAAAATTGATAATATCTTATCTGAAAATGAGGCTCATAATCATGTTGTACAGTTACGTAAAGAGGGGAGTGCTAAGATTATGAGACCTGGATCTAATATTTCAGATTAAGTTTTATGTGTTTGTTCAGCATTTCTATTTTTTTATTGAACACCTCTGATTTAAATCCCCCTATTTATTTTTTAGTAATATACATTGTTTACAATATTATCTTATTTTATACATATTTTATAACTGAGTGATTATTACCATGTTAGTCAACTACGATAAATTAAACCAAACCATCACCGAAAGTGAACAACAAACATATATAGATGAAGTTCTACGCAATCCATACATTCCTCATGGTAATAAAAAGGAACCATGGAAAAAAGTAGACCCATTCTATGAACAAATGTTAATACTCATGGATGAATGTGACAAAAAATACCCTGATTATAAATTAATCAGTGGAGGAGCATTTAGTGGAAAAAGTCAAATGACAGCAATCATGGCAGCAAGATACCTCATATATCCTAACTATCGTGGACTAATACTACGAAACACATATAAACAAGTAGTAAGTAGTGGCGGAGCAGTTGACAAACTCCGTGGATGGTTAGGTGATAAAAAAAGACTTGGAAAATACACATGTAAAGAAAACAAAACAGAAATGTTCTTTGAAGCACCCAACGGGGCAAGAATATACTACAGTTACTGTGACACACCAGAACAAATGGATAAAATAAGAGGAACAAGTTACCATGACATATTCATAGAAGAAGCAAGTGAAATACCTGGAGACATACTAGAATTTCTACCCCGCTCCATACGACCACACAGAGGAAAAGATTATATTCCTGAGGGATATGTACTTAACAGTAACCCATCATTTGGGCCTGGTGTTGACTGGCTTCATAAAATGTTTCTTGATGAAGATAGTCCTCATAAACATTACACATTAGACCTTATGATGAATCCCTTCGTGGATAGAATTGCATATGATAAAAGACTTGCAGAAATGAGTCCAGTACAACAAGCATTCATGCGTTTTGGTGACTGGAATTATGTTCCTGATGGTGGACTTCTTCTTACACGTGAACAATTAGAAGAAGCTGAAATTGACCCCCTTGAATTTGATTATAATGATACTATTTTTAGTTTGATTGGTGTTGATATTGCTGGTGAAGGTGATGATTACACTAGTCTTACAAGTATACTTTACCTTAAGAATGGTAATGTTATTCTTGATGATAATATTCTTCTTAATGATAGTACCCTTGAGGAACAAGTAAAACATTTCGTAGAAGAACAGACTGAGAAAACAAAACTCAATCGTATCATCTTTGAAGAAGAAGGAGGAGGAAGTGCAACCTATGCACTTAAACATTTCAAGCATGTACTAAGTGATATTCAGAAAAAGAATTATTTCAGTGTGAAAATGAAACCAGTACGAAAAAATAAATTTGAAAGAGCAAGACCACTAGCATATGGTATACGAAATGGATTTGTACGTATCAACAAGTTTATCCCAAACAAGCAGTTACTACAAAATCAATTCATGTATGTAAATCCAGATAAGCAGATAATGAAAAAACATAAAAGTCCGGATTTCCTTGATAGTGCCACTATCGGATATAATAGTCTTAACAGTATGTATAATCTTGAAGAATACAATAGAAAAATTAGGAGAAATAATAAATGACTACATTAAATGAATTATTTCCAGAATTAGAAAATTTTCAACAAGAATTAGAGGAATATCTTACACTTGATGAAAGTAGTACAACACAAAAAAGAGACACAATCCAACATGAATATCTTAAACCTATTGTTGATCCAAGATTATCAAGGTATGTGTATCATCGTTGTGATGACCTTCAAAAAGTTTTAACAGTATATGCAAAAGATGTTATTCTTAATGATTTTTCATTAGAAGATGTTGATGAAAACGATGAAAACATTGAATTAATCAATACAGTATGGAATAATAATGAAAACAAAATACAATTATACTATGCAGTACTTGAATACTTCATATATGGATATGGAGCATTAGAAATTATTCAGCAAAGAAAAGGATATTCATTCCAACAAATACCTGCTCATACAATTAAAATAAGAGTAGAACCATTAACAAGTACTGTTACAGGTAATACATATCAATTTTATTTTCTTGAACAAGAAATTAACGGAATCAAAACACTACTAAAATTCAGTCATCTTGATTATACTCTTCTTGAAAAATATGGTGATAAGGGTATTCTTGAGCAACTAGATTATGATAATCTTAATGAATGTCTCTGGTTTGGAGGATGTAATGAAGACCAATTCTTTGATATTCCTGCATGGGAAAGTTGTAGTGAGAAGATATATACCAACATTGCAATCAAGAAGATGAATCTTAAGAAAATTAATAAGGGAAATGTTCCTGCGGGCGTATTAATGTTTGAAGGACCTCCAGCATTACCTGACCCTGATAATCCTGATGAAAAACGTATTGATCATATTCTTGAAGAGAATATTGATGCTACAGAGGGAGGTACCATGTTTACTTATATTACTAGTGATAGTGAGGAGCGTGGCGTTACTATGCAGTATCAATCTCTTGTTGATAATAATTATGAATATTTTAATGGGTTAGAAGAAGCTAATCGTAAAAGTATTTATAAATGTATTGGTGTTCCTCCTATTCGTTTAATGCTCATGGATCAAAAAGAATCTATGAATAGTGATAAAAGTGATAAGGTTTTCAGTATTTATTGTGATAATGAAATACGTCCAACACAGATGCTTTTTAAGTCACCGATTAATCAGTGGAATAGGAAATATTTAAAGATTACTTCAAGTATTGTTATTGATACTCCCGAGTTTGTTGATAAGACAGGTATTCGTATTGATAATATTCTTAAAGGTTTTAATGCTGGATTATTAACTCTTGGACAAGCTCTTGAAGGATTAGTTGATATTTATCCTCAACTTGACCTTCAAAGGAATGTGGATGATCCAGAATTACTGAACATGAGATTCTATAATGGTAATGCACTAGGTACCAATAATAATGTTAGTGATAAAGAGGAACAATACACTGACATGATTAAAGGTATGGAATCCTACCTTAACAATATGGACTCAATATAATGTGGGATGGGATGTGATTACCCTATGCTACATAAAAAGAAATTATTAAAGGTAATTGATTACCTTTACACTGCCAAGGCATATGATGATGCAATGACTCATTACATGATGGATGCCATTGATGATGCTACTCTTTTTGAACTTCTTCGTAACCCCTCTCTTTTTATGAATATTGCCCTTTATAATCAGTTTACACGTAAATATTTTCCACAAATAAACACATCCAGTGATATTCAAAGAGCTGGAACACCCCTTCATAGAACAATAATTGAACAAACAATAAAACAAAACATGACAACACAGGAACAACGAAGACAAAGAATATATAAAATTAACTATGAACAACTACTACGAGACTCTAACAGAATACGACAAAACAAACAAGTACCTAACACAACAACAAACAATGTACGAATACATGACATACAAAACAAGACAACAAGAGACCTCACAGAACAACATGAAAAACTAATAAACGCCCAAATAGACAAACTAGAAAAAGAATTCAGAGAACTAGTAGAACAAGATGAACCAATAATCAAGGGACCAAACATAAAAGAAAACAAGGAAATAAAAAAACTAAGAAAAGAACACAACAAACAAATAGCGAGACAAAACAAGAGATTAGCAAAAAACAAGGACAACAGAGTCAAATGGATGACAGAACGCTTGAAAGATAAGCCCCACATCTACAAAGTATGGAATCAAACACCAAATCCAAAGACAAGACATACTATAACAGATGGACAAAAAGTACCACTAGAAGAAAAATTTGAGGTAATTAATGATAAAACAGGACAAATAGATATGATGGATTACCCTGGAGATTGGAAGGGTAGTCCTGCAAATACTGCTAATTGTTTATGTGAATTAAGTTTTACTGATGATGACAGTAATGTGTATGATCCTAAGAAGAAATCAGTACGAGAGGAATATCTAGAATTACAGAAAAAAGTAGATAGACTAGAAGAAGGATTTGGTGAACGAGCAATAAAATTGATTAATGATGCGACTTTTCTAGGAAATGATAATGATATAAAATGGGTATTAAAACATTTGGGGATAGGTTACAAAGAAAGGAATAGACTACATATATCTGATATTAATAAAGCGTTAGATGTACGTGATAAGTATATTCAAGAGGGATATTATGAATCTGATTTTAATTTAGAAAAAGCATATGGTAAAATATATATGGAACATGTGACAGCTAATATAAATAATTTATTAGTTGATAGTGTTTCAAAAAAAAGTAATTCACATAGTTATAATATTTTATCTAAACATTATAACCGTAGAAGAATAGAAAGGGATAAGGCGCTATATTCCCCTGAAGAACTTAAAGCTTTGGATTTTTATTCAAAACCTATTTTTTATTCAACATTTAACGCATGGCAACGTCAAAATTTTTCAAAAAAAGTATTAGAAGATGAAACTAAAAGGGAACACAGTCTTTTAAGAAAGTATGATGCCGATTCTTTAGAAAAGATCTTTAAAAAAAATTACAATATTTTAAAAGATATGAGTATTCCATTAAACCAGGATATTATATTATATCATGGACAAGGAAATTTATATCCTAGCGATGGGAAGGAATTAAAAGAGAAGGGAGTGTGGAACAATACTTTAAGTTTAGGTGCTTTTAAGCAAAGTGGGTTAAAATATGCAACTAATAATGGTGAAAAAATGATATTATTCAAGGTATATATTCCAAAAGGTACAAGAGTAACACCTATATTACAATTAAGTAGTAAACTTGGTAATACTGTTGAATCAGAATTATTACTTGATAGAGGACATGAGTATAAAGTAGATCATTATTACTATGATGAAGGCTGTGCTACTAGAGATGTAAGATTAATTAATTAAGAAAAACACAGTAATATATAACAACAAAATTTTGGTGAAGAATGTTGAAAAAATATCATGTAAAATATAGTGGGGAAAGTTTAGTAGAACATAGAGAATACTTAAAGGAAATAATAAAATATCTCAAAAAACATCCTGAAGAAGAAGGATTATACTTATTTGCCAGTGAGTTCCAATATACTCTTGGAACTGAGGATCCATTGTATGCAAGAGTTCAAGATTTATTTGATGAAAATCCATGGTGTACAATATATAGTAACCTGCATACTAAGGCTAGAAATGGAGATATGATGGATCAAAAGGAGTTTCATGATTATTTTGTTAAGAAGTTTCCGCAGTGGAAAGATATCTATTACTACTAACTCTCTTTCACTCTCTTTTTTTAACTTTATTATTTTTTTTGTTTTTCAGCATTAATAGAATTCCCTCCACATGTATTAATAGTAGTGAAGAAATGTACAATAACCTGCCTTAAATTATACGAAAATAAAAACTTTTCACCTCCACACTCCATTTTTGCCGATGATGAATTTTACTAATTTTTTTTTATAATACTATTAATTCGGAGGTAAAAAATACAATAATTAATCCCATAATACTTAAGGGTATAATTTAATGGTTTTATTAATATAATATAAATAATTGCTAAACCAGGTAATCCTCATTAATTATAATCCAAGAGCATAATGGAGGAGGAATAAAACACATGCCAACTGATGTAATCTACATAAAATGCTGTGTACTCGCAAGCCAAATACCAGACATAACCAATGATGTACTACAAAGAAGCGACATCAAAAAAATATTCGCAAACACTAAAAACATCAATTTCGACATAGAACACCAACGAAAATACCTAAGTGGGATAGAGATTGTTGAGAATTATATAAATCAAACAGAAGAACACATCAAAGGTACAATGATACCTCCTGGTTCATGGATAATGGTCTTAGCAATCTACAACAACCAACTACAAAACAGTATACAAGAGAACAAGATAAGAGGAGTAAGCCTAAGAACAGCACTAGGAGAAGCAGTAAACCTAACAGACAATACACTAACCGGAAGAATAGAATACAAAGACATACTAAACAAGGAAGAAATGCAACCAGAAAGCATAAGCTTCACAAGTGACCCAGCAAATGAAATACCAATAGAAGTAATGACATACGAGGCATACACGGCAAAAAATAAGAATAGAAGAACAGGTGACAAAATGATAAATGAAGATAGTGAAAACAGTTTTTGGAGAAGACTCTTCAAAGAAAATTTCACAGCAAAAAATACTGCAAACCCAACACCTCAACCAACAAGTGAATTACTTGGAAGTGTTGATGCAGAAGAATTTATGAATTCTATGATAGAATCTCAAAAAGCAATATCAAAACAAACCGAACTAATACAAAAATTAGTAGAAAGTCAGACAAAAAGTGCTGATGCAATAAATAATCTAAAAATAGAACTAGAACAATTCAAACTAAATCTTTCAGACATGAAACTAGCAACAACAAACACAGAAGAAACTACAGAACCCAAAGAACAAGACACAGAAAATCAAGAAGAAAACACAGAAGAAATAGAAACAAAACCCCAGGATGCTAAAGAAAAACAAAACACAGACAAAGAACAAGATGAAAACAAAGAAAAAGAAAAACCGGAAGAAAAACACACAGCAAAATCAAGAAAACCAGTAAGAAGGTTAGTACAAACTAATCAAGAACAAGAAGAAATCCTAAAATTCATAGCAAACAGAAGTTATGAAAACTTTATGAAAAACTAAAAACAACCTTGGAGGAAAAAGAAACATGAATAATTTCATATTACCAGATAGTGCATTTGCACCAGGTGTAATACCATCCTACGATGAATTAAACAAAAACAAACATGGAGTAATCAGATGGTTACCACAAAACAAATTATTATCTGAAACAGCTGCATACACAGCAAAAAGTGCTAATCGTATGAGCTTTGAATCAAATGTAGGTGAACCATTCTATCACACAGATAATGGATCAATAGTAAAACCCGGTATGCTTCCAGCAGCAGAAGCAACAGCATTTCTAGCTGAAAGAACATACAGAAGCACATTCCACAAACTATGTAATTATGAACCATTAATTGCAAAGGAAACCAAACGTGTATACTATGGTGTTGATGAAAACATAGAAGGTCTTGCAAATATACAAGATGGAAAACAAAGAGTAAGAAACGACATCAAAAGAGATACACACAAAACTAGAGATAAAGTACTAAGAAGTGAAACATACGTAGAAACAGCAGACTTCACAAGAGAAGACCTTAAAAACAATCTTGAGGGTCAACGATTCCTACAAACATACATCAACACAATCAGTCAAAAAAGAGAATGGAATTTAGGATTACTTGAATTATATTCTAAAAAAGATACAACAGCAGGGGACACTAGTGGACTTCATGTAAATGATGGATTATTCAAACAATTAGATGATGCATATACCTTCTACAAAGAACACCTTGAAGACACAGATAGTGTACTATACGGACAAGGATACTATTGTGGTATTCATGGAACAGGTACTGATAAAATACCACTCGACTTCACAAAAACAGATAGAAACCAAAGTGGAAACATTATAGAACAATTAGTTGACATGAACACACAATATTACACACAGCAAGGTCTTGACCAACAACAATTCCTAGTAAGTCCAGAAGCATATGGTAACCTAGGTAAACTTGCAAGTAGCAGAGAAACAGAACGTGGGGATAAATTATACTTTGATGGAGATGCACTAAGAGTAAATGGAGTACCAGTAATACCATGTATGGAACTTGGACTCCCACGTAATGGATACAAACAACATGTACTCCTAGGTAACTTCAGAAGTGGTGTAACAAATGGATTCAGAGAAGAATTTAACACTGAAATTAATTATGATTTCAATGAATTCATGTGGAAAGTATCCACCTTTGTCGAATTTGGTACACTCCTTGAACATGAACAAGATGTACTTGCAGCTGAAGTAACTGGTCTTCCAACTCAGAAAGCAGAGACAAAGGTAACGCCCTAACCCTGCAAAATCAAGTATAGGTATAACAGTATTTGAAGACTGATAAACCAGTAGTAGATAATACATTTGTCAAGGAGGGAGGTGAAAAAGTACTATGACAGAAGAAACCAAAGAAAAAACAACTCTTGCAAATGCAACAGTAATCCTTGAAGGAAAAAGAAATAGTTTCACTGGTGAAACTGGAGAAACAGGAAATGTTGACTTCACAAAATTACCTCCAGATACATACACACTTCTGGTACAAAAAGAAGGATATGAAGACTACGTCCACAAAAAACCAATAAAAATAGATGAAAAGAAATACAACAACATCCAACTCAACATCAAATTAAAACCACTTGAAACAGAACAAGAAACAACAACAGATGAAGAGGATACAACAAGAACAATCATAATAGAGACAGAACCTGTAATAGAAGGAGCAGAAATAAACTTATTATCAGACAATGAAATAATAAAAACTGCAACAACAGACAATACAGGAATTGTAACATTTGAGGATGTACAATTTGGGTCCTACACAATACAATCAAACACAGTAGGATATGAAGAAGTCACAAAAAATATCACAATAAACAGTAACAATAAAAATCCACGAACTATCAGTATATCATTTGTAGAAACAACTAATAATACAGAGGAGTGAAAACAAATGAATACAATAGTAGAAGATGTACTCATATATCTTCCGGAATGGACAATTAAACCACCATCTAAACCACATAAGGAATATGCAAAAGCATTCCTAGAAAATGATTCAAATGAACTAACAAGTGAAATAAATGTAAGAAAACATATTTCACCAGAAGAGATACTGAAAACATATCATTTAACAAAAATAAGAGTATCTAATTATTTATGTCGTAAACAAGTTCCAAATGTTAATACATGTTATGTAGCTACATGCATGTGGACAGCAGGGGTACTTGAAGAAAAATATAAATTTAAAAGTATAACACGTTCACAATTAATAGTAGATGCTCAGAAAATGTTAGCACCATATATTAAGCATTATTTCAGAGTGCTTAATGGACATCCTCACCATCATTGTAAACCTATTTTTCATAATGAAATCCATCTAACCGTGTATGAGGATGAGTAATTTTTATGCCAGGACGTTATTCTCATAGTATATATATTAAGTGTAATATACGTGCTTTAGAAAATCTTGACTTACCCGTACCATTTTTTCCAATCAAAAAAATGCTCCGAAGATCAGCACAGGAAATTGAAAAACAAGTTGATTTCATTGTACCTGAACTTGCAGAATACAGTCAAGTAGCACAACGTAGTGCACTTGCAGATACAGGTAGTATAATAACAGGAAAACTCGATGAAAGTATACGAATTAAGAATGGACATAATTATGCGGATATTGGGACAAGTCTATTCTATGCACAATATGTTGAAGAAGGACGGGGCCCAGTACATGCAAAAAATAAACCATACCTAGTATTTAAAATACCTGGACGAGGATGGATAAGAAAAAAAAGTGTAGGACCTGCACCTGCACGCTACTTTGTAAAAAGAAGTAGTAAGGAATTAGCAAAAGAAATACCTAAACGTCTTGAAGCGTTAGGTGATGCAATAGGATGATTGATGAATTATGGTGCAACAATATAACAATACACCACCAAGAGAAGGACTTGAAGCTCTTGAAAGTGATATTGAATTCTATAATATGTTAATAGATCAACAAAGAGATGGGGACTCACTACTATCTCGTTTTAATATTGTATTAAGTGCACATTATGAGGATTATGATGCAGAAGAAGTTAATACAATATATGTAGTACGAGGAAAATCAGAGAATATACGTACAAGTACTGAAGCAGAATGGTTTGCAGTACATATTCAAGTAATAATTCAAGTTAGTAATAATGATTCTCTTATAGCAAATCAAATACTTCGTTCAACGTATAGACGTATAAAATCATACCTTGTACGTAATCCTATATGGGGATTTATGACTACAGATACATTAACACCTCTCTATCGTAGTGATGGATGTGTTAGTGAATTTGTAATAGATTTCACTGCTACAGAAGTAGAAGAATTTGAATTATATAATGAATTAGATGACTGGGAATTAGACTTATGCCTAACTGCTGGTATAGATGGAACTGATGAATTAAATAAAATATTCCCCCCACTAGAAATAGTGAAAGAGAAAATACCTCATCATAAAATACAACAAACAATAAAAGAGGAAAACTCTGAAGAAATAAGCAAACAAATAAATAAAATACACTCCAAACAAAGGAGGATGTTTAACTAATGACAATGGATATAAATACAAGAATAGAACTTTCCAATGAAACTATAAAAAATAATACTGTTCCTGGACAAGCAGGAAAAGTAGGACTTATTGGTGCATTTCCAAGTATCAATCAAGATGTACATGCATATACAAATCTTGCAAATTTAAGAGCAGATTATGGTATAGTAGCAAATAGTGGAAGTGAAAAAAACTTTGATGGTGCAGTTGCAGCAAAACGTATCTTCATGGATGGTATTGAAGATTATGATGGTGCAAGTAGCATTACTACTGTGAATATCTGTGATGAAAAACTTGATACCAGTAAAATAAGTGTACAAGTAAATGATGGTAGTGAATCAACAGAGGATAATGAAAATGGTGCGAATGCAATAGTAAATACTGATAAAGCAACACTCCTCAGTTACAGCAAACTTAGAACTGCCCTTACTAAACTTGCTGATGAAGATATTGATTTACTATTCATATCAGCAGATATCAATAATGCAATACCAAAAACAGGAGATGTACTATATGATGGTACAAAGCTTGAAAAAGATGGATCAATCGACAATGTACTAGACCTCATCTTATACTACTTGAACAAAATCTACTCTACCAAAAAACCATGTAACTGGATATATTGGATGAACTGTGTAACAGGTGCAACAGAAGGACAGGAAACAGAAGGAATAGGTAGTAAAATAATCAATGTAAAAGAAGCGGTAAGACAAGCAGAATACATTGCACAACATGATACAACAAATCTTGCAACAGCAGGATTATACTACCAACCAGGATACATACGAAAAAGTACATATGGTACAAGTCAAACAGTAGGTAGAATGGAAATAGCAGCACATATGACCGGATTCACTGCTAGTTTACCAGTAACACAATCACTTACTAATCAGACCATCCCTGGAATAACTGGAGTTACAGAAGAAGCATACTTTGGTGAAAAAGATGCAGGGGGACTCCTCATGAATGCAGGCATACAAGTCATCAAACCAAATGACAGACTTAATGGTACTTACTGTGTAAAAAATAGTATTCAACCAAACTTCTTTGATGTTAATCATATAAGAGCAGTAACATACCTTCTTAAACAATACAATCTTATCGATACAATTGGTGAAGAAACCTATGATATAAATATTGAAGCACTAAAAGCACAACTTGAAGCAATCAATAAAGATGTGCTTGCAACAGTACCTGTAATCAAAGAAATAACAGTAGGTAATCATAAAATATTATCCCCATGGAAAATTTACATCCCAATTAACATCAAATTATATGGTACAATAGATGTAATTAAAATTGGAGTTAACATGGAAATAGTAGATGAATCGAATGCTACAGAAGTTACAAGTACAATTGTAGTTTCCTAAAGAAAATATAACATTAAATTACTTTTTTGAGGTGTAAAAGAATATGGCAACAAAAACTCAAACATTATATGATACAACACTATTCATAGATGGTGTTCCAGTAAGTTGGGCTACAGAAGTAGAATTTACTGGAGAATATGAAAGTGAAAAAGAAAAAACTCATAGCGGAACAATGACAAAAACAAACACTCAACCTGGATGTAGTATTGATATTACAAAATATACTAAATTCAATGCTACAAGTGAAAATAGTTTACTTGATGCTATTGATAAATTAGCAGTTCAAGGTGGAACTGTTACTATGGTTGTACGTGAACCTCAAGCATCTTTTGTAATTAATGCTTATGGTTGTAGGCCAGATGAAGAAACATACACTAACAATCCTGGTGAATTCCTTGAGATAGGAATTAATCTTGTTGGTGAATCATTTGAAAGGTATTATGTTTAAATTAAAATAGTTTACCTCCCCCCCCCACATTCTCCTCCATATTATAAGACATGTTTTTATATTATTTTAATTCTATTAGCTTATTAACTTATTCTTTAAATGAATTAAAATAATTTACTCCATTAAATAAAATAAAAAGAGATGAATACAATGAATAAAGAAGAATACACAGAAAAAATCAAACAAATAGAAAAAGAAGCACCACAAAAACCAGAAGTAACATTCAATGAAGCACAACCACAACCAAAAATAAATCCTGAAGCATTTGAAATGAAAAAAGGAGATCCAACAAACAGAGACAAAATCAGAGACTTAATCAACAAATACGATGATCAAATACCAATACATACAAAAGAAGAAAGAGAACAAGAAAACAAGGATAAATCACTCACAGAATTATCTTTAGAACAACAAACAGAAGAAGCATTAGATATAAGTGAATTTCTACAAACACCAGAATACATAAGGATGGGAACTGATGCAAGAACAGCAATTCCAATCAAACTGTATGGAAAAACATACAATATTTACATCAGACCACTTTCATCAAACGAATATTACAAACTACAACTAAAACAGATAAATGAGAAAAAAAGTCTCAACTATCTTGCAGCTGTAAAAGTATGTACTGATGTGAATGGTAATACACTTCCAAGTAAATTCTGGGATACTCTTGGATTTGAACTTGTGGAACGTATTGGGGAAGCAATAAGTATAGCTAGTGGTGGAGAACCACAAGAAAAAGTACAAGAAGCGATATCAAAGTTACTCGAAGATTAGATTTGAATAAACGTGGAAATTTATCCTATCTTACTCAATTGTATTGGAGTAGTGGGTATGATCCACGTATTGTTTTTTTTAATTATCCTGAACTTACTTTTTTCCAAGAGTATCTATTGAATATCATGTTTATTAAGATTGTTGAATATAAAAATAAAGAACTTGAAGGCGTATTTCCAACGCTTAACTAATTTTGACCTATTATGTCTAATGAAATCTATGATAAATTTACTAAATCATTATCTAATTTTATCCAAACAAATCAGGAACTTAATCCACCGATTATTCTTGGTTATATTACCGCTGTAAGTGGTAATCGTAAATTTGCAGATGTACAGATAACCGCAGGTAGTGCTACTGGTGTTCTTTCAAGTGTACCATGTAAAGGTTTTCCTGTTGTTGGAGATACAGTTACTGTACTGTTTATTGGCAATAATTATGAACAAGCTATATGTGATTGTCCTCGTAGTCTTCCTATTCCTGAGGGGGATTTACGTGAGTATTATAGTGGGCAATGTTATAATTACTTGGATAATGGTAATTTTGCAAATAAGAGTAAAAGATTTACAGGGGATTTTGAAATATATGAGGGGGAATCATTTACAGAGGATAATGAATATTCTTGTTTATTATCTGAATGTGATAAAAATCTTATTTTTACTGTTGATATAAGTGATTGTACCTCTGATTACTTTAAATTCCAGATGAATTATAAGGGTCTTGGCCAGTTAAATATCGTCTGTAAAGACACTGATTCAAATAAACTAATCCCCACACTGCCAGTTAATATGAGTCACACAAGTAAAACATGGATTGGTACAAATAGATGGGTGTGGAATTATAATAAAGAGGTATACCCACGGAAGTCTGAGGGGACAATACATAAACACATACAATTTACAATAACCAATACAAGTAAAAAAGTTACAGATACCAGTATTAATAATGAGAATAGATATGTTGCAATGCTCCTTGATTGTCTTCTTGTATATGATGAAAATGGTGATGAAAAGTATTATAACTCACTAAGAGATGTGGAGGATAGAATATGAGTGGTCAAAATTACAAGTTCACAATAGATATTGATGCAGAAGTCAATGAAAAACCATTACAAAAAGCAGTAGTATTACTCAAAGAAATAATGACACTCGGTGATGGAGTAAAAGACAAACTCAAAGGACTTGACACAAAAATCAATATAAACACTACAAACGCAACAAAAAACGTTGATGACATAATAAATAGTGCGGGTAATGCTCAACAAGCAGTAAAAGGACTGGATGGTCAGGACGTAACACTTGACACAAAAGGTGCTGTAACAGGTCTGCAAAATGTTGAACATGAAGCAGGTAACGCTCAACAAGCAGTGAACAGTTTCGATGGTGCCAGTCTTGAGGGTCTTGCGACTAGTGTGAATAATGCTGCGAAAAGTTTTGACACCTTAGCAAGTAAAGCTGAAAATGCTTACAAAAGTACAAGTAAAGTATCACAAAAAAGTGGAAAAAGTAGTGGTGGTTTTGGCAGTTCCCTTTCTAGTGCAGCCAGTGGGCTTGGTGGTAGTGGAATACTATCTTACCTGGGTCTTGGTACTGCATATGATGCGACTGTGGGCAATGCAATGACCAAGGAGATTAACCGGGTCACAAGTAGTCAACGTGGTTATCAGATTGATGGTGCTGGAGGTCTTGATGAGATTACTAATAAGAGTCTTGTGAAGATGAATAATCTTATTCCTGCAATGAATGCTAACCAATCAGCACTTAATGTGAATATGATGCAATATGCTGATACAATAGCTAATGTGGGAAGTAAAGTAAAAGCACTTGGATACAGTGAAGCTGAAAGTACCAATGCCATGTATGACTTGGCGAAAGGACTTAACGGTGCATTCGCCAGTCTGGACCAATACGGTATAAGCGAACAGGCCCTGATGAACACAGGCCTATGGTCGGGAAAAGCAGATGATGTTGAGGGATACTTCAAAGCAGTTGACGCTGTAGTAGGAGACACCTCCGCCTATATGGATACTCTGAGTGGTGATGTCACAACACTTGGAAAAGTATTCAGTAGTGCAGGGGGACAAATAGGACAAGAATTCAATCCTTTCCTCAGAAAAGCAGTGCAAGGAGTTACAGACTTACTCAGCAGTACTGATGCAGAAGGGAACAAGTCACCTAACGCGCTTGGGAAAGGATTAATGGGTGCGTTCATGGTATTTAGTGCTGTTCAACCTGTCGTGGACGGACTGAATACTGTGAAAAGTACTTTTGACACGATTAAGGATGCTGCTACGGGTGCCGCGGGGGGTGTGAAAAAAATAATCCAAGGCGCCCAAGACTTGAAGGAAAGTATATCCGAGAAAGGATTAAAAGGTACAATCCTTGATAAGATAAAAGGTAACGATAAAGGAATGGATAGTCCCTGCGAGGATAATGACACTTGTATCAAGAATGCTCAGAAAATTGGGAAAGAAAAAAAGAAGAATAATAATCTTGATAAAAAGTCTAAAAAGACTAAAAATAAGAAAGAAAAAAGTCTGAAAGATAGAATCAAAGATAAATTCTCACGAAATAAGGAAGATAAAGGGCTTGACTCTGAACCAAGCACACATACACGAAAAGACAGAAAGCAAAGAGAAGCAGAGAAAGGAGTTCCAGGCTCACCAAAACGAAGGAAATACAATAGAGAACATGGAATTATCGAAGCAGGCCCAGGGCGTGGGGGTGATTCGAACAGGTATGGTGCGGGGTATACTCCACGCGACCGTGCATTGGGTCGTTCCCCACAAAAACCTCGAAAACCTCGAAAACCTCGAAAACCAAAACCAAAATCAAAACCTGAGTCAACTGGGATGGACTGGAATGATAACTGGCTAAACAAATACCAGAATAACAGTACCTCAGGCACATTCACAGGAGGAGGAGTATTCAACGCAGGGGGTGCTGGGGGCAGTACCTCATCTACTAGGAAAACTGGGAAATCTCTTGATAAAAAATACAATAAAAGCGCTAAAAAGAAGATTAAGACAAGTCTTGGGGACTGCCCATCTGAATGCCCTCTTGGAAACCTAGGTAAAAGCAAAGGTAAAGGTAAAGGAAAAAGTAAACCTACAAAAACGGGTAAATCAACAAGATTATCCACATCGTTAGACCCAGGATTAGGAGGTATCTCTTCAACAAAAGGGAAAACAAAAACCCCCTCACGGGATGTCAGCAAAAGTTTAAATCCAAAAGCTACAAGTAAAACAGGAGCTAATGCAGGAAAAGGAATACTCAGCAAAATGGGAAGTACCTTCAAATCAAGCGGTGCTAGTGTATTCAGTAAACTTGGGGGAGGAAAACTAGGTAAAATTGGTGGAACTATTGGAAAAACACTTGCTGGTGGAGCAGGGGGAGGTATTCTTGGAGGACTTGGAAAAGTATTTAGTAAAGGAGCCGGGGGTATACTTGGTAAGGGAATAAGTGGTGCTGTTGCAAAAGTTGGAGCAAAACTAGGAGGAAAGTTACTAGTTGGGGGACTTGTAAGTTGTATTCCTATTATTGGTCAAGTTGTTGATGCATTTCTTCTTCTCACAACAGTATTAGATCTTCTTGGTATTGATTGGTGGACTCCACTCATGGGGGGACTTCAATCTATTGCTTCAACAGTATCTGGTGTTCTGGGTCCTGCATTTGAATGGATTATGGGAGCTGCTGGTAATACTGTTCAATGGTTATCTGATGGTTTCCAACAAATATTACCAACACTTCAACAAGTTGGTTCTATGATTATGGGAGGATTAGGTCAGGCTTTCCAATTCCTTTCAAGTGTTGCTCAACAAGTATGGCCTACTATTAAAGCTGGTGCTGAAGCAGTTGGTCCAGTACTTCAGAAAATTGCTGAGATTGCTAGTGGTGTTCTTGGTCAAGCTTTCCAAACACTTTGTGATGTAGCCGGTCGTGTATGGGATGCATTTAGTAAACTTGCTAGTGGAGATATATGGGGTGCTGTAACAAGTGCTATTGATACTATCAAAGCAGGTCTTGAAAAAGTATCGGAAATTATTCAACCTATCATTGATGGATTGAAAGGTATTGGTGAATTTGTAAGTAGTCATCTTCCTGGAGGTGGTGGTGAACAACAACCTGCAACTACAGAGGGTACACAAGCAACACCACAAGGAGGTATGGATACAAGTGCTATTACTGGTGTTCTCACTCAACTACAAAGTGCAGGTAGTCAAATACAACAAATTATGCAAGGAGTACTAAGTACTGCTGTGTCTACACTTCAAACTATTGTGGGTACAATTACATCTGCAATTACAACAATTATCACAACTATTGGTACAACAATTACTAGTATTATTTCAACTATTGCTGCTAGTATTATGAGTATTATCACAACAATAGGTACTATTATAACTGGGATTATTACTACAATTACGGCTAGTATTCAAGCAATTGGTACAACAATTACTAGTATCATCATGACTATTACTGCAAGTATTCAGGCTATTGGTGCTACTATTAATGGTGTGATTAGTGGTATTGGTGGTGCTATTAGTGGAATTGTTTCTACAATTGGTGCGACTATTATGGGTATTGTTACCAGTATAACATCTAGTATCCAATCTATTGGTAGTACTATTATTGCAGTGATTGGATCTATCACAAGTAGTGTTACAAGTATTGGAAATACAATCCAAAGTACTGTTACAAGTATTAGTAGTAGTATTAGTAGTATGGCGGGTACTCTTCCAGGTATGGTTGCTACACTTACTGGGGGTTTTACTACTCTTGCTGCGACTATGGGTGGAGCTCTTCTTGGGGCTATAGTTACACTTCAAGGAACATTCACATCTGCATTACAAGCAGTTAATGATAAAATTACAACAACAAATAGTTCTTTATCCACCATGCAAGGTACAATTACTACTATTGCTAGTATGAGTACTATGATGGCTAACTCATTTGTCACTATGAGTACTGCAGTAGTTGCTGTTAATGCAGGTCTTGCTGCTATTGTTGGTAGTGTGGGTGCTGTTCAAGGAGCTTTCCAAGGACTTGCAAGTGTGGTTACAGCTGCATTTGCACAAATTGCAGCAGCTGTTAATGCATCACTTACTCAGGCTATTGCAAGTTTACATGCTTTTTCAAATCAGGCAATTAATATCATGAGAACCACAGCGACAGGTATGGTAAACGCCTTTAAGAGTGGATTCAATGGGATTGCAGCTGCGGTGAACGCTGAAATGCAGAGTGCCTATGAAGCTCTCAGTTCCTGGGGAGATAAAATGATTGCTAAAGCAGAAGAAGTAGGGTCAGCAGTACAACAAGCATATAACCATGAAGGTCTGGGTAGAAACTCACCTGGACTCATCTATAAAGGAATGTACGCTGAGATGAAAAGTGCTTACGGGGCACTGAACGATGCAGAATACCCTATGGTGAAACAAGCAAATCAACTAGGTTCCGCAGTAGCTGACACATTTAACGGTAATGTTGTACCAAATACGTTTGGTAATATTACACGTATTCCTGCTAATATTTCACTTCCAACCATACAAAACACGCCACAAAATAGAAATGCTGTACAAAACAATGAAAAATCACGAACAAACGACACAATAATAAATAACACATTTAACATAGAAGGAACATTTGAAGATGAAGACAACATGAACAGACTTGTACAAAAAATAGTTGACGCGATGGACTTTGAAAACACAAGAGCAGGAAGAAAAGTAGGAACAATATATCAATCATAGAGGAATGACATATGGCAAAACAAAAAACAAAGATAATTCCAATAAACATTTATTTTAAAATAAATGGACACCCCTTCAGAATAGGACTTGATGCAAAAACAACAAGTGATCTTAATATAAAACAAAATAAAATGTTTGTAGCAAAAGAATCATGGGGATACACTGACTTGCAATGGTCCAACTTCACTGGTGAAGAATTACAACTTGACATATACACAAGAATCAGTGAATCCTACACTGGAGATCCAGTACAACCAAGTTGGGGTGGAGTAAAAAGTTTTTATAATACAACAAGAACACCTCACTCTGTCCTCAAATACTGGGCTCAGGAAGGATGTCCATGCAATGTTCTTACAAACCTACAAAGCTATGAAAGTGGAGTATATATGATAACAGAGTTTTCTCAATCCAGTCCAACATATGATATTGTTCATACAGAGTTAACACTACGACAATATGAGAAACCAGAAAATATAACTCAAACGTACTGGAAACCAGTGGAACCAGGAAAAACAGTTATAAACAATAAAACAGCAAAACTCAGTGGAACAGCACTTGAAATAAGTAAACTTGAATTTTGTGAACAAAAATGTAACTGTACAGAAAAAAGTAATCCCCAAGAATGTACAGCAGCTGCAAGTACAAATGTAGCTACGATTCAGAAATATCTTCGATTATTTGGTTATCTTCCCATCTATTCTCGTACTATTGGCCGTATTGAAATCAGTGGTCGTTTTTGTTATCATACAACTCAGGCAATTAAACAGTTACAACAGGATTATGGTTTAACTGTTAATGGTAAATTTAATAAAGAAGTAAAGGATGTTTTCAGTAAACTAAGTGGAAGTGTATAATGATGGCAAAGGATAAAAATAAAAAAAAGGATAAGGATAAAGTAAAAAATTATAGTAATAAATATAATCCATATTGGGATTTTAAAAAAGATGATAAAAAAGAAGAATCACCAGATATCCCAGAGTATCATATTTATATAAGTCATCAGAAACTTGGTACAGAAACAGCAGCAGTACCATATGAAGACCAAGGAAAAGATGACACGAAAAAGAGTAGTTCTTCAGATAATAGTAAAACAAGCACATAAGAGTTGATTCATAATGGTAAATATTGCATTAGCAATAGATAATATTCATGGAAGCTCAAAAGATACTGCAACACTTAACACAGTAAAATCAGTACTTGAAAGTGCAGGACATACTGTGACAAGTTATGGAGTAGGACCTAATAAGGTACAGAATGCAATGCTTAGAAACTCTGCAGATGTGATGATACAAATAGGAGGAGGAATTTGTTTAGGGACTCTTGTTGATTTCATGGCAGGTATCCGAAAAGGATATTATCATGCAAAAAAGGGAGGATTCATGTACTATGACATCACCCGTTTCGATGTTCCATCTTGGAAGGCTGTACGTGCACATGATGATCATTTCAGTAGCCAAGCAAGTTTACAACCTTACATCGGTAAAACACTAGATAGTATTTACCAACAAAATAGTGATATCATGACATATAGTTATGGTACTGATGCAACAAAAATGGCTCAAGATTGGCTAACAAAATTTGGTGGGGGTAGTGTCTCTGGTGGTGCTGAAATAGTTGAAGGTTTTATTGAAAGTGGTCGTGGGGGAAACAAAAAAAGCAGTCCCCAATTTTGGAATCAAGAAAACTATGAACCATACAAAGAAATACCCTTCCAAAACTTCAAAGTAGTAGAAGAATTTCCCAGAACAATGACAGCAGAATTTGAAACAATAGAAAATATAGACCTTACACAGGGACGTGTAGCAGTACTGATAACAGGTGATTGCAACCCCTTTGGGGGAATAATAATCTCCAAACAGTACAATAGTAAAGAAGGCAACTACACTTATAAATGTCAGGGGTTCATGGAGCGAATCATGGCAAACAGTATTTATGCAGTGTATAATGGAGGAAAAGATGTATACACTGTACTTCAAGAAGTACTCGCAGATATAGGATTACCAGATACAGGGTTACTTAAAAAGAAAGAATATGATACAGCAATCACTAAAGAAAACAAGAAAAAACTAGCATCCGACACAAAACTAACAGAAACAAGTGACATGTATGATAGTGACACAAGTGACACTATCACAGATAATACAAAAAACATCACAGGAAAAGATAAACTGAACCCTATGACCACAAAAGTAAAAGGAATCTATGATAAACCAACCGTGTACGATTTCATCGCTACACTGCTTTTCAAGTACGGGGTGAATATTGATTTTTATGGGGATATCAATGGTATTCCTCATTTCGATGTTCAAACACTTGACTCGTGGAAAAATGATGTGTGGGTGTTTGCTTCAAAACGTGGCTTTGAAAATAATTATAAATATGGGTTTGACATCACTAACGCGGTTACACAAGTAGCCGTGAAAAACATCAGCGCTACCAATGGTACTGGTGAAATATACACAAGTAAAGAACTGCTCGGAGTGCCCCTTGAGAATTATATAGGGCGTATGGGTATAGTTGTAGATAACCCTACAAGCAGTAGCGGTAATGGAAGTAGTACAAATCAGAGCCAGAATGGTGAGTATCAAGACAGTACGAGTAAGAAATATACGAGTACACAGATAATTACAACCAATGGGAAACCATCTTGTACAAAATGTAAGGAGATAAATGGGGGTAAAAAACCAACCTACAAATCATACAAGAAGTACTGGTATAATAAGTGTCCCTCATGTGAGGAAGAAGGAGAATTATCAAGTACAAATAAAGGAGATGGAGTAACAGTATGTAATGAATGCAATACAAAATACTGCCAATACTGCGGATATGAACTAAAAAACCATAAATTAAGGTTAACAGAACTGTTCAAGACAAGTAGTAATAATAGTACAAATACTACCTCGGAGGATGATGATAATGACTGAAGATACAAGTACAAGTACTGGAACAGTAGCAACACAGAGCGATGGTACAACAGGTACTACTACTGGAAGTACGGATGGTACTGCTGAGCAAGTTGCGAAGAATGATCCTGAGAAGAATAAGACTCTTGCAGAAATTGAGATGAGTGAATCACTCCGTGATATGTATGACCTTGAGTTTGAACTGCCTCACACGTTTAAAGGACTACATACGAATCGATTTATATTTATGGAGTTGAATGATCAGTTTTATGAGCAGAATTATGCGAAGATTATTGACGCTATTAAGAATAAGAAGTTTGCTCGTTATGCTGGTTTTGAGAAGGGTCGTTTTTTTGTTGAGCGTCATGAATATGGCGGGGGGATTGATGGGAGTTATACAAAGCTGAAGGTTAATCCCTTGGCTAATAGTTATGGTACCTATATGAAGCAACAGCAACAGGCTGAGAAAACTTTGATTCAGGCAATGAACCAAGGAAAAGGAGGAAATAATAGTGGTGGAGGATTAACAAATGTAAGTGGACAAGATTGTGGAGCTGATGTGTCCACATGGACTTCACATTCATGGGGACCAGCACAATTTGAAAAAACAGCACAAAAAATAATAGGAAATTCCTCTGCAAATTATGCTACTGATACAGCTAATATGAGTGCGGAGGAAGCAGTGAAAAGCATCAAACATAGTTATTCCTATTATAATAATAATCTGCATTGCCCTCAAGAATTATGGAAAAGTTATCCTAATATCGCCTGTAATTGTGCTGATTGGGCACGTCTTGTTAAGTGTATTTGTGATGTGCATGGAGTAAAATGTGCGATACACCACGGTAGCCATCACTATTGGAATTATGTATATATTAATAATAAATGGGAATCAGTGGATCTTTGTACAAATAGAAATAACACATGGGATGGACATCTACGAAATACTGCGGGGTGGCAATGAATGATAAGTAATGAACTAAAAAATTTGATAATACCTAACCTGAAATTACATCTTCCTGAAGAAAGATATCAGTATATTGAACAATGTTTTGCGGAATGTTATATCACAATTGAGGATGGTCAACAAATAGTATCCTTGGCTCCTGTCCTTGATGATGGGCTTTCCCTCCAATTTGATTTTTTGACTGGCACATTTTTTGATATTGTGAACTGGGAAGAGGTGAAAAAGGAGGGTAAATTGTTATGAAATACACAACTGAAGTTGGTGAAAATGGGGAGTTCCACGCCCCCACAGAACTAATACCAGGAAGGTACAAGACAACAATCAACTATACAGACAACAAAAACCAGAAATTCGGGTCCTCAGAATGGACTGGAAAACTACACATCCGGCACAGCGTATACCTTGAATGTAAGGACATTTCCGTGGATGCATACAGTACGACCACAATAAAAGAACGTTTGGTTGATTACCAAAAAGAACCTCTCGTAAACGCTGAAGTTAAAATGAAATATTCAAATAGTAGTACTGTCACTACTCTTACTACTGACTCTGAAGGTTATTTTTCTTTTGTGTACAATGCTACTCGGAGTGGTACTGTTGACGTCACTTTCTCTTATGCGGGAAGTAAGTATTATATTCCCATAACTGGAACTATTACTATTACTACATTACCTTCAACGCCTACAATTACAATAAGTGATGTGAAGAGGTATATAAAACAAGACCTTGAAATACCGGTTACGCTTAGTGTTCATAATCATAAACTAATTAATAAAACACTTATTTTCACAATCAATAATAATACATATACTGTTACAACTGATAGTGGTGGGAATGCTACACTTACAGGGTGTTCTATTGATACTACAGGCACATATAACTGTACAGTTTCATACACTCCTAGCACAGAGAAGGTTAATGGGAGATGTGACAGCTGGGATTATAATAGTGTTTCAAAGAGTTTTATAATCATAGTTATGCCAAAAAGAACGCCTATCGTCACTGCTACTGTTACAAGTCCTGTGGATTATAAGGGGACTAGTAACTTTGTGTTAACGTACGTGGATCCTGCTACAAATCAGCCTGTGAGTGGTGTAGGTATAATTATACAGATTCCACGCGAATCTTTTTCGGATTATCTCATCACTGATAGTAATGGTCAGATTAGTTTGAGTCATACCATGACAGTGGTAGGGTTGAATGATATTGTATTTATCACGAATGAAAGACGAGCTTTTAATAGGGTACGTGTTTCAAAAGTTGTTATTGTCAACCCTGTACAAACGAAACTTTCTGGAACAACAAATAGTATAATGTATAGTGAGGAAGCGAGTGTTACATGTACATTAACAGATGTAGATGGGAATAAGTTGAGTAATAAACGTATTACTGTATATTCTAATGATGGTGATTTTGTAGGTAATGGTACAACAAATAATAATGGGCAATGTATCATCAAATTCACTCCAGCCAATGTAGGTACACTTACCTATACCCTACAATTCGAGGGAGACAATCAATATTCTTCACAAAACGCACAGTTTACACTCACCGTACAGAAGATATCTACAAAATTCACTGGAAATACTACAATATCCCCACATGCAGGGGAAGAAATACCAATTACATTAACCCTTGTAACAAACAAGGGAAAAACATTACCCAACAGGACAATCACAGTCACAGATAATAATAAAACAATTACAACAACAAGTGATTCAAAGGGACAATTCACATTCAACACCATTGGAGGATTAAATGAGAAAAGAAGCGCAACAGTAAAATATCTGGGAGACACGTATTATAACACATGCACAGCAACAATAACACTCAATTTTGGAAAATATGTTCCAACATTAAATGTAGACACAAGGGAGAATAGTATAGGGTCACCATGTGTATTCTATGTGAAAGTATCAGGAGCTAATAATGTAACCCCTACTGGTAGTGTTACTTATGAAGCAGAATCACAGAAAAATACAGTTACATTAAGTCCTGGTGAGTGGAGTATATGTGACAAGTATGTCCCTACAGAGGCAGGGTATAACGATATCACACTAACTTACAAGGGTGATGATAATTATATTTCAGTAACAAAGGACATATCAGTCTACACTTCTCCAGGGATTGTTGAAGATTGTTCTAGTCTTGATCATTTTTACATACGAACAATCAAGTATCAAGATTATTACCCTACTCCTACAGAGAACCCTATTGTTGACGGAGGAGGAATTCATGGGTTTTACGGTCGAGCAATCTGGGCTGAAAACCTGAAAGTAACAAATAACTGTAAGGTTACCATGGAGATACAAGTGAAAAATGTGGATCATGGTTTCAATTTTGGACTTGTAACAAAGGGAAATATGTCCCGTACTGCGGTACTTCTTGAACAGAGTTCGAGTAGGGCTTATTTTTATTTTGCAACAAATACAAATGGAAAATATAATATTCCAAGCGTGAACTGGAATAGATTATCTCTGAATACATGGTATACTGTTGAGTTCAATATTCAAAATGGTAAATGTACAGTGAAGGTGAATAATTCTACGTATACTCATGATATTATTATTGATGATAATACGTATCCTGCGATTTTTGTGTGGAGTCCTCGTTTGAGTGGTGAATCTTCTTCTAGTGAAATTATATGTAGAAAGATTGTATTAATCAAAAGGTGAAGTAAATAATACAGTAGGGAGGAAAAGAAGTAAAATGATAAATTGTACAAAAATAAACATAAAAGAAGGAAGTACTGGAGATAATGTAAAAGAGGTACAAAAATACCTCAAATACCTCGGGTTATATGAGGGAAAAATAGATGGAAACTGTGGAAAACTAACAGTGAATAGTATCAAACAACTACAAAAACAAGAAAATATTGTACAAGATGGAAATTTTGGACCAATAACGTGCAAAAATAGTGGTATAAATGGAAAAGATATAAGTGAATCAAATATTACACTAGATATTGGGACATGGCTTGACATGGTCAAAAGATATGATAAATATGTGGCAACAAACAAAAAAGAACCACAAATATCATATATAGATGTAAATAATAAGTATCAATACATCACAAATGTAAAATACAAAGAGATAAAAAGAAGGTATGATGAATACCTATCAAAAAATAATAATAAACCTAACTTTGTCTATATTAACTATCCTAAAACAATAACTTCAACTCCTAATATAACAACAAAAAATTCTAATTCTAATACAACATTATATGCAAGCAGCCCTCATTTTGTATCAAGTGGTTGTAATAAGCTTGGTCAATGTACTCCTTATTATTGTGGTGTTCATAGCCTACGACAAGTTCTATGTAAATTTGGTATAGAAGATTATAAAGAATCTACTCTTGCAGGGTGGGCTGGAACAACAACAGCGGGTACAAGTCATGGAGGGATAAATACTGCAATAAAAAAGGTAAACAGTAAAAAAGGAACCAATATTGTAATTACTTGGAAAAATTTCAGTGATTTTGGCAGTACAACAAAGGAACGTTTCAAAAACTTAGGAAAAGAAATCAGTAAATCAAATACGGATGCAATTATTCATAATCTCTACAGGAATAAGTATGGTCATTATGAGGTAATTAAATCAATTGATACAAAAAATAATATTGTAAAAGTATTGAATAGTCTTGGTAATCGCTGTAGTAGGCCTGCTTATTGTGGTTATATTGAAAATCGTAGTTTCAATACATTTGCTTCTTATATTGCTAATACTCCTGGTGGTCAACCTAGTATTGGTTTAGTTGTAAAAAAATAGTAAGGTAATGTGAATTGAAAGTGAAAAGATTTAAGGGTAGCTTTAAAAAACCATTACGTGAAATAAGAGAATTTAAAACTCATTGGGAGTGAAAACAAATGAATATACAATTTGAATGGAAAATACTCAAAAACAAAATTAGAAATAAATTAAACATCCCACGAAAAAACGAAACAATAAATGAAGAAGACGGAAGAAAATTTGTACAATAAAAGAGGGAGTGTACACATATATGACACTTGAGTATGAACTTGGTACTGATATTGATAGGCATTGGATTCTGAATAGTGAAGGTGACCTTCAAACAGTCAGTGGAAAAGATAACCTGCGACAAGCTATTTATAATAGGATTACATGTTATTTTGATAATCTTTCATGGTGTTATGACAATTATGGTAGTTATGTGAAAGATTGGTTCGGGAGAATTAATGATGAGTATCATAAAAACACTCTAACCCATGAAATAGAAGTAAGAGTACAAGAAGATTTACGGATAGCAGAAGTAACATGTACTATTACAGATTATTCACCTTATTATATTGGTGTTCTTATTAAGGGTATTGTTGTTGAGGATTCTAGTGAGTTTAATGAATATTATATATTTGCATCAGGAACTCATGATACTATTGTAGATAATTATAATGAAACATTTCATGAGACACATATTGTTACGGAAGGTGTTGGGTATTATAGTACTTATGGTAATGTTGTACGTGTTCATTGTCATGTACTTGATGAAAGGAATAAACGTGTTCCAATTGGTAATGTAAGCCTTTGGTTTGGGGGTCATTTTGTGGATAGTCTTGAAATAGAGCAAAGTGGTGATACTGAGCCAGGTAGTGTTACTTTTAATGTGACCACACCTTTGTATATGAATTATGGTCGACACGAACTCAAATTTATGTATCAAGGAAAACCGGGGTATAACCCATGCGAACACACTGCGTATATTACTATTCTTGAAAAACTTCCAACGACTTCGATGATTGAAGATGAAAGTAGCCTGTATGTTATCAATAATACGGATAACGTTGGAAGGAACGTGAATGTGGATGTGAAAGATGTTAATCTTCAACCTGTGAACATGGGTGTGGCAAATGCATCTGTGGATGATGGAGTTATTGACACAATTACAATAACGAATCCTATTATTTATTGTAACGCAAATCTTGTTGAAGAAAAAGTATCAATAACTACAATACCTCTTCTTAGTCAACTTACAAAAAGGTATATTTTTGTAATATCACGTAACTTCAGAGATAATGATATTATTCGTTTGATTGATAAAGATGCAAATCTTATTGATAATCTTCTTATAAGGTACCAAAATGGAAAATATTATTTTACAACTACGAAAAAGGAATATAATACAGAAACAGTGTTGAAGGTGTATGCATGACTAAGAAAAAACTTGGAAGTAATAAGGTACGTGAAGGAAAAAGTAGTATCCCCCTGAAAGTTAAGGATAAACTAGAATTAGGACAATACCCATTAAACATTGAATACGAAGAAAATAGAACGTATGCAGAAAGTAATGCCTATGGAACACTATTTTATGGTTGGAAAAGTTTTGTACATTGTCCGAATGTTTATGTTGTGGAGGGGGAGGATATGTATACTACACTTCGTGCAAATATATTCAGTAATGAAGATATTGTTTATGCTGGAGAAGGTAGTTTTAGCATAAAAGAGAAAACACAAGAAAAAGTTCCTGTAGAAGATGGGTGTGCTACTCATCACTTATCTGATATTCAAAGTTGGAAAAATAAGAATCCTTACTTTAGTTTTCTGTATGATGTGCACCTGCCCTTGAATTATTGTTCTGCGCGTAGTAATACTGCTGAAATAATATACCTTCCTCATACAAAACGGTACGCGGTGGTTGTCAAAATTATCACAGATCCTGTGATAGGATACACTGGGGATACAGTACGTGTTATTGCAAGGATATACAAAGCACAGTATGGTAGTCTGATTGATCATAAGGATGTACCAGATAATGGGTATGCGCGGTTACTAATTGATGGAGCGGTAGCTGGTACTACTAGTATAACTGACACGGGATATGTGTCATTTGATTATACTGTACCTGAAATGGGTTGTGGGGTGTACTCCGTGGTTGTGGAGTATGTTTCTCAAGATGAATACTATGATGATAGTGCATGTGAAGGCACATTATTCGTACCGTCCCACGACGTAACACTTCCTACTGCCACATGTACCCAAATATGGCACTCTCTTGGTGGTACTGCTAGTATCCCTGTTACTTTTTCTGATATATCCCTATTTGACAAGGTGCAAGTGTATATTGATAGTCAGCTTGTACCTGTAGAGGGAAGTGATGAAAATGGTTACTTGATTGTACAAGGTACAGAAGTTACGCTTACGTTTAATATTCCCAAGGGATATTCCTCAAAGTGTGTGTGGGCTTATTCAGGGGAGCATCTTATGTACCTTGAGTATACGGATAATGTTCATCATGTTACACGAAAACTATTTCTCCCATTCCTTCTGATTCAGTATCCTACAGCAATCCAGCTAAAATCGTATGGACTTGATGATACAAGCACAATGATTGTAGGAAATAATATTGAAGGGACGGTAATTAATACATTTGAACCGAAACGGTTTGTAAATCATGGACTTATTACTATTGATATTGAAGGATTGGAGGTTCTTCTTTCAGTAACACGTGATGTTGATTGTAGCATGGGGGTGCAACATCCTCAGGGTATATTGTTTGTAAATGAAACATGTACGTTCAGAGTAACAGCTCAAAGCAATACTACTGTACCCATCCCTAATCGGACTGTAACACTTGTTACAGGAAATCAAAATTATACATCTACTACTGATGAGGATGGTGTTGCAACATTTTCAAAGAAATACACTCAGAGTGGGACAGATACTGTATACGCACTATTTCCAGGTACAGAAACAGAAGCAGAAACACAAACAACACCAGTAACACTGGAAATACTTGACCTAATCAAATCTGAATTATCCCATGAGATATCTTCAGATAATCTCATAACATCAATTACTCCTATTAGGGAGAGTTTTCCCCATGGGGGCACAATAAGTGTCACATTCAAGCCTGTGCCTCTATTTACAGTTATTCCCCCATTACAGGATAATTTCAAAGTGGGAGAATCTATAGTAATAAAAGCAAATGTTTCCCTCGAATACAAACCAGCAGTAGATATCCCTGTGATATTAAGAGTAAGTATAACAAAAGAGGATGGTACAGTACAAGACTATGAGTCAATACAAACAATGAAAACAGACTCTGTGGGGGACATAACATGTACTACTGCTCAGGATGTATCAGGTGAATGTAGCTACACACTCTTCATTGAGGGTACAGATGATTATGAACAATGTGTATCAGATGAAATAATCCTTGATGTAACAAGAATACAAACCACAATATCCTCAACAGTAACAAATAACCAAGCTGGAAGTAGTAGTATAGATGTAACACTCATTGACGAAGATAACAATGGGGTTGTTGACGTAAATATAATTGTAACACTTACTGATGGGTCAACAAGGTCTGGTACAACAGACAGTTCGGGAAACGTGAATATACCATTAACATCACTCCAAGTAGGGTCCCATACGTTAACAGTATCATTCCCAGGAAATAATAAGTACGAACCTGCAAGTACAACATGTACTATAGATATCGCCCCAAACATAGATTTCTATAATAGTGCGAATTGGGGAGGAAACCCTGTAATAGATGTTACTAACCAAAAAATAACAATGACTGGTGCAAACATCACATATTATGAGGGAGCTTCTGTAAAGGACTTGCTTAGTGACACTGCTATTAGTCTTACATATTTCCATAATGGCCGGGATGGACGGAAAGCATTAGGAGTTTATAATCCTGAACTAAGTTCATGGATAGGTTACTGTACCCCCAGCCCGAACGGTAGTGAAGGACATGGAGTAAATGAGGAAAAAGGTTACACGCATAACATATCTACAGATGTAACAAACGCAGCCTCATGGATGCGGGATGGACAGGAAAGTCCACTCGTGATAGGCTATAATGAGGTTGAGGACAATATTTCACTTCAGTATACAAGTCAAGATGGAACAGAAAATGTGACTGTAACCATCCCTCTTGAGGGAGTGGATCTTAGTAAATATTACCTCGCATTCTATGATTACCGCGGAATGGGAATGTATGTGAAAAATATAACACTCATGGAGGACATGTAATAATGAATAATATATACATAGCAACAGTTACAGGAGGAATAATATGACTATTAAAAATAAAACACTACCTGTAACAGAGGAAAAATGTATTTTTCCCCTCACAAATCTCCGGGGGGAGTATGTATGCACAATTGAATACTCTGGTGATTCACATTATATGGGTGCTACAGAAGATAATTATCATTTGAAATTAACCCCTACCACAAAAACAGTCAACATGAATGATAATGGGGAATGGGATATCCAGTATTGCGCAGATGCAACAAACCCTGTTGACCCTACATTTGGTAGTACAATCAAGAGTGGAGTATTTTCAGAGGTGATTCATAAAATAAGAACACGCGTGAATTCAAGGTATGTTTGTGAAATAACAGTAAACCAAGAGGGATCGAATCAAGGATTTATTCTTGGTTTTTTTGGTTCAAAACAGGTTGATGATAATATAATCTGGACATACACATGGGGTATTGAATCAGACGAACTTGGAACTCACTTTACAAGTAATGAATCTCAGGAGAGCATACATGATATTGAAGAATTATTCCCTCAGGGTGTACAAACAAGAGTGATATTTGATATTCTTGCAGTGAATGAGGGGGATGATTGTTATGTGTCAATCAGTATTGGAAACACTACTTTTGAAAATATTGTACAGTTTGATGAACCAGAGGACCTCCGGTTTGGTTTCATGTCAACAGCACCTGAAGACAAACAGTTAGTAATTCACTCTCTGAAATATACTGAGTGGGATGCGGAAGAATAATAAAAAAAAACAAAAAGGTAAAGGAATGATAATATTGGTTGATGAAATAATAACAAATTTTGACGGGTCAACAATAAACCGGTCAAATAAATTACAGGAACTCATAAATTACTACAATGAAGCATATGGAACTAACCTCTCAGACATATGTGACCTCAGTGAAGGTAGTGAGATAAGAACATTTCTAGAAAGTTTTATCGTGGAAAGTATGGATATTGAACGTCAAATGTATGCATTATTCGAGCAGACGTTCACAAAATACGCAACAGGATACTTCCTAGACCTCAAAGCATGTGAACAAAAAATAAGTAGAAAACAAGGAAATGTTGCAACAGGGACGGTAACATTCACCTTATCTGAAACACAAACTGAAGACTATACTATACCCCAAGGGACTGTGATTCTTCATAGGCAAACGGGTAATGAATATATTTTGAGTAGTGATGTAACAATACAAAAGGACACCTATAGTGCGGATGGTATTGTGTACAGTAGACTACTTGGTAGTGAATATAATGCTGAACCTGATACTTTAACCGCTTTTGAAGATATAATCAGCGTACCAAGTAACCTTGAAGTAACCAATAATGCTGCGATTACTGAGGGAGAATCAGTAGAAACCGATGACAGTCTACGTGAACGTATATACAACGCACGTCGTGAAAGGGCGAATGGTACTATCACTGCATATACTAATATGCTTCTCGCACTCGAGGGGGTACATGATGTATCATTTGTAAACCCCTCAAGGATGACTAATCATTACAAAACAGTGGTTAACGCTGATGGTACAACTAGTAATGTTCATTGTACTGATTGTACGAGGGTTATTCTTGTGAATGATGAGAATAGTAAGCCTTGTCGACAGAGTGTACTTGAAAATGTTGAAAACGTCATGACGAATCAGGACAATATTATTATAGGGCATATGTTTCATGTTCAACCTGCGACAGTTGCAAGTAGGTGTTTTGATGTAACATTGTATTATTCGGATAGTCGTGTGTATGAGAAGGATGTTGTTGACGCAATCACATCATACTTTGATGGAGGGGTTGTAGGAACACGAAATTTCACGGGACTTAATATAGGGGAAGATATCAGAAAAAGTAAAATGATTACCGCAATTGAAGAGGTGCCAGGCGTGGATCAGGTGGAATCTATAGTGCTCACAAGATATAACAAGGATCTTCCAACAAATATCAAATACTGGACAAAAAATAGTGCAACTGATTATAGCTACCAAGATACTGATGGATTTGTATACCATAGAGGAACCTCCCAGAGCAGTATCAACAGGTGGGGGTCACGTAATTTTAACACAATCCCTGTGTATGATTGGCAAATTGCCAGTTTTATTTCAAAAACTAGGCTGGACCCTGAGGCTACGAATGATATTGGATTAACTCAATACCCCGCATGAGGTGACAAAGTATGACAAATAGATGGACTCCTATAGAGAATAGACTACATGAAGAAAGTGCATTACACTACCCAGATAACACGATGCGGCGAATACTCGAACCACTCTTAAATGGTCTGTTTGACGCGATAGAAGAGGAAATGAATGATATTATCTATGAATGTTTCCTCCTCACCAGCACTGGACAGTACCTAGATTTTTTCGGCGTGGAAATAGGACTTACACGTGAAAATGATGAAAGTGATAATGAGTATAGACAAAGATTGTTCAATGCACTTTCAGAGTACTTGAGTGTCAGTTTTGTGAAACTTCAAGGAATAATACTATACGCAAAAGAAGAATTGTACAATGATATCCGGATAAATATGACTAGTCAAAATCCCTATATGAGCAATATTTATGCAGGGATACCTCGAAATGATGTAAGTAGCAGATTCTTGTTATACGATATGATTTATGAGTATACTGTCTGTCATTATGTGAAGGGGTGGTAATTTTTGATGCCTAGTTACCATCATCTTCTTGAAGCCGATTTTGCACAAATAGAACACATCAACCAGATTATACACAATAATATCATTCATGATAGCTGGGAATGCTTTGACACAGCATTATTACTTGAACAACACCCCCAGTATGGGGTGTATAATTCTACAAATCCTCGGAGTAGTAAAATCACAAAGAATGTTACAGATGTACGATACAATAGTTTTCTGGTGAATATTGATACTATTTCTTATGCAGATTACAAGGCATATATGTATACTTTTGAAGTAAGGAACGTCCTGTGGGATGGTGCGTACAAAATTACGCGGAGCAAAAATAATAATAATGACCCTGACATAACACATAAAGGGGTTGTACAAGTAACAAAAGGCACTGATGACAATACAATCAATATTTATGTTGAGGGTGAGGGATGTGAGGATATTCGTGTTTGTTTCCATATGAGTCAGGCGGGAACGGGCAGAAATATCAGTACAAGCAGTATTATCATACAGAACGATGACTTGTATGAAGAACAATATGACAAAAGCTTCAATCACACTGGTAAAGTTGTAGATGCACTAGGAAAACCCCTGTCAAATGTGGAACTAACATTATCAGCGTGTACTAGTGAGGGGCTTGACACCGAAGGAGGGATTCCTTCATGTGTTGGGAAAAGGAGTGATAAAAATGGAAATTACACACTCACATATGGAGCTACGGACAGACCTGGTTTGTACTATGCCAAAATCACTGCAAAGCAGGGGCTGTTCGAAGTATCAAAAGTAATTCAAGTGAACAAAATACAGGAAAACAAAAGAGGTGTAATATGGGGTGATGAAAAACAGTACACTGGGGTGTGGAAAGGAAGTATTAAAGAGTTTAAGATACACATCGCGGTGTACAACAAGTATAACATACATGACCCTGATTTGGATAAACAACTTATAGGTAGTAGAGTGAATGTGACTATGATTAATCCTCACACAAAGGAACAGGTATCACAAACATGCACGATTCAACAGGATGGCTATATAACCCCTCGTGTGAATTACAGGAGATATTATGAGGATAAAAGTATCCTCCGTGTGAGTCTTGAAGCAAATACAGCGTTTGGTACGGTAATCAGCGAACGAGAGGTAACTCATGAGTATGCAAAAGCAACCAGTTGGGTAAACTTGAACACAATGATTTCAAGTGATGATGGTCCTGATTGGGTTATGGTCCCTGCAAGTACTATCTCACCAAATGAGGATATTCAAACAATAACTATTGCACGGGATATCACCATTTGTGGAACAAAAGGAACAAATGCCTGCAAAATTGACGGACTGGATAAATACAATCCATTCGTAGTTTCAAATAGTAGTCCTGCTACTGATAATAGTATAAAATTCAGACTTATTGGCGTATCTATTTATAATTGTACCCCCGCAATTCTAGTGAACGAGGGTAGTGCATTGTACATTGATAAATGTGTGTTCAGAGGTAATTCTCATCCTGCACATCATCACAAAGGCTGTTGTATATACACGCGTAATACTGATTTCACAAATAAACAGCATAACCTTTTCCAAACTCACGTCACAAACAGTACTTTTTACAACAATGTAGGAAATGAGATACAAAGTATAGGGGAATCTCATCTCGATCATAACTTATTCAGGACAGATAATAGTAAATATCTCATGCAACCCGAACCAAAAGTTGTTAGTGTGGTGGCGGGGGAGGTAACATACAAGTATAACAAGTCACACATCAAAATCACAGATAAAGAAATGACAAGTAATCATTCCTATGCAAAAGCATTGGCGTACGTATACCGTGGAGCAAAATTTAATGGAAGAGGTCCAAATCAGTTGTATGGAGATATGACCTTGCCTCTTTATGATGATCCTTGGTATAACCAGGCGTATACTTACGCCATATATTACTATCCTTACCTCCACAGGCCAACAAAAATTGTATGTAGCCCTCGGAAAGGTTTTGAACGGAAATCGACGGGGCACGGGAGTAGTTCGAAACGATGGATTTTCTACGATGGATACTATTTTATACGAAGAGAACAGGGAAAAGGAAACAAGAATGATCCTTGGACTAGCACAGAACTAGCAATCCCTGTGAATACAGGGATATATGATTCATATTATGATGAATTCACACAAAAAGAATACGACCCAAGATTAAGCAGTTATAAAACCCGAAAAGAAACAAAATTCATGCCGGACACATGGTGATAATAATATGTATTTTAGAAACAAATTTAATGAAGAATTTCTTCAATTATGTAATTTAATCCCTAAAGGTGCTTCAACAAGAATAGGGAACTATTCCTCCCTTTTTTTTGAATTCAGAAAGAATCCTCACACAAACAGAGTATTAGTGCTTCCCCTCATTATGTGTAATCGTATCAAAAGTACGAATAGTCATGATGTTAATTTACAGGATTACGCGATGCTTTGTGAGGATAAGCAGGATACAATAATAACAGCGTATTATGATGAAGATTATGTTCAAAATACGAGAGAACAGTATATCTGTGAAATAGCTAGTAATAGTGGAGATTTTATTAGTGAGGAGTAAGTTATGAAATTGAAACCAAAAAGATTGGGTGATGAATTTACACTTGATGAATACAATGCATGTCAATACTTATTGTACAAAGTACCTTTTGCTGAATCAATACGTTTACAAGGTGCAGACGCGTATACTGGTAAATTTGCTACATATCTTCTTGATGAATCAAGGAATACAAGTGTGGGTATAGATAAATATGATACTTTTGAAATATTAAAAGACCTTACACATAATACACAGTACATATACATTACGCTTAGCAACCTTATTAATCAGAATCTTCAGTATACGGCAACAATATATTATCAAACACCTGAAGTTATAACAGTAGTGGATCAAACAAATGAACAGTATTCCGTAAATCCGCAAGATGCAAAAGATGTGAAAATGGTTACACAGGTAGCAAGTGAGGATGTACGAAGAGATTATCAAAGTATCACAGTACAATGTACACAAGAAGGAAATACACTCAAAATACCATTATACATAGAAGGGGAAGATGGAACAAAACAGGGAATTTATAGAGAAAATACAGTATTCAGTAGATTAATAGATTTCACACTCACCCTGAGTGACAAACCATATATTGATGTGAATAATGGAAAAGCAAATCAAATCGATGAAATACTCCTTGATAATGTACAAGAATTCCAGAAAATAGTCCCTTACACACCTCGAGATAATGTAAAAATAATATACAGACTTGATTCAAACTACGATTACAAACTAACAAAAACATTCACAATACAAGAAAATATGAATGTAGAAATAAGGGGAGGAACAAACAAAAAATCAAAAATAATAGGAACAAACACTGGGAGATTATTTATAATAAAACCAGGAGGAACACTTACACTCCAAAACATACATTGTTATGATGCAACAGCAAACAATACAAGTTATGCGAAAGGATGTGGAGGAGCAATACTTATAGAAACAAATGAAGAATCATATGGTACACTCACATGTAATGATTCAATATTTGAAAAATGTACAGCAGAACTTGGAGGAGCAATCTATAGTCCTAATGCAAAATTGGCACTTGAGCGATGTACCTTCCAAAATTGTAGTGTACAAGGTGATGGGGGAGCAGTATTCTATCAAGCAAAACGTGTAAAAATAGCATTTCCTGATATTATAACAAAACCAGGACAGACAATAACACTAAAAGTTAATGTGACAGATATGGATGGAGAAAAAATTGATACAGGCACAATACAATTCATACTTAACTCAAAAGAATTAGATGAAGTTGATATACATGATGGAGTGGCACAAGTACAATATAAAGTACCAAGTGATTTTAAACAAACATCCTTCAATGTAATAGCATATCTTCAAGGAACAAGTACAACAAGTAGAGAGTCCGTCCAGAATACAGTGTTTGTTCAACAACCACCAAAACTAACATTTAAATGTAACACTAGTCTGAAAGGATATCCTGGCGATAAAATAAGAGTAACTGTTGAAGCATATGAAAAAAATACATTAACAACAGAATGTCCAGGGGTATTCACAGTATTTAATAAAACATATAATGCAAACATAGATGCATCTACAAATAAATATTACCTCGATGTAACAATCCCTTCAACAAATACAGCAAAATCATACTCCATACAATTCACATGCAAAGATGCAGAATGTACACCACTAAAAGGAACAATAACTGTTCTTGCAACACAAACAAGTGGAATATCTGCAGTATATGTAAATAACACGCCATCTGACCTTACAATCTCACAAAAATTAATAAACACCTGGGTAAACAAAGGAATAACAGATGCATATGTACGATGTAGTGATTATACAGGAAATAATTTCATTGACAAAGTACTACAATACACGAAAAATACAAAAATAAGAGTACATGCTACATTAAACTGTTTCCATGATGAAAATGGTTTCATTAATCCTGAAAATACAAATAATATAAATTCTATTAAAAAGGATATTAAAGCAATACATGATAATACAAATATAGCCGGTTTCCACCTTGATTATATAAGGTATGCAACTGCGAACTCTGATGAAAATAAACATAAAGTAATAACAAAACAAGTGAAAGCATTATCAGATTATATTTATTCACTCAATACAAAGTATATTGTTTCAGGTACCGTTATGCCTGAAGGCGCAACAAATAGTCCAGTATACGGCCAAAATTTCAAAGAACTTGGAAGTATTCTAGATTATATATGCCTAATGGCATATAAAGGAAACTATAAGACAAATGATACCTGGATAGGACAACAAGTAAAATATGCAAAAGATAATGGCAGTAAAGTAGTATGTGCACTTCAAACATACAATAGTGATAATGATTCTACTAGACGAACTGTTGCAGATATGGAAGCAAGTATCAAAGTAGCAATCAAAAATGGAGCAATAGGATATGCATTATTCCGCGAAGGAAGACTACCAAATTATCCACGAACATATGATACAATTAAAAAGGAGACACAATAATGGTTAATACTGGATGGAAAACACCAAATACAGTAGTACAGGATGCAAGATGGAAAGTAGTCAATGGTGGAACAGCAAATAAATGGGTGGATCTACGAAGACTGACAGAAAGAACACAAAATCTAAAACACTACGCAGAAATAGGACGATACGGAACAGCAGCAGCAAGAGCAAGTCCTGTACTATACCTCTCGAATTACGGATTTAACATACCCGGGAATGCAACAATAACAAAAGTTACAATAGAATGTACAGTAAAAGAAGGAAAAACAAATGAAGGAATCAAAACAAAAACATTAAAACTCAAAACAGGACCAAGTACAACGGATTGGGGAGTAGGAAAAAATAAAGCAAAAAGTGACCGATGGACTTGTAGAAGTAATCCATGGACTGTTCAGACTTATAGTTTTTCTCCCCAGGACTGGGGGGTTCCTCTTTCTCCTCAAGTTGTGAATAATAGTAATTTTGGTGCTGTTTTTCAGTGTGTAGGGCTAGATAATTACACTGTTAGTCATGGTACTTGGGGTATTTATTCACGAAATTATAATCATTGGAGTTTGCCTCTTGTTAATCGTATTCGTATGAATGTTGAGTATAGTGTTCCTCATAGTGTTACTAGTGCTGAAAGAGGTAAATTTGGTCTTACTCCTGCGCCTTATTTGAGTAGTAATTCTTTGAATATTAGTAATCCGAATACTCCTATTATTCTGACTATTTCTTATAAGCATATACTTGGAGAAAATGGTAAGTATAATAGTGGTGAAACACCTGTTACGAAGGTTACTAGTTCTACATTGAAGATTGGGGGTAGTAAACTTTCTTCATATACGGTTCCTACAATTAAGGTACCTACTGAGACGGAGAGTAGTACGTATACTACTACTGTTAAGATTTATCCTAGTCTTACTACTGGGGAGCATACTATTATTGTTACTGCTAATGGTGAATCTTATACTTTGAAGATTCAGGTTAATAGTGGTAATGGTATTGATGTGAATTATGGTGAGGATGGTCGTGGTTTAATGATTCATGGTTGTATTTTTAAGGAGGATCATGCTGATAATACTGGTGGGGCTATGCTTGTTGATGGTAAGAATGTGTCTATTAGGGAGTGTAAGTACATTAGTAATAGTGCTACTGTTAAGTGTCCTAATGCTATACTTAATGGTGAATGTAAATCTTAAATATTTTAATGTATACATGTAACATTCTGTTTTAAAATTAGGTATAAAAAAGTATTACTTTTAATTAAAAAAGTATATCAAAATGAAGGTAAACCCTTCATTTCTATAAAGAGATTAGTTTAGTTTTTCGTCTCTTAAGTCTATTGTATCAACTAAATCTGGACCTGTGGAGATAATTGTTATTGGTACACCTACATCTTTTTCAATGTCTTCAATGTAATCTCTTGCTTCTTGTGATAAGTCTTCGTATTTGTTTACTTTTGCACATTCTGGGTATAATCTGTCTATGCATGTTAATGCGATTTGGGTTGCACCATTAATCATACATGATCTTTTAGCTAGTTCTTTATCGAAGAGACCAACTCTTCTTTTACGTCCAGTTACTACTCCATATTCTTCTATTCCCATTTCTTCTGCTTTTTCTGGTGATATTTCTGTTGGGAATGGTCCTTCTCCTACTCTTGTAATATATGCTTTGAATATTACAATTACCTGGTCTACTTTTGTTGGGCCTATTCCTACGTCTGCTGCTGCTGTACTTGCACATGTATCTTTACTTGTAACGTATGGGTATGTTCCATAGTATAAGGATAATCCAAATCCTTGTGAACCTTCGATGAATACATCTTTTCCTTCGTCTATTGCTTTATTAACTTCTTGTGGTACGTCTGTTACATAGTCTTTTAGTTCGTCAATATCTTTTGCGTAGTCTATTGTTCTGTTTATACGATCTGCATTTGCCGGTCCACAACCACTACCTGTTGTTCCTATTTTCTTAGATAGATAGGAAGAATCTTTGTCAGCTTTTGTATGTTTTTCTGTGATTATTGCACAGTTTGCATCCATGTATGTTCTTCCTTCTAAATTATACTTGCTTAGGTAATCTAGTTCGTGTTTAAATACATCGGGATTTACTAATACACCAGCACCTATTAATAATCTTGCATCTTCATTGAAGAATCCTGATGGTGTTAATCTTAATCCATATTTTTCACCATTGAATTCAACAGAGTGTCCCGCATTTGGTCCTACTCCTGCTCTTGCTATTATTTCTGGTTTATCTTTAGTACAAAAGTATGTGATACATTTACCTTTACCTTCGTCTCCCCATTGTCCACCAACTAAAATGGTACATGTCATAAATCCTATCTCCTGTTTTATTGTCGTGTATGATTTTTTTTTGGATTTGTATTTTTTTCTTTCAAATCCTCGTACTTTAATATTTATCTTAAATATTAAATAAAAACTTTTCTATATTTTTTAGTTTTTTCATTTTATTATTTTCTAGTTCTTTTTGAAATGTTTTTTATATTTTTATTTAAAATGAATATATTATATACAATGTTTAATTATTTAGTTAATTATTTATATTATTTTTAATATATTAATAAATAAAAATAATAAAATGGAGGTATTTGGTAAATAAAATATCAAAATATTAAAAATCATGTTTAACATGTTAGACAATTACTATTACAGAAAAATTACAAATGAAAATGATTTTAAACAAATACAATCAATGGATAGAACATTAAACAAAAAATTAACAAATAATCTAATAACAAAACTATTAAATGAGGATATAGAATGTTATATGATGATATCTGATTATAATATATTGGGATTTTTTGCAATAAAAGAAGAACACATGGAATTATTCACAAAGAAGACATATAACATAATAAAAATTCTATGCATTCATATATTTAAAGAATACAGATTACGGGGCTATGGAACTGAAATATTAAATGATATTCAGTGGTCAGTAAAAAATAATAATAACAAGTCCTACGAATACATATTAGCAAACTCATTTGTAAAAACAGCAATGTTCTTTTTAAATAATGGTTTTGATTTTTATAAGAATAATAAAAAATTAGATGTAGAGGAACATATGATATTAATGTATAAAAAAATAGATTAAGAAAAAGAGATTTAAGATCTTCGTCTTTTTCTTTTGTTTCGGCTTTTTTTATCCTCTAAAACACGTGTATTCTTGAAATTACCTTTATTTAATTTTGAATAAGAAATTTCATCAATACTCTCAGAATAACATCTTTCAGGATTATGATCTCTTAGTCTTTGTATATATAATGAAATAACTTTAGATATGTATTTTTCTTTAGTAAATCGACAGTCAAGAGTTATATTTTCAATGCCCATCTCTTTTATTTCATCAATTTCATCAATTAAACATAACATGTCATTATTGAAGAAATGACTTTGTCTATTATAATCAAAGTAGATTTTGAATTTAGCATTATTTTCTTTATCTTCTAATACAACATATTCATTTGTACCAATATCTAAATCAAATCCTTCATTTAAATTAGAGAAATCATCTTTAGAAACCATTATCTCCTGATTTCCCTGTACAATTAATTCCATTTTTGTATTATAACCCTTTGACTTATTAATTAATTCTCTTATTTCTTTCTCTGATAATTCACTGGATATAGTAGCTCCTGTAAATCCTGCTTCTTCGAGCATTTTTACACTGAAATTATTCCAAATGTTTAGGTTATGTGAACCATAAACTTTTGTGTCTGGAAATAGCCTAGCTAATGATGGAGTATCACCCATAATTGAGATGGAAATATTATCTTTTCTAAGATTTTCATATATTTCAACTATCTTTTCTAAATCATCATCTGAGATGAATGCTGATAATACCCATACTAATTCCTTATCCGCAGCAATGTCTGCTGCTTTTCTTAGAACATTTTCAACGTTATTAAAGTAGTCTTCTTTATTTTTAAACATGTATGATGTGTCAAAGTAGATTCTGTTTAATGGATTTCTATTAGCTACAGTTAATAATTCTAGGTTATCTACATATACATTAAGTCCAACATAACTAGCTGGTTTTATGCCATGTTTATCATTTTTTACTTTTTTAGTGTATTTTTTAATATCTTTTCGTATTTGCTCTGATCTTTCTTCATTTGGAATATAGTATTGTAATAGTTTATCAGTAGCTATATCTAATACATCACGTCGAATATTATTAATTTTTCCAATAGCCATAAATACGTTGTCTGGTAAATTATTGACTTTTACATTATCAACAATAAATGGAGTGTTTCCACTCTTTGTCATTTGATTAATAATAGTTTCCTCTGTTAATGGCTTATTAATAGCTTCAGAGAATGTAACCTTTGATTTATATCCAAAGCTGATTATATCATTATTAACTTTGAAACTAGCATTAACAGTCATTCTGTTTTTCTTGTTAGCTGATATATCTAGGGATAATGGAATACTTGGTTTTACTTGTTCTTTCTTATATTTCTTTTGTTCATCATGTAATCCCTTGGAGTAGCTGATATATACCTCTGAACCAACTCTAATATCACGTGTTGTTTCTATTAGTATGTGTTTTTCATCTTGTTCAACTATTTTATCAAGATATATTCCTCTAATATGATTATTATGTTTAAATCCAATACCATCACCTTTTTGTAATACTGGATGGTCTGAGTTTTCAAATTCAATGTCAACTCTTTCTCCTTCAATGGATTTAATTTTTCCTAAGTATAATCCTTGGTGGAATGAACTTCGTCTACCCATTACTTCTCCAGGATTATCACCTAGTATGTATCCATTAGTATAGTATCTATTAAATATTAAATCTAATGATCTATTTAAGTCATGGATAAGTTCAGTATTATCTTCATTATTCATATTATCAATCATTGTACGATATGCCTGTACAACAGTTGACACATAATCCTCAGTTTTTAATCTTCCCTCTATTTTTAATGATTTTACTCCAGCATCGGATATTTCTTTAATACCTTTAAATGTAGCAAGGTCATGTGTTGATATTAAACAGCCATGACTAATACTATGATTTTTATATCTGAGTTTATAGTTAGACCTGCAAGGCTGAGCACATGCTCCTCTATTTGCACTACGTCCTGATATAAATGATGACATATAGCAGTCACCAGAAATACAGTAGCATAATGAACCATGACCAAATACTTCTAAATCTAAGTCTACCTTGTCCTTTTTTAATCTATCAGATACTCTTTTAATCTCATCTACTTCCATTTCTCGTGGAAGAATAATCCTTTTAATTCCTGCATCATGTGCCCATAAAAAACTATTATAATCACGTAATGTCATCTGGGTAGATGCGTGAATCTCCATTTCTGGAATAAATTTATTTAATAAATATACTAATCCAATATCTTGTACGATAACTGCATCCACACCTACACGATATAAAAATTGAACATATTTAAGAACGTCTAGGATTTCAGCAGTGTTAAATAATGTGTTAACAGTAACATGTATTGTAGATCCATTTAGATGAGCATATTTAACAGCTTTTTCAATTTCCTCTGATGTGAAATTCTGGGCAAATGCTCTTGCACCGAATCTATGTCCGGCAATATATACTGCATCAGCTCCTGCATTAATAGCAACAACAAGTATATCATATGATCCTGCTGGTGCTAATAATTCTGTTAAAACCATTTTATTTGTGACCTCTAAAATTAATTTTGAAAAATAAAAAAAATAATAAGATTAGTTATCCTAAACTATATTTATATAATATATATTTCTTTTAGTATACAAATTTAATGATAATTTTATTTTATAAATAGAATATAATATTATTAGAGAATGGAGAAGATATTTAATGTTAGAAAGTAATATAAACACTCTTATCACTAACTTATATCTAATAGTTGATTTAGCATTAATGATAGCTATTCCTGTAATTATATATAAATTAATTTCTAAAATGTTAATAAAACTTGAAAATAATGGTACGATAGAGAAAAGTTCAATTGAAACACTTATAAAAATACTACGATATATTATAGTAATAATAATAATTCTAGGCGTTTTAGAGATTTTAGGTATTAATATTCGTTCTCTGGTAATAAGTTTAGGATTAGTAACTGTAGCAGTAAGTTTAGCAGCTAAAGATACTTTATCAAATATTATTTCTGGTCTAATCATATTGGTAGAGAAAAGATTTGAAGTAGAAGATATGATTGAGATTAATGGTCATAAAGGACAGGTAAAGAAGATAGGCTTTAAATCTGTACAATTATTTTCTAATAATCAACTAACTGTTATTCCTAACGTATTATTCACAACAACACCATTCAAGAATTATACTAAAACAGGATTTTACATAGTTCCATTCACAATACAAATAGTAAATAAATCTGATCTTGATGAAGTCATTAAGGAGATTTCAGAAATTCTGGATAATAGTGATTTGATTCTTAAAAATCCAAGTTATAGTATTTTTGTTAAGAGTATTGGAACTAGTGGTGTTGAAATAGTAATTAAGGTACCTATATCTAATCCTCTGGATGATACAATGGTAGTATCTGAATTATTAAAGGAATTCAAGAGAAAAATAATTTTTGAGGATTTATAATTTGTTATAGGAAAATATTTAAGAAAAATAAATGTTATTAAAGTAAAGATTATTACTTTAATAATTATCTTTTTTTAGGAGAAGAGATTTATTGATAATATATTCTAATTTCTTTCACATCATTTTTGACATCTGCACTGTTAGATAATAATTCTGCATAGTAGATGTCAATACCTAAATCACCGTCAACTAAATCTTTTGTTTCTTGTCCAAAGTCGACAAATTCATCAGTTTGCATGTGTTTTTGTAATGCTTCTTTGGATTCCCATTTTTCAACAAACATTAAATTACCAGTTTCAATGTCAGAGTATAGGTTGTAACTAATATTTCCATGATGTGTTCTAGATGCTGCTATTAATGTTTCAGCTTTTTCGATTATTTCTTCTTTTTTATCTGCTATTGGTTTCATTGTTGCGTTAACAATAATCATTTTTAAAATCTCCTATGTTGATTGTTTGATAATTATTAATATTTATTTGAATTTATTTATAGTTTATTTTAAAAAACATTTATGAGAAATAATCTCATAAAGTTTTTATTTATTGTAATACTTTTTATTCTAATGTATTATTATTAAATGACTATCCTCCTTATTATTTATCCTTTTTAATTATCCATTTTTTCTCTGAATGGGTTAAATTGTTCTATTTTTTCTTTAATATTATTTTCAATTTTATGTTTTTTATGATTTTAAGTACTAGGTACAAAACTTAATGTTTCACGGGTACTATGATAAATGGTATTTCCTGAGAAACATACTATTATATTTTTTATAAATTTTGCATTTTTTGGGTAATATGTAAATGATAGGGTATTGTTGTTTACTTGAATCTTAGGACTAATTGTTTTTCCATTAACTTTGAATACTATATTGCCGCCGTAGATAGCTTTATTTGTTTTCATGGCTTTTAGTTGACAGTGTATTGTAAATTTATTTCCTGGTTTAAATGTGGTATTTGTTATTATTATTCTAGTTTGTTGATGTATAATGTTTAGTGAGGAATAGTTTCTATTGTATTCATACTTGTTGTTTGATCCGTATACTACAGATATTTTATATTTATCCTTACCAAAATTAAGAGGTATTTGGAAATTTGTTAGTTGGACTATTCCATTTGTAACATTAATGTAAATTACATTACCTCTTTTATCTTTAATTGTTTTATCGTTGATTTTAAATACTACTTTTCCTCTTGTTACATTATTATTTTGGTTATCTTTTAAATGTACTGTTAAATTTACATAATCTCCAGGGTAACCTTTAATGTTATCAAGGATACTGGTAACTTTAAATTTATGAAGATTTAAAGAGGTCTTATTACATAATACATAATCTAATCCTCTAACATTATATTTTACTTCAAGTACATTATTTCCTTTTAGACCATCACTAATTTTGTAATTTAACACTGTAATAGTATTGTTGTATTGGTTAATAGTGTAGTTTCGTAATGTTTTATTGTTTAACTTGAAAACAAATTTTCCATTCACAGTTGTGTTGATATTGTGTAATGTGGCTGAAATATTAATTGTATCTCCAGGATGTGCTGTTTTTTTGTCTAAAGTAATATATGGTTTAGGTACGATGTATTTAAAATTATAAACACAGGTATTGTTTAACAAATCATTTAGTATTATTTTTCCAGTGAGATTACCGTAAGTTAGACTTGTGTATCTTTTATTAACTATAATTATGTCATGAGGCTCTATTTTATTAAGGGGTATTACTTCATGCATTATTTCTTTATCATTTTTACTTAAACTAAATATTAAGGATATGTTATTTCCACGGCCTGCTCCCGTGTTGTTTATAATAATCTGGTTTACTATTCTACTTCCAAATAGATACATGTCAGAACTATTCACTGTCAGATTATAGTCAGGTTCTACATACCTAATGATCTTAGTTGCTGTAGAAGTTTCATTTATTGGTGAATTAGTGGTTATTGTGATGTTTATATCATCTTTTTTATTTGAAGTAGTGGTTATGGTAATATTTTTTGTTTCATTTGAATTTAATCTATCAATATACCACGTATTAGTAGTTATACTGAAATTATCATCTGTGGAATTCATATATTCTAGATTTTTATCTAGTATATTCTTGATTGTTATATTACTACCATTACCTTTTCCAGTATTAGTAAGATACACAGTATATGTAATAGGTTCTCCATAACTATATGATTCATTTTCAGTTATTATTTGAAGAATATAATGTGGGATTTCAATGGATATATTAACATTATCTGCTGTGTCAATGTAATCATTTTGACCTTCATAGATTAATGTTAAATTAAGTATACCTGTCTTATTCAAATATTTATTAATTGTGTATGAACCATTTATTACGTCAGCTGTATCTAATATTTCATCATTATACATTAAGGATATTTTTCCTGTGTTGACTGTAGTATTATAAATCTTATCAGTATTTACTTGACCATTTATTGTAACATTTTCATCATAATTATATATTTTCTTGTTGTTAATGGTTATATCAGTGTATCTTAGATTATTTCCTTTGTATATATTATTGATGACTTGGGAAAATGTTTTTTCTGTTCCAATAAACAAATCATTGCATTTATTTTCATAGAATTTGTTTTCATGTACTTTGGTTATTCCTATTTTATCATAGATTAATGATTTTTCTATGACTGTATTGTTATTGAATGTATTATTTGTTAGAATTAATGAATTATTGTTTATAATTCCAGTGTTAGTTAGTGTATTGCTTGTTATCATTGTGTCATTGATAAATAATTGATCATAATTTCTTATTAGGTTTGTAGCATTGTTATTTGTTATCCCTGATTGTTTGATTATTGTTGTTGTATTTGTATTTATTATTGTGTTATTGCTGGTATTGTTTGTTATTTTTATTTTGTAGAGAACTGTATTTCCTGTTAGGTATATTAATGTGTTTGTAACGTTGTTATTTGATAGAGTGGTGTTTTCTATTGTCATATTTTCCAGATTGGTTATTAATGTGTCACCACAGTTGTTGTTTAGTATATGGCTGTTATTGATTATATTTTCCTTTGAATAATCTTGAATGTATATTAGTGAGTTATTTGCATTGTTTGATTTGAATGTGGTATTGTTTATTAGGATTAGTTTTCCATTGAAGTTATATATTCCAGCTCCAGTTCTTGCATTATTGTTTGTGAATGTAGAATTGTTAATTTGAATGTAGCCCATGTTGTCCATGTTATTTTTTATATTGTATATGGCACCACCATCAAAGTCGGATGTATTATTTTCAAATGTGGAGTTGTTTATGGTTAAATTACCTGTGTTGAATATGGCTCCACCGCCTAGGGTATTTTTTGTTGTTGCATGATTATTTTTGAATATTGTGCTGTAGATTATTGTTGTTCCAGAGTTATATATTGCACTTCCATAATTTTTTGACGTGTTTGTAATCGTCATGTTTTCAATGATAAGTGTATTATTTGAATTTACTTGGATGAAGCTTTTTGTATTATTTCCTGTTATTGTACTTCCTTGTCCATTGATTATTAATTTTTTTCTGTTTTCTAGGTTATTTGCCCATATTATTTTGTTTGTGATAGTATAGTTTCCTTTTTTTAGATTTATTGTGTAATTTGTCGTGTTTGATTGTTTTGCGTTGTTTATTGCTTTGATGAATTCGGAATATGTTGACACGTTTTCAGTGGTTGGTTTTTCCAGGGGTTCTTTTTTTATTGCTTGTTTTATTGTTTTATTTGTGATGTGAGGGGTTATATATGTATGTGTTGTGTCCTCATTGTGTATTATTGTGTTGTTTTCGGGTGTTTCTGTTGCGTTTAGTGTGTTAATACTTCCAATTATGGTGATTGTTAGAAATATTATTAGTAGTGTGTGTTTTTTATTCATGTTTCTTCTTTTTTAACATCTCCTTTTTCTATATAACATCATTGTTTTTAAACAATGATTATTTTTTAATATAATTTTTAAACTATTTATAATTTTTTATCTTTTTTTATATTAATTATTGAAAATAATTAAGATATTTATATTAAATTAATATTTATATATATGGTGTTTCTATTTTGATTTTATATATAAGTTTATATAGTTTAAAACGTATATATAAAAGTAGACAGTTTATTATGTATATATAAAAACAGGTTTAATAACAATGACTGAATTTAACAAATGCACTTGTGTAAAAGTTAATAAAGAAAAAATGGACTTAATAAAAGCTAAAGGATTAAATTTACAAGACTTACTAGATAAAGCAATGGATAACGAGCTACAACTCGATAAAATAACAAACAATGAAGAAAGAATTGAAGAGATTGATAAGGAAATAGAAAAACTAGAAAAAGAACGTGATGAGGCAATAGCTGATTGTCAAAAGAAAATAGACATATTAATGCGTAATCTTATTGAATCAAAAAATCATGAAGAAGAAAATTACAATAAACAAATTCACATTTTAGAACTAGAAAAAAAATTGCTAAATGAAAACCAAAAAGAGGAGGAGTAAATATGACAAAAAAAGTAGTAGTATTAATGGGTAGTCCAAGAGAAAATGGAAATACAAATATATTATGTGATGAATTTATAAAAGGAGCAAAAACAACAGGAGCCAATGTTAACAAGATAATAATTCAAGATCAAAATATTAATTACTGTATTGGCTGTAGTTCCTGTTATAAACAAGGAGAAAAATATTGTGTGATATTTGATGATGACATGAGATATATTCTTGATGAAATGGATAAAGCAGATGTAATTGTATTTGCATCACCATTATATTTCTATACTATAACAGGACAAATGAAAACATTAATCGATAGAATGACACCAAGATACCAAGATTTACATGATAAAGAAGTGTACTTCCTCTCATGTGGTATTACAGGTTCACAGGATAATTTTAATCGTGCAATAGAAGATTTCAGAGGATTATTAGATTGTATGCCATCACCAAAAGAAAAAGGAATGGTATTAGCTACAGGTGTATGGGAAGAAGGCGAAATAAATAATACAAAATTTGTACAAGAAGCATATGAACTAGGAAAAACAGTTGATGATTAACATGGTTAATAAACAATGGGCTATTAAGGGACCATTAAGCTTAAATGATGGAAATTGGGGTGAATTATTTGAAAATGCAGCTAACATAACATATGAATTAAATAATTTACATCCCTCAGAAGAAACAAAAAAACAGGAATTGCTAAAAGAACTATTTGGTAAAATAGGTGAAGGAACAACAGTAATGTTGCCATTCTATTGTAATACAGGTGTAAAAACTATAATAGGAAAAAATACTTTTATAAATAATAATTGTAACTTTTTAGATACGGATATAATAGAAATAGGAGATAATACATTACTAGGCCCTGGAGTAAATGTTCTAACTGCGGATCATCCTGTTTCTACACGTGAAAGAATATTACCTGTAGATGATGATTTAGAAGATGAAAATTATTCATATATTGATGAAAAAGGAAATTTTGATGATTCTATTGAGTATACATTTGTTAACACCAGAAAACCAGTGAAAATAGGTGATAGATGTTGGATTGGTGCCAATTCTATAATACTTCCTGGAGTTACTATTGGAAATAATGTAGTTATCGGGGCTGGAAGTGTTGTTACTAAGGATATACCAGATAATGTAGTTGCTGTAGGCTCACCAGCAAAAATAATTAGAGAAAATAAATAAAAAGAATATTAAATTACACAATAAGGAGTTTATGAAAATGAAAAGTATGGGTTTTGGAATGATGAGATTACCTCTCCTAGATAAAGATAATACAAAAAGTATAGATCAAGAACAAGTAAATAAAATGGCTGATGAATTTATAGAAAAAGGATTTACCTATTTTGACACTGCATATCCATATCATGATGGAGAAAGTGAAGTAGCATTTAGAAAAGCAGTAACTGAAAGATATTCCCGTGATGAATTTATTGTAGCAGATAAGTTACCAATATTTTCAATAACAAGCGAAGACCAATTAGAACCAATTTTCAATGAGCAATTAGAACGCTGTGGCGTTGATTACTTTGATTATTACCTTATGCATAATGTCAGTGGTTTATCTGAAAAAGGTTTCCGTGACGTAGATTCATTTAAATTTGCAAATGAGAAAAAAGCTGAAGGAAAAATTAAACATCTAGGATTTTCTACACATGCACATGCTGATTATATTGAAGAGATAATTAAGGAACATCCTGAAATGGAATTTATACAATTACAGATAAATTATCTTGACTGGGAAAATCCAGGAGTAGAAGCTCGTAAATGTTATGAAGTAGCATGTAAATATGATTTACCAATCATTGTAATGGAACCATTAAAAGGCGGTTTTTTAGCAGATGTACCCGAGAAAGCAGAAAAACTAATGAGAGATTATAATGGACAATCCCCAGTGGAATGGGCATTAAGATATGTGTTAACATTAGATAATGTGAAGATGGTTCTTTCTGGTGCAAGTGCTTATGAACAATTGAAGAGTAATATGGATATTCATGAGAATATGAAACCATTAAATGATGAAGAATTAGATATAATCCATCAAGTGGTTGATATTATTAATGATAATATAACAGTTCCATGTACTAAATGTAATTACTGTGTATCATCATGTCCTAAAGATATTAATATTTCAAAGTTATTTGACTTATATAATAATGAAATGATTGAAAATATTGATGGCTTCACAGCTACTGGTAACGAATATCTTAATTACAGTAAGATTGAGGGAAATGGTTTAGCATCTGATTGTATAGAATGTGGTGCATGTGTAAAACAGTGTCCTCAGCATATTGATATTCCTAAGTATCTTAAAGATGTTGCAGCTAAATTTGAAACACCATTATATGGTTTTAATACTGAATAATTCAATAAATTTTTAGGATTTATCCTATTTTTCTATTTTTTTTATATTGTATTTTTGAGGTGATTATTTATGAAAAAATTAGGTTTTGGATTAATGAGATTACCCTTAATTAATGATAATGATCCGTCAAGTATTGATTTTGACAAGGTTTTTGAGATGGTTGATATATTCATGAAGAACGGTTTTAACTATTTTGACACTGCTCATACTTATTTAAAGGGTAATAGTGAAAAAGCTTTTCGTAAGGCTCTAGTAGATAGATATCCTCGTGATTCTTATATTATTGCTGATAAATTGCCTATTTTTAATTTGACTAATTCAAGTCAGATGCAGGATATATTTGATGAACAGTTAGAGCGTTGCGGTGTGGATTATTTTGATTATTATATGCTTCATAATGTATCTACAAATCATATGAAGAAGTTTACTGATATAGATTCCTTTGGATTTGTCAGAAAGAAAAAAAGGGAAGGTAAAGTAAAACATATTGGTATTTCTTGTCATGATTCCCCTGAATTTCTTGATAGAATATTAAATGAACATCCTGAGATTGAATTTGTTCAATTACAGATTAATTATCTTGATTGGACTGATAATAATATACGTGCAAGGGATTGTTATGAAGTAGCATGTAAACATGATTTACCTGTTATTATAATGGAACCATTAAAAGGTGGTACATTGGTTGATGTTCCAAGTACTGTTAAAGACATGTTTAATAATTATGATGAACATGATAGTGTGGTTTCATGGGCTATTCGTTTTAATCTTTCATTGGATAATGTTTTTATGATGTTAAGTGGAATGAAATCTGTAGAAGATATTAATGAAAATATTTCAATAGTAGATAATTTTAAACCTATAGATGAGGTAGAAAAATCTATTTTAAATAAAGCAGTTGATATTATAAATGATACAATAGAAATAAAATGTACTTCTTGTAATTATTGTATAGATGTATGTCCTCAAAATATTAATATTCCTAAATATTTTGACTTATATAATAAACAAAAATTGTTAAATCATGAGAATTCATATTCCATGTATTATAATAATTACGTTTCATATTCTAATCACGCATCTCCAGATAAATGTATTAAATGTAAACAATGTATGGAAGTATGTCCTCAAAATATCAATATTCCTAATAATCTGGAAAAAGTAGTAAAAACATTTGATAATTGAATTTTTTTATATGGTATGAATTTAATATATAATAATATAGTTAGGGATTTGTGATATAACATGAAAAAATTAGGGTTTGGATTTAAACGCCTGCCTTTAGTAAATAAGAAAGATATAAAAAGTATTGACCTTGATAGATTAAATGGTATGGTTGACCTTTACATTGAAAAGGGATTCAACTACTTTGACACATCATACATTAGTCATAATGGCATGTCAGAAGTGGCTATTCATAAAGCTGTAATTAACAGATATCCTCGTGAATCAGTAATATTAGCTGATAAATTGCCAACTATGTCTGTAGATGGATCATATGACTTGGAAGAAATATTTAATAAGCAGCTAGAACGTTGTGGTGTTGACTATTTTGATTATTATATGATTGATATTGATTCCTTCTCTGAAAAAAAATTAGTTAAAGATGAATCATTCAAATTCATGGAAAATAAGAAACATGAAGGTAAGATAAAGAATATGGGAATTTGTTTTTCTGGAAAACCAAAGGATTTAGATGGTTTATTAGATAAACATCATGAAGTAGATGTACTACAATTACCTTTAAATTACTTTGATTGGGATAATTTTGAAGTATCCTCGGGTAACTATTATAATGTAGCTAGAAAACATGGAAAAGATATAATAGTTATGGATCCATATAAAGGAAGAACTTTAATTGATTTACCTGAAACAGTTATTAGATTATATAATAATTATGATAATAAATTATCTAATGCTTCATGGGCTGTTAGATTTTTAGCTAGTCTGGATGGAGTTATCATGGTTGTAAGTGACATGAGTAAAATTGAGCATGTTGCTGATAATGTAGGTTATATGGTTAATTTTAAACCAATTACTGATGAAGAAAAAGAAATAATTAATAGAGGAGTTCGTATAATCAAAAGTAGGATGGAAATTCCTTGTGTTGGATGTCTACAATGTTTAGATGTTTGTCCGATGGATATATTAATACCAAATTATCTTAATTTATTTAATACATACAGAATGTCCTCTGGTTTGAGAAATTATTCTCAGAAAAGATTTTATCAAACATTTGTGTTGAATAAGAAATATAGGGGAGCATATGAGTGTATTGGATGTGATAACTGTATAGATGTTTGTAGTAAGCATATTGATATTCCTAAAGTGTTAAAAGCTGTTTCTTTTGCTTTTGATGATTATCAATATTTCTAATTTTCTTCTTTTTTTAACATTTTTTTTATTCAGTATTATTCTTTTTTTTATTATTTTATTACTAATTATTATTTTTTTTAAGATAAATTATACTTCTTTATCATGTCATGGTTTAGTAATTTATCATATGAGCATATTTTCATTTAACCTCCACTAATTTTTATTATAATTTAGTTTAACGTTATACGTATACCCCTATAGGGCTATAGAACGTTTATATAGTGGTATTTACATAATACTAACTAGGAATTAAATAACTAAACTTATCTCATAGGTTTAATTCGAGTTATTAATTATAAAAAAAATTTTGAGGTGAAAATAAATGCACATACCAGATGGAATGATTACAGGATATCCATTAATAATATATGCAGCAGTTGCAATAATACTTCTAGCAATAATATTCTATAAATCTAAAGACCAACTAGATGAAAAGAGTATACCTATGATTGCATTGTTTGTAGTAGCTACTGTAATAGTTCAAATGATTGAACTTCCACTACCTGTTGCAGCATGTGTCCACGTATCCTTAATCACAATACTAGCACTATATGATTTAAGAACTTCAATGATAGTATACATGTTCGTAACAATAATACAAGCATTCTTTGGAGAAGGAGGAATCTCCACATTAGGAGTAAACCTATTAAACTTAGCTATACTAGCACCAATAATAGCTTATGGAATATATAAACTATTACATAAAATAAACAGAGATGTAGCATTATTTATATCAGGTTTTGGTACAATAACATTACTTGGATTAATAGCAAGTATAGAATATGCAATAGCAGGAACATTCCCAATAACTTATGGACTAACCATAATAGTACCTGTTGAGGCAGGTGTAGGAGTACTTGAAGGTGCTGTAACAATAATTGTTATGAGAGCATTAAAAAGTCTTAAACCAGAATTAGTACCTGTAATGTCAGATGATAATTAATCATTACTCATTTTTTATTTTTTATTTTTTTTTTTATTCAATAATATGCACCCTAAATAATATAAATAAAATCTTCATGAAAAACATAAACCTTTTTTTTTTAAATTATTTAAATTTTAGAATTCTAACAAAATAATCCTAAAATTACATTTGAAAATAGGGATTTGAAAAAATAAAGAGTATATTCATAAGATTAAAAATGAAAAGCTATTCAACTCTTTTTGTTAATAATATTTATTGATATATTATAATGTACAGAAATAATATTTTATATAATGCCAATGTTTAATTATGTTCATTGATAAAATAAATTATATAAAAATTATGGATATTAATATTATGTCACCAGATATAAATGATGCATTAGATTTATTTAATGAAGTCACAGGAACTAATGATTTATCAGATGGATATCGACAAAAATTATCTGAATTACATTTAAATGAAACTGATGGATATATTGTTAAATTAAAACTTAATAATGAAATATTATCTGGAAAATTAGCTAAAGAAGATGTTATTCCTAGATTAAATTATGTTTTAAATCTTTTATCTTCTCATAAATCACATAATAATCACATATTCCAGTTTAATAAAGATGTTTTATTATATCTGAATAATCATAATGAGAACAAGGTTATTTGTGAAAAATGTGGATGTCCTATATTGGCTATAGATAAATATTGTTATAATTGTGGCTATGAACAAGTTCCACAAATTACATTATTTGAATTATTATCCAGTATAAAATCTACACAGATTAAACCAGGAGATATTTTAAGAATTAACAGAGATAATACAATTGAATTAACCTCTTTTAATGAAGATCCATCGGAATTAAGAAATATAATTGAGGATAAAGAATTAGAAGATTTATATGAAAATAAGATTGAAAAAATTGAACTTTATCATCACTATTTTAAAGTAATTTTATTATATTATATTAAAAAATATGAGAGTATCGAATATATTAATAAAGAAGTTTACTCATCATATAAAATAAACAATGTTCTTGAAGTAATAAATGAATTAGCAAATGATGGATTAATTAAAATTCGTAAGGGTAAATTTTATCAGAATTTTTCAAATTTTTTATCAGTATTAGATTATAAGGATATTCATAAAATAGCTAATAAAAGGGACAACTGGCTTTATTCTTTAACTGATAAAGGAGAGGCATATTTAAATAATAATAAACATGTATTAATTTATAATTTTTTCATAATCAACACGTGTATGGATGATATTATTAGTTTTGATAATTTCATTTCTACTAATCAAAATGTTGATCAAGAGGATTTACTTGTATCATATATTATTTTTAAACGTGAAAATTTCTTTAAAGAAAGAATGCTTGGTTCCTGTATATCTAGTTATGATTTAGAGGCATATTATTATGAAATTAATAAAGATACTTTAAATCAAATTGTAACATTATTAAAGAAGTTTATTTTTGGATTAAATTATAATTACATGTCTGTTAAAAGTATTAAGCCAATTGATTCGAATTTCATTGAATATTTAAGTAACGTGTTAACAGATAATTCAATAAATATGAATAAATTAAAAATAAGCTTTTCCACTGCTTATGATTCAATGAATGTTGATAAATTAATTTTTTCAAAAGAAGAATCTTTAAATTATCTTCTTAAATGTTTAAACAGTGAAGATATTAATAATATGAATTTTGAATTAACAAAGATTTATCATGAAAAGATTAATGATTAAGCACTCTCTTTTTCATAGAACTTTTCATAATATTCCTTATTTTTTATTATTTTTGGATATATTTGCTTATCATTCATTATTTCATAACTGTTTATTATCATATCCATAAGGTAGACATTTTGTAATATATAATTACTTTTTTCAATGTCAGTTATACAGATAGGTTCAGCTATTGTTTTAGTATTATTTATTTGGAATTCTTTGATTATTTTTTCTTCTAATTCTTTATCTATAAATGTACTTAATATTTGATGTATGCTCTCAGTCATACTCTTACCTATAATAACTGCCCGTAGAATTATGTTTTTATCATAGTTTAAATCAGCACATATTGAATTAAAGGATGAGTATGAAACATATTCCGGTGGTAAGTATTCTTTTTCTATACTACTTGCACAATATTCACTGATTAATAGTATGGATGGTATTGTTATCATTGTTTGTATAAATGATTCAAGCATAGGTGTTTTTCTTACATTCCATAGAAAGATTAATATTTCTTCTATTATCTCATTAAATAGGTGATGTGTTAATTCATGTAATATCGTGGCTATTTGGATTGCTGAGTCAAACTGTTTATCTATACATATTACATTGTATGCGTACTCACCATATGTATTGCCTCTATTTTTATATATTACTTTAGCATATGCATCAGCAATAGCTTTTATTCTATTTAGGGGGGTCATTTTCTTTTTATATATTATTTCATTTTCACCTGTTTCTATAATGTTCTGAATAATTGCTTTATATGATTCTATTCTCAATATTTTATCTGTTAATTGATGATAATGAGTGGCTGTAAATAATTCCTCTATAGTGTTGATTTCATTATTTGTTTCATATTCCTTGAAATTATGTAAGATCTCCCCGCAATCTTTACAATAATCTTGGTTTATAGAGTTTTCTACGCCACAGCAAGAACAATATATTTTATCATTCATCTTAATCATTTTTTTATTATTTTGGAAAGTATTATTTTATGATATTTATTATCTGATTTAATAATTCAATAAGTTTTGGATCTTTTAGTTTATGATATACCCATACACCATCTTTTTCACTTTCTATAAATCCTGCGTTTTTTAGTATCTTTAGATGGTGTGATATGTTTGATTGTGGTTTATCAAGAACTTCTTGGATAGAACAGGTACACTTTAAATCAGTTCCCAATAAGTATAGAATTTTTAATCTTGTAGGGTCTGATAATGCTTTTAATTTATCAGAATAATCTTCAAATTCTTCATTGGAGGGTAATGTTTTTTCGAGTTCTCGCAGTTCTTTAATGTTTTGTTTTTTTAAATCTTCATGATTCATTTAAACCTACATCCTACCTTTTTTTCTAGTTTATTTTATGTTTATTGTTCTTTATTAATAAAACTAGTTTTTAATTTAAAAAAAGTAGAATACTCCCTAATAGGGGGAGTATTTCTTTTTTGATTGATAATAAATTTATACTATCTTTTTCTAAGTTAGTATAATAGGATAATTTGTTATTATTATTGTTAACAATTTTTTTTTAGTCTTTATTTTTTTGCAGATTCTAAAGTTTTTTCTAAAATTAAATTAGTATTATTATTTTTATTACTATTTTTAATTGTTTTTTCTTTATCATTATCTGCACATGATTATGTATCAATATATATTAATATATAAATGTTTTTATATTTAAAAATTAATATAAAAATAAACTAAAATATATAATAATGGTGAAAAGGATTATGATTACAAAAAAAGAAATAAATTCTGATGGAATAGAAGTAATATCCGATGCTGTTATTGTTATCATAATGACAGTACTAGTAATACAATTACCTCAACTAGAACAGCCATCATTAGCAGCTATATGGAAACTAAAATTCTCATATTTACCATATATTATAAGTTTTATAATATGTATAACCCTATGGATGAATCATCATACTATATTTCAACAGGTAAGAACTATCAATAATTCAGTTATTATAATTACAGCTGTATTATTAGTACTGTTAATTATATTACCTTACATAACATCATTACTCTCAGAGAATTTTCACTCATTAATCTCACAGTTAATATATAGTATTAATTTTATTCTAGTATACATAACATTTCTGATATTAACCAGATGTTTAGTAAATATTAGTGGGAAATTAAATGAAATCAGTTATAATAAAAAAGAAGTCATGATAGTTTTAGTATTATTTATCCTAGGTATCAGTATAGGGTTAAATGGATATCCTGAATTAATAAGTGTCTTTTGTTTATTATCATCAATAGTATGGTATTTTATATAATAATTATTTTAATAGAAAGTGTAATAAAATATAAAAGAAGGATGTTAGAGAAGGATTAAATTCTAAAGAATTCTTTAGTATTATTAGTTACTATTTCTCCTAATTTTTCATATGGTATGTTCATTTCCTTTGCAATTCTTTTTAATATATGTGGAAGATATTTTGGTTCATTTCTATTTTTCTTAGGCTTCTTCTCAAAATCACGTGGCATTAAAAATGGTGCATCTGTTTCAATCATTAATTTTTCTGGTGGAATTATTTTAATAGCCTTTAATAAATCTTGGTTACGTCTTTCATCACATATCCATCCGGTAACACCAATATAACATCCAAGGTCAAGATAATCCTCAGCTTCATATTTAGTTCCTGTAAAACAATGAACTACAGAGCGGTCTGTAACATTTTTATGTTTTCTAAGGATTTTAGCAAAATCATCATAAGATTCTCTGTCATGTAAAAATAGGGGCATGTCAAGTTCTTCAGCTAGTTTAATCTGTTCTTCAAACCATTTTCTCTGAACATTCTGTGGAGAATAATTACGGTTATAATCTAATCCACATTCACCGATAGCAACTACACAATCTTTTGAGGCAAGTTTTCTAAGAGTAGGTATAGTATTTTCATCACAAGTCTTTGCGTCATGAGGATGAACACCACAGGTAGAATATAATACTCCAGGATAGTTGGTAGCATAATTAGCAGCACTAATACTTGAAGGTACACTGCTTCCGGTAATAATAGCTTTTGTCACACCATTTTCGGTGGCATCATCCATAACTTTTTTTCTATCATTTTTATAAGATTTATGCATTAAATTAAGACCAATATCAATAAGTTCCATAATATTAAAACTCCAAATTTTATTCCTTACATTAATATTTAGAAATGTTCATTTATTATTTTTTTTAAATAATGCTGATTATATAATAAAAAAAAGAGTGTATCTTAAACAGTCATTAAAAGAAAAAGAAGAGAGGAGATATTATTTTTTTTATATAAGTCCTAATATTGTTGTTCCAAGAGGTATTGTTAAGTTAGCTTCTATGAATGCTGCGATTATTAATAGTATTGTGAAAATTACTAGTAATATTAAGCTATCAACTATCATTCGTCCACCAACAATCACATAATCAGTAAATGGTGCGTCATCATTTGGAATTCCACTAAGTATTGTTATTATTGCCTGTGTTAATCTAAATCCTGCAGCTCCTGATAGTATTATAGCTGTGAGTTCTACTATTCCATGTGGTAATGTGAATGTAAGGTAGTATACTATTGGTAGTGTTGATCCTGTAAATCCAATTACTAATGCATTGTATATTAGTAGGTATAGTGTTACTATACTGAAATATGCTCCGCCTAAGAACATGTTTATTGCTACTGTGAAGTTATTGGTAAATAATGGTACTGTTGATAGTTGTACTGTTCCATTGTTTACTCCTTCATTCATTCCTTGAAGAGCTGGCATTACTAATTGCTGGAATACTGATGGGTAATAGTATGATAGTAATGTAAATGCAATAAAGATGACTATAGATAGTGCTATGTGATATTTCATTCTATGATAATATTGGATTATTCTACTTTGTTTTTTATTTACTACTTCTGTGTTATTAATATTGTAATCATAAACATTGTAGAATATCTTGTATGTTATTGATGTACATGCTTGTGCTATTAGTGCTGATAATATGAGAAATGCATAACTTGGCTGTATTAGATAAATTACACATATTACTATAAGATATCCAATGTATGCTATTTTTTCATAGTTGTTTTCTACTAGACATGTAATTATTAGTGATGCAAATACTATTGTAGGTAGTTCTACGTCTATTATTTCTGCCATGGGTACCTGTGAAGACCATGCACATAGAACATAAATTAATATAGCTAATAGTATTGTTGTCAGGTATTTATATAACGATTTTTTCTTTTCTGGTTGTTTTATGTTTTTTTGTTCTTCTTGAGGTATTTCCTGTGACGTGTTTGGATTGGGTTTGTTTACCTCTTCATTTGTTATATATATGATTTTATCATCTTTCATATATCTTATCCTCCATGTGGAGTATTGTCTATATTTTTATATTTTGTTTTAATATAGTAATATAATCCACATTTTTTTTGTAGCAATACTTATTATTAATATTTCTAAATATGTACAATTTTTGTACATTTGTTGTAATTATATTTATTTTTGATACTATATAAAAATTTTTTGAGTATATTTATTGTACATCACTTATTTAATATATTAATAAAATTAGAAATAATAAGTAATTAAAAAAAAATTAATGAGTGAAAAACTATGAAAATAAGAGTATCTCAGTTTAATTCTACTACTGATGATTTAACAATTGTCATTGATTTATTAAGAGCAAGTACAACAATAACAGTGGCATTAAATAATTTCAATAAAGTAATTCCTGTTAACAGTACGGATAAAGCATTAGATTTACAGGATAATAATACAATACTAGCTGGAGAAAAGGATTTAAAACCAATCGAAGGATTTGATTTATCAAATTCTCCACATAAAATTAAAGATTATACTGCTGACACACTAGTATTAAAAACTACTAATGGAACACGTGTATTGGAAAACATATATAACAGAAATAAGAATATTAAGATATTAATAGGATCTGCAATTAATGCACGTGCTGTTGCAGATAAAGCATTATCATTAGCTACCGATGAAATAGAATTAATCATGGCTGGATGGCATGGACTTTTCAGTACAGAAGATTGTATAGGTGCTGGGTTAATAGTTGAAGAAATAGTAAATATTGCTAATGAAAGATCTATTGACTTAGATGTTGAAGAATCTGCATTGATTTCAAAGTTATTAGCAAGTAATCATGATAGAGCTAGAGAATTAATAGATACCTCTCTTGCAGCAGAACGATTAACAAAACATGGTTTTAAAGATGACATAGTAGTTTGTCATGAAATCAGTAAACTTGACATAGTTCCTCTATATAAGGATGGTAAAATAATTAATTTATAATCTTCATTAATATTTATTTAAAAAAGTGGTAGATTTAAATGGTATTTTCTAGGGAATTAATGGATGATGTTGAAGAGATATTTGAGAATGATTATGGATGACATGATTTTTTTCACACACTGCGTGTCATGAGAATAGCAAAATACATAGCTAAAATAGAAGGAGCAAATACAGAAATAGTGGAACTTGCGTCATTACTTCATGATGTTGATGATTATAAGATAACAGGAAGAAATATGGATTCAGTTGAAAATGCATGTAAACTTATGAATAAATATAATATTGATAAACAGGTACAACTACAAGTAACAGATATTATAAAAACAGTTTCTTTCAAGGCAAATGACACGGAAATTCCTTCTTCACTTGAGGGTAAGGTTGTACAGGATGCTGATAGATTAGATGCATTAGGGGCAATAGGTATTGCCAGAGCATTTGCTTATGGTGGTAGCAGAGGCAATATGATTTATAATCCAAATAGTAAGCCTAATCTTAACATGAATAGTGACGAGTATGTTAAGAATAAAACGACTACTATCAATCATTTCTATGAGAAACTGTTACTATTAAAAGATATGATGAATACAGAGACGGGTTATAATATTGCAATAAAAAGAGATCAGTTTATGAGAGATTTTCTTGAAGAATTTTATCGGGAGTGGAATAATATATGAAAAATATGTAAAGGAGTTTTTACTGGACTCCTGGTTTAAATCCAAATATTTTTTGTGCTAATCTGAATGCTATCTTGTTTACAAATAGTGTTACTATAAGATATGCTACTAGCCATCGAATAGGCCAGTATAATAAGCACATTTCTATGGGCATGCCCATTGGCGTGGCAAAAATGAGTGGCATTAATAAGCTCATGAAGAAGCTTATAAAAAAAGCTATAGGGTTCCAAAATATTTTCTTAAGTTCTTTTTTATATTCCAAAAATATACCTCGTTTTTTTTGATTAATTTACAGTGTTATATTACTTATTGTTATCTGTCTTTTCTAAATAGACATTTATTATATTAAACTTAAGTTAAAAAAAATATAAATAAGTATTTATTTTATTTAGTATCCATGATGTTCTAGGACGTGGTACATTTTGTATCTTGGTACTCTTAATATGTCATGTGTGTTTTTTGTGTTGTATATTTCGGATAGTTTTGTTGTTTCTAGAAATACTCTTCCTTCAGCAATTCTTATTAATAGTTTCATGTCTTCGGGTTTTATTATATCATCAGGGTTAGCTGTTATTCTGTCTATATCTTCGTTTAATTCCATGATTTTTAGTGCTATTTTGCCATCGTAGGGAATGTTGTTTTCTATACAGTATTCTAGTAGATATTTATGGTAACCTTTTATGAATATTAATTCGTCTTTTATTCCTAAATCGTTTAGTGTTAGATTTTTTGTGTTCATTTTTTTCGTTATTCCTTAAATGATTATATTTTTAGTTGTATATTATTGTATCTGGTTTTCTTTTTTTATGTTAATTGCTGTCAACATATGTTGTATTTTTCTTTTACTATTTCTCGTACTTCATCAAATGTTTTTATGGGTTCTTTATTGTTTTCATGGTCTCCTATTATTTTTTCCATGTATATCATATTGTACCAGTTGTTGAATTTATATGCACAGTTGTGAAATTCTCCTACTCTTTTGAATCCCATGTGTTCATGGAAATTTTCGCTGTTTTTTGTTAGGTATTCATCTTCAATTTTAGGGTAGCTTATACATGCATTAAGATTAGTAATGTTTTGTTCTTTTAGTATTTTTTCTAAAGAATCGTATAACTTGGACCCTACTCCTAATTGTTTGTAATCTCCATCTACGTATATTGATGTTTCTACTGACCAGTTACATGCTGCTCGTGTTATAAATTTACTTGCATAACAGTATCCTATAATTTTATCATTGTATACTGCTTTTAGGTAGGGGTATGTTTTGAGGGTGTTGGTTATACGATCTCGGAATTCCTTTACTGATGGTACAGCTACTTCAAATGTTATCGCAGTGTTTTTAACGTATTTTTTGTATATTTTTTGTAGTTCTTCTGCATCATCAGGGGTTGCAATTTTTATAGTTACTATACTTTCTTTATTTATTTCCTTTTGCATGTTTTTGCCTCATTAATCTTTTGTTTGATAACATGTTGAGCATTATTCGTATTTTAATTACTTAATGTATTTTTATTATAGTGATTATATATAAATTTTTTGATATATATGAAAATGAATATATTATTTTTAATGAACATGTCCTTATCAGATTAATAATAATAAAACAAATAGAGATTATTCTTAGAATAAGATGGTTTTTTCTAAATTGTAATTGATTAAAAATAGAATTTAAAAAAAATAATTATGTTTGGAAATATTGTTTTTGGTGATTAAGGGTTAAAATGATTAAATAGAGTTATCTTCTATTTCTATTGATTCTGCTTCTTCTTCACGTAAAGCTAGTGAAAATCCTTGAATTCTTACTTCTATTGGGTATCCTAGTGGTGCTTTTCTTTGAAATGTTATGGGTGTTCCTTTAACAAATCCCATTTCACGTAGATGTTTACCAAGAGATCCTGTTATTTTTGGTTTTTTTATTACTCCAGTTTCTCCTTCTTTTAAATCATTTACTGTTCTAGTCATTTTTTGTCAACTCCTTATTATACCACTACCCCTAGGGGTATATAATAATATAAACTACATACTATATAAACATTACAATAAAAAATTCAAGTAAATCCATTAAATTTAAGAATAAATAAAAAATACATTATAAAATAATAAAAAGAAGATAAATGATTATAAACTATACTCAACACAATGACTATTACACTTAATAACTTCATCATCTAAACAAACAGACTCACCTTTTATCATAGAATAAAGCTTAGATAACTTAGGTGGCAATTCCTTAAAAGTATCAAAACTATCAACGACACATCTTTCTTTATCTTCAACTAAAACATCATAAACCTTCTTAGGATTAAACCAGCAAATACTATAATAATACTTATCAGATTCAAGAATAACATGCTCAAAAATAATAACACCAAAATCATACAGCATGCTTATTTCATTTTCATTCTCCTTATCCTTCTCAATTCTAGTATTCTCAGTTTCCTTGTAACCTTCACTTAACATAAAAATCACCTAAGATAATCTTCTATTATTATAAACTATAAACTTAATAGTATAATATATAATCTATTAGAAAAAAACAACATATAATCATTTATCATAAAATAATTAAAGTGGAAAATATGAAAAAATTAATTATATTTGATTTTGATGGAACATTATTCAACACAATGCCTGATGTAGCAAATTGTCTTGACATAGCATTAAAAAAACATAATTTCCCCCAACTAACATACAACGAATATGAAAATGCAGTTGGAGGAGATATAACACAAGTAATATCAAATGTATTAAAAGAAAATAATACACCAGAAAACATCGAAAAAGTAAAAACAACCTACCAAAAAATATACCTAAACAATCCTAATGAACTAACAACACTTTATGATGGAATACATCAACTATTACAAACATTACAAGAAAATAACATAAATTTAGCAATAAACTCTAACAGAAAAACAGAATCAATAAAATATTATACATCAAAATTCTTAAATGACATAACATTTAATTATATAAGAGGAAATAACCCTAATATTCTACCTAAACCAGATCCAACCAATCTATTGAATATCCTTAAAAAATCCAACATAAAAAAAGAAGAAGCTTTATATGTGGGAGATACAAATGTAGATGTAGAAACATCACAAAATGCAGGAGTAGATTGCGTAATAGTTAAATGGGGACAAGGAAATGAGAAAAACATGAATAAAAATCATATAATGGGTGTTATAGATAAACCAGAAGATTTATATAGCTTCATAGAATAAATAAATATAAAGCTATTTATGCTCTTCACATTAAATAAAAAAACTTATTAGTAACTTTATCAAGATATAAAAGAGTAATAAATAGATTTAATAAAAAAAAGGAGATTACTTATATGATAATCACAACAACTGAAAACATACCTGGAAAAGAATATGAAATTCTAGGATTAGTAAATGGAAACAACATCCAATCAAAAAATATCTTCAGAGATTTCACACAGGGAATAAAAAACATCACGGGTGGAGAACTACACGCTTACACAGAAATGATGATGGAATCAAGAAACACAGCAGAAGAACGAATGATAGAACAAGCAAAGAAATTAAACGCTGATGCAATAGTAATGGTTAGATTTAACACTAGTTCAATAGTTGAAAATTCTTCAGAAGTACATTGTTATGGTACGGCAGTTAAATTTATCTAAAAAACAATTAATAACTTCCTCTTCTTCTTTTTTTCGTATTATTTCTAAAAATATCCTACTTTTCTATAAAAACTATAAATATTAAAAAATCTAGAAATTTAATCATTATTGAAACTAGTGATATCATGTTTGAGAAATTAAAATCGATATTTAGGGAAGTTTTTGATTTAAGCATGGACACTGCTCAACCAGATGTAATCTATGAAAGAGTTATCGGTGGCACAAGAGTAAAAGGTACAAATGCTGTATTATTGATACTATCAATATTTATTGCCTCAGCAGGGCTAAATTCTAATTCAGTTGCTGTGATTATAGGAGCAATGTTAATATCACCACTTATGGGTGGTATAACCGCAGCTGGTTATGGTGCAGGAACTAATAATTATAAAATGACTAGAAATGCACTTGTTAAGGTAGCTTTTCAAGTTGTAGTTGCAATAATAATTTCCACGTTATATTTTAGATTTTCATTGATAACTACAACCATTCCAACAGAACAATTATTAGCACGTACAGAACCTACACTAACTGATGTGTTGATTGCCGTGTGTGGTGGACTTGCAGGAATACTTGCATTAACGAGGGAAGATAGTGGTACTGTTGTTATACCAGGTGTAGCCATTGCTACTGCTATTATGCCACCATTATGTACTGTAGGTTATGGTCTTGCAACTGCCCAATGGCACGTATCATTAATGGCATTTTATTTATTCTTTATTAATGCATTTTGTATTGGTGGTTCAGCAACAATAATGGTCAGATTACTAAAATTACCTACAGTTAAGGGTTTAACACCAGAGCAGCATAGAAAAGTTACAAGAAATTTCATAATATTAGCTATAATCATATTTATACCTGCAGCTATCATGAGTTTTTCAGTTTATATGGAACATGTAGAAGAGGGTAATGCTAATACTATGTATAGTGCTAATGATTCTTCTAGTATAAAGATGGATACAGGTAATGGTATTCAGAAATCAATAGATGAGAAATCACATATTAAAGTGTTAAATTACTTTTCTAATTCATTTATAAGTTATGAATATAATAATTTGATTTCGGCGAGTTTAGTTTAATATGCATAATTCTAAACTTCTTCTTTTTTTATTTAATTTTCATTAAAATATTAATTTAGTTTTTAATTTATTTAAATTTTAAAAAAATATATTTATTTTTATTATCATACATTACTATATTAGAGATAAAATATAGAGAAATTGATAATATGAGTATTTTAAGTAAATTAAAAAATTTATTTCATAGGAATGAAGAAAAGGATATTGATGATGAACCCTTAGATTTCATTGAACTATTCAAGGATTTGAAACATACACTTGTTGGTAAAGATACATTATTTTTAGTTAATGATAATAATAATGAAATTAGACAACACTATGATTCTACATATGAGGGACGTGTAGATTATGACTTATTTAGAAAAAGTATACAATCTAAGAAAAAATTCTTTAAAAGAAGAGACATGGCTTATGGTTTATATGCTATTCCAGATAAAAGTGTAACTCTACAAGATCAATTACCATTCGATACAGATAAGCCTGTAAGACATGTGGATAATTTAGGAGATGTTGTATCTGATTTATCTGTTGTCATTGACTCTGATGATTATGATATTAATGATACTCATATTAATCGAAAATCTGGTGTTAATGTAGCTGCATATATTTTATCTGATTTACATGAAAATCGTTCATATGAGGAATATTTAAGATTACTTATGAGTAAGTTAGATATAGTGTCAGTTGATGATTATAAGGGTGATTTATTGTCAACTCGTAACTGGTCTTATGGTGAAGGTGAATTAAAAGAGAAATATCTTAAGGTTCCTACTGAAAAGGTTAAAATTACGGATAATATTGTCAATGCTTCTGAATCTATTCCTGATGAGTTTAAATGGTTTTCTAATCGTGCTTCTGTCTATTGTAAGAATGAAAATAGTTATACCAATAAGAAATTATTGCTTTTAAATGACTCCTCTGGTCATAGAATTATTCCAGCATGTTTAACATATTACAGAGAGGTATTTTCTTACTGGGATCACTGGTACTTTAATAAAGATTTAGTAGAATGGTTTAAACCTAATGATATAATAGAACTAAGAACAGAAAGATTCCTAGATAACCCATTATGTCCTATTGTTGATGAGCAGTCTATTATGCCAATACAAGTTATAGGTAAATTTACTAGATGCTCTGTTGAAGACAACTATTTAAAGGTAGATGCTCATTTCGAAGATATTCATCATATGCCTGTTGATTGTGATTGTATTTTACTTATAAACTCACAGGTTATTGATACTAAACATGTTCAAAATGAATATTCATGTAGGCATAATGTTGAGATTTATGATGGAGTATTAAAGGTTAAAATAATTCTTCAAGGTAATCCAAGATTAAAAACAATAGCATTTTCAAAGCAAATTGAATTATAAATAAAAATTTAATTTGTATTTATTTTTTTCATAATTTCCTTTAATGGAAATATTTATATATGATAATTTTCATAATTATTATTTGTACTAAACTATAATAGATTATATTTATATGCCGTCGTGGCTCAGTAGGTAGAGCGTTCGGCTGTTAACCGATTGGTCACAGGTTCAAGTCCTGTCGACGGCGCTACATTTTTTTACTTATTTTTCATTAATTTTTAAAAATATTAAATACAAACTATTTAGTTTTTATATTAATAGTATTTAATTAAATAAATTAGGAGGTATATTGATGCGTGATAAACCAGTCTTATTACTCTTAGTGATTGTTATTATTGTAATTATTGGAGCAGTATCTGCTTTTTCATTATATCAACCAGAAAACAACACTACTAATAATACAACAGTTAATATTACAAACAATACTACTAACATTACTAATAATACCACTAGTAATGATACACCATCATCAAGTTCTAGTGATTCCTCAAGTTCTAACTCAAATAATGGACCATCAGTAGTTAGTACACATGATGAAGAAAATTATCAAGCTGGTGATGGTAGTCATTACAAACAGGTTGAATATTCTGACGGTAACTTCAGACAGTATGATTACAACGGTAAACTAATTGGTAGTTCATATGATAGTGATCAGAAATACTTACCAAGTATGGAGTAGTTACCAAAATAATTATTATCCACTTCCTTTTTTTAGGATAATAATATTCCACTATTTTTTTAAACTTTAATAATAAGTATTACTATTTATAAATACTATATTATAAAAAAATCCAAATAGAAATTCTTTTATTAATATATTTTAAAATGAGTTGATATTTTTCATGAATTTTAAATTAGATAAGTATGGACGGGATTTTCCATTTTATAATAACAATCCTAAATTAAGAGCAAGAGATGTTATTATATTAATACTAGGAATTATTGTATCATTTCTTGTACTGGCTATAGTACCAATACGGGTTCTTGGTTCTACTTTATTTTCTATAATAAATGTCATAACATTAGCTTATGCTTGTAGATGGGATTTAAGTTTATTTTTTAAGAAATTCCATGAGGATGATATTGGTATTATTATCTTCTGTGTTATTGGTTATTATTTAACATCATTTATTGTAGGCTTTACTTTATTATCTAATGGTGTTAGTCATACACAGAATCCTGTAATGTATAATGTTACTCATGTTACATTAGTTATGACTGTTATTCAAATTGTTGGTGAGGAAATAATCCGGTTAGTGCCCTTTATATTAGTGTTAGCATTAGTTTACAGGTTTTCAAAGAATCGTATGCTTGGTATTGTCATTGGATTAATTGTCAGTTCAGGATTATTTGGATTAATACATGTTGGAGCATATAGTAATCTGTTATTTTCTGTGTTGAATGTTGGTCTTTCATCAATGTTTGTTACATTAGCATATATTAGAACTAAAAATATATGGGTATCATATACTGTTCATGCAATCATTGATTTAGTTATATTGAGTCTTGTGATGATTTTACAGGAGTTAAATATACCAATATCATTATTATTCTTATTATAGGAGGGTATTATTTTATTAATACTTATTTTCTTTTTTTCAGTTAGTTTTTAGCTAGTTTAATCTATTATTTTATTTATTTTTTTTAGAATTAGAAATTGGATCTATTATTTAGAATAAGTAGATTGAGTGGTGTTTAAAAATATATAAAAGGAGGTATAATGAAATAGATGATTAGACAATATGGTAGATTTTTAGTCTAATCTTTGGTTTAGTTTCTTTATTATTAATAACTTATTCTTATCATTAAAGAGATTATATTTTATGTATTTTTTGTTTGAAGATTATTATAGTTTTTATTTAAAAAAAAATAAAATAGTATGTTTTCCTATTATTATTTTTTTGCACAATGGGGGTTTTTATCTCATTGATTTACTTTACATTAATAAGGAGTTTTATATAATAATTTATTTTTCAATATCGGGGATTTTTTCATGTATAAATAAATATTTTTTTTTATTGTAGGATGTTTATTTATACTTTATTTTTTTTATGAAAAGTTTTTTTTGAAAATATTTTATTATATAATCTTTTTTTTTTAATTTTATTTTTTTCTAAAAGAAATCTGTATAAATTATATAGGTGATTTATAATTTATTATGTTAGTTTAATCTTTCTTGTGTAGGATATAGGTTGTTGATTTCTTTTATTCGGGTATTTATTTTTTGTTTGTTACCTCCAACTAAGTTTTTAGTTTTACCTAAATTCTTAGTCAATTAAATATTGTACTCGATACTATATAAAGGTTTTGGTTTACCTAAATATTTTTTTATTAATTTTTTTATTTCAGGTTATACTAAAAACTGAAGTAATCCTGTAATTTATTTCTTGATTATTTTTTCTTTTTTGTCTTATTTTGGTGAAAAGTGTTTATTATTAGGTTAACCTAAATTTATATACTATTATGAATAAACTAATAATCAATAACAAAATCAATAGAGGTGAAAAAAACACATGAAACCATTTATAGAATTTAAAAACGTAACAAAAGAATATTTAAATGGGGAAACAAAATTAAAAGCAGTAAACAACCTGAACTTCACAATAGACAAAGGAGAATTCATAGTAATACTAGGTCCATCAGGATCTGGAAAATCAACACTACTAAACCTGCTAGGAGGATTAGATAGCACAACAACAGGAAACATAATATTTGACAATAATGATATAACAAAATACAACGACAATCAACTGACAGAATACAGGGCAGAAAAAATCGGATTCATATTTCAATTTTACAACCTAATACCCAACCTAACAGCACTAGAAAATATAGAATTAATAGAAGACGTTATAAATAAAGAAATCAATGCAGAAGAAGCACTAAACCAGGTAAACCTCTCGAATCATTACCACCATTTTCCATCAGAATTATCAGGAGGAGAACAGCAAAGAGTATCCATAGCAAGAGCAATAGTAAAAAAACCGGAAATGCTACTATGTGATGAACCAACAGGTGCATTAGATACAGACACAGGAAACATGATAATCAAACTATTATACGACCTTTGCAAAAAAAATAAGACAACAATAGTAGTAGTAACACACAACGAAGACATAGCACTAATCGCAGATAAAATAATACACCTAAGAAATGGTAAAATAGAAGAAATAGAAACAAAAACGCCAGCAAATATAGATAATTTAATTGGTGATGAAAATGTTATACAAGAAAATGATAAGAGATTTATCAGACCATAAATTACAATTCATTGCCATATTTCTAATGATATTTCTAGCAGTAGGTACCTTTGTAGGTATTGGATCTGAGGGGTACGGTGTAGAAGAACAGTTAAACAAGTATTATGATCAAACTAACATGGCAAATGTATGGTTATACAATGATAACTTTGATAACATTGCCACAGAGAAAATACAGAATATGTCAGCTACAAAACAGTTAGAAAGACAGCTAGTAATATCAACAATAGAGAATCAGACAAATAATCCAGAGGTAGACCTGCATTTTGTAGAAAATAATACATTATTCAAGTATTATCCAGTCACGGGATCAGATTTAAATATTGATGATACAGATGGAGTATGGTTAGATAAAAAATATGCTGATGCTCATCAATTATCAGTAGGGGATAAGATTAGTTTTGACTTTAATGGAACTACAATAAACAAAACAGTTAAAGGACTCGGATATTCACCAGAATATGTGTATGAAACACCGAAAAAATCGATAATTCCCGACCCTAAATTACAGGGATTCGCATACCTATCATATAAAGCATTTCCATCAGCAGATAACATAAGTTACAATACGCTACTAATAAAAACAGATAGTAATACCACAGAATATCATCAACAGTTAGATAATGTGATGGATAAATATACAACATACTTAAGCTTAGAAAATCATAATAGCCATAAAGTTATAGAATCTGAAATACAGCAACATATCATGATGGGGGCAATGTTCCCAATAGTCTTTGTAGTAGTAGCTCTATTAACACTGCTTACAACAATGACACGAATAGTATCTAATCAAAGAACAATAATAGGCGTACTAAAATCATTAGGATTCTCTAATAAGACAATAATACTGCATTACTTAACATATCCTGTAGTACTGACAATAACAGGAAGTATAGCTGGGTATATAATAGGAATAATTTGTGTTCCACCATTATTCTATCCGACAATGTCTGAATTTTATACAATACCTGTGTGGACACCAGGATTTAATATAAGTTTTATATTAGTTCCAGCTATAATAGTAATATTATCAATATTATTTACTTATCTAGCAGTGCGTAATATCTCAAAAGAATCACCAGCAGATACATTAGAACCTAAATCACCAAAAATTTCAAAGGCAAGATTCATTGATAAAACCAAGTTTTGGAGAAATCTCTCATTTAATATTAAATGGAATATCAGGGACATGAATAGAAGTAAGGTAAGATTCTTTGTTACAATATTAGGAATGTTAGGCTGTACAATGCTATTAGTAGCATCCTTTGGTATGAATGATGCGATGTATGACTTAGGAGAATGGCAGTATGGTGGAATTAGTCATTACAACTCTCAGATTGTCTTAGAAGATAATGCTACGGGTGAAGAAATTAGTAATCTTGTAGATAAATATAAGGGATTACAAGTAATGACAACTAATGTTGAGATTAAACATAATGGTATTGAAAAATCAGCTCCATTAAGTGTATATAATAGATCAAATCTTATAACGCCAACTGATAAGTATAAGAAGAATATATCCTATGATGATAATGGTATCTATGTAACCGAAAAAACAGCACAACTATTAGATATTAAAGTAGGAGATACTATAGAATGGCATATTTATGGTGAAGATAAATGGGTTAATACAACAATTACAGGTATATGTGCAAATCCATCAACACAGGGAATTGTCATGACACCAGCTAAACTTGATAGTATAGGCCTTAATTTCACGCCAACTACAATTGTAACTAGTAGGAGTGATGTTGATAAAAACTTGGATGGTATAAATAGTGTAAATACTATCTCTGAACTTAAAGGTAGTTGGGATCAAATGGTAGAAGTATTTTATTCAATGATTGCATTATTATTAGTATTATCGGTAGTTCTATCAGTGATAATATTATATAGTCTTAATGTGTTATCATTCACAGAATCATTAAGGGATTTTGCAACATTAAAAGTCATTGGATTCAAATCCAGAGCTATTCAGAAGTTATTCATAACAAAGAATTTATTCCTATCGATTGTCGGATTTATTCTAGGAGTACCTGTAGGATTTTATGTTCTAAGACTCCTGATGGAAAGTTCCGGAGAAAATTTCTATTATCCAATTAACTATTCGTGGACAGCTGTACTATATTCATTTATACTTGTGATATTAGTATCATTACTAGTTAATTATCTATTGTCACGTAAAATTAAGAAGATTAACATGGTTGAATCTCTTAAAAAAGGTAAAGAATAATATTCTCTACAATAAATTACTTATCAACCCCTTTTTTTATTAAAAACTTTTTTACTTAGTCTTTAATTAATAATACTAAATTTTATATAATAATATAAAATATAATAAGTGTTTTAACATACATATTAATTATTAAAAAAAAATTATTTAGAGTATGATAATATGGATGCATTTGATAAATTTATTATTGGTGATGTGGGAGATATTGAATGGTGTTTTGAAAACAGGCACTTCGTAAAAAGACTAGATGATAACAGAATCACCAGGGAATATATTGTTGATACTATTTTTAATGAAGAACCATTAAGATACGAGCCTAGTGGTAAAGACATGTATGAAGTAGTATACCCTGCACCATCTAACAAGGATTATTCAGAATTAAAAGTTGTTATAGCATGTAAAGGAAATAGGATAGACTTAGTTACTATCATGCCCCTTGGAAAGACAAATAGACAAAAAAACAAGTACAAATCAGATAGTTATAAAAAGGTTGAGAAGAAAAGAATACAAGCAATGCAGAAAAGAAAAAAATACTTCTAAGAAATATATTATAAAGGGCTGATTTATCATGGGTTATCTAGAAAGAATAAGAGAAAATATACTAGAAAAAGGCAATAGTTATGGAGAAGACATGGACATAGTAGATGATGGGGAAATCCATGAAGTTATATTACATAGGGGATGCACAACACACTTTAGAGAAGAACACATTTCAAATGCAGTTATTAATTTATTAAACAAGAAAGGAATTGATTTTACAGTATTATCTGATGAAACATGCTGTGGATTAATGCTGTACTATTTAGGTGATGATGAAACCGGTGATAAAGTAGCAAAGGCTAATATAGAAAAGTTTAACAGGCATGGTGTTAAGAAGATTATCACGCTTTGTCCGGGCTGTTATGAAACATTCACAAAACAATATACAAGACTTCCCGGATTTGATATAGAAGTAGTATTTGCTATGGACTTAGTCAGTGATGAAGAAATAGATGGTACAGGCCATGTTGTAATGGATCCATGTCATGCTCTTGATAAGAAGGATTTAGCAAGGTCTATAATAAAAAATGTACCTGAAAAAAGAGCTAATTCCTGCTGTGGATTTGGTGCAGGTGTAAGAGCTGGTAGCTCAGAGCTTACTAAGAAGATGGCTACTAGGACTGTTAGTGGTGATAGAGTTATAACATATTGTCCTGCATGTTATCATACATTAAGTAAGATTGATGAGGATAAATGTGTTGACTTCTATGAATTAATGGATGAACATTTAAGTTAGTCATTAATTTTTTTTTCTTTTCCGCAATCGGTGCATTTTCTTTCCTGGATACTTATTATTCCTCCACAGTCAGGACAGGTCCACTCTTGCCTGTTTAAGGTCATTATCTTTTTTATTCCAGTGTTTTTTATTTTTTTAGCATTTTCTAGTGATGAATAATTGTATCTTTTTTTATTATTTTTATCTTGTTTTTTTATTAGTTTACATGGGAATTCACTGCATCTACCACAGTATTTTACTCTTTTTTTGGGTAGGCATGCTCTTATCTTACATTTTAACGCGTTTTTTGTCTTGTTTTGACTGTCTATTTGACATCCTGGGCAGGGATTGTTTCCTGTTATGTGTTTGATACATACTTGGCAGTTCATTCCGCATGGTGCAAACATGTTTGTATCTATAGTTTCTGGCATTTTCATATACTTTTTCCTCCTTTATTGTATTTTTCAGCGGTAGTAGTTTTCTCTTCCATAGTCTTGGTATGATTGTATATTTACTATTGATTTAGGGTATGCTGTATTGTTTTGAGTAGTGTTTTTTGTGGTATTGTTGTTAGTGTGTTGTTCTGTGATTATGATGATTGAGCCTAGTATTAGGAGGATTATTATTATTGTTAATCCTAGTTTTTGTTCGTTGTTCATTTGAATCAGTACTCTTTATATTTATTTTTGGTTGATTTTTTTTATAGAAGTTTTGGTGATAAAAGTAATTAATTCAATATATTTATATATATTGATATATAAAATGTATAGTAGAAAACACAATGGGGCACATAGAATGACAGAAGAAAAAGAATTAAGATTAGAAACAAAATGCTACGATGCAATAGAATACGGATACTTATATGGATTAAACCAGAAAATACCTGATGAAGAATTTGAGAAAGTAAAACCATACATGAAAAATTATAGAAGAAAAGACTTTTCAGATGGAATAATAAAAGTAACAGGAAGACCAGAAGGATACAGATGCCTAGAGAAAGATGTTCCAAAGGTGGAAGAAATACTACACATAACAAATACACTAGAAAAAAGAAGACAAAAAATAGAAAAAGCATTCCAAAACCCAATCGAAAAACAAAAATTAAAAGACAAAACATTAACATGGATACAAGCACTATTTACAAAAGGAGGAACCCAACCACAACAAGATTTAAGCAGACTAGTAATACACTCAACAAAGATATACGACCCAGATGATAGTTATAAAGATGGAAGAAAAGAAGGAAATGGAGAACTATTCATATACACACCACACGGCATGTGGTACATAATAAATAACAGTAGCAAAGGCAGTAACCATAAATTAAACAATGTAAAAACAGTAGATGGTGGAGCTATAGGCTACAGATTAATGTATGATGATAACCTTGACACAATTATCAGAATATACACAGAGGAAAACCTGTACAGTGGAGATAAACTCTACTAATATTTTAACTAAAATATAAATATTTTATAAAATATAAAACAAATAATATAGGAGTAGTTATAAGAATCACCAATGAGCCGTGTACCTCGATTCTTATAACTACTCCTAAAATAAACTATTTCTAAAATATATTACCCCTTTTTTTAGCCAGTTAGATTTTTACTAGAATAAATATGTAAATCATTAGCATCACCATAATCATTTATAACTAATGATTTAAGATAATTCATGTCCTCATTACTTATCTTGAAATCTACATTAATATTATCCTGCATATGCTCTAAGGTACTACTCTTAGGTAATGGTATACATCCTAATTCCATAGTATAACGTACACAGAGTGCTGGTATTGAAACATTATATTTATCAGCTATTCGGCCAACATCACTATTATCTAATATAACGCCATGAGCTATAGGACTATAAGCCTCAACTGTAATATTTCGTTCCTGACAGAAATCAATCAAGTCTAGTGATGGTGTTCCAATATGACATAGTATCTGATTTACCTGTGGTATAACACTACAATTATTAATTATATTCTGAATATCTACGCTTAGAAAGTTTGATAAGCCAATAGACCTTATTTTTCCATCATGATAAGCATCCTCTAATGCATTATACGCTTCAACATTACCTTCAAAGTAGTGATTTTCATTTCTAAAGTCATCCCATGGCTCAGGAGAATGAATAATCATTAAATCAACATAACTTTCATCTAATCTTTCAAGTGAATTGTCAATTGCCTTACATGCTGTATCATAATCCTTGTACTCTGCTGCTAGTTTAGTTGTAAGAAATATATCTTCACGTTGAGTGCCACATTCTTTTATTCCTCTACCTACTCCTACTTCATTACCATAGGATTCTGCTGTATCAAAAAGTCTATAACCAATACTTGCAGCATCACTTATTGCATCTACTACAATGTTATTATCTAAATTCCAGGTACCAAGGCCAATGGACGGAATTTCTACGTTGTTATTTAAAATATGTTTCTCTGTAATCATAATATTCATCTTTAAATTTTACTATAAATTTTTTTATATCTTATTTTATTAAAAAATTTTTTTGTATTACCGCTTTTATGATTAAAATATGGTGATGATTCTGACTATATTTTTTTTTGAATTTTTAAGTTTTATTTTTATACCATTTTTATATCATATGATATAGATGTCATGGTTGATATTTTGTATTTTATGGGGTTTGAATTTTTTGTTAAAAATTAGAATTATTTGATGAATTATGTCCATATAATTTGAAAATAAAAAAGAGGATTTAAGGGGGTTAGAGATTATTTAATTAATACTTCATTTTTTATCTTAAGAGTTTTCGGGCAGTATTACCATTTTTTCTGTTCTTCTGATGCTCTGTGCTGTGTACGTCTCAATACAGTCATTTCATCGAACCATTTAACTATTTCTGGGTCTGCATGATCAAAGAACAAACTATCTTTGTTGTCTAATGTTTTTATTTCTTCCATGTCTTCCTCAGATAATTCAAAGTCAAATACATCAAAATTTTCTTTTATTATTTCTAGGTGTGTTGATTTACATGCAACTACTACTTTTCTTTGGATTAACCATCTTAGTATTACTTGTGCTGCTGACTTGTTATATTTTTTACCAATATTTACTAGAATTTCATTGTGAACATTCCTTGCATTCCTTCACCGAAAGGAGCCCATGTAGCCATTTGTACAGTTAGGCTTTCCATGTTTTCTTGTGCTTTGTATTGTGCGTTCATTGGGTTTGTTTCTACTTGATTTACTGCTGGAATTACTTCACGTCCAAATAAGCAAATATCTGTTATTCTATCTGGATAAAAGTTGGATACTCCTATAGCTCTTATTTTGCCTTCTTTGTATAAGTCTTCCAGTGCTCTGTATGCTTCGTAGTAATCTGAAAATGGCGGGTGTAATAGTACTAAATCAATGTAGTCTACTCCTAGTTTTTCTAGAGATTCTTCTACTGATTTTTTACATTTATCGTATCCATAGTTATCTATCCATACTTTTGTTGTAATGAATAATTCTTCACGTGGTACGTCTGTTTCCTTTATTGCTTCCCCTACTTGTTCTTCGTTGAAGTAACTTTGTGCAGTATCAATGGATCTGTATCCTACACTTATAGCGTCTAGTACTGCTTGTTTTGTTTCTTCTTGAGGTATTGGTATACTCCAAATCCTAAAATTGGCATTTTTACTCCATTGTTTAATGTTATGTATTCCATATTTTTCACTTTTTTTTATTGATATTCTTTTTTTGGATATTAATTTGATTTTTTTATTATTCTACATCTTGTTATTAATTAATATACAGTTATCTTATAAATGTTTCCTAATAAAACTATTAATTTATAATAAATCCAAAATACCTATTCCAAAAAACAAACCTTGAAACAACTACATCCTAATCTGACAATTAATTAATTATCTCCTGATTCTTTAACAAGCTGAAAAAGAAGCTTTTTCAAAATACTTACTTCAACATGTGATAAATTCTGTGTAATCTTATTTTCCCATGAATCCATAATAACCAAAAGTTCCTCTGTTTTTTCAAAACACTCTGGTGTAAGTTTAACAATCTTCTTACGATGATTATCAGGATCTTCCTTTCTAGTAACCCATGAATTATCTTCAAACTTTCTAAGCAACTTAGCAGTATAACCTTTACTAACTTTAAATAATTTAGATAATTCATTGACTAGCATTATCTGAAAATCTTATTCTTAATAAAAAAGGTGCTTCAACAATAGAAATATCAGTATCCTTTAATAATTCTCTCTCATATGTTCTGTAACTATAAACCAATTCTTCAACATAATGATAAATTCTAATGTTTTCAATATTTTCCTCTTTAAACTGTTCTGAAAGTGTCATAATATTCCTCTTTCTAAATAAAGTCAATGAAAATAGATTTTAATCTATAATATTGTTTAATAAGAAATAATATATAAGTTTTCTTAAAATAACTGTTATCTAAAAAAACATTAACATTTTTATATAAGGCGTATTGAAATTTTAGATAAAAAAAGGTGAACGTTCTCATAAACCATAAATCAAATATTATATAAATTAATACAAAATTATTTTATTATATCGTGTATTATTAATACTATAATTATCAGATAATTATATGAAAAAAAAACATACAGGAGGTTTTTATACATTAACAAATATATTATTTTTTTAATCATGCTATTAATTACTACTATTTTTTGTATGAGTAATGTATCTGCGAGTGATATTCATAATTCTTCAAATATTGAAGACAACATTGCTACTCACAATAATATAGATAATAATATAATAGCATATGATAATTTAGATAATTATATGGATAAAGAATCAGATAATGATAGTGAAAATTATATTCAATCAAAAGAGGATAATGAAGACAAAGACGACCCTGTTTATACCTCATCATCAAGCAATACTCGTAATACAAGTTATTCACATAACGGAATTCTAAAAAGCAGTAATCAAACTATACGATATATAAAATCAAATCATACACTACCAGCAACTACTCTTATTGATAATAAACGGGTGAATATGAATGATTACCTATATTTATTATGTAAATCATTAAATTCTAAGTCCTCTATTAAATGTAACCAATATTCCCATGTAACTAGTAGTTGTGGAACTAATTCAGACAAGACAATAATTAATAAAAATGAATACTTAACCTTATCCAATGAAATAATCAAGTGTTATGAAACAAATAAACGTAACCCTAAAAAAATAAGAACAATAACAAATAAAACCATGAATTTTGATGATGCAGTATACTTCTATACTAAATTAGTATTCTGGAAATATACTCATAATGAAACACTACCTAATAGTGAAACAGTAAATGCATTATATAATTATGATTATTCAACAGAAGAAAATGCACTGATAACCAATACAACTACACCATTCACAATAAACACTACCCTAAAACAAATAAGTACTGGAAAATACAATCTAACACTAAAAGCATCAGAAAACTGTACTATATATTACACAACTGACGGAACCACACCAACAAACAACAGCAAAAAATATACGAGTTCACTGACAATATACAATAACACCCTGATAAAATACTATGGAATCAACAAAAACAAACAGAAAACACCAATACTAAACTATGGAATATACTATCCGTCAACACCATACATAACAAACAAACCACAACTAGAAAAAAATGGATACGAAAGCAAGGTAAACCTTGCAACATCACAGAAAAGCACAATCTACTATACAATAAACGGAACCCTGCCAACAACACAAAGCACAAAATACACACAACCAATAAAAATTAATAACAACACAATACTACAATATTTCACAATAACAGGAAAAGGAAAGAAAAGTTCAATCTATTACTATAAACTACAGAATCCAACACCATACATTACAATAATAAACAACACTGAAGTAAGAGACAATCATCAATCAATCATAATAATCGGAAACAAACCAGGAATAATACATTATACACGAAATGGATCCCTGCCAACAGCACAGAGTAATCAATACACCCCTGGAACACAAATGAATATAAGTCTAAAAACACAAGTAAGAACAATACTAATAGACAAAAATAATAAACAATCAGAAATAAACTTTTATCAAGCCCCACAAATTATAACACCACCAATAACAGTAATAAAACCAAAAACAATGCTAGTAAACAATATACAAACAATACAATTTACCACAAACATGGCTAACTCAACAATATACTATACAACAGATAACAGTAATCCCCAGAACAGTAAAACAAGAAAAACAGTTTTAACAGGAGCACAAATAAAAATAAACAAAAACACACAACTAAAATATTACACAGATAATGATGGATACCGATCAACAGTATACACATACAAACCACCACAAAATAATAATCAAAGACCAACAATAACATTATACAATACAACAAGAATGTACTCAAATGGACAGCAAAGAATAATGTTACAATCAAACCAACCAGGAGTAATACATTACACAATACAAACTAAAACAGGAACACCTATAACACGAGAATATTCAAAAGAAATAACAATAAATAAAAACCAAATAATACAAATATACTCTGAAAACACGAAAAAATCAAAAATGATAGAATACACAATACAAAACAAGACACAAACAATAATGAACTACACATATAAAATAACCACATCAAACACATACCCCTCACACCACATAGAAGTCATACTAGACAATACAATATACACAATAGAACCAGATTATGTAGCATTAACACCAATTACAAGAAATATCTACATAAACACCAAAGACAATACAATAAATCAATACTACGATAGCAACATAATAAAACAACCAGGAATACTAATAAGTATGGGAAGAAGATTAAATATAACTTATTATGATATATTACATGGAGAAACAAACAAAGTAAACATTGTATATTCATCGCCAACAAATGGAAAAGAAGATATAACAGTATTCACAAATTATAAAAGACTAGTGACAATAACAATAGTACCCCATGAAAAACAAAATGAAACAATAACAACAGAATTCAAGACAAATAATAACAAGATAACAAAACAAGAAACACTAACATACACACCACAAGATATAGCTACCCATTGTGGACAATATGATCTACTACAAACATACATAATAACAAACAACATAATAACATCAAAAATATTAAACACAACAATAAATGAAATAGACAACCTATACACTGATAATCCAGCAAATTACATTTTAAGAATAACACCACAGGACAGAACAATAATAGAAGGAGTGACATTTTTAACAATGACACATTCATACTCTGATTATGTAGCTAAAAAACTAAACACGACAAGAATGATAACAGATGAAGTAATCTGTATGACAGGAATTGAAAATAATAGAATGAACTATATACACTACAATGACCCCGTATTAGGAATGACAATAACAAGTACAAACACGACAAAAACCAAAATATTCAACATGTACCAATCAATGTATTCATACCATTTTGCCAAATTTGTACTAAACACAGTACAATATAACATAGCAAGCACAACAATCGATGAAATGATAGGATTAATAAAAACAAACACAGAAGTTTTAAGTTTATTAAATAATGAAACAGGAGAACTAGAAATGCAATCAACCACAACAAAAAACGTGTCAATAATATTAGACTTAAAAACAGGAATAATAACATCTATACTATGTGTAAATGGATTTAACTATACAGGAGCAATAACAGAAAACATAACAGAAGACACAGAAAATAATACAAATCAAAACATACAAAAATTACCCGTGAAATATTGTTTTGAAGATGGATTATGCTTTAATTTCAAAGATAAAACAAGAAACTTTTTTAATATACCACTAGATAGTGGATGGACTGATGTGGAAGACATGATAGGAGGCATACTAATAGATTTAAGTGCACCAGTATTCATGGCAGGATTTGCTACTGGAGGTGCTGGATTCGTAGCTAGTGGGGTAGTATTAGTTATTGGAGCATTATTATGTGCAGATGCTAATGGCTGGACTACCGATATGACCAATATTAATAAAGCTTTTGATTCTGGAGTAAGTATTGGTTTAAGTTTTATACCTTCCCCATTATTAAGTAAAACATCATTAGGAGTGTTCAGAGTAGCAACAAAAAATAAAGAAATATTCGAACATGCTGGAAGAATAGGAAAAACTGCAGAAGTTACTCTTAAGGGGTTTGATGAAGCTCAAAATACCTTATATCAAGAAGCAAGAGACAAGATAGTATCAAAGGCACTTCATGATAATATGTTACCTTATTTAAATGGAACTAAACCAATAGGAGGATGGACATGACTATATATATAGCTCCTGGCTGGCTATTAATTGCTAGTATGATTCTCCCCTTACCCATTTTTCTTTTAACTCGTAAATTCCTCGTAAGTGATTATTTTTATAATAAAACGGGACGTAAACTATATTATATTAAAGAAAATGGATCACGAGACTTTATAGATTCTATAACTATAATCTCTGTTTTATTAGTGGGTTATTGGATTTTTGGCTTTACTTCTTATTTAATATCATACCTTCTAGAAGATTATTTCTTTTTCCATATGGGCTTAGTTTTATGTGGTCTATTTACATATTGTGTTATTATAATATTTCTTCGTATGAAGTTTTTCTATTATGAGGGAGATAAGTATGCAAGTGAAAAAAGACTTTTAGGAACTTATCCAATGTATAGTATGACTTGGACATTTTGGATATCTCTGTTTGGTACATTTATTTTAGTAATGTATTTTATATTCCATAAAACATCTATCATTTATGGTTTAATATTATTATTAATAACCATGCATGTTTTCTTTTTCCCTGATTATATGAATAAAGTGTTACCATGGGATGTTAGAACAGACAAAGGACATTTTGTTGAAAGTGTTATTATAATACAAATAGTCTTTTATATAGTTTTATTTCTAACTTTCTTTTACTAGATAATAATAAAATAGTTTAAAATATTTTTTTTATTTTTATTTTTTCGGGTATCCTTTTTTTAATCATGTTTTTTATTGTATTTTTACATTCTTGATATAGGGTTCATGGTGTATTTTTAGTATTTTAGTGATGTTGGATTTTTTAGGATATAATGTAAAAAGGGTGTATTTATTTTAATTATTTTTTTTTATTGTTATTCTTTTTGTATTATTAACTTTTTTTTATAATTTTTTTATCGTGCTAAATTTTTACTTCGTTATAGGTAACTATAACGAACTAAAATGTAAAATCTTGAAAACAGGTGAGGTGGCTTAACACATACCTGAAAAGACACATGAAGCCGTATCAGCCAATATTTTAATAATACTATATTACACACCGGAATTATATAAAATTTACTCGGAAAAACAATAAAAAATATAATTTTCATATTCCAAAAACATTATAAAAAAAATGTAATAATCAATTATTATTAGATATAATTTATTATTTAAGCTTTATAACACAATAAAAAGAGAGGATTTGCATTGATAGATTTAATTAGTTGAATTTACATATAATTAAATATTAATTAAAGGAAATTGATTTTATGTCACATCAATCAGAACAGGCTTTGGAAGATGAATTTATTTCTCAACTAGAATCCTTGGATTATGAATATGTTGATATTCGTGATATTAGTCAACTAAAAGATAATCTGAAGGTTCAGTTGGAAATTTTGAATAATACAAAATTCTCAGAACAGGAATTTAATAAAATACTTTTACACTTAGAAAGTGGAGGTATATTTGATAAGGCTAAGAAGTTACGTGATAAGATGGAATTATTACGTGATGATAATACTATGGATTATATTGATTTTTTTAATTATCATTGGTGTAAAAATTCTTTTCAAGTAGCGCATCAAATAACTATGGAAGGCAAGTATAAGAATAGGTATGATGTAACAATTCTTATTAATGGTCTTCCACTAGTACAGGTAGAGCTTAAACGACGTGGCATAGAATTAAAAAGGGCATTTAATCAAACACAAAGATATCAGATACATACCTATAGGGGATTATTCCAATATATCCAAGTATTTGTTATAAGTAATGGTGTAGATACTAAGTACTATGCTAATAATAGGGATTTAAATTATAAGTTCACATTTTTCTGGAAGGATGAAAAGAATAATAATATATCAAATCTCAAAGATTTCACAAATGAGTTTTTAGAGCGTTATCATATACATAAGATGATTGATAAATACATAGTTCTTAGTGAATCAACTAGATCCATGGTAATACTTAGAGCTTACCAATTTTATGCTGTTGAGAAAATATTGGATAGTGCATTACATTCAAAAAAGAATGGATATGTATGGCATGCAACAGGTAGTGGTAAAACACTCACATCATTCAAGGCAAGTCAACTACTAGCTCGTAAAGCAGAAATAGATAAGGTATTATTCATTGTAGATAGAAAAGACCTAGATAATCAGACATTCAATGAATTTAATAAGTTCAGTAATGGTTCAGTAGATTCAACAGAAAATACCAAGAAACTAATACAACAATTAAGAGGAACAGACAAACTAATTGTTACAACAATACAAAAGTTATCAAAAGCAGCAAAGAGTAATAAGAAGGAATTAGAATCTGTTAAAGATCAGAAAATGATTTTAATGTTTGATGAATGTCATAGAAGTCAATTTGGTGAAATGCATAATACAATAACTAATTATTTTACAAATATCCAATGCTTTGGATTTACAGGAACACCAATATTTGCGGAAAACTCGAATAAGAATAAAACAACACATGACATCTTCGGAGACAGACTACATCAATATCTCATAAAGGATGCTATAAAAGATAATAACGTTCTAGGATTTAGTGTAGAGTATATAGGACGTTATAAAAATAAGTCGAAATATGATATAGCAGTAGAAGAAATAAATACAAAAGAAGTAATGGAATCAGATAAGAGACTAGAAAAAATAGTTGATTATATCTTTGAAAATCATGATAGAAAAACGTATAATAGGGAATTTACTTCAATATTTGCTGTTAGCTCAATAAAAGTATTAAACAGGTATTATGAAATATTTAAGAAGAAAAACCAAGAACTACCCGAAGAAGACAGACTAAAAATAGCTACAATATATACTTATGATGATAATCCAGATTTAACAGAGAAAGAAATTCATCCAAGGGACACTCTAGAAGAGCAAATAAGTGATTATAATAATTTATTTGGAACTAATTATTCAACTGATACCTTTAGTATGTACTACCAAGATGTATCAGAAAAATCCAAAGCTAAAAAAATAGATATACTCCTTGTAGTAAACATGTTTCTCACAGGATTTGATAATAAGTACTTAAATTCATTATATGTGGATAAAAACCTTGTATATCATTCACTAATTCAAGCATACTCAAGAACTAATAGGATATGTAATGAGAAAAAGGCATATGGTAATATAATATGCTTCAGAAACCTTAAAAAACAAACAGATGATGCCATAAGATTATTCTCAGATGAAAACGCTGAAGAAACAGTACTAATGAAACCGTACAGGGAATACGTAGAAAACTTTAACAGCGGAGTAAAAACACTACATACTATAGTAAAGACAGTTGATGAAGTAGATCAATTAGAAGGAGAAGACTTAAAGAACTTTGTTAAAACATTCAGAGACCTCTTAATACTACTAAACAGGATAACAACATTCACAGAATTTAGTTATAAAGATTTATTATTACCCGAACAGGAAATTGAGGATTATAAGAGTAAATATATTGATATTTATGATCCCCCTACTTCAATAGGTGAAAAAGAATCAGTACTAGAAGACATTGATTTTGAGATAGAACTATTACGAAGAGATGATATTAACGTTGAATATATTCTAAAACTACTAAAAGAGCTACGACCAAACACGCCTGGATTTGAAAAAGATAAACAATTCATTTTAAATACAATGGAAAAAGATATAAAGCTTAGAAGTAAAATAGATTTAATTAATAAATTTATTGAAGAAAATATTGTAAAACCTAATGAGAATGTGAATACTGAGGAAAAACTAGAAGAATATATGGATCGTGAGAAGAAAACTGCAATCAATCAATTAATTACTAGTGAAAATCTTCATCAGGATAAGACTAAAAACCTTATAAATGAATATGAATTCAGTGGTAAAATAAAACCAATGGAAGTCGCTAATTTATTCACCGAAAAATTAAAGTTAAAAGATAAAAGACGTAAAAGACAGGAACTTAAACAGGAGATTATGGATTTAATTGACAAATATACATGGTAAAAAAAATACTGAAGAGGGGACGTAAATAATGAATGATGAAGAGTATAAGCAACAATTAGAACAAAAACTATGGGATGTAGCAGATATACTAAGAGGAAGTATGGATGCAAATGAATACAAAAATTACATACTAGGATTTATTTTCTACAAATTCCTATCAGAAAAAATAGAAAACTTCCTGAACAAAGAATTAGAAGAAGATGAATTAACATTCCAAGAAGCATATGAGAACGATGAAGATTACCATACAATATTACCAGAAGAAGCTGTAGAAAACTTAGGATACTTCTTAGAACCACAATACCTATTTAAAACAATAGTAGATAAAGCACAACTACAAGAATTCATACTAGAAGACCTAGAAAAAGCATTAAACAAGATAGGTGAATCAGCACAGGGAAGTGAAAGTGAGGATGATTTTGAAAACCTATTTGAAGATGTGGATTTACAATCATCCAAGCTAGGAAAAACACCAGAAGAAAAGAATGAAAAAATATCACAAATACTCCTAAAACTATCCGAAATTGACTTCAAACTAGAAGATACAAAAAGAGACATACTAGGAGATGCATATGAATATCTCATAGGACAATTTGCATCAAGTGCAGGTAAAAAAGCAGGAGAATTCTATACACCACAAGAAGTATCAAAAGTACTTGCAAAAATAGTAACACTAGATAAATCAAAAATAAAGTCAGCATACGACCCTACCTGTGGTTCTGGCTCACTTTTACTAAGAATAAGCAAAGAAGCAAAAGTAGCTGACTTCTATGGACAAGAACTAAACCAGACAACATACAACCTAGCAAGAATGAATATGATCCTACATGGAATACCCTTTGATGACTTTGAAATAAAAAGAGGAGACAGCCTAGAAGATCCACAATTCATAGACCAACAATTTGATGCAATAGTAGCAAATCCACCATTCAGTGCAAAATGGAGTAGCTCCAAGAAATTCCAGAAAGACCCACGATTTGCAGAATACGGAAAACTACCCCCAAAAAGCAAAGCAGACTATGCATTTGTACTACACATGATATACCACCTAAAAGACAATGGAACAATGGCAGTAGTACTACCACACGGAGTACTCTTCAGAGGAGCATCAGAAGAAAAAATAAGAAAACACCTACTAGAAGAAAAAAACTACATAGACGCAATAATAGGACTACCCTCCAATATATTCTATGGAACAGGAATACCAACAATCATAATGGTACTAAAAAAATGTAGAACAGCAGATGACAACATACTATTCATAGACGCATCACAAGAATACGAAAAAATAAAAAAACAAAACAAACTAAGACCACAAGACATAGACAAAATAGTAAACACATACAAAAACAGAGAAGAAATAGAAAAATACTCACATAAAGCAACACTAGAAGAAATAAGAGAAAATGACTACAACCTAAACATACCACGATACGTTGATACATTCGAAGAAGAAGAACCAGTAGACCTAGATGAAGTAGTAACAAAACTCGAAACAATCAACAAACAAATGAAAGAAGTAGACCAAGAAATAGAAAAATACTGTAAAGAACTAGGAATAAAACCACCAACATTCTAGGAGAATAAAAACATGACAAACAACGTACCTAAATTGCGATTTGAGGAGTTCACAGATAATTGGGATGAATTAAAACTAGATTCTTTATCAAAAAAAATAATAGCTGGAGCGACTCCTAAAACTAGTGTTGGAGAGTATTGGATTGATGGAACTATATATTGGATGTCTTCAGGAGAAATTCATAAGAAAAAAATCTATTCAACTGATAAAATGATTACTCAAGAAGGATATGACCATGCGAGTACTACTATGATTCCTATTAATTGTGTTTTAATAGCATTAGCAGGGCAAGGTATAACTAGGGGAACTGTAGCTGTAAACAAAATTGAGTTATGTACTAATCAGTCTATTGCCTCAATAATTACAAATGATAAATTAAATTATAATTATCTATTCTATTATTTGGAAAAAAATTATGAAAAATTACGATCTTTGTCAAATTCTGATGGTGGGAAAGGAAGTTTAAACTTAAGTATATTAAAATCACTTAAAATAAAATTACCTATGACTATTGAAGAACAAACAAAGATATCCTCATTTATAACTAAAATTGATGAGAAAGTTGAATTATTAACTAATAAAAAAGATGAAATTATTAAATTCAAACAGTATCTTCTTCAGAACATGTTTCCAAAGAAGGGTGAAACAGTACCTAAATTAAGATTTAACAAGTACCATGATGACTGGGATGGTTATACATTGAGTGATATGGGTGATTGTTATAATGGATTATCTGGCATGAAAAAAGAGGACTTCGGCAATGGTAATTCGAAATATATTACATATAAAACAATATTTGACAACGTAAAAATAGATGTAAGTTCATTAGAATACGTTAATTTGAATGATAAAAAACAAAATTTAGTTAAAAAAGATGATTTGTTTTTTACAGGATCATCAGAAACTCCTGAAGAAACAGGAATGGTCTCTGTATTAGAAAATAATGTAAGTGATTGTTATTTAAATAGTTTCAGTTTTGGATATAGATTAAACGATACTTTAAAATTTAATTCTATATTTCTAGGTTATTACTTCAGAAATCCGTTTATGAGAAAAATATTAACAATATTATCCCAAGGAAGTACTCGATTTAATCTATCAAAAAAAGAGGTTCTTAAAATTAGAATAACTATACCCTCTACAGAAGAACAAGAAAAAATAGCTTCATTTTTATCATCTGTTGATAAAAAAATTGATTTATTAGATCAAGAAATTGAATATGTTGAAGAGTATAAGAAGGGCTTGCTTCAAAAAATGTTTATTTAGTAGATTATTACTTTCTTTTTTCTTTTTAACTTATGTATTTTTTATGTGAATTTTTCACGTTGTTTTGTTTTACCATTGCATATTCCATTGTTGTATCTATTTGTACATGTCCCAGTAGTTTTTGTACTTGTTCTATGGGCATTCCTTTGTCTATTGCATTTGTGGCTAGTGTTCTTCTGAATTTGTGTGGGTGTACTTTTTTTATTTTTGTTTTTTGTCCGAGGTTTCTTAATCTTCGTTCTACTCCGTTTGTTCCTAGTCTTTTGTAGGGTTGTTTTAGTGATACAAATAGTGCTGGGTTGTTGTCTGTTCTGGTTTTTAGATAATTTTTTAGGTGTATTTTTGTTTTTGCATCGAAGTATACTACTCTTTCACTTTCTCCTTTTCCGAATACTATGCATTCTCTTTCGTAGAAGTCTATATCTTCTCTGTTTAGATTTACTAGTTCTCCTACTCTCATTCCTGTTGATATTAGTAGGTCTATTATTGCTAGGTCTCTTATATTTTCACAGTTATCTCTTAGTATGACTATATTTTCATCAGTCAGTGTTTCTTTTACTATTTTTCCTTTTTTTATCTTTTTTATTCTTCGTACTGGATTTTTTAGTATGTAATCTTCGTCTTCTAGCCATGCAAAGAAGCTTGATAGTATTCGTCGTATGTTGTCTGCTGTTGTTTTAGATACTTTGTTTTTTGTTCTGTATTGTCCTATGTAATCTCGTATGTCTTTTGTTGTTATATGGGCTGCTGGTTTATTTATTGTTTCTAACATTTTTTGTATTGTAGTTTGGTAGTATTCTATTGTTTTTTCAGAACATCCTTCTACTTTCTTTGAGAATAGAAATAGTTCTATAATTTTTTTATTTTTATTTATTTCATTCCTGGTGTATGTTTTAGTAGTAAATTCTTCGTTTTTACAATATTTCTTAAGAACTTTATGTAGTATTATTAATTGTTTTTGATTTAAGTAAGGTTCCATATCATCTTTTATCGCATATATTATGTTTTCATTCAATTTAATCACCAATATCTAAATATAAAATCTAAATAAACATTACTTTACTAAATACCCAACATACTCTTCTTTTTTATTCAAATTAGTAATAATTGGTAATTTTTATATAACTTATAACAAATAATAATTTCAAAAAAATTCATTATGATAATATACAACAATAAAACATGAAACTATCCTCTAAATAAACATTTTCTGCAATAACCCTTTCTTATACTCTTCAACATATTCAATTTCTTGATCTAATAAATCAATTTTTTTATCTACAGCCATTAAAAATGAAGAGATTTTCTTCTGTTCGTCTAAAGAGGGTATATTATGTTTAGTATTGAAAAAATCATTTACACCTATATTAAGCAAACCATGATTTCTAGCACCCTCAACTGCTATTTTATATATTTCTTTATACCATTTGTCTGATTCAAAATATATCGTTAAAAAATCACTGTCTACATAATCATTAACTGTAAAACAAATGTATAATGTGGAAATAGCACCTTCATTATATAAATCTAAACGTTTTATTGCACCATAAGGATATTCATTAGAATAACTTTTGTTATATGCAAATTCACCTTTTTTTAACAAATAATAATCTTTTAAATTATCACTTGCTATGACTTTATTAAAAAAGTCTGTCTGACTTATGAGACCCTGTTGTGCTGAAATAGTCAAAGGATTATTAGTTTCTAAATTTTTATTTTTTCTAGTTAAACGGTCCGTAATAGACTTTAAAGATTTGATTTCCCATTCCTCTGTGAATTCTTCAAATCTTAATTTAGGTGTTTTTTCATCATTTTGAGGAAACATGTTTTGTAGTAGATACTTCTTAAATTTCAAGAAATTAGTTTTTTTATCATTTAGTAATTTTAATTTTTTATCTACAGCCATTAAAAATGAAGAGATTTTCTTCTGTTCGTCTAAAGAGGGTATATTATGTTTAGTATTGAAAAAATCATTTACACCTATATTAAGCAAACCATGATTTCTAGCACCCTCAACTGCTATTTTATATATTTCTTTATACCATTTGTCTGATTCAAAATATATCGTTAAAAAATCACTGTCTACATAATCATTAACTGTAAAACAAATGTATAATGTGGAAATAGCACCTTCATTATATAAATCTAAACGTTTTATTGCACCATAAGGATATTCATTAGAATAACTTTTGTTATATGCAAATTCACCTTTTTTTAACAAATAATAATCTTTTAAATTATCACTTGCTATGACTTTATTAAAAAAGTCTGTCTGACTTATGAGACCCTGTTGTGCTGAAATAGTCAAAGGATTATTAGTTTCTAAATTTTTATTTTTTCTAGTTAAACGGTCCGTAATAGACTTTAAAGATTTGATTTCCCATTCATCTGTGAACTCCTCAAATCGCAATATAAGTGCTATTGATGTAGATGTTAAGGAATAACTATAAAATTTTAATTTACAAAGTACAATGATGAATGGTCTATTAAAAAGATAGGTGATTTATTTGATAATTCTTCTTCAAATTTATCTATAGATAATTTAAAGGACAATTATGGCGAATATAAGTTATATGGAGCTACTGGTTTAATTAAACATGTTGATTTTTACGAAAAAGATAAACCCTACATTGCTATAATTAAAGATGGTGCTAGTGTTGGTAAAACATTTATTTGTGATTATAATTCATCAATATTAGGTACTTTACAATATTTAGAACCTAAAGAAAGTTTTCATTTTAATTTTGTTATTATTTATTAAATAGAGTTCATTTTGAAAAGTATAGAGTAGGATCTACAATTCCTCACATATATTTTAAAGACTATTCTATGGAAAAAATTTTAATTCCTCCAAAAGCCGAACAAGTTAAAATAAGTAATCTATTATTTAATATTGATAATAAAATAAATTTAATCGAAAAAGAAATTGAACGTGTTGAAGAGTATAAGAAGGGCTTGCTTCAGAAAATTTTTTATTTTAGATGGTGTTGTTTTGATTTTTTGTGTTAATTATAAATATGAATTAAGGGTATACCTTATATTATAAAGAAAAGGAGGGGGGGGAAATGTCTCCCCCTTTACTTCTTTTCATTCTTCTTATACTCATAAGTGATACTTATTTTCACTGTTTTTGAAATAATGAAACCGATGAGTATAAGAATAAATTCTATACTTATTTTCATGTTTTATGGGTTGTTTTTTTATATAATTTTTATTTTTGGGTTTTGTTGTTGTTTTAAGGTTTTTATTGTTTGTTTTCGGTTTATTGTTTTTTGTATTATTTTTTTTGGGGTTGTATTTTTTTATTTTTATGTCTTTTTGGGGATATATGTATTTATGTCGGGTAATTATTAATAATTAATCATGATAAATTGTAGATAACTATATATATTAATCATTATAAATTAAAAAATAAGAGTTAAAAAACTTTAAATTATTCTATTGATGATGTATAATAGCTCATTATTAGAAATTATTGGAGGAAATCATTATGAAAAATTATTTTGATATAAAAGATAAAGTAGCCGTAGTAACAGGAGCTTCTTCAGGATTAGGTTTACAAATGGCTAAAGCATTAGCAAGTCAAGGAGTAAAATTAGCATTATTTGCTCGAAGAGAAGAGAAATTACAAGAAAATAAAAAAATAATAGAAAATAAATTTGGAACAGAAGTAATCTATGCAGTAACAGATGTAACTAATGTACCTAACATTCAAGAATCTGTGAAAAAAGTAGTGGATCATTATGGAAGAATAGATATACTAATCAACGCAGCAGGTATGGGAAACAATAAACCAGTGATGGACCAACCAACAGAAGAATGGGATCAACACATAAAAGTAGATCTTAGTGGAGTATACTACTGTTGTAAAGAAGTAGGAAAAATAATGATTAAACAAAACTATGGTAAAATAATTAATATTGGTTCAATACACTCCAGAGTAATCTTCCCTGGTGGAGGAATAAGTGCATATTCCTCAGCAAAAGGAGCAGTAATGAACTTAACAAAAAATCTAGCAGTAGAATGGGCTAAATATAATATAACATGTAATGCAATAGGTCCAGCAGTATTTGATACAGAATTAACTCATAATACAGTGGAAATGGAAGGTTTTATGGATTTAATTAAAGCATATTGTCCAATGGGTCGTCTTGGAAAAGAAGGAGAATTAGATGGTATAGTAATTTACCTAGCAAGTGATGCATCTAGTTATTGTACTGGTCAATTAATATGTATTGATGGTGGATGGACAGCAATATAAGTCCAACTTAATCACCTTTTTTTTAAATAAATTATATATTATATTTTTCAATATACCTGTTCTTTGTTATTTCTATTAAATATTATATGGAACGAAATGCATATTACTTCTTTTTTCATGTAAAAATCAATTTTTTTTAACATATTTTATCTTCAAAGGAATATTTCTTATTATAGTATTACTTTTTAACTTATCATTATTCTTTGTTTTTAAAATTTAAATTTGTTTTAAGTAAATTTTTGATTCTACTATTAATTTTTTATAATAAATTACTTTTAAAAGATTTAACGAGGTTTCCTATGAAATTTTGTTATAAAAAGATAGGTTTTCTACAAGCTGTTTAATTAATAATATAATAAGGTAAAATATTAAAAATAAAAAACTACTCTTTTCTGAAAATATTCTTCTAAAACATCTAACTTAATTTTAAATATTATAATAATTATAATATTATTAACAAGTATGTATAATACATGATTATTTAAGTAGGAGGTGTATTTTATGGCAGATAATATCCAAAAAGAAATGTTAAAAACTATTTCCATCCTTATGACAACAGCTTTCGCATTTGTAGCAGGTTCAGCATGGAATGAGGCTATCCAAGCATTATTAAATGAATTTTTAGAACAAGGATCAGCATTAATAGGTATGTTAATTTATGCTGTTGTTGTAACTATTATTGCTGTTATTGTAACATTATTCATTGGTAGATTAATGGGTAAAGTAGGAATTGACATTGAAGATGAATAACTTTTTCATCATTTTATTTTTTTTAAATTTAATTACTTAATTTTACAATATTTTTCATGATTTATTAAGATTTTTTTTGGATTAAACAAATTTAATAGTTATTTTTATTTAATTCTTATTACAATTTAATAAGAAAACATTACAATTATACTATAATTTTTATTTTAAGTATATGTTTTTAGAATATATTTTATTTAGAATTAAATTACATATCCAATTACAACGTGATTTATATGAATAACTAAAAAAAAGGGTAATATGAATTACACATTATATTACACTAAAAAAATATGAACATATGATCAAAATGCACCACTTTCAGTAAACAAATGAAATCAGGTAATTATATATACTTGAATTGATAAACCAAATAATAACATTTAACTTTGTTAAGCTTGATATTTTTTTATGAGGATATAAAAAGGTAAAAAAACATTATACATGGTGATAAAAAAAAGATAATTGATCTTATGATGAATTATTTTTAGAGATGATCTTTACATACCACTATGAATCTATTGAAGATTGTCTTTAAGACACTTAAATGGTTTCTCTGTCAATATAAGAGCAGAGAGTTTATATCTTTTTAGGACATATTCCGTTATTCATTTGATGTTTACTTAAAATGTTCAGAAAATTGATATAAGGGATAATTATTTATCATTTTATGAATTATCTGTAATGGAACTCTTGTAATAAAAAGAATCCAAAATAAAAAAAATACAGATAATCATACAGAAAAAAAAATATTGTTTTTACATTGAAATTAATAAAAATCTATTAAATAGGGGAGTTGATTTTCTTTATGAGTAAAAAAATTGTTGTAGTTAATGCGGGACCAAGAAAAGGTTGGAATACTGATGCATTAATTGATGAAGCTATTCGTGGAGCACAATCAGAAGGTGCAGAAGTAATAAAATATAATTTATTTGATTTGGAAAAATATACTTGTTGTGTTTCTTGTTTTATCTGTAAAAAAGAACAATTTAAGGGACATTGTATGATAAAATATGGATTAACTCAGGTTTTAGATGATATTCGTGAAGCTGATGGGTTAATAATTGGCTCTCCTAATTATCTTGGTGAATTAACTGCATCATTCAGATGTCTTTTTGAACGTTTAGTTTTTCAAAATTTAACATATAATGCCGATGTACCTTGTTGTAATGAAAATCCTACTTCAGTATTATTAATAATGACAAGTAATGCTCCGGATACAATGTATGCTGATTTACTGGAAAAATATCAGTCTGTTTTAAGTAATTTTGTAGGTCCAACACAAGTATTTGTTAGTGGTGATACTTTACAAATTAAAGATTATAGTAAAACTGATTGGCCATGGTTTTTCAATGCCAAAGAAAAATATGAAAGACATGAAAAAGTTTTCCCTAAAGAAAAACAAGCAGTATACCTGAAAGGTAAAGAACTTGCTACAAATTAATCAATAGGATCTAATTTTAAAAATTTTTAATCAAAAATACCATTAAAAGGTGATTTTATGAAAATATTATACTTTTCATCCACAGGAAATAACATATATATGACAATCACTAAATGGTGAGTTATATAGTATTCCTCAATTAATAAAAAAAGAAGAATATAAAATAAAAGATGAAACAGTAGGAATAATCTTTCCAAACTATTATATGACAGTCCCAGACATTATAAAAGAATATCTAGAAAAAGTAGAAATTATCGCAGATTATATATTCACAATATGTTCTTATGGTTCAATAGAAGAAGGAGAAAGAAGGGCACTAAAAAAAAATATAATAAAATTTTAGAACAAAAACATGAAATAAATTATTTTAATGCATTATTAATGGTAGATAATTTCTTACCTGCTTTTGATATGAAAAAAGAAAAAGAAATTAAGAAAGATGAAAATATTGATGCACAAATCAGTAAAATAAGAGAGGATATTAATAATAGGAAGAAAAATGATAAATACTTCCATTGAAGAAAAAAATATTGTTAAAAGATCAAGAACATAAATACATTTTTCAAATCTTGTTAAATTAGAATTAACTGATAATGAATGCATACATTGTAGTATTTGTGTAAAGGTATGTCCAAGAGCTAATATAAAACTAGAAGAAAAACCAATCATTGCGGATACTTGTGAGCAATGCTTTGGATGTGTGCATCATTGTATAACTCATGTTTTAAAAACGAATATGGACAAAGTAGTGAAAGATATATTAATACACATATATCCTTATCACAAATAATTGAGAGTAATATCCAATATTGAAGATGTATTGAAAAAGCCTTTATAAAACTATTTTTAATGGAATTGGTATTAATTCATATATTTTAAATTCATATATTTTATATAAAAAGAAATTATTCTTATTTTATATTTTGCTTTACCCATTTCACTATATTTATATTAAAACATTATTTAAACTATAAATTAGGTCTCCTTGACTGTAAGTTATTAGTTATTTTCTGTTTATTATATCGTTTTTGAATTTTTCTGTTTAGTCCTGTGTATCTTTTATTCTTTTACGGATGCTTTACTATGTACTTAAAATCAATCTGTGTAAGCTTTGTTGTATTTTCATTGTATAACGTAGTGTTGCAAGTCACCTACAATTTCTGGTATGTCATCAGTTATACAGTAGTTTATCAGCTCTCCTTTGAAGCACTATTAGTACGTATCAGTTATTCATCTAGTATTCTTAGATGATATTCTCTTGCATAACAGTCATAAAATAATGTTTATGAGGTTGAACATAAATATAATTATCATTAAATAATTAATAATAATTATTTTAATTATAGTTAGTGTTAAAATATTTATAGTGGTGTATTATTATGGATAATTTCAATTTAGAGGAATTGTTTATACTCCTAAAACATTGTATAGGGAATATATTTTGATAAATTATAATAATTTTTTAAAAAGTAAGTCTTTTTAGGTGGAGTGTTATCGTAGATAATCGTTTAAAGAGTATTTTTAGTAGTTTTGAGTATTGTGAAGTGCAGAGTTATAATAATCTTTCTATTGTATGTATTACATGTACTGAATATTTTAGTAATGTGGATTACCCTTTTTTTAAGAAGAATAAGTTTGATAATTTTAAAAATAGAATACATGGTCATGTGAATATTTTATATTTAAAGAATGGTTTAGATTTAAGTCTTGTTGAAATTAGTGAAGTTAGTTATAGACACTCTTTTAGGGTTACTAATAATGCAATTACTCCTCTAATTATCTAGATGGTGAAGAGATTGTTTATGATAATCAATGTATGATTGTTAATTACACGTGTTTTGTTCAACCAAAGAGTAGTTGGCTTGTCAAAATGGTCCTATTTAAAGAAGAATAACCTTAAGGATAGTGATAGTATTAGTAGGTCAATGATTGAAGAGTATGTTAATCATTTCCAATGTGGAAATGGTATGATTGGCTGTTTTGTTCTTGTAACTGGAGTTATTAATATTATGAAATTATTATTTAGAGAATTAAATCTTGAAAAAATATTACATTTCCACTCATCTCTCCTTAAATTATAAAAAAATTTAACAAATTATGAATAAAATATCTATAAATTCTGACCTTCCCAAAATACAAACATTTAAAAGTTTCAAATGTAAAACCATGTAGAATAAGTAAAATATTGAAATAATTTCTATTTCCATATTTCCTTTTCAGCTTCTTTTAAAAATATAAAAATAAAAAATAAGGAATTGGATTAATTTAGTTATTTATTTTATAACTATTCTCCTAATATATTATTATCTCCAACATAATAATCATAATATGGTCCATAATATGTATATTAATTACCAGCTTATTAGAATGTCATGAGATTATATCTTCACTTGTATTATCCAGTTCTGGGTCATTGTTGATCTTTTTCACTTATTTTCTTTTCTGTTTTCCTGATTATTACCTGTGTTACTAATTATTGTTGTATTATTTGTCAGATTTGTAGTTGCTATTATTAAATTTGAAGTTTATCTGAAGTACTCTTGTTTTTTCATTGTTTTCACTGCATGTATTACTTGATGCATGTCTGTTCCTGTTGTTCTATCATATAATTTTCTGAATATCTTGTTCATAGTACAATGTATGTTTCCCTTTTACTATATAACATATTTAACATTTGTACTATATTTGAAACATGTTTTATACATATATCAGTCCTGCTTTGAAGAATTCTTTGGTATTATTTGCAAAGCTCTTAATGACCCTTTTTTAATGTTTAGATTATTTTCGGGTAATTATATTTATTAAAGTTTGCACTATTATTTTATATTGGGATGAAATATACTTCTAATACTATAAACTTGTGACTATATATTTATTAGGATAATTATGCTCGGTTTTCTCATTCTTTTTTTCTCTAAAATCTTTTTTTTATTAATATATATTTTATAGATTATTATTTTGATTTTAGGAAGTAATAACTAAATATAATCTAAAAATAATAAAAGAATATAGTATGTTTTTTTTAACTTTTAAATTAATTTCCTGGTTAAATATTGTAAACATAAAAAAAGAAGAAAAAGGGTTTTTATTAAACTAAAATTATTTAAATAGGTTTTCTGCTAGTTGATCTATCGATTTTTGTTGTTCTTCTTTATCAGCTATTGCATTAGGTTTATTATTATCTGTTAGAATTACACAGTCACCTCTTTTGAATTTTAACATTTTTATCATGTTGTCCATCATATATGTTATGTATTCTTTGAAGACTTCTTCATTTACCACTCCTTGTGATAAAATAAGTGAGAATTTTATTCCACCATTTTTTTCCATAAAATTACTGTCATATATAGCGTATAGTCTGTCTATGAATGTTTTTGCTTGTGCTGTCATTTGTCCAAAATAGATTGGTGTTGATAGTACTAATGCATCTGTATCTTCCATGGACCTTAATAATTTTGCCATGTCATCGTCTTGTACACATATTCCTTCATGTCCTTCATCTAGCATCCATGAATTTGATTTTTTTGTTTTATTTATGCTTCCTGTCCCTATGAATGTTTCTTGGTCTTTTCTTTTACAGTAATTACATGCATGACATGGTCCAAAATTCATTAGATTAAGATCATATACTTCTACTTCTGCACCTTTGTTTTCTGCTACTGCTATTACTTCTTTTAGTGCAAGTTTAGAATTACCATGCATTCTTGGACTTGCATTTACTCCTATTATTTTCATATTTAATCACCTATATACTCTAATATTTGTTTTTCTTTTAATATATAATTTGTTTCCTTTTGAAGTTCTATTTTTTTACAATATGTATTGAATAACGTGTGGTGTTATTTTTATGTAATTGTGTCATGTTTTTTTGTTGTATTAGCCCTAAGAAGAGGTAGTGTATTTATTTCATATTTTATTGATATAACATTATTTAACTTGGAATATTGTAGTTAAATTTGTTATTGTCATTTATTTTGTTCTGTATTATATTCGTTGGAGAATTTTTGAATGTTGATGGTGCGTAATTGTTTTTAGTCGTTAATATTTCTGTAATTTTAAGTGTGTTTAATTTTTTTGTTATTTTTTCTGTAATTGTGTTTATTATATTTTATTATAAGCTATTGTAAGTTAGGTGTTTGGTTGTATCATTTATATTTATGATATTAAACAATATAATACGGTCACATGTTTTATTAATTTTATTTTAATTGATTTTAAATAGAAGATAGGTGTATTATTTTCATATTTTAAAAATGATTCTTTAATTATTACTTTAGTGAGTTTTCTTCAATGCTTATTTTTTATAAAAAAGTTATTAAATTAGAAAAAATATAATCTAATACAACTAATATTTAATTAATTTATTTTAATATATTAGTTATAAATTATAGGAGTGGAAGACTATTAAAAATCAATATAGAGTATTATTCTTTGTAATGGTTATCTTCATGGTTTTAATAGGAGTATCAGCTTTATCTGCTGCTGATAATTCAACTGTAAATAGTAATGAAGTAACAGCAGCTACTAATGATGTTATAGCTACATCTGATGTTGATACAAGTATAACTAGTAATGATGAAGTTATTTTAGAATCTAGTTCAAAGACTATTTCAACTGTGAATGATAATTCAAAAATTAGTACTAATAAGATTAGAAGTAATTCCAAATCTCTAAAAAATGATGCTAATACTACTAGAAATACATATTATGTATCATTAAATGGTTCCTCAACAAATGATGGATTAACACCAAGTACAGCTTATGATTTTAAATCAGTATTTGGATCATTTCCTAACGGTGAAACAAAATTCAATAATTCAATCATAATTGTTCAAGAAGGAGTTTATAATATAAATGGGTCAGTAGCACCTCAAGGATTAATATACACATCCGGTGATAATTGTGGTAATTTTGTATTAAATGTTAAAGGAAATGGAACTGTAGTATTTAATGGACAAACTGGTTCAACTATATGGTACAATATAGCATCATCTAGCAGTGGATCAAGTATAACATTAAATAACATTAAATTTACTAATGGAACAGCATTCTTAAATTCTGGTTGGTTTACAAAAAATTATAAGTATGGTGGAGCATTATATAATAGAAGAGGAGATTTGACTGTCATTAATTGTACATTTGAAAATAACTCTGCAAATGGTACAGCATACAGTTTAGGTGGTGCAATAACAAATTATCAAGGAAAATTAGCAATTATTGATTCTATATTCCAAAATAACTTTGTGAACGGTACCGTAACTTATGGTGGAGCAGTAGCAAACATGGAAGGAACATGTACAATTGAAAATTCAACATTTAAAAATAACAGTGCAAAAGCTACAACCAAAGTTAATGATGCTCAGAGTATTAGTCCAATAGAAGCAGCTTATGCTGGAGCTGTAGGTACTTACTCTTATGGAACAACATATGTAACTGGTAGTACTTTTATAAACAACACCGCTGGTAGTGGTGGAGCTGTAGGTAATGTAAACTCTATAACTATAGTATCCAACAGTACATTTATTGAAAATAATGCTGAAAATGGTGGAGCTATAGGAAGTTATACTAGTAGTTATGTTTTAGATAATCAGTATACCATTATTGATAATAACACTATTATTAACAATACTGGTGTAAATGGTGGAGGTATTTCTGTATTAAGTGGAAATTCCACAGTAAACAGTAATGTTATAGTTAATAACACTGCGGTAAGTGGTGGAGCTATTGCAGTAGAAACAGGTAATGTAACTATTACTAAAAACATTATTGTAAATAACACCGCTGTAAATGGTGGAGGTATTGGAAGCTATGAAGGTAATACTGTAGTTACTGAAAATACTATAGCAAATAACAAAGCAACATCATTAGCTGGAGCAATAGGTACAAGTAATGGAATAATAACAATAAATAATAACACTATAGCAAACAACACAGCAGCACAAGGTGGAGCAGTATACAATAATCAAACAACAGGTATGTTAAATAACATATTCTTTAATAACACAGTAACATCTGAGAATGGCTATGTAATATTTAATGAACCTAGAAAAAGTATTACTATAGTTGACAACAAATTCTACAACAACACAGATTTCAAACGTGACATGTTATTCAATGATTTAACATCAGAAAGAACAACAGGAAACATTTACATAAGTAACTTCTTAGAAACTAACACAGACACAAAACTTGAAAATGTAACAATACCATCTGATTATACTACAACAATAACTATTGATATCAGAGATGTATACAATGACACAGTTAGAAATGGTAACATAACTGTATACATTAATGGTAAAAAATATAATACATACGAAGTAAAAGATGGTGAAAGTGCATTAATCACAATTCCAAAAAGTGATTTAGGCGCTTTAAATAAATTAGTATTTGAATACACATCACCAGACCTTAGTTATCAACCATTAAATCTTACAGCAACAATTATTTCAATTAGAAATACAAAAGTTACTGTAACAGCTAAGGATACTAACTATGGTAATAAAACAAGCATAGTTACAAAATTAGTAGATGAAGATGGTAATCCTGTAGCAAATGCTAACGTAGTATTATATATCAATGGCAAAGCTATGGAGGTAACAACTGATAATGAAGGTTCATACACTTATGAACTAGTAACTGATAATCTTGATGTAAACACTGTAGTAGCTATATATAATGGTGATGCATATTATAGGTCATCTTATAATGTGGATACATTCAAGGTATATAGATTAAACACAACTACAAGTGTAACTATACCAAGAATAACAGTAGGTGACGATGCTACAATAAAAGGTAATTTAGTAGACCAATTTAGTACACCAATAGCAAATGCTGACATGGTATTAATTATTAACGGTACACACTACGCTGTTAAAACTGATGAAAATGGTTCATTCACATACAATATACAGGGTATAACAAATAATACTGTTATAACAGCAGTATACTCTGGTAATAAAACATATGCTGAATCATTAACTTCAGAAGTAGCACAATTAGTAAAAAGAGCTACAATAGTTACAATAGACCCAATAAAAGGTATTATTGGAGAAAAAATAACATTAACTGCTCATGTAATTGATGAAAAAGGTAACAGTGTAAGTGGAGGAAATCTTGTATTCAAACTTAATGGTAAAACTTTAAGAATTGATGGTTCTTTCAATAGTACTGCAAGTCCATTAAAATTCAAAGTAGTAAATGGAACAGTTGAATACACTATGATAGCAGATCTTTATTTAAGAAATGCTAAAAACATTACAGCAACATATAGTGGATCAAGTGCCTGTGAAAGTAATACATCCAACGTAGCAGAAGCTCAAATAGCAAAACGTAGTGCAACAATAAAAGTAACTACAATCAACAATACACTTGCAGATAAAGACATAGTGTTCACAGCAAATATTACAGATGTAACACCACATGCTGAAAATATTACAGCTGTTGACAATGGTGGATATGTCATATTTAAAATTAATGGTAAAACATTAAAAGATGAAAACGATTCACCAATAAAAGTTGCTGTAGAAAACAATATTGCATCTTATGTATATCATGTACCTGTAGGTACAGCCTCTGTTGATGCTAATGGTAACCTAAGAAGCTATACTGTAACAGCTGTATATGCAAATGATATATTCTATCCAGATACTAGAAATATAACAGCATTCTCCGTTGAAAAATCACCAATCAACATACAATTTGGAGAAGTAGTTATTAATAATGCTACTAAAACATTATCTATAAAAGGTAATATCACAGATTACAATAATAACTTACTTGTTGGAACTAACAAAGTTTGCGTAAAAGTAAATGGTGTAACAATTAAAGATGAAAACAATAAAACTATATACTACACAGTAAATAATGGTAATATTGATTTATCTAACATAAACGTATCCAACTTCAAAAAATACAATAATGTTATGATTGTTACCGGAGACAGACAAGCATATTTAGAAGGTAGAAATTCAACATCTAATATAACAATAGAAGATTAAATTCTTCAATTTAATCTCTTTTTCTTTTTTTTTAGAAAATATCTATTTTTGCACAGAATTGAATAAGATATAAATATAATAAAAATATATTTTTTTGAGTTTTATTTATTTTATTTATTGTTTCACTTTTATTTTATTCCATTAAATTTTCTTCTTTGTACTCTTTTTGAGTTAATTTTTTTTTGAATAATGTTAAGAACTATGTTTTAAACTTTATTTTATTAGTTTTTAATATTTTTAATAATAGATTACTTTTTTTGGGAATTTTTTTTAAATCAAAAAGTTTTTTTAAAACGTCATATATACCTATATATATGTTTATTTTTTTTGTAAACATTTATTTATTATTTAATTGATAGGAGGCGAAAATATAATGAAAAATTTAAGATCTTGTATGTTATTTTTAGTTTTATGCACAGTATTACTAATGTTAACCTCGGTTAATGCGGATAATGTTAATAATACGGGTATACATACTGAAGATAATATTATTCAGACAGATAATGCTTCAATGGTTCATGTAACTAGTAATATTTCTAAAAATAATGTTACAAGAGATCATACCGTAACTGTTAATAAGAATAAACATCTTAATAAAAATTTAAAGCAAGAATCACATGAGGGTTATGTTTATGTTAATAGTAATGGTATTGGTGGTGGTAGTGATAGTACAACACCTGCTAATATAACATATGCATTAACCAAGGTGACAAATGGAGGAACAATATACTTAGTAACAGACGAGGATAATGATACATATTATTTTAACACTAGAATAAACATAAACTCAAATACTCTAAGAAACTTTAATATAACAGCACAACAAGGAAAAACAATAACATTCATAGGAAATAGTACTATATGGATATACCAGGGACATACCATTAATATCACAGGAATAACATTTACTGATGGAAAAGGTGGTAATGGTGGAGTAATAATGAATGGTGGTAATTTAACAATTAATAATTCAACATTCATTAATAACACAGCTGATAATGGTGGAGCAATATACAATGATAGAGGAAATCTAACTATTACAAATAGTATTTTCATTAATAACACAGCAACTAATGGAACAATTTATAGTAATGTAGGTAATATTATTCTAAATAATAATACATTCACTAATAACATAGTAAGAACTGGTGGAGTAATATCAGGTAATAAATGTAATACTACTATAATAAATAATTTATTTATGAATAATTCTGCAGAGTATGGTGGAGCTATATGCTTAACACATAATTACAATAGTGCATACACATATTACTCAATAAACAAAGTAATTAACAACACATTCACCAGTAACAAGGCAACATACGGAGGAGCAATATACAGTTTTGGTACAGATGACACAATAAACAATAACATATTCATAAACAATACAGCAGATAATCATGGTGGAGCAATACTAAATAGTATAAGTAATCAAACGATAAAAAACAATACTTTCACAAATAACAATGCAGAACAAGGTGGAGCAATATATTCAATACAAGGAAATCAAAATATTACAGGTAACACATTCACTAATAATATTGCAATAGATAATAGTAATTCTTTATACAGTTATTACACTAATCAAGCATTAATAAATAATACATTACCAAGTAACACTGTAATTATCAAAGGAAATATAATTGAAGAAAACAAGGATAGAATAGTATATAATCAGAGGGATGTAGTACCGACAAATACTTCTGAAAAGAATTATACAGTAGAAAATAACCCAAATCTATATACAGCCATAGTATTCCCATTAAGAGATGGACAACCAGTACCATTTAATGATAACAGTACCTCTTTTTGTACAGAACCACATGATAAAATACCTGTTTATCATGCCATATATGAAAGACAAATTATTACTAATCAAACAGTCATTAATACGAGGATGAATAAAAATGTTATAGAATATGTAAAAGCATTCCTTGTATTATTCTGGAATGACAGTTCAGTCTTTGAAGATGCATCAAATCATAATGTTAACCGAATAGTAATAGATTTTTTAACAGCTTATAATATTTATGATCCTGTTACTTTAGCATATACACCAAATGGACTTAAAAAACCTTTACAGTATTTTTTAACTAGTATTGAAGAAGCATTAGAACAAAATAATGGAACAATATCTAACAGGGGTTTACTCCGTGATAATGTAACAACATATCAATTATATTACTATAAAGCATTAGATGCTTATAATGGTGGAATACATTATCAGAATATGATTGGAATTAATTTAAATAAAACTCCATTGGAAATGTCATGGGCATGGAAACTAGTAAATCAGACAACAACAGAAAACATAACAGAAAATTACACAGTAAATACAACAGTACAAGAACCATATAATGCAACTGAAGAGTATCAGGAAAACATAACAGTACAAGAACCATACAACGTCACTGAAACATACAATGTAAACATTACAAGACAGGTTCCTTATACTATTACTGAGAATTATACGAGAAATATAACTAAGAACACCTCACATAGTACAGGAAGAGCTAGTGTAATAAGACCATACATACCTATTAAAACAGTGGGTATTGGAAGAAACACTATAATAAATAATAATGTAAAACAAAACATTAAAACACAACCAGTAAAGGTAACAACACATCAAACAGGAACAAGAACAGTTATTGCTTATAGAAATGTTACAGTACAAGAACCAAGAACCAGAATAATAACAAAATACAAAAACACAATAAAAACAGTGACAAAAACAAGAATAGTGACAAAATATAGGCCAGTAACACACGAAGAACAAAGAAGCAGAATAATAACAAAAATAAACTATAATTACAAACTATACATCTACTTATTATACCTGGAAGGTAAAATAAGTTACAAAGACCTAGTAGCAATAGTAGGAGCAGAAAACATCCAATTCAACGAACAAGGACAAATAGAACTAACATTTAATAACATAGAAGACATACCAGCAGACATAACAGTAAAAAGCTCTGACAATAGTGATATTCCAACAACAAGTGATAACATAGACACATCAAACCCAGACGGACTAGAAGAACCAGTAATGGACGCAGGAATAATAACCACAGAAATATAAAAAAATATATTCCATTTTTTTATATTTTTTTATAGTTTTTATAGAAATCCAATAAAGTGTTATATTTTACTGAACTAGTCTAATAAATATTATATTAAAACTTTGCTTCTAACCTTTTTCATTGTAATTCAATTGTTACTTGTCAATTAATTCCTGAACAAAACTAATTTTTTTTTAACAAATAAAATTAATAATTTCTGTATTAACTAATATTTTTTTAACAATATAAATTCTTTTAAAATTTCTAATTAGTGTATTCATATTTAAATTCACTTATTTTCTTATTTTTTTCTATATTTTCTATGCTGAAACTAATTTCAAACAATATATAGTTCGTATAAACTTATTATTTTTATTAACTTCTTAAAAATTATTAAAATAAATTTTAATATACTTATTAAATATATATTTTCTAAAGAGCCAATTTTTAATAAAAATCTAATATATCCAATAAAAGAAAGAATAAAAGGAAAAAAAATAGATGAATAGAAATTTAAATATGTATTTTATTTTAACAATATTATTCATACTAATAATAAGTATCACTTCAATCAATACAGCAAATAACACAATAACAGAAGATACACAAACATTAAATTATAGCAAATAATTATCAAACAATATAAGACAACATAACTCATCATACAGAAAATAATACAAAACAAATGCCAAAAAATAAATAAACTTAAAGCAATTAAATCGAATAATAATAAAACAATAAAAACATCAACAATAGAAAAGAATGTAAACCATTTCACAGAATTATCTACAACATTAAATAAAATAAACAGTAATACAAATGAATCTAAGTATATTATACGATTAAATGAAGGAAAATATTCTTTAAAATAATAATTTAATTTTACAAGGTTCATATAAAAAATATAGTTATAGAAGGAAACGATCAAATAATAACGAATAATGCATTAAACATAAGAGGAAGTAAGAATAGTACTGTGATATTTACTGTTCACCTTTTTGATTACCCCTTATATTTATCGATATATGTATAATTACGTAAACCTCACTTTAGATAACACTATTTTAGGTATTAATGCATGCTTAATAAAGGTGAAAAGTCTACTGTTTATATTAATGGTACAGATAGAATTTATCAAATATTACAATATGCTCGGTAATTATACCTTCAAAAATAAAACTCTAACAAAACTCACGGCTAATTTTGGTAACTTAATATTGATAAATTTTACACTCAACGACCTGTCAAATCAGGGTAATTTGACTTTGAAAAATTTTACAGTCAATAAAAGAATAAATAATCATAATAATTTAACTATTGATGATAATACTATCTTTACAGAAAATACATTTATAAATAATGATTGTAACGGCTTGATTAATATTAATACTTCAGATAGAATAACTGTTTATATGATTTCTTTAAATGGTAATTATACTTTTAAAAATATTACATTTAATCATGAGATAATTAATAATAGAACTTTAACATTAATATAGTAATCTTTAATACAAATAAGGATAATTTACATATTGCTTGTTCATTTGAGAATATTAACAAAACACTTTCTAATTATGAAGTCTATGTATAACTAATAAAGTTAATTCTTCATTGTTTTTAAATAATACAACATTTAATATGGGTATAATCAAAAACATGAATAATTGTACTTTCATAAATAATACTATTTCATGTTGTATTGGATTAAATGAATATTATTATTCTGGTAATATAAATGCAAATTCATTCCAAGTTAAATGTAAATAATTGTCTTTTTGAAAACAATTCATATGGTGCATTAACAGAAGTAAATATTACATTAATAAACACTACTTTCATAAATAATATTAAATATTACCAATGAACTAGTTATAATGGTGATGAGGGGCTATGTGGAGGAGTTATAGAAATCTATTCCGTGGTAATTAACTGTAGATAATAGTATTTTTATAAACAATTATGTTAAAGCTAATTCTTCATATGGAAATGACGGTTCTCAATGAGGAGATATATTCATTGATAAGAATTCTGAGAGTTATATTAAAAATTCATTATTTCATAATAATAATTATGCTATTAACGCAATCAGTTATTATGAAATAGCAACAGGAGGAGCAATTGTCGAAGATAGAAATACTATAATAAAAGGCTGTACTTTCATGAATAATAGCGTAAATGGTTCAAAATATGCTATTCAAATATGTATAAGAATTATTTAGGTAATGGTTTTGGAGGAGTTCTTTTTGTACTGTATCCTTTCAGTATTCTTTGAACATTAATAAAACTATAACAATATTCAATAACACTTTCATAAATAATTATGCAAATAATGAAGCAGGAACAATATACCTAAACCATACTAGAGTTATCAAAATCAAATAGGTTCTTATAATATTACTGTAATTAATAATACATTTATTAATAATACTTTACCTAAAGAAACAATCTTAATTGATTCAAATAACACTACTATATAACAAATAACAATTATATAAATACGAGTATAGGATATAAACTTATTGATCCTGAAACACAAATAAACTTCCAATGAACTTCACAAACTTAAATAATATAATTATTAATATAAACATTATATTTAAATGGATAGAATGCAACCTTTACTAATATACCCCATTTACACTAGAATCAGAAAACATAACCATAAAAATATGAGAATAAACAACACAATCACAGGAAACAACATAACAAGTAACACAGAAACAAGTGGATCAGCAATTGATACTAAACACAACACAACAACAATAAAGAACAACAACATTAAAAATAATACAGCACATTCTATAAAATCTATTTTTTCATAACTTCTAATTTTAATTATATATATAAATTTTCACAATGTTTTTAAAAATATATTATCACTCATAAATTAAATATTCCATCTATTAAATAATAATGTTTTTTTTTATTTGATAAACTTTTTTGGTAATGTGTGAATACTTCTAATCATTTATGGATTGTGAGTTATTATATATTAAATTAGGGAATTATTTTTGAAATAATGCTTTATTTTGTTAATTTTATGTTAAGTTATGAATAATTAAAAATATTGTTTTTATCTAAAAATTATTATTGAAATTTCTTCTTGGAAAGTAGTGCGGAGGATAATGTTCAAAGTATGTTAATATGAAAAAAGATAAAAAGGATGGAGGTTAAATTAAACTTAGAGAGATATAAACGGTTTGTTTATATTAAGTTTTCTCCTAATGTTTTTGCTTCTGTTAGTTGATCTTCTTTACCTTCAATTGCTTTTAGGTCGTTGTTATCAGGTAGGTCAATAACATCTCCTTTTTGGAAACCAAGCATTCCAAATGCTTCAAGTACAGCGTTTAATGCTGGAATACATGCTTCTTTTGGAGCTACTCCGTTAGTACCGATTATTGATACTTTTTTGTTTGAGAATAATTTTTGGTGTTTTTCAGACATGAAATATGAGTATAATCTGTCTAATACTAATTTTCCTTGTCCTGTAATGTTTCCAAAGTATATTGGAGAACCAAAGATTATTGCATCTGCTTCTTCGATTGCTGAGTATATTTTTGTCATGTCGTCGTCGATTGCACATTTTCCTTCATGTGCTTTACAGTAATTGTCTCCTTGACATCCTGTTATGTTCATTTTGCATGTGTCGAATATTTCTGTTTCTGCTCCTTTTGCTGCTGCTACATCAAGTGCTGTTTGTATTGCTATTTTGTTGTTACTTCCGTCACGTGGACTTGTGTTTATTCCTATTACTTTCATTTTAAATCACCTATACAATCTACTTGAATATTCAAGTAGTTCTAATTATTACTTATAACATAATGACTATATAAATGTAACTGTAAAAAAATACTAAAACAAGTAATTTAAACACGATAAAATGAAATACTCTTAATAAAATAATGATAAAATAATAAAAAAAGTATAATACTAAGAATTTTGAAGATATTCCGCTGATTTAAGACATAAATCAAATAACAATTGTTTAAATATTTTTAAAGTTTCTTCTGAAAGATCTTCCGTAATATCTTCTTCCCAATTACTACTTATGTCTAATAGATTACCTGTAATCTCAGAACCATATTCAGTTAAAAAGACAAGATTTCTATTCTTTTTATTTGGATCAACCTTTCTTTCTACAATATTCTTTTTCTCAAGACGTTTCAGAAGTTTAGCAACATTAGATTCTGTTATATATGAAGATTTAACAATTGAACGTTGAGTACATCCAGGATGTGTATATAATTGTATAAGAACAGGTAATTCTGCAGGAGTAACATCAACATCTCTTAATTTTTCATGATAAAACTTCTCTTGACTCTTAAGAATAATAGTCATACAAATATTTATTGGAATTGAATCGGGATTCTCGAAATCATAATCAATTGAAGTCATTTTAATCACTAATTTATATATAGAATTATATCTTTTAATTAATATAAATAAGTTATCAAGAAATTATTATTCTAATAATATAACACGCATCTTGATAGAATAAATAAGCCTATTTTTCACATTTTATACTTAGTTTGTTTAATTATTTATCATATTATTCTATTTTTATTAATTAATTTAAAATATCTTAGATTACAAACATTTATTTATACACTTAATTTTTTTTATTCTTTAATGAAATATATTAGGGGTATTTGAATAAACAATTGGAAACATGGAGATTTTTTATGGATAAGAAATTCATGGCAATCCTGGCACTTGTTATACTAGTTGTAATAATACTATGTGTAGCATTTTCAGGAGTGTTTACTGATAATGATTATACAACATCTGTTTCTAATGATGAGAATGTATTAGTTCTTGGATTTGATCCAAATTTTCCTCCTTATGGTTACAAAGATGATAATGGAGAATACATAGGATTTGACTTAGATCTTGCCCAAGAAGTATGTAACAGGAATAACTGGACACTCGTCAAACAACCTATTGATTGGAACAGTAAAGACAGTGAATTAAATTCAGGTACTATTGATTGTATATGGAATGGTTTCACAATCAACGGTAGAGAAGACGATTACACATGGTCAAAACCATACGTTGATAATAAACAGGTAATTGTAGTTAAAAAAACATCAAATATCAGTAGCTTAGCAGACCTAAAAAATAAAAATGTAGAAACACAAGAAGATTCATCAGCATTATATGCGTTAGAAGATAATGAAACATTAACAAGTACTTTTAAAGATCTAGTACAAGTTACAGATTACAACACAGCATTCATGGACTTAGACTGTGGTGCAGCAGATGCTATAGCAATGGATATGGGAGTTGCAAAATACCAAATTCATAATAAAAAGAATTCAGGGGATTATAAAATATTAGATGAACAAATATCCTCCGAGCAATATGGAATTGGATTTAAAAAAGGTAACACACAACTAAGAGATAAAGTACAGAAAACTCTAGATGAAATGGCAGCTGATGGTACCATAGATAAAATTGCAAGTAAATATGAGGACTATGGTGTTCCTGAATCTGTTAGTTTAGGTAAAAATAATACAACAAATAACACAACAATAGGTGAATAAAACATGTTATTAAGCATAATACTAAGTGAGCTAGCATGGGGAATGCTCACTTCTATTGAAATATTTCTACTCACACTATTATTCTCACTACCATTAGGATTAGTAATAGCATGGGGTAGAATGAGTAAATTCGCTCCACTACAATGGCTTATGAGAATATACATCTCAATTATGAGGGGAACACCATTAATGCTACAGTTAATAGTAGTATTCTTTGGACCATACTATTTATTTGGATTACAGGTATCAAGTGATTTCAGGATAGTATCAGTTATCATAGCATTCGTATTAAACTATGCTGCATACTTTGCAGAGATATATCGTGGTGGAATAGAATCAATTCCAAAAGGACAATACGAGGCAGCACAAATACTAGGATACAGTAAATATGAAACATTCTTCATAATCATACTACCACAAGTATTCAAGGCAGTATTACCAGCAATAACAAATGAAGTAATAACACTAGTAAAAGATACATCATTATCATTTGTAATAGCAGTACCAGAAATGTTCACAGTAGCAAAGGAAATAGCAGCATCAGAAGCATCAATAATGTCCCTATTTGCAGCCGGTGTATTCTACTACGTATTCAACATAATAGTTGCAGCAGTAATGGAATATATAGAGAAAAAATTAGATTATTACGATTAGACAAAAGACAGAATATATGAGGAAGTATCATGAAACTATTAGAAATAAAGAATCTTAGAAAGAGTTTTGATGATAATGAAGTATTGAAAGATATTTCTCTTAGTGTTGATAAAGGGGAAGTACTAGCAATTATAGGACCATCAGGTTCTGGTAAATCAACACTTCTAAGATGTCTAACAGACCTTGAACAGGAAGATAGTGGGGAAATAATATTTGAAGGTAGATTTGGATTAGTATTCCAGGATTTCAATCTATTCCCACATCATACTGTTATGAAAAACATTACAAATGCACCAATCCGTGTTCAGAAAAGAAATAAAGACGAAGTATATAAAGAAGCTCGTGAATTACTAAAGAAGATGGGCTTAGAGGACAAGGAAGAAGCATATCCCTGTGAATTATCTGGTGGTCAACAACAGAGAGTATCAATTGCAAGAGCACTTGCAATGAATCCGGATATACTCTTTTTTGATGAGCCAACATCAGCATTAGACCCAGAACTCACCGGTGAAATATTAAATGTAATCAGAAACCTAGCAGCAGATAATATGACAATGGTTATTGTAACCCATGAAATGAGCTTTGCAAAAAAAGTAGCTGATAAGGTTATATTCATGGATGATGGATACATCGTGGAAGAGGGAACACCAGAAGAGGTATTCTCCACAGAAAACGAGAGATTGAAATCATTCCTCGGTAAATTCTATGATTAAATTATCATAGAATTAATACCAATTCACCTCCACTTATTTTAGATTATTTTAGTATTGATTTTAGTTTATTCTTAACTTTAAACAGGGTACTCTTCGATTCTTCTAGTTTTTTAAATTCATATTCAACATCACAATTATTATAGTGTTCCTGTTTATTAAAATAATCCTCAAAGAATTTTGAATTCATAACTGCTAAGTAATTAGCTGCAAATTGATGAGGCAGTAACTTGAATTCTTTTTCAGTTAGATTCATTGACTGGAATTCCTGTTTAACTCTGCTATGAAATTCATCACCAATTCGTGTTTCATTCTTGTTTATGGTTGATAAATGATATGTGAGATGGTCTATTTTCATCTGTGTGAATTCATTTTTCAGTATTTGGTCAAGACCATGATCTTCCAAGTAGTGTTGTTCATGTTCTATTATCTTAAAAAAATCAAATATCTTCCTATTTGTATGTGATTTTTCGGTTATGGAGTATGGATTATCTAACCTGTAACTATATAATACTTCATCTACAAAGGATATTCTATTAGCTGTGAGTACTGATTCTACGTGTAGTGGTACATCATTAAATGATAATTTTTCTGGAAAGTAGAAGTTATTATCAAGCAGGAATTGTCTTCTGTATATCCTTGACCATATATTGACGAACCTATTGAATACTAGTGATGGTATTGTATTCCATGTGAAGGTATAGTTATCATAATTTGTATTGTCAGGTATTTCTGTTTTTAGGTTGAATTTACCAGGATATGTTATTCTAGACTTATCTGTTGTAAAGTATTTTACTCTGAAAAAGGTCATATCTGCATGATTATGGGAAGCATTCATATAAGATAATTCACAGTAATTCTTATTTAATATGTCATCAGCATCAACAAAGGCTACGTATTCACCCCTAGTTATATAAAGTCCTTTTTTTCTTGATATTCCAGCACCACAGTTTTTCTCATTTAATACTATCACACGATTATCCATACTCTCATATTCCCGTAATAACTTCAATGAGTTATCAGTGGATCCATCATTAACACATATTACCTCTATATCAGGCAATGTCTGATTCAGTACACTATCCAGGCATTCTCCTAGAAATTTCTCAGCATTATATACTGGTATAATTACTGATACTTTGATTTTATCATCCATCATAATTTCTATATTTATTGCTTTTGTAATATTACTGTTAACATAATAAATGAATTGGAATAATGTAATTAATAACAAATAATATATAGATTTAACAGACAAGAACAGGAGAATATAAACTAAAATGAATTATGATTTTGATACTATACTAGACCGTAAAAATACAAGCTCAGTAAAATAGGACTACTTTGACACAGAGTTACCAATGTGGGTAGCAGATATGGACTTTAAAGCAGCCCCTGAGATAACAAAAGCAATAATAGATATGACAGAAATGGGAGTATATGGATACCATGATACCGGATAAATGGTATGAAGTATACATTGACTGGTGGAAACAGTATGACACTAAACTAGAAAAGGATTGGCTAAAATATACAACTGGAATAATACCAGCAATATCAACAGTTATCAGAAAACTAACAAGTAAAGGTGATAAAGTACTGATACAAACACCTGCATATCACGTGTTCTTCTATATAATAGATGATAATGAAAGAGAAGTAATAGAAAATAAGCTAATATACAAGGATAAACAGTATTCAATAGACTTTGATGACTTAGAAGAAAAAATAGCAAGGGATGATGTGAAGTTAATGCTACTATGTAATCCCCATAATCCTATAGGAAAAATATGGTCAAAAGAGGAACTAGAAAGAATAGGACAATTATGTAGGAAACATGATGTTGTAGTAGTAGCTGATGAAATACATGGAGATTTAACTGACCCTGGAAGAAAATATAATCCATTTATAAATATATCCGAGGAATGTCGTGATAATACTATTATGATAATAGCTCCCACAAAGACTTTTAACATAGCCGGATTAAAAACAGCAGCAGTATGTATACCAAATACTAATCTAAGAGAAAAGATATTCAAGGTTATTGATGTGGACTGTATAAATGACCCTAATATCTTTGCAATAAAGGGTACTATAGCAGCATATACTAAAGGGGATGAATGGCTTAATCAATTAAGGCAATACCTCTATGATAACAAGCAATTACTGAAAGATTACTTAAAAAATAATATACCTGAGATTGAATTAGTACCATCAGATGCAACTTATCTATTATGGATAGATTGCAGTAAATTAGGTATACATGGGGAGGATTTCTGTGATTTTCTGAACAAGAAAACTGGCCTACTATTATTACCAGGAGTACAATTTGGAAAAGTTGGAGAACAATTTGTAAGGATAAATATTGCTTGTCCACGAAAGATTTTACTTGATGGACTAGATAGATTAAAAAGAGGAGTAGAACTATACAAGAATAGATAAAACTATAATGAGATGTGATTATAATGAAGATTGAGGTAGATACTAGTAATTATATTCAACCAGAACCATGTGTAATAGTATCATGTAGAGATAAGAAGGGTAAAGATAATGCATTACCTATAGGCTTTGCTGCTAATGTAAGCTTTGAGCCAAGAATAATCATGATAGCAATAATTGACATAAGATACTCTCATAGTATTATAACTGAAAGTGGAGAATTTGTTGTTAATATTGCAAGAGAAGATTATAGGGATACTATGAATTACCTTGGAGGTACATCTGGTAGAGATATTGATAAACTAGAGAATATTCCAACTGTTGATGGTGACGTAGTTGATGCTCCATTACTTGTTGATTGTCCTGTGAACTTTGAATGTACTGTTATTGAATCTGTAACGCCAGGTACTCATACAGTATTCTTTGGGCGTGTTGATAAGGTTCATTGTGATGAGGAGTATGTTGATGAGGATGGACTTATCATGTGGGATAAGATTGATGTTTTACAAAATTAATTAAATAATATAGGAGTGTTTTTTTTTATGAATATAACAGTTATTGTTTATAGGTTTGATGCTGCTTTTGAGGATGTTGGTCCATGTGAAGGCTGTGATACTTGTATAACTAATAGTAAATGTGTTAAAAGAGATAGTATGGATAAGTTAACCTCATCTACTTAGGGCTGATCTTATAGTTTTTGTTACTCCATTGTATTACTTTGGGGTTGATGCACAGTTAATTGGTTATTGACCGTTTTCATGCTAATAATCATAGGATTATGAATAATGAGAATAAATCTATTTTAATGGCTACTAGTGCTGATGCTAATGACTGGACAATGACTACATTGGAGGTTTATTATAATACTCTTGTGAAGTATCTTGGTTTTGAGGATGTTGGTAGAATTATAGTTACTGGCTGTTATGTTAGAATGGATATTGAGAATTCTGATTATCCAAAGCTGGCTTACTTGTTGGGTAAGAGTTTATGATATTCGATACATTTATATAGAAGGAATACATAATATTATTATATGAATATATATTGATATATTCATATAAGGTATGTATTGAATATAACAAAATTACAATAAAATAATTAAAAATATCTTTGAAAGCATAAAGGAGGCCTTAAAATGTCGAGTCATTCGGGCAAGTGTCCCAAGTTAGGACAAAAGACAAAATGGAAGATATATTAATTACTGAAAGATAAAAATAAAAATACGGAATATTACCTCTAAAACATAAATTATCCAAAAAAGAGCTTTCAGTAATTCTACTTCCATATTATACAAAACAAGAAAAAATACTATTTTTAAAGCATTAAACTACACTAATTTTATAAAATAAATCAAATTAAGTATAATTAATCATCTATTTAAATATTTTCGAAAACTATATATATAATTTTATTATAATATTACACAATCATAAATTTAAGTAGGTTTAAATATGATTGATTGGGATATAGATTCAATAAAAAAAGTAGAAAGTCACTATAACAATATATTTAATCCAAAACTAGATCTAATATATTTTACAAAGACTTTTGAATCAATGTATAAATTTATAACAAATGAAGGTGAAGTATTACCAGATTTACTAAACGATCTAACATACTACACAAAAGATGGAATAAACGCAAAATACAAATTAATAATGCCGACAATAGATGATGATAAAACAAAATCAGAACTAGCAAGGCACAGACTAAAACAAAAAATCTTCCGTAAAGAAGCACTTGAAAAAAGCGTAGACAGCTACTTCAACTATCTACTAGAAGATATTGAGGAATTCACAGATAAATATCCACAATATCAAAATATACTAAGACAATAAAAAAAGTAAATACATAACCTCCATAACTTATTCTTTTTTTTACTAAAACTACCCATTTTTACTAATACAATGATACAAATAATATAATATAATATAACAAATAATTGTAGGATGTAACAATGGTCAATCAAACCAACACATATGCGAATTCAGTAAATGAATTACTAAACAAATTCAATAAAATAATAGATAGAATCATAGAAGGAATAAAAGAAGGAAATTTAGATGAACAAAAATTTAACAAGCTACATGTAGCAATAAAAGAATTCATCAAATTCTCAAAAGACATAACATTTCCCATAATATTTTCATTTGTAAACAGTAATGACTATATACGAGATAAATTATCCAATGACTTCTCAGAAATAAAATTCATGGTACTAAAACTATTAGATAAACTACTAGAATCAATGGACAATATAAAAGACAATACCCATGGAACATATAACCTTACAATACTACTAGAATACCTAGAATTCATAAGTGTAATAATGAACAACTTCGCATACATAATCTATGATACAATAAAATACTCACAAGGACAAGTAACAGAGGAAGACTACCAAAAACACTACGATGAATTCAAAATTAATCTTAAAGAAAATAAAAAGAATTTTGATGAAAAATTCAGATAAAACATATTAAACGCCTTCTTTTCTTTTTTTTTGAATAATTTTATTAATAAATGGATTAACTAACAACAACTCAATAAATAGTACAAAAATAGTGAGTTAAGTCTGCTTCTTATTTTTTTTAGATTCAGATAGTAACTGAAAATTCTATTATTTTATCATAGTTATATAGTGTAAGCCTAGACTTTGTTAAATCTGTATTTATTAATTTCCATGTTTTTTATTGAAAAATTAGTTAATTCTATTCTATAGTATGATATGAATAGTTATAATTAGATAATAAATGAATAATTGAGAGAATAATAACAATTTATCTAATTAAATGCAGTATTTTATTATTCATTTATTTAATTTAAAAATAGTAGTTTATAATTAAAAAGTTTAAAAAGAAAGTCATGTAGATCATGGAGTTGATATTGTAATACTTCTTATGATAGTATAAAACTGTCGTAAAGAAAATAAATATACAAATTTTATACAACTAGGTCAACATAACTATTTTAAAATATTATTTTATTTTTTATTGTATCTATATTCCAAGTGCTTCTAACATGGATTGAATACCTAATATAAATATTACAAGACCACCTATAAATTCAATAGCTCTTGAATATTTAATAGCAATCTTTGTTCCATATGTTCCTAGTAATAACCATATTATTACAACTATTAAACTTAAGCCACCTAATATAAATGGATTTACGTGTGCTACTGTTCCTTGACATGCAAGAACTAAGTTTTCTATGTTACCAAATATTAGTAATCCCCAAAACTCTTTATAATCATCGATAAAAGACATTATATCACCCTTATTCTAATTCTGGATCTTTGTTATATCTAATTGCTTCAATCATTGATTGAAGACCTAATATGAATATTGCAAGTCCACCAATGAAATCAATTATATTTGCATAATCAATGAATATTGAAGTTCCTATAGTACCTATAACTAACCAAATTATTACACATATGATACTTACAATTCCTAGTTTTAATGGATTTGCGCCTTTTACTACTCCTTGTGAAGCTAAAATTAAGTTTTCTATGTTACCAAAGATAATTAACCATATAAATGGTAAATAAGCATCTAAAAACATGTTTTCACCTATTTTTATATTTTGTTTTATAATCACGTATTAATTATTTTTTATAAATAAAGTTAAGAGTTATTATAATTAATTCAAATAAAAAAAATTAATTATTGTTTAAATTACCGTAATTTAAACTTTAATAGCTTATCATGTTTTTTATGATAAGTCTACATATAGTATATAGTAATTAATTCTATTTATATTATAGTTTTCACGATATCCTGCTTGATTATGTATATTTATTATTAAAAGCTTATTTCTTTATCATAATTAATCATTATATACTATGTTATGTTATATTATTCAAAAAAAGTTAATTTATACCTAGAAACATATTTGTATGTAAATATATTAGATTAATATTCTCTATAAAATAATTAAATTAATTGGTGGAGTATGAGAACTTCTAATAACAATGTACAATGAGGAATATATTTAAAATGTTGGAATTCATATCTTTTCATAAATTAAAAAAAACATTATTATCTTTAATTAAAAAATAGACTATTAATCCTTAAATTCTATAATTTCTTTGATTTCCTGTAATTTTGAGGGTACTAGTCTTATGTCTACGCCGTGATATGTTTTGTAGATGTTTATATATTTTTGTTTACGTAGTGATTTAATGCCTTTCTTTATTTCCTTGCATGAGTATTGATTTAGATTTTTACATATATTAATAATAGGTGTATGATGTTTACCTATACATCCATGTTTAAATAGTGTGGATAGTATGTCTTTTTCTAAATCAGGATTGCTTTTCATATAATATAAATATAGTGTATAACATATATAACTATATGTATAATATTTGTACATAAATATTGATTATATGTTTAAAAAATAAACATAGGTGAATTGTGTATGTATGATAAAATATTTGGAAAATATCCACAGGTAAAAGTAATAAATTACATACTTATCAATCCTAAAAGAGAATACACAAAAAAAGAAATAGCATATGGAGCAAAAATATCACGGGTAACTCTGGATTCATTTATAGATAATTTGGAAGACCTTAAAATACTTATAAAAGATAAAACAACATATAAAGTAAATCTCGAATCAAGATTAGTTAAAACATTGATAAATACACAAATAACATTAGCTGAAATAATGATGAATGATTACTTAGAACAGACTAAAGAACAGAAAGGAAGAGAATTAACTGATGAAGAATTAGATAACTTCATGGATAGTATAGATTATGAAGTAGATATTGATGATGAACTAGAACGGATTGAAGAAAATAAGAATATAATAATAGAACCACCAATTCCTGGACAAGTTACTAATATTAATAAAGCAGTATTCACACCAGAAACAGAGAATAAAGTATCAATAAACAGCTATTTTAATAATAATGATAAGACTAGGAGAATGATTAATTATGGATAATTTAAATAATGATTTAAATAATGGACAAATGCCAAAAATAGTATTCAAAGATAGTGAAACAAAATCAGTAAATGGAGCTGTATGTGTAGGCTCAAAAGATCAAATAAGATTAGCATTTATTGAGGAAAAACTTTCAAGTGATGATTTTGGTAATGTTGAAATGATACAGGAATGTAACACACAAGTAGTTATGACACCAGAAGTAGCTAGAAATATTATACAGGTACTTCAAGATAATCTTGCATCAAATAATTATTAAATTATTTTCTTCTCCTATCTTTTAATCTTTTTTTTGAATTATTATGTGAAAATTAGTATTTAAGTAAAAAATATTCATGTAAAAGAAGGTTATTGTAAAGAAGAGAATTAGTAGAAGTGTTTTAAAGCTAATTCTACGTCTTCTGCTTGTATTGTTTTACGATCTGCATGTTTTGCTAAATCAATAACAGCACTTGCTAGTTTTTCTGTGTATGCTTCTACAGCTTCAACGATTTTTTCTTCTGCGTCTTTACTTATTCTTTCTGCACCTGCGTTTTTAACAATTCTTGTTACTGGTGCTTTTGGTATTTCTGTCATTTTTTAACATCTCCTTTAAAATTAATTTGTTGATAGTTTTATTTAAGTATTTCTTAAATCTACTTAATTAACGTAGACAAATGTGGTATTTCCACTATTTTCTAATAAAAAATAAAATTATTAGAATTCTAATTTAGAAATTCTGTTCATAGCTTCAATAGTATTTTCATAAGTATTAAATGCTGTTAATCTAATGTAACCTTCACCACTAGGACCAAATCCAGCACCTGGAGTACTTACAACATGAGCCTCTTTTAATAAAATATCAAAGAAACTCCAGGAATCAATATCATTAGGAGTTTTAAACCAGATATATGGAGAATCTACACCACCATAAACATCTAAACCTATTTTTTCAAGACTTTCACGAATAACCCCAGCATTTTTAGAATAATAATCCAGATTTTCCTGAATCTCTTTTTTACCTTCACTAGTATAAATTGCCTGAGCTGCACGTTGAACTGGATAGGATACTCCATTGAATTTAGTAGATTGTCTTCTATTCCATAATGGATTTAATTGTACGTCATTACCTTTAGAATCTTTAAGATATACTTCCTCTGGAACAACACAGTAAGCACAACGTGTACCAGTAAATCCTGCTACTTTTGAATAACTTCTGAATTCTACTGCAACATCTCTTGCTCCTTCTACCTCATAGATACTGTGTGGTACATTAGGAGTTTTGATAAATGATTCATAAGCTGCATCAAATAATATTAATGCATCATGTTCATGTGCATAATCCACCCATTCTTTTAGTTGACTTTTAGTAAGAGTTGTACCAGTAGGATTATTAGGATAACATAAGTATATTATATCAACTTCTTCCTCTGGAAGGCTAGGAACAAAGTTATTTTCAGCAGTTGCTGGAAGATATGTGATATTTTCATAGAATCCATCATCACCCATTTTACCACTACGTCCTGCCATAACATTACTATCCACGTATACAGGATAAACAGGGTCTGTCACTGCTATTTTATTATCTTTAGAGAATAATTCCTGGAAGTTACCAGTATCACATTTTGCTCCATCACTTATGAATACTTCAGAGTTTTTAAGTTCAACGCCTAATGGTTTGTAATCATGTTCAATAATTTCATTTATCAGAAAATCATATCCCTGTTCTGGTCCGTATCCTCTGAATGTCTCAGGTTGTCCTAGTTCATCCACAGCTTCTTTAAATGCTTTTACTACTGATTTAGCTAATGGTCTTGTTACATCACCAATACCCATTTTTATTAAATCAACATCTGGATTTTCTTTCTGGTATTCATCTACTCTTCTTGCTATTTCTACAAATAAGTAATTATTTTGTATTAAACTATAATATTCATTTACATTTGCTGTCATATTTATCACCATTAAAAATTTTTATTATTTTAGTTATGTGTATAATAGAATGTTATTTCATCATCTTCTACTTCATCTACACGTGCAAATCCGAATCTTTCTAATTGTACTATATCATCAACTTTAACATCAGAACTGTCTTTTTCGATAAATCCATCTACAATGGTATTATCCGGCATTACTACTTTTGCTTTAATTGAATCTTCTACAGGTACCCATTGGATGATACTTGCATGTTTACTTTGTGCTTCTTCTAGTGATTCACTATCATATGTTACATCACTACTAGTAACATCAATGTTGATTAAATCCATTAATCTTAATGGTTTTTTATCTAATGCTTTTTCATAATCATCTTTTGGTATGTAAGCTGATCCATTGAAGTTAAGATTTCTTAATCCTTTCTCTGGCTTGTTATAATGTAATTCTCTTGTTACACTCATTGATTGTTTATCTTCTGGTAAATCCTTGACATCTACTTTTACTGGGTTTGGTATGAAGAAGTACCTGTTAGTGTTTTCTTCTATGATTTTACGGTTTAATCCATAGATTTTCTTCCAACTTATTGTTGCATCAGCCTGTTTTGTTCCTATTTCTTCGATTAATTCGTATAATGCTTCTTTTTTAATTCCACGTCTTGCTATTGCTCTTATTGTTCCAAGTCTAGGATCATCCCATCCAGTGTATTTACCATTAGCTATTCCTTCACGTGCCTTGGATGTGCTTAGTAGTACATCATCCATTTTTAATCTTCCATAATGGATGAATTCTGGTATTTTCCATCCGAAGTGTTTGTAAAGGTAGGATTGTTTTTCACTGTTTGCTAGGTGGTCTTTTCCTCTTAGTACGTGTGTCATTCCCATTAGATGGTCATCTACTGTTACTGAGAAGTTCATCATTGGATATATTCTGTACTTGTTTCCTAGTCTTGGGTGTTCTTGATCTACTATTCTCATTGCAACCCAGTCACGGATAGCTGGATTTTTGTGTTTTATATCAGTTTTTACACGTAGTACAGCTTCTCCTTCTTCCATGTCCTCGAATTTATCCCATAATTCCATGTTTTCTTCTACTGTATGACTTCTACATGGGCATGGTTGACAGTTGTCTTTGAGCTTCTTGAATTCACCAGCATCACAGGTACACATATATGCTGCTCCTATTTCTATTGCTTTTCTTGCATATTCATAGTAGATTTCTAGTCTATCACTCTGTATGTATACTTCATCTGGTTTAATTCCTAGCCATTCTACATCTTCTGGTATTGCTGTGTATGCATCAGGCTCTACTCTTTTTGGGTCAGTGTCTTCAATTCTTAGTATGAGTTTTCCGTTATATTTCTTCTGGTATAGCATGTTTAATAATGCTGCACGTGCATGTCCTATGTGTAATGGTCCTGATGGATTTGGTGCAAAACGAAGTGTTACTTTTCCTTTTTCTGCATTTTCTAGTTCTGGTAGTCCTTTAGGTTTTTCCTGTGTTCTTTTATGTTCTTCTAATCCACCATATTTTTCTAGTTCTGATTGTTGTTCCTCTGGACTTAGACCATTTACTTTAGCACTCAGTTTTCCTGCTAATTGTGAAACTGTTTTTGGGTCTTTTCTCATCTCAGGATGTTTTGACATAACCATTCCTATGACAGATCCTGTCTGGCATTTATTTCCATGTTCTACTGCGTTTGTTAGTGCATATTTATATATTGTTTCCTCAATATCCAAGCTACTGCATCCTCCAAAAAATTATAATTATGTTAAAATTAATGAATATTTAAGTAATTTAATTCTATTTTTAAAAAAAAAATATTTAACAACTTATTTTTTAGTATATTTATATATTTGTATAACACGTTATAAAAAAATTTAGAATATATTATTATCTCTCTTATATTATGCAATGTTAATAGTTGATTAACATTAACTGTGATACCCTCTTGTTTTGTCATATATTTATTATTAGATTTCCCATTATTAGATTTCTCTGAATACTATAAGGAGTTGTAATAGTAATAATTTCTATTAATTGCATGAAAAGATTATTAGATGCTTTTAATAAATACTATTAATAGAATTTATTAGAGAATAAGCAGATTATATTTTAGAATATGATGATAATCTAAAAGGAGTTGATAAAAATTACGAAATCTTCTTTATCAAATAACTTAAAAAAGAAAATAGGTATATTGATAGTTCTTATTGTTATCCTATTAGCTCTCTTAGTAGTATTTCATCCATTTTCAGGTGTTGATGCTATGGGAGGTATAGGTGAATCAGTAGAGAAGGGTAATCTATCCGTTACGGTTACAGGGGATGTTATGTTTGGCCGTAAAATGCCAGGTGTATTATCTACTAGTGAAAGTCCTTACAGGTATGTTAGTAATGTAACAGGACCCTCTGATATCCTACTAGTAAATACTGAGAATCCTTTTACAACCTCTGGGGATGCAGTAAAACCTGATGTACCATTAAAGGCTGATCCAAAGTATATTAATCTAGTTAATGGAACTAATCATACTGTTATTGCAGCTAATGCTAATAACCATGAGTTTGATTATGGTGTTAATGGTATGAAGGATTCTATTAAGAACTTTGATAGTGCAGGTATTAAGCATATAGGTGCCGGTGAAAACAAACAAGAGGCAACAAGTCCCGCTACAATTGAAGAAAATGGTCATAAGGTAACTATATTTAACTATATGGATAGTAGTAATTTCCAGGAGTATAGTAGTGAGGTAATGCCAGTAGCTGGAGATTCAAATCCTGGTTATTCTGCATGGGATGATAATGAATCACCTAAACAGATTAGTGAAGCTAGAAATAATGGTTCTGACTTTATAATTGTATACATGCATTATGGTAATGAATATAGTAGAACACCTAATGATTCACAGAAAAACATTTCACATAAGGCAATTGATGCTGGTGCAGATACAGTTCTTGGTGCCCATACTCATGTAACTCAGGGTATTGAAATGTATAATGGTAAACCTATATTCTATAATCTTGGTAATTTCATGTTTGATCAGAGTAACACTGCTACACATAGAGCTTACTTTGTAAACTTTAATTTGACTGGTGATAATGTCACAGCAACAGTTTACCCAGTAGACCTTGTTAATTACTTACCACATTTCATGTCTGCATCAGATGGCCGAGCTCTTCTTGAAGAGTTAAATCCACAGTGCTCCGATTTATCAATTACGGACAGTGGAACTGGAAAGTTATCATTCAAATTGGGAAATAATACTACTAGTAACCAGTAGTACATGTTTCTCTATTACATCTTCCCCATTCTCTTTTTTTAATAACTTGGAAAATAGGTTAATACGACTACTTCATACATATTTTCCAGATTCTTTTCATAACTTTATACAACTATTATAATAATATCCACATTTCCCATATAATATAATAATAAAAATTAGCTCTACTACTGTTCTGGTATTACTCAAATCCCATTATCCTTTTAGCAATTCATGTGATGTGAAATTAATCATGGATATAAGTACACTATAAGTGATAACCTATACCACAAGAATAGAAGAAATGTGGCTACTATTAGATTTTTATTCTATTTCGAAAATAGTATTAAACAATTGATTATATAAATTAATATAGCAAATTTACTTTTTTCAATAATAATCTTATTTTTTGTAAATAAATTATTTTCAGATAAAATTTTAAATATTTTGAGATATTTGTTCTTTAAAGAGGATTGTAGGTGATATTATGATAGATATAGAAAGAACAATCGCAAGGGAATTAAATATAAAGCCATGGCAGGCAAATGCAGCAATATCCCTAATCAATGAGGATAATACTATTCCATTCATTGCCAGATATAGGAAAGAAGCAACAGGTGGGTTGGATGATGAATTACTAAGACAATTAAATGAACGACTAGAATACCTACAAAAGTTAGAAGAACGTAAACGACACATTCTAAATAACATAGAAAAACAGGGAAAACTAACCAGTGACCTTGAAAAAGAGATAGAGAATACTACCACACTAGTAGAGTTAGAGGATTTATATAGACCATACAAACAAAAAAAGACAACACGTGCAGGAAAAGCTAGAGAAAAAGGATTAGAGCCATTAGCACTAACAATATTAGACCAGAAGATGGACCATCCAATAGATGAAGAAGCTGAAAAATACCTGACTGATGATGTGCCGACAATTGAGGATGCAAAAAAGGGAGCAAATGATATAATTGCTGATATAATATCTGACAAGGCTAGTTTCAGGAGATTTATCCGAGATATAACAATTAAGAAAGGAAAAATTGTTGTTGAACCAAAAGACAAAGAGAAATCATCAGAGTATGAGATGTACTATAATTATTCAGAGAATATATCTGATATTGTACAGCATAGGATACTAGCAATAAATAGGGGTGAAAAAGAAAAGATACTCCGAGTAAAAATAGAAGCTCCTATAAAAAATATTGAATTTTTCCTAGAGGATGAAGTATTAATTAACTATTCAAGTGTACCGGAAGAATTAGATTATAATAAATATACTGAAACATTCATTAAAAAGGCTATTAAGGATTCCTACAAACGATTGATTGCACCTGCTATTGAAAGGGAAATAAGAACAATTCTAACCGATGTAGCAGAGGATAAATCAATCAAGGTATTCAAGAAAAATCTGGAACAGTTATTAATGCAGCCACCAATAAGAGGTCATACAGTACTTGGATGGGACCCTGCATTCAGAACTGGATGTAAGCTAGCAGTGATAGATAAATATGGTAAAGTACTGGATACAGCAGTAGTATATCCAACAGAACCACAAAATAAGGTTGAGGAAACAAGAATTATTGTAAGAGATTTAATAAATAAGTATGATATTGATTTAATAGCATTAGGTAATGGAACAGCTTCAAGGGAATCTGAACAAATAATATCCGACATCATAAAGGGAACCGATGTTAAATATGCTATTGTAAATGAGGCTGGTGCATCAGTATATTCTGCTAGTGACCTGGCAAGAAAGGAGTTTCCGGATTATGATGTAACAGAACGTGGAGCAATATCTATAGCACGTAGATTAGAAGATCCATTAGCAGAACTAGTTAAAATTGATCCAAAATCAATTGGTGTAGGACAATATCAGCATGACATGGACCCTAAAAAGCTGGATGAATCACTTGATGGTGTAATAGAAAAAAGTGTGAACAATGTAGGAGTTGACTTAAACACAGCATCTGCCACACTAATGGAACATGTTGCAGGAATATCTAGTAAAATTGCTAATAATATAGTAGCATACAGGGAGGAGCATGGTTCCTTTGTTGATAGAAATCAGTTACTGAAAGTACCTGGTATTGGTGCTAAGACATTTGAGCAATGTGCAGGTTTCATGAGAATATACGAGCCTAAAAATGTGTTAGACAGTACATGTGTACATCCAGAATCATATGATACAGCATTATCATTATTATCTCTTTACGGATATAATCTGGAGGATGTTAAAAATGGTGGAGTAACAATTAATGTTGATGATATGAAGAAGATATCCGAGGAGTTAGGTGTTGGTGAATGGACACTAGCGGACATTATTGATGAATTAAAAAAACCTGGACGTGATCCTAGAGAAGAACTTGATACCCCACAGTTACGTACTGATGTTCTTGATATTGAGGATTTAGAGGAAGGTATGATACTAGAGGGTGTTGTACGTAATGTTGTAGACTTCGGAGCTTTTGTTGATATTGGTGTTCATCAGGATGGCCTTGTACATATTTCTGAATTAGTTGAGAACCAGTATGTCAGACATCCTATGGATATTGTCAATGTAGGTGATATTGTTGAAGTTAGAGTATTGAGTGTTGATTTAGAAAGAAATAGGATTAGTTTATCAATGATTATCTAATCTTCTATAACTTTTTTCAATATCTCTTTTTTCCATGTTATTGGGAAATTATAAGCAAGTTTATATAATTAGTACAAATAAAATATTAATATCTAGAACATGAATTAATTTATAATGATAATTCATGAATAATAATGTTTTTTGGAAGTAATATATATTTTCACACATGACATCATGAAGAAAAAAGTATTAACAATAAAAAACATATCACAATTAATTCATGTTTAATGAATTTTTTTGAGAAAGTAGCTAGTAGTTTGAATATACTTTTTGAAATTTAACTACTTCTATTTTTATTTTTTTAGTTTAAAAAAAATATTAAATAAGTGGAGTAAGTAATATGAAAGATCTTACTGGATTATTCAATCCAAAGTCTGTGGCCGTAGTAGGCGCATCAAGTCAAGAAGAGAAAGTAGGGTATATAATAACAGATAACCTCAAAAAATGTGGTTTTAAAGGAGATATATATCCAATTAACACGAAAGCAGATGGAGAGTTACTAGGATTACCAGCTTACAAATCAGTCTTGGATATTCCAGGAGACGTTGATTTAGCTGTAATGTCTATACCTGCAAAATTTATGAATTCTGCATTAGAAGAATGTGGACAAAAAGGAATTAAAAATGTTATTGTAATTACTGCAGGATTTAAAGAAGTAGGCGGAGAAGGAGTAAAACTTGAACAAGAAATGGCAGAAATTGCTAATAAGTATGATATGAATGTTCAAGGTCCTAACTGTTTAGGAAGTATAGACACTCACACACCTATGAACGCTTCATTTGCTCAAATGATGCCTAAACCAGGTAACATTGCATTTGTATCCCAGAGTGGAGCAATGACTGTAGCAATCCTTGATTGGAGTATATCCGAGGGAATTGGTTTCAGTAAAGTAGTAAGTTTAGGAAACAAAGTGGATATATCTGAAATAGATGTGATTGAGCAGTTAGCTGATGATGAAAACACTGATGTAATATTATGTTACCTTGAAGGTATCAGTGATGGGGAAAGATTCCTAGAAGTAATGAAAAGAGTAACAAAAATAAAACCTGTAGTAATTCTAAAATCTGGTTCAAGCTCAGCAGGAGCAAGAGCAGTATCCTCACACACAGGTGCACTAGCAGGAAATGATTCAACCTTCGATGCAGCATTTGAAAACTGTGGAGTAATGAGGGCACGTTCAATGCAAGACTTATTCGATTATGGATCAGCATTCTCAAACTCAGACCTACCAAAAGGTAAAAGAATAGCAGTAATCACAAATGCTGGTGGTGGGGGAGTACTCACCGCAGATAAAATTGAAGATATAGGCTTAGAATTAGCTGATTTATCTGATGAAACAATGGAGAAATTACAGGAAGTAATACCATCAGAGGGAAGTGTACAGAACCCAATAGATGTGTTAGGAGATGCAGCTCCTCAAAGATATGAAGATACATTAGACATAGTATTAGCTGAAGATGACATTGACAGTGTAATAATCATGGCATGTCCAACAGCATCATATAAACCACATGAAGTAGGAGAAGCAATAGTACAGGCTAAGAAAAAATCTGATAAACCAATAATGGTTGTAAACATGGGTGGACCATCATTTGTAGAAGAGAACAAAGTACTAAGAGACAATCATATATCTACATTTGTATTCCCAGAAACAGCAGTAAAAGCACTTGGTGCATTAGAAAGATATGAAACAATAAGATCCGAAGATCAAGAATCATGCATAGATAAAATCACCGATGTAGACAAAGACAAAGCAGCAAGAATAATAGCAGATGCAAAAGCAAAAGGAAGAGATGCATTACTAGGAAGTGAAGCATACCAAGTAGCAGATGCATATGGAATATCCGCAGCACCAATAGTACTAGCAACAACAAAAGAAGAAGCTGGAGAAGCTGCAGAACAAATGGGATTCCCAGTAGTACTAAAAATTGCATCCGATAAAATATTACACAAAACAGATATTGGTGGAGTAGTAGTAAACGTTACAACAAAAGAAGAAGCAGAACAGACATTTGAAAAAATAATGGCTAATGCTAAGAAAGCTCACCCTGACGTTGTACCTGATGGTGTAGAAGTACAGAAAATGATGCCGAACGGTCATGAAGTATTAATAGGAATGTTACGTGATGATCAATTTGGTCCAATCATAGGATTTGGTATGGGTGGAGTATACGTAAACCTAATCAATGATGTATGCTTCAAACTTGGTTCCGGTATCAGTGATGAAGTAATTGATGACCAAATAAACAGTACTAAAATAAGTAAATTACTCAAAGGATATCGTGGTGAAAAACCTAGTGATATAGATTCAGTTAAAGATACATTAAAACGTGTAACTAAATTAACCTTAGACTTCCCAGAAATAAAAGAGTTAGATATTAACCCTGTATTTGTATATGAAGAAGGATCTAGTGCATTAGATATAAAAATTAAATTATAAACACCACTCCTAACCTTTTTTTTATTTTAATAATTATTGTTCCTGATTTTTAACAACTATAATTAATTTTATATTAAAAAAAGATAGTATTATTTCTAGTATTAAACTAATTTTATAAAAAAAGTAACTTTTTTAAAAAAAAGATTAAAGGGGTAGATTTTTCTGGTTTTATTAAAGCCATTTATCCTGAGTGTCTGTAGATAAATCTTACAAATACGTCAAGATACTTTTTCAATGGTCCTGTCCTGTTTACGATATGTTCTATAAATACAATATCTTCCTGTTTAATAGCTTTAAGTAATAGTACTACACCTATGTATACTATAGAACCTATAATACCACCAATAATCATTCCAAGAATGGTTTTTGGTATTAGGTACATCACTACAATCATAGCAGCTGTAGATATTACAACTTTTGATATGTCCATAAGCGGTGGACGTACCCCTGATATTTTAGCTAATTCTATTGATGTAAGTAACATTAATGATAATGTTCCCAGTGTTGTTGCAAATGCTGCACCAGCTATACCATATCTTGGTGTGAGTATGAAGCTGAATACAATGTTAATAATTGAACCAATTACTAATGCATACATTGGAAATTGCGGTTTTCCAAGTCCCTGACACATACTACTTGCAATAAGATATACTGAGAAGAAGAACATTCCTGTTACAAGTATCCATAATGCTTCTGCACCCTGTGCATAGGCATTTCCGAATAATAATGACATTATAGGAGCTGCATAGACCATGATAAATGCTGATATTGGTAGTGTTGTTAGTGTTGTGTATCTGTATGACTGGTGTATGTACATCCTAAGTAATTCTTTATCATTTAAACTATCTGCTTCACTTAATGCCGGTAGTACTGATGTAGATACTGAATTTGCTATTATTAAAGGTATTCTTGCTGTTGCACTAGCATTAGTGTATAATCCTGCAAATGCTGCTGGTAGAAATACTCCTATAAAGAAGGTACCTGTATCATAGATGAATATCTCTGCTATTCCTGATATCACTACTGGTATTGAGAATTTAAATATTGTTGTTAGTATTTCAAATTCTTCCTTTCTTGAAAGTGTTCTGTATTCATCATTAAGGTACGGGTCAATTATATCTTTCTTATATAAGTAGTATGATCCTAGCAGTGCCATTAAGAATCCTAGTGCTGTACCAAGTACTGCTCCTGATGCGTACCATCCTAGTAAAACTAATGATATTGCAAATACTAATGTGAATATCTGTTCTATAAGTTTTGAGTAGAAGATATGTGTCATCTTATAGAAGCCCTGGAATACTCCTCTTAATGCTCCAACTATTACACTGAATGGTACGATTACTGACACTAATCTTAGTGGTAGTAATGCTTCTGGTTTATGCCACATGCCTATTGCTACCGGCTCTGATATTATGTACATTATCACTGCTGCTAGTATGGCCATGAATATCATTAATTTCATGGATGTCTTGATGATTTGATGTACCATGTCCTTGTCGTCTACAGCTTTGTACTGTGATACATATTTTGCAATTGCAGGTGGTACTCCTCCACTAGCTGCTGTTATCAGTGCATTCTGAAATGGCAGGGTTAATCCTACTATACCATATCCAGTGGTTGTTAATAGTCTACTTAAAATAAATCGATATATAAATCCGCCTAGTCTTAGGATTATTGAACCTAATAATATGATTATACTACCCGATGCTAGTTTAGATTTTTTATCGGTCAAATATCTACCTCCTATGGTAATGTCCTTAGAAGAATAATGCTATTTTCCAAAAAATCTCTTTTTATATTTTATTTTTATTAATTTCTTCTAGAATAGACTGTATTAAAATATATATTCTATATTATATGAATATATTTATTGAAATGGAGGTTAAACAATAATACTTCTAGTGATACTATAATTGTATGGTACAGTAGTTGTGAATTTTTTAAGGAAGTTTACATTTCAGGTAAGAAATGTTTCATGGTATAATAATTTTTGTAAATCATTATTAAGATAATATTAAATTAGACTATAATTAAAGGATTAGTTATACTATATGTTTAACACGTGAATTGTATCATTAATATAAAATATAAGTAACATAAATGATATACTATATATTTAAATAGGAACAAGGAGGGGTACTATTGACAGATAATGTAGACAGACTAGGAACAAGAATGGTTGAACTAAACAATGCTCTACAAGACAAGAGAACAAATCCGGATTTTGCATTTGAAGATATTAATTCTGTTGACATGTTAGTGAAAATAATTGTTAACCTAGAATCTAATGAAAAGGGAATAGAGGATGGAATATACATATATATCAATGAAGAAGGAGACATTGTAAACGCTGAATATTTTGTAAAAGAACATGGGGAAATTACCATCTTTAGTTTTGATGATGCGCAATTAGATCTTATACGTGAATTATTCGGAGATGTCTTCGCAGTAAATGTAGAATAGTAATGTTTTTATCCTTTATGCTTTTATCACCACCCCTTAATTAATTCTATTTTTTTTGGAAATTATCATCTAATTTTATCATGTACTTATATTATTTTATACAAATATTAAACCAAGAGTATTAACTCCACATATATGAGATAATTATTATAATTTAATATAGAGATGAAATAAATGGAAATAACATTAAATGAAGTAAAAAGAAGAGAAAAAGGACTAAAAATAATCAATCAAAAAATAAAAGATGATGGTGTAGATAGTTTAATTGATTTAACAGGATTAGCTGGCGGATTTGACTTAACACCAGAGGACATATCCTTACTTGAAACATATGCTGGTCCGGCAGTATTTGATGAAAGAATACAGGAACTAGGAAGAGAACACTTAGGCGGAGAAAAAATATTACCATTAAACCGTACAACTAGTGGAATAGTAGGTATGATAATAGCACTAGTAAAACCAGGAACAAAAATAGTACATTACCTGGCAAAAAAACCGGGACATCCATCAATACCAAGAACAGCAAAACTAGTTGGGGCAGATTATGTTGAATACACTAATCTAGATGACTTTAAAATTGATGATAACACATCCCTTGTAGTAATAACTGGTACAACAATGGATTTAGAGGTAATAAGTGTAGATGACTTTAAAACAGTTATAGACCAGGCAAAAGCAAAGAATATTCCAGTATTCGTGGATGATGCATCTGGTGCTAGAATTAGAAGAGCAGTATATGATCAGCCAAGAGCTATAGATTTAGGTGCAGACCTCTCAGTTACCAGTACTGATAAATTAATGGAAGGTCCTCGTGGCGGATTAATGGCTGGAAGCACTGAGTTAATTGATCAAATAAAATTAGTTGTCAACCAGTATGGATTAGAAGGACAGGCACCACTAGTAGCTGGTATGATTAAAGGATTAGAGAAATATTCACCAGACAGAATTAAAGAAGCATTCAAACAAAAAGATGAATTATACCAGAAATTACAGGATAAAGGACTAAATCCACAGACAACACCAACCGGGTTCATGTTTAAGGAAGATGAAATTAAGAATGAGGTAGATAAGAGAACTTCCACTGGTGATGTTAGTGCTGATGTTGTAGCTACAGTATATTCAATGTTATTAATTGATAATTATAATATTATAACAATACCAGCTGTGGGAATGCCTGGTGCATCCAAGACTGTTCGTATAGACTGGTCTGCTAAGGATTCCGAGAAATTAAGCATGGATGAACTTGTTGATGCTATTGTTGATACTTTTGATAAGGTTGCAAGTGTATTTAGCAGTGACAGTGTAGAACAGGTATTATATGAATAATATTTTTTTCATGGAAAACATTTAGTATAATGGTTTCCACTCTCTTTTTTTTAATTCTTTTTTTTAAGTAAAATTTTTTAAAAAATAGTAAAAGGGGGAGAATTTTATAATTCTTTTTCTAGTTATCCAATATTTTTACTTCGCCGGATGTTATTTTTTCTAATGATCCATCTTCCAGTTCTACAATTAATGCACCATTATTATCAATTCCCACTGCATCAGCAAATATAGCTTTTCCATGTTTATATACTTTCACATGGTGTCCGGCTGTTGATGATAATCTTCTCCATTCAGCGACTATATGTTTGAAGTTACCGTTCTTGAATTCTTCATACAAATCTTCAAAGATTTTGAAGAATACTCTTAATATATCAGCTCTATTATATTCAACATGATATTCTTCTTTAACAGAGGTTGCTTTATCCCGTAGGCTCTTTGGAATATCAGATTCATTAATATTTACATCTATACCAACACCAACAAGAACTGCTTTTAGTTTATCATAATCAGCAACAGCCTCTGTTAGTATACCACAAATTTTCTTCTTACCAATTAATATGTCATTTGGCCATTTGATTCCCACATTTAGATTAAATTCATCATGTAATGTTTCTGCAATTGCTACACCTGTTACAATGGTAAGTTTTGATGCCTCTTCTAGTGAAACATCAGGCTTAAGTATCATTGTCATATATACTCCACCCTCAGGTGACACCCAGCCATCATGTTTACGTGTTCTTCCAGCTGTCTGCTTTGTTGCTATAACAATTGTTCCATCTTTAACATTTTGTTCTACAAATTTCTTTGCTGTATTATTAGTAGATTCCACTTCTTCATAGAAATGAATTGTATGACCAATGTATTTTGTTTTCAGTCCTCTTGATACTTCAAATGGTTCTACAATGTCAGGTATACCCTTTAATTTGTAACCCTTATCCTTGTCATATGCTATCTTATAACCTTTATCTTTCAGGCTCTGTAAATTTTGTCTTAATTTATCATGGGTAATATCTAATTTTTTTAATAATTCAGTTTCTGTTATATATTCATCTTCCATATTTTTCAAAATATTTTTTCTTATCATCTTAAAACCCAAATAATATCAATAAATATAAACAATATTACAATGTAATATCAAGTGATTTTATTATATATTATTATACTATTTATATTATATTAATTCTCTTTTTATATTAAAAATGAAATCAGTCAAGAAATCCTGTTAAAAGGGATATAAAGTATTATAAACATGATTTATTGATAAATAAATAATTAGGCCTCTTATAAGTCATATCTTAAAAGTGATGTAACAATAACATAACATACTATTATGACAGTACTAAACCGAATCATTAAATTTTAGAAAATTGTATATTAGTTAATAAATATAATATAATAAAGATACTAGGGTAATGAAAGAAAATCATTAAAACCATAATAAACGAATACAAACTAATAAAGGGGTAATTAACAAAATGTTTGATAAAATATTAATTGCAAACCGTGGTGAAATAGCAATACGTGTCATGAGAGCATGTAAAGAGCTAGACATACAATCAGTTGCTATACATTCAGACGTCGATTCACAGGCATTATTCACAAAATATGCAGATGAATCAGTATCACTAAACACAGACATTCTAACACAATCATACCTAGATATAGATAAAATAATAGACATAGCTCTAGACACAGGCGCAGATGCAATTCACCCAGGATACGGTTTTCTCTCTGAAAATCCGGAACTAGGAAGAAAATGTAAAGAAAACAATATAACCCTAATAGGACCAAATGAAAATGCAATCAGAACAATGGGAGATAAAATCACATCAAAACAGTTAATGGTAAAAAAAGGTGTGCCAACAGTTCCTGGAGATAAAGAAGAAATTACAGATATCGAAGAAGCAAAGAAAAGAGCAAGAGAAATTGGATACCCAGTAATTATTAAATCATCCGCAGGAGGTGGAGGAATAGGTATGAGAGTAGTCTACGAGGATGATGAATTAACTCGTGCAATAGAATCTACTCAAAACCTGGCAAAAGCAACCTTTGGTGACGGTACAGTATACCTTGAAAAATACATAGAAAAACCAAGACACATAGAATTCCAGGTACTAGGAGATAATCACGGAAACACAATACACGTCTGTGACCGTGAATGCTCAATACAGAGAAGACACCAGAAACTGATAGAGGAAGCACCTTCACCAATCATGACTGAGGAACTCAGAGAAAGAATGGGAGAATCTGCAATAAGAGCAGCTAAAAGTGTAGATTATAATAGTGCAGGAACAGTTGAATTCATGTATTCCAATGGTGAATACTACTTCCTGGAAATGAACACAAGAATACAGGTAGAACACCCGATAACAGAGGCAATCACAGGAGTAGATCTTGTAAAACAACAGATAAAGGTAGCTGCTGGAGAAAAATTAGACTATTCTCAGGATGATATTCAGGTAAATGGTCATGCTATTGAATGTCGTATTAATGCAGAAAACCCATTAAAGGATTTTAAACCAAACCCTGGTAAAATTGTTGGATACAGATCACCTGGAGGAATAGGTGTAAGGATGGATAGTGGTGTATACACCGGTTATACAATTCCATCAATATATGATTCAATGATTGCAAAGCTAATTGTACATGGAAATGACCGTAATGAAGCAATAGCACGTATGACAAGAGCATTAAACGAGTTTATTGTTGTCGGAGTAAATACAACAATACCCTTCCATAAGGCATTAATGAAGAATGAGAACTTCAGACAGGCTAACCTTGATACTAATTTCATCATGGATAATAAACAGGATTTAATCACAGAAATTGAACGTGTTATGAAGGAAGATGAGAAAAGAGTTTTACAATTAAAATCCACATTCCTTCCATCCAAGAAAGTTGCTGCAATATCTACTAGTGTAAATACTTACATGAATAGAATAATTGAAGACCAGAAGAAAAAGTCTAGAGATATGAGATAATTTTCATGTACTCCTTTCTTTTTGATATTTTTTTCAATTAAAGTATAATATTTAAGTATTGTATGAAAAAATACTACAAATAATACTCATTACTTAAATACTTTATTGAAATTATCATGATTTCATATTAATCTTTGAAAAATAATTCATAACCCATAAGCTATACTAATACTCTTTTTCTACCCTATATAATAGGTAAGTTTATATATAGTTAAAAAGTAATATATAAAATAGTATTCCAACTATAGAATACTTCCTAAAACTTTTATATGTTTTCAGACAAAAATTTCTTTATGGAAAAATTGTCAATATTCGTGCCAAATAGTTATTTGGCCGAATCAAAAGATTCAAAAATTAGAACATATAAAGTTGGATTAATTGGAAGATATGCTGCTCTATTTAGGGCTAATAACATAGTTATTTATAATGATAATTCAGACGGAGGTAGTAGGGATGATGCTCTCTATATGAAAACTATCCTAGAATACATGGATACACCTCAATACTTGCGTAAACAAGTATTTCCGATTACACCGGAGCTGAAAAACGTAGGAATACTCCCACCACTTAGGACACCACATCATCCAGCAACTGATGACGCCCAAGTTGGTGACTTCAGACAAGGATTAACAAAAAAACGTGTCAGAAAAGGCACAATGGTCGATATTGGTGTAGGCCGCCTTGCCTTATGTAAGGAGAAACTAAGTGTAAATAAAGTACTAAGTTTTCGTATTGAAAAATTTGGTAAGGAAATTTTAATAGAACCTGATAAACCTACCAATGTTTATTGGGGATATAATACAATTACTAGTGACAGTAACCTCTATGACAGCATAACCATGATGAAAGATAAACCGGATCTGGTTATTGGTACATCAAAATATGCTCCTAACATTACTTCTATTCTCGATGAGGTTCAGACAAGTATAACACAAGCAAATCATGTTGCAATTCTTTTCGGAGGACCATACTCTGGAATCAACACCATGATTAATGAACGTAAATTAGATTATGTGATTAACACTGTTCCTAAACAGGGTACTGAAACCGTTAGGACAGAGGAAGCTTTAATTAGTACATTAGCAATATTAAACATCTTACTGAACAAGTAGTATTTTATTTAAAACAAAAAAAAAATTCATATAAATAACGAAAATTAATACAAATTATAAAATTAACTAAGGAGAAAATAACATGACTAGACATCACCAACCAAGAAAAGGATCGGTTGCATTCAGTCCACGTAAAAGAGTGGCTAGAGAAACACCTCGTGTAAGTACCTGGCCAAAATCTGACGAGACTGGACTGCTCGGATTCGCAGGATACAAGGTGGGCATGACCCACGTGACGGCTCTGGACTCTAGAAAAGATTCTCCAACAGAAAACATGGAACTTTCAGTTCCAGTTACAATATTAGAGGCACCACCTTTAGTAGTGTTGGGAATTAGAGCTTACACAAAAACAACATACGGATTAAAAACACTAACAGATGTACTTGCAAATGATAATTTAGACGATGAATTATCAAGAAAAATATCAATTCCAAAATTCGAAGATGTTGAATCAAAATTAGATGATTTAAGAAACAGAATTGATGAAATTGATGAAGTAAGAGTTCTAGTTCACACAAAACCAAAATTAACAAGTGTGCCTAAGAAAAAACCAGAAGTACTTGAATTCGGATTAGGTGGAAAATCTGTAGAAGACAAACTAGAATATGCAATAAGCATACTAGGAAAAGAAATGAATGCAAAAGATGTATTCCAAGAAGGAGAATACACTGATGCAATAGCAACCACCAAAGGTAAAGGAGTTCAAGGACCTGTAAAAAGATTCGGTGTAAGAATCCAATATGGTAAAGCAGCACGTAGTGGTATAGAAAGACACGTAGGTTCTATTGGACCATGGACACCAAATAGAACAATGTGGACCGTTGCAATGCAAGGTCAAATGGGTTACCATAAAAGAACAGAATATAACAAAAAACTCCTAAAAATAGGAGATGAATCTGAGGTTGACTTAATAAACCCAGATGGTGGATTTGTAAAATATGGTTTCGTAAAAAACAACTACATACTAGTTAAAGGTTCATTACCAGGACCATCAAAAAGATTAGTTGTTTTAAGAAAAGGAGTAAGAAACGGTAAGAAAGAAGTAATTGCTCCAGAAATATCTTACATAAGCACAACTTCAAAACAGGGAGTCTAAATATAGAGAGTGATTGATATGGCAAAAGTTAACGTTTATTCATTAAAAGGCGACGTCACCGAAGAAATTGAGCTCCCATCAATATTTGAGGAAGAATACAGACCAGATGTAATTAAAAGAGCTGTAATCTCAACTCAAACTGCTAGAATTCAACCATGGGGAACAGACCCAATGGCTGGTAAAAGAACAACAGCAGAATCATTTGGTTCCGGTAGAGGAGCAGCAATGGTACCTCGTGTAAAAGGATCATCAAAAGCAGCATTTGTACCTCAAGCAATTGGAGGAAGAAAAGCACATCCACCACGAGTAAACACAATTTATCATGAAAAAATCAACAAAAAAGAAAGAATATTAGCAATCAGATCTGCAATAGCAGCAACAGCTAATAAAGAATTAGTAGAACAAAGAGGACATCAAATCTCAAACCTAGAACAAGTCCCATTTGTTGTAGATGATGAATTAGAAACCATAAAAACAACAAAAGAAACCAGAGAAATCTTCAAAGACTTAGGAATCATGGACGATATCGTAAGAGCTAAAAAAGGAAGAAAAATCAAATCTGGTAAAGGAAAACTACGAGGAAGGAAATACAGAACCCCAAAAGGACCTCTAGTAGTTGTTGGTAACGATCGTGGAATCAGCTTAGGAGCAAGAAACCATGCAGGTGTAGACGTAGTAGAAGTAAACAACGTCAATGCAGAATTACTTGCACCAGGAACACACGCAGGAAGATTAACAATATACACAAAATCTGCTATAGAAAAATTAGGAGATTTATTCCAACAAAATAGGAGTTAGTTATTATGGATCCATATTCAGTAATAATAAAACCACAATTATCAGAAAAAACAATGAATCAAATTTATGATGAAAACAAAATCACATTTGTGGTTCACAGATCTGCTAATAAAAGAGTAATCAAAGATGCTTTCCAAGAATTATACGAAACAAAAGTATTATCTGTAAATACTCATATTACTCCTAGAGGAGACAAAGTTGCATCAATTGAATTAGAAGAACCAGAAGCTGCAGAAGATATTGCAGTAAGATTAGGTGTATTCTAAGCTTAACAATAGGAGGATTGATTATGGGAAAAAGATTGATTATTCAAAGAAGAGGTCGAGGAACTCCAACATACCGTAGTTCATCACACAGATTCAGAGGAAAAGTATCATACCGTTCATACGACAAACTCGAAAGAGAAGGAAGTTTAAAAGGTATAGTTACTGACATTATCCATGACCCTGGAAGATCAGCACCAGTTGCAATAGTAAAATTCGAGACAGGTGAAGAAAAATTAGTTCTAGCACCAGAAAGTATTGCAATTGATGACGAAATAGAATGTGGAATATCCGCACCTATCGAACCAGGAAACACATTACCATTAAGTGAAATTCCAGAAGGAACTCCAGTTTTCAACATAGAAAACAACCCAGGAGATGGGGGAAAATTCGTTAGATCATCTGGAACTTACGCAGCATTAATTACTCATGATGTAGGAAAATCCATGGTAGAATTACCATCAGGAGAACTCAAAGCATTCAACCCAAGAAGCAGAGCTACAATAGGAGTAGTTGCTGGTGGAGGAAGAAAAGATAAACCATTCCTCAAAGCAGGTAACAGATACCATGCATTAAAAGCAAAGGGTAAGAAAATGATGACTGTTAGAGGTGTTGCAATGAACGCAGTAGACCACCCACACGGTGGAGGTAACAGACAACATCCAGGAAGACCTACTACTATCTCAAGAAATGCACCTGCAGGTAGAAAAGTTGGTTCAATAGCATCTAAACGTACAGGTAGAAGACGATAGAAGGAGGCACTTAATTGGCTCGAAAGATATTTAAATATAGAGGATACACTCTTGAAGAGCTTCAGGACATGTCATTAGATGAAGTAATAGAATTATTACCATCAAGACAAAGAAGATCTCTAAAGAGAGGATTTTTACCAAGACAAGAAAAAGTTCTTGAAAAAATGGAAAAAGTTAAAGACATTAAAAATGATAGTGGAAAACCAATAGTTATTAAAACACATTGTCGTGATATGATTGTACTTCCAAACATGGTAGGCTACACATTTGGTATCTACAATGGACAAGAATTTGTAGAAGTAGAAATAAAACCAGAAATGATTGGATGCTACTTCGGAGAATTCGCACAAACAAGAGGAAGAGTACAACACGGAGACCCAGGTATGGGTGCAACAAGATCATCAATGTTTGTACCACTTAAATAGATAAGGAGAATGTTATTTATGGCAAAGAAAAACACTTACTCATATCAAGCTAAACCAGATGAAAAAATAGCAAAAGCATCAGGTCATAGTTTAAAAATTTCTCCTAAACATTCAGTGGAAATATGCAGAACTATTCGTAACATGTATTTAGAAGATGCAAAAGCATTTTTAGAAGACGTAATAGCTAAAAAAACAGTAGTACCATTCAAAAGACACAACAAAAAAGTAGGTCACAGAGGCGACTTACAAGGATGGCCATCAGGAAGATACCCTGTAAAAGCTGCAAAAGCAATACTAAAAGTATTAGAAAATGCAGAAGCTAACGCAGAAAATGCAGACTTAGATGTAGAAAACCTCAAACTAGTACATGCATCTGCTAACAGAGGGGTAATTATAAGAGGTTGGACTCCAAGAGCATTTGGAAGAGCAAGCCCTTCAAACACACCTACCACACATATACAAATCGTATTAGGGGAGGCTTAAATACCAATGATTGAAAAAGATTTCGTTAAAGAAGGATTAAATAGAACACGAATAGACGAATACCTAGAGAAAAAACTCGAAAGAGCAGGATACGGTGGAATGGATATTCACGTAACACCAGTAGGAACAATGGTAGTAGTCTACGCTGAAAAACCTGGTATGGTTATCGGTAGAGGTGGAAAAACAGTAAGAGCAATTACAAAAACTCTTAAAAATAATTTTGACCTAGAAAATCCACAAGTTGAAGTTAAAGAAGTAGATGTACCTGAATTAAACCCAAGAATCATGGCACACAAAATAGTATCCATGTTACAAAGAGGAATGCAATTCAGAAGAGTAGCATACTCAATAATTAGAAGAATAATGTCTGCTGGAGCACAGGGAGTAGAAGTTACAATTTCCGGAAAAATAAGAGGTTCCAGATCAGCATGTGCAAAATTCAATGATGGATACATCAAAAAATGTGGAGAACCTTCAATAAAACACGTAAAAGAAGGATTTGCTACTGTACAATTAAAACCTGGTGTACTTGGAATATATGTTAGAATCATGCCACCTGAAGTAGTTTTACCAGACAATATAGAAATCAGTGAACCAGAAATCGAAGAAGTTACAGAAACAGAAGCTGCACCAGCACCTGAAGTTGAAGAAACAGAAATCGAAGAAGAAATCACTGGTGAAGATATATTAGAAGAACTTTCAGAAGAATCTGAAGTAGAAGAAATTACTGAAGAAGCAGAAGATATTGAAACATTAGAAGAATAAGGGGAAATAGTAATGGTTATTTTAAGAAGCAGAGAATTAAGAGAACTCAGTGCATCAGATCTTGAAGCAAAACTCAATGAACTTCATGCAGAATATGATACATTAGTAAGTAAAGGATCTGTAGCTGGAGTAGATAATCCTGGAAAAATAAGAGAAACTAGAAGAACTATTGCCCGTGTTCTTACTATAATGAATGAAAACAAACAACAGGGAGAATAAAATAGAGATGAAAATCTGTGAAATATGCGGTCTTCCAGAAGATTTATGTGTCTGCGAAGAAATAGCACGTGAAGTACAAAAAGTTAAAGTATACACTGTTCGTCGTCGATTTGGTAAACTCATGACTATAGTTGAAGGAATAGACGAACATGATATTGATATAAGAGAATTAACAAAAACACTCAAATCAAAATGTGCTTGCGGAGGTACTGCTAAAAAAGGTCAAATTGAACTTCAAGGAGACCACAAGAAAAAAGTAAAAGAAGTACTTGCAGAAATGGGATTTTCTTCAGATACTATAGAAATCAAATAGATAAACTCTATTTAGTGAAGATTAAAAATGAAATCAATAATTCTAACAATTATTGAACAGGGAAAAAATATAAAAGATGTGAAGTTTTTAAAATGATAACTCCACAGAACATATTTCGACATGAATTTATTGGTCTAACTGTTGAAATCACAGACAGTAACCATAAAGAATTCATAGGAATAAAAGGGAAAATTATCGATGAAACTCGTAATATAATCACAATTGATACGAGTACAGGCGAAAAAAAAATACCTAAAAAAGAGGTAATATTTTTATTCACATTACCTCAAGGTGAAAAAGTTTCTATTAAAGGAGAAATTATTGTAGCCCGCCCTGAAGACCGGATAAAGAAAAAATATAAGAAAATTAGGTGAAAATATGGTAGGCATTAATGTAAAGCAACCTGAAAAAGAATGTCACGATCCTAACTGTCCATTTCACGGTGAACTCTCTGTAAGAGGTCAAGTTATAGAAGGAACAGTTACTAGTGATAAGGCAGATCGTACAATTACCGTAGAAAGAAGTTTCTATGAGTATATTGACAAATATGAAAGATACGAAAAAAGAAATTCTAAAATAAAAGCACATAAACCAGATTGTCTTGACGTTAAAGTTGGAGATTCTGTAAAAATTGCTGAATGCAGACAACTTAGTAAAACTAAACATTTTGTGCTAGTAGAAGTTAAAGAAGGAGAATAAATAAAATGAAAGCAATTACATCAAAAGTCTCCAAATCTCTTCCTATCGGTGCTAATCTAAAATGTATAGACAATACCGGAGCACGTGAAGTAGAAATTATTTCAGTAAAAGGATTTAAAGGAGTAAGAAGAAGACTTGCTGCAGCTGGAGTAGGTGACATGGTAGTAGTTTCAGTTAAAAAAGGAACAGCTGACATGAGAAGAGAAGTTACAACAGCAGTAGTAGTACGTCAAAAGAAAGAATACAGACGTGCAGATGGTCTAAGAGTTAAATTTGAAGACAATGCAGCTGTAATCATTACCGAAGATGGCGTATTAAAAGGTTCAGAAATCAGAGGTCCTATTGCTAAGGAAGCAGCAGATCTTTGGCCAGCAATTGGTAGTGCTGCAAGTATAATAGTATAGGTGGAATTATGTCAAAACAACCAAGAAAACAACGTAAAGCATTATATACAGCACCACTACACAAACGTCACAATTCAATGAGTGTACATCTTTCCGATGAACTCAGAGAAGAATTCAACAGAAGATCATTCCCTGTAAGAAAAGGAGACGATGTTGAAATAGTACGTGGTGACTTTAAAGGAACTGAAGGAAAAGTTGAAGGTGTAGATCTTAAAAATTACCGTGTTCTTGTTGACGGTGCATCCAGTCAGAAACAAGATGGATCAAAATTATACCAACCAATTCACCCATCAAACTTAGTTCTAATAGATGTATACTTAGATGATGAAAGAAGAAATGAAGCATTAAATAGGAAGGTATAATCATGGCAAATATGGGATCAAGAAAACACTTAAAAAGATTCAAAGCACCAAAAACATGGCCTATCCACACTAAAGAAGAAGTATGGACTACAAAAACAAGTGCAGGACCACACGCTATAACTGAATCAATACCTCTTGTAATGGTTTTAAGAGAAATTTTAGGATTAGCAGAAAATACACGTGAAGCTAAAATTATCTTAAACAATGGTGACGTATTAGTTGATGGTGTACCAAGAAAAGACCACAGATTCCCTGTAGGTTTCATGGATGTTATATCAATACCAAAAATCAACAAATACTACAGAATCTTACAAGATAACAAAGGAGCATTAGTACTACACGAAATTGAAGAAAAAGATTCAACTTTCAAATTAGTAACTATTAAAAACAAAACCACAGTTAAAGGTGGAAAAACTCAGTTAAACTTAGAAGATGGTAGAAACGTTATCACTGAAGAAGATTACAAAACTGGTGATGTTTTATTATTAAACATACCTGACCAAACAGTATCTGATTCAATTAAATTTGAAGAAGGAGCAATTGGTTTAATCACTGGTGGTAAACACATTGGTGAAACAGGTAAAATTGATAGTATTAATATAACCAAATCTTCTAAATCAAATACAGTACTAATGGAAACAGAAGAAGGTTCATTCTTAACCTTAACAAAATATGTTTTCGTAATAGGTCAAGATAAACCAGTCATATCATTATTAGGAGATGACTAAACATGAATGTAATGGAAAAACCTTACATTGCAAAAGCTACTGTAAATATTGGTGTAGGTGAAGGTGGAGAAAAATTAACAAGAGCAGAAAAATTAATCGAATCTCTTGTTGATCAAAAACCTGTAAGAACATACTCAAAAGTTACAAACCCTGAATTTGGAATTAGGAAAAAACAACCTATTGCATGTAAAGTAACTTTAAGAGGAGAAAAAGCTGATAAAATCATATCTATGGTATTAGCAGGATTAGAAAACAAAATCAAAGCTTCTCAATTTGACCAAGAAGGTAACGTATCCTTCGGTATCAGAGAACACATTGATATTCCTGGAGTAAGATATGACCCAGATATAGGAATTTTTGGTATGGATGTTTCTGTAACATTCCAAAAACCAGGTCACAGAATCAAAGAAAGAAGATTAAGACCTAAAAAATTACCACAAGCACAAAGAGTTACAAAAGAAGAATCTATGGAATTAATGAAAGAAAAATTCCAAGTTACAATAGAATAGAAGGTGAATATTGTGGCAAAAAAATACGGGAAAGCAGCAAGAAAATGTAGTCGATGTGGAGATCATTCTGCTATTGTAAGAAGATACGGTTTAAATCTTTGCCGTCAATGCTTTAGAGAAATAGCTCCAAAAATCGGATTTAAAAAATATAATTAAAAGGAGTGTTTAAAGAATGTCTCTTATGGATCCTCTTGCAGATGCATTAACAAACATTAGAAACAATGAGTTACAAGGTAATGACAAATGTGTCATTTCACCTGCATCAAAACTTATTGGTCATGTATTAAGCACAATGCAGAAGGAAGATTATATAGGAAATTTTGAATTAGTTGATGATGGAAAAGCTGGAAAATTCAATGTTGAATTAGTTGGTAACATAAACAAATGTGGAGTTATCAAACCACGTCACGCTGTAAAAAATACAGAATTCGAAGATTATGAAAAAAGATACTTACCAGCAAAAAACTTTGGTATATTAATTGTAACAACACCTCAAGGTGTAATGACTCACCATGAAGCTAAAGAAGCTGGACTTGGTGGAAGATTATTAGTATACGTATATTAAAATTAGGTGAAAAAATGGTTAAATTAGCAAATATAACAGAGACAATCCCTATTCCTGAAGATGTTACTGTTAACGTAGAAAATTCTGAAGTAACAGTTAAAGGAAATGGTGGAGAAATTAAGAGAAACTTCAACCATAATAACATTACCATATCTAATGATGATGAAAATGTTACAATAAGTGTAGCATTTCCAAATAAAAAAGATAAAGCTATGGTTGGAACTATAAAATCACATGTATCAAACATGATTTATGGTGTAAAACATGGTTTTACTTACAAAATGAAAATAGTATACGCACACTTTCCAATGACTGTGAAAGTAAAAGGAAATATTGTATCAATAGACAACTTCCTTGGAGAAAGAAGTCCACGTACAGCTAAAATCATTGGTGATGTAAAAGTATCAGTAAAAGGTGACGATGTAACAATCACTGGTATTAACAAAGAACATGTTGGTCAAACAATGGCAAACATTGAACAAGCAACCAAGATTAAAGGTAGGGACCCTCGTATATTCCAAGATGGAATTTACTTAGTGGACAAAACTCAGGAAGAATTAGAAGAATAAAAATTTTATTAAGAGGAAGTTATCATGACAAAAAAACCATCCTTCAAAAGACAAGAACATTGGAGATACAAAAAACTTGGTGACAGTTACCGTAGACCTAGAGGTAAACTAAGTAAAAGACGACGATACCAAGCAAGAAAACCTGCAATGGCAAGAGTTGGATTCCGTAGTCCTAAAGCAACCAGAGGATTACATCCATCAGGTTTCAAAGACATATTAGTAGAAAATGTCGAACAAATCAAAGCTTTAAATCCAGAAACTGATGCAGCAAGAATTAGTGCAACAGTTGGAAAAAGAAAAAGACAGTTAATTGAAGCAGAAGCTAAAGAAATAGGGGTAAAACTATTAAATTAAGATTGCCTGATGTAATGATTCGTTTTTGAATACATTATACAATAATCTTAATAATGATATAACTAGGAGGATTTTTATGAATCTTACCACACAGAAAAAATTAGCTGCAAAAATTCTAAAAGTAGGAGTAAACAGGGTATGGATTGATCCAGAACACATGGAAGAAGTATCCAGAGCAATAACAAGAAATAGTGTAAAAGCTTTGATTAATGATGGCGTTATCAAAGCAAAACCTGTTAAAGGAATAAGCAGTTACAGAAGCAAAAAGAACGCTCAACAAAAAGGTAAAGGAAAAAGAAAAGGTCAAGGTAGTAGAAAAGGGGCAAAAAGAGCAAGAACTCCTAAAAAACAAGCATGGATGAGTACAATCCGTTCTTTAAGAGTTGTTCTTAAAGATATGCGTGCTAACGATGAAATTGATAGAACTACCTACCGTAAATTATATAACATGGCAAAAGGTGGATCATTCAGAAGTAAATCATACATGAAAACTTATGCTAAAGACCACGGAATGCTTAAAGAAACGGGGGAATAGAAAGTGGCACGAGGAGCAACATATAAAGTACAATTCAAAAGAAGACGTGAAGGAAAAACTAATTACAACAAAAGATATAAATTAGTTGATCTAGACAAAACAAGAATGGTTGTTAGAATTACTTCAAATCATACCATAACTCAATTAGTTAAAATTGGAGAAAACGGTGATGAAACATTAGTTTCAGCTACTTCCAAACAATTAAAAGATTATGGATGGTTAGGAAACGGTAAAAACACATCTGCTGCTTACCTTACTGGTTACTTATTCGGTAAAAAAGCATTAAATGAAGATTACACCGAAACAATCTTAGACATAGGACTTCAACATTCCATCGCAGGTACAAAAATCTACGCTGTATTAAAAGGAGCATTAGATGCAGGTTTAGAAATACCTCATAACGATTCTGTATTACCTGATGAATCAAGAATCAGAGGAGAACACATAGCACAATATGCTGAAAGTATGGATGAAGATGAGAAAAACACTAAATTCTCAAACTATATAAGATGTGGATTATCTCCTGAAGAATTACCAGATCATTTCGAAAGCGTTAAAAATAAAATAGATGAGGCAACACAATGAGCAAAAGATCAAATAGATCAAACAACAAGAACAATTCTAACAAGTTCAACATAGAAAACTGGGAACCTAAAACTGAACTTGGAAGAAAAGTTAAAGAAGGCGAAATAACTGATATTGACCAAATATTAGATAAAGGTCTTCCAATTATGGAATTAGAAATTGTTGACGCACTATTACCAGATCTTGAAGAAGAAGTTATGGATGTTAACCTTGTTCAAAGAATGCATAAATCTGGTAGAAAAGTTAACTTTAGAGTAATTGTAGCAGTAGGAAATAGAAACGGATATGTAGGACTAGGACAAGGTAAATCCCAAGAAGTAGGACCTGCAATCAGAAAAGCTGTAGACCAAGCAAAATACAATCTCATAAAAGTTCGAAGAGGCTGTGGAGATTGGGGTTGTGGTTGTGGAAGACAACACACAGTACCTTACAAAGTAGAAGGTAAAATGAGCAGTGTAAAAGTAACACTCATCCCGGCACCAGCTGGAGTAAACCTTGCTATTGGTAACGTAGGTAAAACCATTCTCTCATTAGCAGGTATTGATGATGTATGGTCAATGACTAGTGGACAAACACAAACTACATTAAATTTTGCAGGTGCAGTATTTGATGCACTTAAAGCATTATCTAGTGTAAAATCAAGTGAAAAAGACCTTAAAGCTCTTGGAGTTATAGATTAAACATAGAGGTGTAATTATGTATGCAGTTATAAGAATTCGAGGAAGAACTGGAATTAAAAGAAACCTTGCAGATACACTTGACATGCTTAATCTCACAAGAATTAGTCATGCTGTAGTAATTCCAGAAACACCAAGTTACAAAGGAATGTTACAAAAAGCTAAAGATTACATAACCTGGGGAGAAATCTCAGAAGATACCTTCAAAGAATTAGTATCTGAAAGAGGAAGATTACCAGGAAATAAAAGAGTAACTGATGAATACGTTAAAGAAAACACAGACTATGATTCAGTTGACGCATTAGCAGTAGCAATATACAACCAAGAAACAACTCTAAAAGAAGTTGGATTAAAACCAATATTCCGTTTAAACCCACCTAGAAAAGGATATGAAAGCACTAAAAAACCATATCATGAAGGAGGATCTCTTGGTTACAGATCTGAAAAAATTAATGAATTACTTGAAAAAATGATTTAAATAAGGTGTCATGAATGATTAGAAAAACTAAAAAAATCAGAAAACAAAGAGGTTCAAGATCTGTTGGTGGAGGTTGTACTAAAAAACGAAGAGGTGCAGGACACCGCGGAGGACGTGGACAAGCTGGAGGAAATAAACACCACTGGACTTGGATGGTAATCAACGATCCAAAACACTTTGGTAAATATGGATTCAAACGTCCACAAAAAACCATACAACAGTTTAAGCCAATCAATCTCTCTGTTATCGATGATAAAATTGATAAATTTTTAGATGAAGAAATAGCTGTTAAAGAAGATGGACAAATTGTATTAGATGTAACTGACTTAGGTTACAACAAAGTATTAGGAAAAGGAAAATTATCCACTGCAATGACTATCAAAGCACCTAAATTCTCACAAAGTGCCATTGCTAAAATCGAAGATGCTGGCGGTATTGCTGAAATTATATAAATTTAATTTCAGAGGGCGTAATTTTATAAATAGAATTATGTCAGGAGAATAAAATATGTCATCACTAGATAGTATTAAACCATTTTATTCTCTTTTACCACAAGTTGTTAACCCTGATAAACAACTAGGATTTAGAGAGAAAATTAAATGGACAGGAATAATCTTAATATTATACTTCATATTAACAGAAGTATCTTTATATGGTCTTAGTCCAACAGCTATAGACCAATTTGCTCAGTTAAGATCAGTAATGGCAGGAAGTTTTGGTTCAATATTAACCTTAGGTATTGGTCCAATCGTAACTGCTTCAATCGTAATGCAATTATTAGTCGGTGGTAAGCTGATTGATCTAGACTTGTCAAAGCCAGAAGATAAGTCTGCATTCCAAGGAACACAGAAACTATTAGCTATAATATTTACACTATTTGAAGGAGCGGTACTTGTAATAACAGGTTCATTACCTCCAATTAGTGGTGATTACACATTAGTACTTATATTACAAATGGTTCTTGGTGGTATATTAATAATCTATATGGATGAAGTTGTAAGTAAATGGGGATTCGGTAGTGGTATTGGTTTATTCATTGCTGCAGGTGTAGCTCAGCAGATACTTGTAGGAGCATTTAACTTTTTACCATCAGCAGGATCATCAGAACCTGCAGGTAAAATACCAGCATTCATATATTCATTAACAAGTGGACAACCAAACTTTGGTTTACTACTTCCAGTAATAGCAACTATAATTGTATTCTTAGTTGTTGTATATGCTGAATGTATGAGAGTTGAAATACCATTATCATATGGTGGAGTAAAAGGAGCTCGTTCCAAATACCCATTAAAATTTGTATATGCTAGTAACATGCCTGTTATATTAGTAAGTGCATTATTCTTAAATGTACAATTATTTGCAGGTATCTTCCAAAGTGCTGGATTCCCAATACTTGGTGAAGTGTCACAGGGTCAGGCAATAAGTGGTATAGCTTATTACTTAACAACACCTACTAGTATATCAGTATTATTTACAGATCCATTAAAAGTAATAATTTATGCAATAGTATTCATAGGACTTGCAGTTGTATTTGCATTACTATGGGTTGAAATCAGTGGTATAGGCTCAAAGCAAGTGGCAAAACAACTCTCAAATATGGGAGTTCAAGTACCTGGTTTCAGAAGTAGTAAAGTACAATTCAAAAGAATCATGGATAAATACATTCCAACAATCACAGTATTAGGTGGTGCATTTGTAGGATTACTTGCATTTGCAGCTGATTTAACTGGTGCACTCGGTGGAGGTACTGGTGTACTATTGACTGTTGGTGTTGTATACAGATTATATGAAGAAATGGCTAAAGAACAATTAATGGATATGCATCCAATGATGAGAAGATTCTTAGGTGAGGAATAATAAAATATTAAATAGATAATATCTATCTATTCAATTTATTATTTTTTAAAATAAAGTAGAAAATAAAGTAAATAAATAAAGTGATTATTATGAATATAGTAGTACTTGCAGGAATCCCTGGTACTGGTAGTACAACAGTATTAAACAAAGTATTAGAAGAAGTTGATTATGTAAATATTAACTATGGAAATGTAATGTTTGATATTGCCCATGAAAGAGGATTAGTAGATTCACGTGATGAAATGCGTAAATTAAATCCTGAAATACAAAAAGATGTACAAAAAAAAGCAGCTGAAAGAATTCATGAAATGGCACAAGATGACGATGTAATCATTGATACTCACTGTACTATTAAAACTCCTAAAGGATTTTTACCAGGATTACCAAAATGGGTTTTAGAAGAGTTACAACCAACTCAATTTATATTAATTGAAGCTAAACCTAGTGAAATTATATACAGAAGAATGAATGATGATACTCGTGAACGTGATGCAGAACATGCTGATGCAATAGACTTACATCAAAGAATGTCAAGAGCAACAGCAATGAGTTATGCAGTATTAACTGGTTGTACCGTAGCAACAGTACAAAATAATGATGATGGTTTAGATAAAGCAGTATCTGAAATAGTTGATATCTTATCCTAGAATGAGGATTAGTTATGAGTTATTTAGATTTTCTATTAGATCCATTGATAAGCATGGATCCAACACCATCTAATCCAGTATTCACAATATTTTTTATAGCTGCACTAATAGCATTATTTATTGTGGTTTTACAAAAATGGTTGATTGATTACGATAAGATGCATGAGCTTCAAGCTGAAATGAAGGAATTACAAAACGATATGAGAGCAGCTCAACAATCAGGTGATCCAAAAGCTTTAGCAAAAGTTCAGAAAAGACAAAAAGAACTTTTACCTAAAAACAATGAACTAATGAAAATGCAAATGAAACCAACAATCATTACCATGATACCTATTATGATTATTTATTATGGTATGATTGGAAACCATGCGATTAGTCATGTAATAATCAATATTACATCATCACAATATTTCCTATTATTAATACCAATATGGAATATATTTTGGACTCAATCAAATCCATTGACAATAAACTTCTTTGGATGGTATATTTTATGTTCATTTGCAATGAGCTTTTTATTCCGTAGAATATTCGGATTAAATTCAATGTAATTTCAATCGATAATAATTTAAATTATCATATATAAAGTAAATATATAACTTAAATATTTTATTAAGTTCAAAGGGAAATTTAATATAAACTTAATAAAAACCAATAAAATGAAAAGGAGGATACACAATGTCTGCACCTAGATTTAGAACAAAAACATTCAAAAGATCTTTGAAAACAGTTCCAGGTGGAAGAAAAGTAGAACACTATAAGAAGAAAAAACCTTCTAAACATGTATGTGCAAAATGTGGAAAAGTATTAGATGCTGTACCACGAGGAAGACCATACGAAATTAGAAAACTATCTAAAAACCAGAGAAGGCCAAACAGACCTTATGGTGGAAAATATTGTACAAACTGTACTAAAAAATTAATCAAAGAAGAGGCAAGATCATTATGATTATTACTATTGGTGGGCTCGCAGGTACTGGTACAACAACCGCTACCAAAAAGCTATCACAATATTTAGATATCCCCTATATATCAGCGGGTGATGTATTTAGACAGATGGCTATAGAAAACAATATGGATTTATTGGAATTCAGTGAGCTTGCTGAGGGTAATGATGATATTGATAAAGCATTAGATAAACGACAAGCTGAAATAGCTAATGAAGCTGAAAATTTAATTGTTGAAGGTAGAATTTCCGCATTCTTTGTTAATGCTGATTACAGAATCTGGCTTATGGCTCCAGATAACATAAGAGCAGAACGCATCAGTTACAGAGAAGGCAAAAGTTTAGATACTGTAAACTATGAAATCAAGGAAAGAACAGCAAGTGAAAGAAAAAGATATCAGGAAATTCATGATATAGATATTGATGATTTAAGTATCTATGACTTAGTTATCAATACTGGTACCTTCGATACTGAAACTACAGTTAACATTATATTAAATTGTATAGAAGAAAAAAATAAATAGGTGAAAAATATGCCAGCAATAGAAAAAGGAAGAGTATGTGTTAAAATCGCAGGAAGAGAAACTGGGAAAAAATGTGTAATAGTTGATGTTATTGATGAAAACTTTGTTGAAATCGTAGGAAACGAAGTTAAAAACAAAAGATGTAACATTAAACACTTAGAACCAGTGGATGAAACTGTTGAAGTATCTGATGATATAGAAGCAGTTAAAGAAGCTTTAGCAAATTTATAAGTTAAAGTTTTTTTTTATCACTTACTTATTTTTTAACCTCCCAAATTAACTTTTTTTTTATTTTTCTTAACTTTGAATTTTTATCTTATTTTATCTAGAATTATTATTTATTTTAATTATACTTATTATCTAAATAAAAAAAGAATTATATTATATAATAAATTAATATAGGTGATTATTATGAAGATAGTAGGTATAAATACAAGTCCTAGAAAGGGAAGTAATTCTAGAATAGCACTTGTTAAAGCATTAGAAACAGCAAAGTCTAAGGGTGCTGATACTGTTATTTATGATTTGAATGATATGAATATTAGAACTTGTCAAGCTGATAATTATTGTGTTGATAATAATGGTAAATGTATTCTTGATGATGATTTACAGGATGTATATAAGAGTATTGATGAAGCATATGGTGTTATATTAGCTACTCCTATTTATATGGGTAATATATCTTCTCTTGCTAAGATATTTATTGATAGATTACATTGTTTACTTAGAGTTGATAATCTTCGTGATAAAAAATTTTCCATAATAGCAAGTCAAGCTGCTATTGAGCCACCACTGTATGAATATATAAAAAATAATCTGGATATAACATCTGATATATTTCAGGGTATAGGCTTTGAGTTAGAAGATGTTGTATTACTTATTGGTAATGAGAATGAGGAAGCTATTCTTAATAAAAAAGATCAATTAGATAAAGCTGTTATGGTTGGTAATAAAATAACTCGATAGAATAAATTTTATACTAAAAAAAGAGAAGGAATTGGAGATTAGAAATCAATTTGATTTAATTGTTCTATTTGATTAAATTGATTATTTTGGTCTTCATCATTTCTATATATTAATCCTATACTTCTAGCAAAGAATATTAATAATAATGATTGTATTACTAGTGCTTCTATTAAAGAACCAACTACCGGGATCATTAGAATTATTCCTCCAATTATACCGATTCCAATACTTGTTAATATTAGAAGTATAATAAATGAGAGATATCTTCCCCATCCAATGCTATTAATTTTTTCTATTACAGCTTTCAGATTTAATGCTGCTGATATACTGTCTGTTTCTGCTAGACGAGCATTACCAATTACTTCGAATATACTAAATATTATAAGTAATATTATTCCTATGAGTATAGTTATCATTAAACTTGACATGAATGATGATACTATATTAGATGGAATTACTGTTGAATTTCCAGATATTACACTTATAAATGCATCAACGTTACTAGTTCCATTAGCTACTAATGTTGAATAATTTGCATCATATGCGTTGATTAAATTATATGTATTACTGTATAATCCTAATGGATATGCTATTATTAGTGTTATAATCAGTGGTATGATAGTATATACTATTGTTACAAAAATAGTTTTTACTCCATCCACCAGATTTTTTGTAAAGTTCAGTTTTGGTAATTCATTTATTCCATGAATAGTATTTCTTTTAATGTCTAATGAGTATCCATATATCATTATGAATATTATCATGGATATTATTCCGAATATAAAACCTATTCCACCATTAATATAATCTAGAGACATTGATAATAATGTTGCAATTAAGTATAGAGCTCCTAAGATTAGCCATGATTTATAGTCATCTATTGGAAAATGAATAGCATCACTTATTATTTCTCTTACTTTCATTTCATTTCACCTCTTCAAAAATACATTTTTAAGTATTTAGTTATATTGGTATTAGATTTAATGGGATATATAGTTTTCTAGAATCTCCTTCATTTTTTCAGTTATTTTATCCATTAATTTAGTAATGAGTGTCATAGTTTGTATACCTGCATTTTTTCATTATATTATCGGGATTATTTTATAGAATATTTTAAGAATGATTATTAATAGAAGTATAGTTATGATAGAGAAATCACTTTATAATAATTATACTATTGATTTTAGTTTAGAATATAGGACCGTGGAAGAAGCATACTATTTTATCTTTAATTCAAAACGACATGTTTATTTAACAGAAGATAAAAGTATTCCATTAGTTACTCTGGATACTTTAGAAAATTTTGATAAGAATTTTATTTTATACATAGGCACCTTCAAGAATAAGGCATGTTTTGTAGTTAATATAGATACCGACGATGAATTAACACCATTACCACAATTATATGATATTGATCAAGAAGCATATCAGATGGCAACAAGAGCAATATTAGTAAATGACTGGTATAAAATGCATCAATACTGTGGAAATTGTGGTACAAAAACAGTACTAGATAAGAAAGACATGATGATGTTATGTCCTAAATGTGGACAAATGCATTATTCAAGAATAGCACCAGCAATCATAGTAGCTATAAACAATAATGGAAAACTATTAATGGCAAAACATAGTTATCATAAATTTCATAATTATTCATTAATTGCTGGATTTGTAGAAGCTGGAGAAACTATTGAAGAAGCTGTTCATAGAGAAGTATCCGAGGAAATAGGTATCAAAATAAAAAATCTGAAATATATGAGAAGTCAATCATGGCCATTTCCAAACTCATTAATGTTAGGATTCACTGCTGATTATGATTCAGGTGAAATAAATGTTGATGGAAATGAGATACTAAAGGCTAAATGGTTTGATAAAGATGAAATTGACAAGCCAACATCTGATATAAGTATTTCTTCATGGTTAATTAATAACTTCATTGAAACACATTAATCTATTTTTTTCTACTTTTTTTATTAGTAAACTAAGATTTCTTTTTTTTAATTAATTATTACAAAATAGCTATTTTTTATCCAAAATGTAATACAAAATAAACTATTTATATTACTTGTTACATAATAACTTGTAATAACAAAATATAACTTAGTATTATACTTGGGAGTTCAAATAAAAATGAAAACAGACATCATAGAATTAAATGAAGATTTAATGAAAGAATTTGATGTAGAAGAATTTATTTTTGATATGATAAAAAAATGTTATCATATGGAGTATGTACCACAATACCACTATGATATAATAAATCTGGAAGACTACTACGTAACTCCAGAAAAAAACACATTATTTGTAGCAATAGATACAGATAAACGAAAAATAATAGCAACCGCGGCAGTAAGAGAATATGATAAAGACTATCATATTAAAGGTAAACATTATACACCTCAAACGACAGCAAGTATATACAGAGTATTTGTACATCCAGATTACAGAAGATCTAAACTAGCAACAAAAATGGTTAAGAAAATTGAAGAATTCTGTATACGTGAAGGATATCATGAAATATATTTACACACCCAGAAAGATAGTATAGGAGCTTTACCATTTTGGCTAAATAATAATTATGAAATAACAGAAGTAACAAATGATTCCTTTGGAACAATACACATGGAAAAATGTTTAATTTAATCTTCTTCCAATCCTTTTTTTAGATTTTTCACTTCTTGTATAAATTTGTATTATTCGTAGACTTTTTTTTATAAGTTAGTTTTCTTTTATGAGATTTTGAATTTATTTTTTATACTTTTTTTATTAGATGTATTTTTCTTTTTTCTGTAAGTACTTTTATATTATTATGATTTTTCTATTAATTTTTATTAATTTTTATTAATTTTTATTTTTTTTAAATTATACTTATTATGTATTCAGTATTTTTGTTATTTTTTATTTTTTTTAAGGTTTGTTTAATTTTTAGTTAAATTACTTAGATTTTATTATATAATTGTTTTTTTTTTCATATTATTAAATACCTATAGGGGTATAGGTATATTTCTCATATCAACCAACAATCAAAAAATCATTAAAATAAATTAAAAAGATCTTGAGAAATTATGCTTACTACAACATTACAATAATTAAACTTTATAGGTGAAAAAATGAATGAAAAAATAAAAGAATATAAATATGATATAACAAGAATAACAATCTCAGCAATAGCATTGATACTCAGCTTCATAAATATAAAAATATACAGCATTGATCTATCTTGGATAGCCATATTACTATGTGCAATACCAATAATATACAATTCAATATTAGCTCTAATATATGAACATGACATCAAAGCAGACATATTAGTATCAATTGCAATAATAGCATCAATCTTCACAGGTGAAATATTTGCAGCTGGGGAAATAGCAGTGATAATGGAAATAGGTGGATTACTAGAAGAAATAACAGTATCCACAACACAATTACGAATAGAAAAACTAATAGAATTACAGCCAACTACCGCAACAATAATTAATAAAAACAATGAAGAAAAAATAAACGCATTAAATTTAAAAGAAAACAACATAATAAAAATACGTCCAGGAGAAATAGTACCAGCAGATGGTATAATAATAAAAGGTATAAGTACAATAGACCAATCAATAATTACAGGAGAATCAATACCAGTTGACAAAACAATCAATGATGAAGTATACGCAGGAACAATCAACAACCAGGGAACACTAATTGTAAAAGTAACCAAAGATGGAAAAGAAAACTCACTTCAAAAATTAATTAAAATGATTGAAGACATAAACACAGACGACAGTAAAATAGTAAGACAAGCAGATAAATGGGCAAATTATATAGTAGTAATGTCATTAACCATAGCAATATTAACATACATATTCACAGGAAGAATAACAAACGCTGTAACAGTACTTGTAGTATTCTGTCCATGTGCATTAATACTTGCAACACCAACAGCAATAGTAGCAGCAATAGGTAATCTTTCAAAATATGGAATATTACTGAAAAATGCTGAAAAACTAGAATCAATTCATACAATAGAACATATAATATTCGATAAAACAGGAACCATAACAACAGGAATACCTAAAGTAACAGAAGAAGTAACATTATTAAATGATACAGAAGAATTTTTAAAAATTACAGCATCACTAGAATCATACTCAGAGCATCCTTTAGCAAAAACAATAGTAAATCATTATCATGAAAAATATCCAGACAAAGAATTATATGAAGTAGATGATTTCAACATGGAAATATCTATGGGAATTAGTGGAAATATTAACAATAAGCCTTGCATAGTAGGAAATGAAAAATTATTCAAAAAACATAATATTAAAATTCCAATCATAAAAGATATTGATAAAAATCAGATATTAAGTTCAACCATTACATATACATACTATGATAATCAATTCTTAGGAATACTATTAATTCAAGACACACCACGTGAAAATGTAAAATATACAATGAATAACTTAAAATCTAATGGATATGATCCAATTTTATTAACTGGAGATAATGAAAATGTTGCTAAATATATTGCTAGTCCAGTTGGTATTAATACAGTAGAATCCAATTGTATTCCTGAAACAAAACTAAATTATGTAGAAAAAATACAGGACAATGGTGAACAAGTTTTAATGGTGGGTGATGGTGTAAATGATGTACTTACAATGAGTAAATCAGACGTTGGAATTGCAATGGGTGATGTTGGCAGTGATATAACCATTAGTTCTGCGGGTGCTGTATTCATTAATGATGAAATAAAATTTTTACCCTACTTATTACACATTTCTAAGAAAACATTAAAAACAATAAACAGAGGAATAGCATTTGCAATGACATTAAATATTATTGCTGTACTATTTGGAATTATAGGAATATTAACTCCAATTACAGGAGCATTAGTACATAATATTGGTTCCGTGATTGTAATTATATTTGCTGCTTTAATATTTAAAGAAAAACCTGATAAATTTTTATCAAATAATTTAGAAAGAATATAGGAAGTTATGTTAATAGGAGTGGTTTAACCTTTCCTTTTTTTAGATTAATCATCATTCTAAAACTTTAATAAATAAAATAAGTTAGGTGAGGAGTTATACTTTTTTTTAATTATTAGTGATATCTAATTTTTAGTTAATTACAAGAACATTTTAAATAATTTTGTAAATTTAAGTGAAAGTCTTGGTGGTAGTTTAAGAAATACTTTTATAACATCTTTAGTGCCAACATTAGTTAAATCAAGTTTATTAGCTGCTTCTACTAATTTATTAAAATCTTTATCTTTTAGTTCAAGTACTAAATCTCTAGCTACAGGTAGTTTAGGTACTACATTAAATGTTGACTCATTAAATTTATCAGGATATTCTTTTAGTTTATTTGCAGAGTAATCTCCTTCCTTTATTGAACTTGCTGCTACTTGACCGGCAGCCATACCACCCATCATACCAAGTATAATACCTCCACCTTCTATAGGGTCAACTTGGCCAGCTGCATCTCCACATAACATTATATTATCATCATATATTTTATCTAAGAGACCAGATATAGGGTCACCACCTACATTGAATTCTACAGGCTGTGCGTTCTGGGTATGTGGACATGTTTTTACAAATTTATCAAGGCATTCTTTTGCTGTTTTTTCTGAAAGATCACCAGCAATACCTAATCCTACATTTGCTACACCATTACCTTTAGGGAATATCCATGCATATCCTCCACTTGCATATTCTTCACCTAGATAGAATTCTATTAATTCATCACGTACACAATCAACATTACACATCTCATACTGTACACAGGACATCATATATTTTGGTGGTGTAGTTGTGTCAAGTCCGGCCATTTTACCAATAATAGATTCTGGACCATCAGCTGCAATTAATATTTTAGTACTAATTTCATATGTTTCATCCATAGACTCACATGTTGCTATAAATCCATTATCTGAACGTCTTATATTAGAAATTAATGTTTTTATTTTTATCTCTGCTCCTGCACGTGCTGCGTCCATTGCCATGTGTTTATCAAATACTTTTCTTTCAAGAACATATCCATGTTCAGGTAGAGCCGTTTCATCTACAGTTAGACTATCACCGTTAGGGGCATATATAACACCACCATAGATAGTTTGTGCAATCCATCGTTCATCTGGTTCTATACCTAACCATTGAAGTCCTCTGTCATATATTCCCTCTGCACAACGTTTAGGACTACCAATTTCAGATTTTCTATCAACTAATATAACTTTTGCTCCTCCTTTAGCAGCATGTTTTGCTGCTGTAGATCCTACAGGTCCTGCACCTACAACTAATACGTCTGTCTCTATCATGTTAATCACTCAATAATATAATATAATTTAAATTCATATTTTAAATTTTAGTATAAAAGATTTAGTAAATTAATATTGAATATTTTATAATTCATAGATTATATAGACAATTAGATAAAATACAATTATATTAAATAGAAAATTAGTATAAAAATTTAATTATATTCCCTAGTATCATGTTTTATTATTATTCTATATGATGTTTTTAATTTTCATTAGTTTGATTTAATTCTATCCTTTTTTTATCTAAGAATATCAATCAATATTAAAATATTTGGGAAAATAATAGCTTATTAGACTAAATATTTATATATATTAAAGATAATATAAAAAAATAATAAACTTAAAGGAGAATGATAAAAAATGACAGAATTACCAATAGCACCAGTAGGAAGACTATTAAAAAATGCAGGAGCAGCAAGAATTAGTGATGATGCTAAAGTTGAATTAGCAGAAGTATTAGAAAATATCGGTACAGAAATCGCTGAAGATGCTGTAAAACTTGCACAACACGCAGGAAGAAAAACAGTAAAAGCTGAAGATATTAAATTAGCAATGCGTTAAATAAACTATCTCTTTTTTTCTTTTTTTTTATAACATCAACACTTTCAATTCATAATTAATAGACTACTTTTATAAATTCCGCAATAAACATGAATTGAATACTTTATTAAGTTATTTTTAACATAAAGTAATATAACAGTTAAATTTAGGGGTCTTATCATTGTTTAACAAAATTAAACAACTAATTCTACAGAAAAGTGATTCATATAATTTTTACAAGAATCAATACACAATTCTAAATAATGAATTAGAAAATAAAATAGACGAACTTGAAACTAGTAATAAAAAGTTACAGGAAGATGTAAAAAAATTAACAAATAAAAATATTGAACTATCAGATCAATTAAAAGAAAATACAAAAAAGAATTCACAGATACTAGATTCATATAATAATAGTTTTAATACAATATTTTTAGATTATAATCTAGAACCAAAGGGAGCATTGAAAAATACACATCTATTATGTATTGAACTATTAAATTTAATTGTAAACATATGCGAGAAATATAATCTATCATACTGGTTGGATTATGGTAATTTATTAGGAGCAGTTCGTCATGATGGTTTTATTCCATGGGATGATGATATGGATGTTGGTATGATGAGAAAAGATTTTAATAAACTGCTAGAAGTATTACCCAATGAAATAAAGATAAATAATCTAGAGAATTATCTTGATATACAAATAGATGAAAAATTATCAGAGAATAGTATTTTTACTTTTCTTCAGATTCGTTGTTTGAAAGGAAAGAAATTTTATGGTGGAATAGATATTTTTGCATATGATTTTTTAGTATCACCATTTGATGGTATTGATGAGAAATTTAACAGTGAAAGAAAAACTTTTTTATTAAAACTGTTAAAAGGAACACCACGTAGTATTGCAATAGATGAATACTATGATTCATTCAACCTTAGTTATGATAAACAGGATTATATGATACCCGGTATTGATGGAGTACGAAGTAAGTGGAACACATATGATTTTGTTGTAATGGATACTAATATGATTTTTCCACTGAAAACAATAACATTTTGTGGAGTTGAGTATAATTGTCCACGTAATCCTGATTATTATCTAAAATGTATATATGGTGAATATTATGATATACCTAAGATTATTGACAGACATAAAAGAATTAGAGGTATACGTAGAATAAGTGATGTTGACGGAGCATATAAACCATATTTTGACAAGTTAAGAGAAGTGAATAATAATTATTAATTTTACTTTTTTTTTAAATTATAAATTTTTTATCTTACATAATATAGTATATGTATAATAAATCGATTTATGAAAATTATACTCTTGACTTTAAAGAGAATTATGATACTGATGATGAAGCATACTACTTAATTGTTAATAAAGAACGTCAAGTATTCTTAACAGAAGATAAGGAAATACCACTAGTTACTAAAGCATATCTGAATAAATTCAAAGTAAATTTCAAATTCTATATAGGCATCTATAAAAATAGACCATGTCACGTGGTTAATGTAGATAGTCATGGTAATTTTTATCAATTACATGAGATATACTGTATTAATCCGGAAACATATCAGATAGCTGGAAGAGCAGTACTAGTAAATGACTGGTATATAAATCATCAATACTGCGGAAGATGTGGGACAAAAACACAACTTCAACAAAAACATATGAATCTCAAATGTCCAAACTGTGGAAAATCACATCATGCAACAATAGAACCAGCAGTAATAATAGGAATACATAAAGATGATAAATTACTAATGGCAAGACATAGCTATGATACCAAGGTAGAATATGCACTGATAGCAGGATTTGTAGAACCTGGAGAATCAATAGAGGATGCAGTACATAGAGAAATAAAAGAAGAAGTAGGAATAAAAGTTAAAAATCTAGAATATCTGGGTAGTCAATCATGGCCATTTCCAAATTCATTAATGTGTGCATATAAGGCAGAATATGATTCTGGAAAAATTAAAGTAGACCATGATGAAATACTAAAAGCAAGATGGTTTACAAAAGATGAAATAGAATATCCAGAATCAGATATCAGCATATATACATTAATAATAGATGATTTTCTATCCCAATAAAAAAAAGGGTGGGATAGACTTTACCTAAAATAATACATTAACTAGAAAAATAAAATATAACATAATAAGAGTAAAATTAAGAGTTTGATATGCCATGACAGAATATGAATATAAATGTGACGCAGAAACTGATTATGATTATGGATGTTCACCAGATCAGAGAAGTATAGAAGAACACATTAACAAAGGTATAATAAATATAGATAAACCCTCAGGTCCAACTTCACATGAAATAGATATATGGGTCAAAGATATAATGCATGTAACAAAAACAGGTCATGGAGGAACATTAGACCCTAAGGTAACAGGAGTACTACCAGTAGCATTGAATACTGCAACAAAAGCATTACAATTACTACTACTATCACCAAAAGAATATGTATGTTTAATGAGATTACATAAACCAGTAGATGAAGACAGAATAATAGAAATACTTGATGAATTCACAGGAAAAATATACCAAATACCACCAATAAAATCAGCAGTAAAACGTGAACTAAGAGTACGAAAAATATATGAAATTAAACTACTAGAAATACGAGACAACCAAGATGTACTATTTAGAATAAAATGTGAAGCAGGAACATACATACGTAAGTACTGTCATGATATAGGTGAAGCATTAGGATGTGGAGCACATATGGCAGAACTACGAAGAACCATGGCAGGATCATTCAAGGAAGATGAAACATTAACAACATTACAGGATGTAACAGATGCATACATATTCTACAAAGAAGATTCAAATGAAGATATATTGAGACAATTAATACAGCCAATGGAATATACCACAAAATATGTTAAAAAAATATATGTTAAAGATTCAGCAGTAGATGCAATATGTCATGGGGCAAACCTTGCAAGTAGTGGTATTGTAAAAATAGATAAACAAATACATAAAAATAACATAATAGCAGTAATGACTCTAAAAGATGAATTACTAGCAATAGGAAAATGTCTATATTCTATTGATGACATAATCAATAGTGATACAAAAATAGTAGTAGATATTCAAAAAGTATTTATACTACCAAATACATATCCTATGATGTGGAAGTAATAACGTAGGAAAAAAATAATAAAAAATATTATTTTTAATATGATTATTCTTCAATTAACAAATTAACAATTTTTTTATTAACTGTAGAACCTTTAATATGCGTATTAGGGGCGAGGTCAATATTATAAAATATTATCATCAAAAATGGTGTAATATTAACAATTTACATAGATTAACTTTGGCTATGTAAAAATGTGCAAAAATATAAGAGAATGTACTCTCTAAAATTTGAAATATTAATCTTTATCTATAGTTATGAAAAAATAGCTATTGAAGAAGATTTATATTAAGAATGAAGATATTATTATTGTAAGACATAATGTCTTATTCTGATTAATTATAAGGTAGAGATGCCGAGATAGTCTAGCTTGGTAAGGCGCAAGACTGGAAATCTTGTGGAGTGATCTCCTCCTGGGTTCAAATCCCAGTCTCGGCGCTTATAATTATTTAGAACAAAAAATGATATCATGAATTTCATTAAAAAAAATGACTTTTTTTAACATTATTTATTATTTTTTAATCAATTAACATAAACAGGGTATTCCCGTTTTGACTAGATTATTTCTGAAAAAGATTACAAAAATAAATAAATATCCATGATATTCCATCTAATATAATTATAACATAAACAAAGCTTATTTTTTCTTATAAAGAAATTACTTCTAACACATTAGAGTAATCTAGTCTTTTTTATTAAAACAAAGGAGAATTAACATGGCTGAAGAAGAATTTAGACATATGGTTCGTGTAACTCGTAAAGACGTTGACGGAAATAAACCAACAGTTTCAGCTTTAACCGAAATTAAAGGTATTGGAAAAGCATTTGCTGTTGCTATATGTAAAGTTGCAGATTTAGACCAAGAAAAACAAATAGGTTATCTTGATGAAGCATCTGTAAAAAAAATCGAAGACGTTCTTGAGAATCCTCAAGAATTCGGAATTCCTGAATGGTTCTTAAACAGAAGAAACGATTATGAAACTGGTGAAACAAAACACTTAATCGAATCTGACTTAAAAATGACCCAACGTGACGATCTTAACAGAATGAAAATGATTAGAAGTTACAAAGGTAAAAGACATGAAGTTGGTCTTCCAGTACGTGGTCAAAGAACAAAATCAACATTCAGACACGGATCTTCTGTTGGTGTAAGCAGAACAAGACCAGGTTCAGTGGAATAAGTAGGATAAAAAATTTTTTTGAAATAAATACAATTTGAAGGAGATTTGATTATGGGACATCCAAAAAAACCACGAAAACAGTACGACACTCCATCACATCCATGGAATGCAGAACGTATTAAAGAAGAAAACAGATTAGCTAATAAATACGGATTAAAAAATAAAAAAGAAATCTGGAAAGCTGAATCTAGAGTAAAAAGATACCGAAGAGATGCTCGTATTATCTTAGGTATGGATATTGACGAGAGACAAGAAAAAGAAAAAGAATTATTAGATCATCTAGTAAGAGCAGGTTTCATATCACCTAATGCTAAACTTGAAGAAGTATTAGATCTTAACATTGAAGATGTATTAAGAAGAAGATTACAAAGTTTAGTATACAAAAAAGGTTTAAGTCACACTGCTAAAGAAGCAAGACTCTTTGTTGTACATGGTCATATTACACTTAATGGTAAAAAAATCAATGCACCAGGACACTTAGTAGAAAAAGCTGACGAAGATAATATAGATTTCTATCCAGGTTCATCAGTTGCAAAACAGTTTGAAAGTGAAAATAACACTGAAGAAGTAGCAGCAGAAGAAGAACCAAGTGATGACTAATAAAATTGAATATTTAATAATAAATTTGAATTATAGGTGATAAAATGGCAGAAAAAGATAAATGGGGTGTAGCTCACGTTTACTCATCATTTAATAATACTATCATAACTGTTACTGATATAACTGGTGCTGAAACCATAACTCAATGGTCTGGTGGAAAAGTAGTAAGATCAGACAGACAGGAATCATCACCATTTGCAGCTATGGAAGCAGCTAACAGAGTTGCTGATGATATTAAAGAGAAAGGTATTGCTGGACTTCATATTAAAGTACGAGCTTCTGGAGGTAACGGTCCTAGAACACCTGGACCTGGTGCTCAAGCTACTATTAGGGCTTTAGCAAGAGCTGGTATTAAAATTGGTAAGATAGAAGATGTAACTCCTATACCTCACGATGGTACTGGTAGACCTGGTGGTAAAAGAGGTAGAAGAGTATAATCATGTTTGAAAGGGTCATATTATGAATATAGAAATTAGAGAACAGAATGATGAAAGAGCTGTATTTATAGTCGATGGTGTAGATGACACATTTATAAATACAATCAGAAGGATATGTCTTGTAGAAATTCCTACATTTGCAATAGAGGATGTTAATATTTATAAAAATGATGCTAAGATGTTTGATGAAGTATTGGCTCACAGATTAGGTTTAATTCCTATTGTAACTGATCTTGATTCTTATGTTATGCCATCTGAATGTGATTGTGATTCTCATTGTTCTAATTGTAGTGTTTCATTTCTTTTAAAAGAGAAAGGTCCTAAAATAGTATATTCAAAAGATCTTAAATCTGACGACCCAGCTATAAAACCAGTTTATGATACAATTCCAATTGTTAGACTTCGTGAAGATGAAGAAATTGAATTAGAAGCTATCGCAGAACTTGGATTAGGATCCGAGCATGCTAAATGGCAAGCTACTACTACTTGTGGATATAAGTATTATCCTAAAATTGAGATTGACAATGATAAACTCACTGATTTAGAGGAATATGTCAAGGAATGTCCTAGAAATGTTTTACAAATTGAGGATGATAAATTAGTAGTTAATGATATTGAAAATTGTTCCACTTGTAGGACTTGTCAGAGAATATCTGAAAGGGATGATAATGCTATTATTGTAGATTTCGAGGAAGGTAAGTATATTTTTAAACTCGAGACTGACGGATCTTTAACACCTAGAGAAGTTCTTACAATAGCTTGCGATATTTTAACGGAAAAAGCAGATAATATCATAAATTTTGTGAATGAGGAGGAATAGTAAAAATGAAATTAACAAAAACTAACCCAAATACTGTAAATTTAATAGAATCCCTCACTAAACAATCATCTGCAGAAGATGCTCCTATATGGAAAGCTGTTGCTAACGACTTAAAAAGGGCTAATAGAAAGAACAAAGAAGTTAATGTTTACCATATAGATAAGTTTTCTAATGATGATGAGACTATCCTTGTACCGGGTAAGGTTTTAGGTGAAGGTAGTATATCAACTAAAGTTACTGTAGCTGCATTTAAATTTTCTCAAGAGGCAGAACGTAAGATTACAGCTGCAGGTGGAAAATGCCTAAAGATTGATGAGCTAATGGCTGAGAATCCTAAAGGTTCTAATGTTAAAATCATAAAGTAGGTGAATAGAATGGCAACAATTATTGACGGAGAAGGACTTGTACTTGGTAGACTTGCTAGTACAGTCAGTAAAAGACTTTTAAATGGAGAAGAAATAACTGTCATCAATGCTGAGAAAATTATTATCTCTGGTAATAAGGATTTTATCTACGCTAAATACAAACAACGAGTAGACAGAGCAAGTATCTCAAATCCTAGAGATTTAGGTCCTAAATACCCACGTAGACCAGATGATATTTTCAGAAGAACTGTTAGAGGAATGATTCCTTACAGGAAACCTCATGGAAGAACTGCTTACAAAAACTTAAAAGTTAACGTAGGTGTTCCTAAAGAGTTAGAAGGACAGGAAGTTGTAGAAGTTAAACAAGCACAGCCTAAAAACATTACTAAAAGTATGGAATTAGGTACAGTTTCAAAATTATTAGGTGCTAAATTTTAAATTAATTTATTCAGAAGGTAGTTAATTATGAGTAAAACAGTACATACTAGTGGTAAAAGGAAAACCGCTATTGCTAGAGGTACCGTTAAAGAGGGTACCGGTAGAGTTAAGGTTAACCGTAAACCAGTTGAGTTATATGAACCTGAGTTAGCTAGACTTAAATTATTTGAGCCTTTAGAATTAGCTGGCGATGACCTTGTAAATTCTGTTGACATTAATATCAGAGTTGTTGGCGGTGGAATTATGGGTCAAGCTGAGGCTGCTCGTATGGTTATTGCTAAAGGTTTAGTTGAGTATACTGGTGATATGAATCTTAAGGATAGATATGTTCAATATGATAGAACAATGTTAGTTGGAGATCCACGTCGTTCTGAGTCTAAAAAATTTGGTGGACCAGGTGCTAGAGCAAGAAAACAAAAAAGTTACAGGTAAATTTTTATGTTACTCGTAAGATGTTTTACATGTGGGAAGGTTATTTCAGCAAGTTTTGATGAGTTTAAGGAGAGAACTGAGAATGGTGAGGATCCAGGCGAGGTTCTTGATGATTTAGGTATTACAAAATATTGTTGTAGAAGGATGTTCATTTCACACGTTGATGTGTGGTAAGTGAATGTCGAACTAAAATATAGGGAGTATTATATAGGAAGTTTATTACTTCTTTTTTAAGGTCTCCTCTCCATTCATTCCTATTATTAAGGTTTGTCTTGGAGTATTACTTTAGTTATGTTGTTGAATAAGAATTATACTGTTAAGGAGCATTTAAAATTTATGGAATCTAGAGGTAATACAAGATTTGAACGTGCTAGACTTATTGGGTCTCGTGCTTTACAAATTTCTATGGGTGCTAAGCCATTAGTTGATTTTACACCTGATATGGATCCAATTAAAATAGCAATTAATGAATATGAGGAAGGTGTACTTCCATTAGATGCAGTTGTTAAGGATGAATATAAGGATTAAATTTTCTTATTATTTTATTTTTAATTCCGAGTATAGAACAATTTAACTTTCTTATTTATACACTTATAAGGAAAATAAAACATAGCCCTTTAATTAAACAACTATTTCTACATTGATAAAAGAGGTGTTTTTTTATGGATAGTGTAATAGAAGACGTAAGATTAAGAAAAATTATAGATAGTAGAGGAAATCCAACTGTTGAGGCTGATGTTTTAACATGGAATGGATTTGGTAGAGCTGCAGCACCTAGTGGAGCTAGTACTGGAGTTAATGAGGTTACTTCATTTCCTGATGGTGGAGTGGACCAAGTTGTGAATGATATTGAGGATTTAATTTCTTCTGAAATTATTGGTATGGAAGCTGAAGATATTAGGGAAATTGATAATGTACTTAAAGAGATTGATGGTACTGATAACTTTTCTAATATAGGTGGTAATACTGCTGTGGCTGTTTCTATGGCTACTGCTAAGGCTGCTGCTTCTAGTTATAATCTTCCATTGTATAAGTTTTTAGGTGGTATTATGCCTACATCTATTCCTTATCCATTAGGGAATATGATTAATGGTGGTGCTCATGCTGGTAAGAATGCACCTGATATTCAGGAGTTTTTAGTTATTCCTGTTGGTGCTTCTAATATTACTGAGGCAATTACTACTAATATTAATGTTCACAGAAGGATTAAGGCTAAGATTCAGGATAAGGATTCTACTTTTACTGGTGGTAAAGGTGATGAAGGTGGATGGGCTCCTAACCTTACTAATGAGGAAGCTCTTGAAATTCAAACATCTGCTTGTGAGGAAATCAGTGATGAGACTGGTGTTCTTGTAAGACCTGGTTTAGATGTTGCATCTAGTGAGTTCTGGAATGAGGATGAACAGAAATACATCTATGAACGTGAGGGTACTTCCAGAACTGTTGAGGAACAAATCGATTATATTGCTGATTTAATTAGTACATATAAGTTCTTCTATGTTGAGGATCCTATACAAGAGAATGATTTCTCTGCATTTGCTGAGATTACTAAGAAATCTGGTGATGACTGTCTAATATGTGGTGACGATCTTTTTGTTACTAATGCTAAGATATTAGCTAAGGGTATTGAGGCTGGTGCTGGTAATTCATTAATTATTAAACCTAACCAGATTGGTACTTTAACTGATACATATAATACTATTAAGTTAGCTAAGGCTAATCAGTATGTTCCAATTGTATCTCACAGATCTGGTGAAACTACTGATGAGACTATTGCTCATTTAGCTGTTGCATTTAATGCACCTATTATTAAGACTGGTGCTGCTGGTGGAGAAAGAATTGCTAAACTTAATGAGTTAGTTAGAATAGAAGAGGAATTATTAAATCCTAAGATGGCTGATTTATAAGTCGGAGTTTATGATGAATATAATTGTTGATTACATGCAGTGTATTGGCTTTGGTTGTCTTGAATGCCTGGATATTTGTCCTATGAATGTGTTTGACTTTACTGATGTTTTAGTTGTCAGTAGGCCGGATGATTGTTGTAGGTGTGATGCCTGCCTGGATGTATGTCCACGAAGTGCTATTAGCTTTGAATAGTATGTATGATTATATCATCTTTAGGGTTATACTATGATGTGGAATTTTTTGGTTATGTTTTATTAAATTTTCACACATTTTTGAGTATATAAAGATAAAGTTTATTAATTTAATATTAAGAGAATTATAGATGAATTTAATGATTAAGAGGTAAAAACATGTCAGAATTATTAATACCATTAGATAAGTACCTAGCTGCAGGTTTACATATAGGTACTCAACAGAAAACAAAAGATATGGAAAAATATATTTACAGAGTAAGAGCAGACGGTCTTCATGTATTAGATGTTAAAAGTAGTAATGATAAAATAATTGTTGCTGCAAAATTATTATCTAAATATGATCCTGATGATGTTCTTGTTGTATCTACAAGACAGTATGGTCAGGCTCCTGTAAAGAAATTTGGTGAAGTTACTGGTACAAAAACTATTCCTGGTAGATTTATACCTGGTACATTAACAAACCCACAGTACTCCAAATTTATTGAACCTAAAATATTAGTTGTTACAGACCCAAGATCAGACTCTCAAGCTGTATTTGAAGCAAAACAAAATGGAATTCCTGTAGTAGCTTTATGTGATACAGAAAATTTATTATCTAATGTTGACCTTGTAATTCCAGTTAACAATAAAGGTAGAAAAGCTATTGCATTAGTTTACTGGTTATTAGCTAGACAAATTTTAAGAGAAAGAGGAGTTTTATCTTCTGACGAAGAATTTGATTTAGAACCTACTGATTTCGAGTTAAAAATATAAGATTATAATTAAATATAATCTTTTCTTGGGAAACTTTATGATTTCTAGAAGTATATTCTAGTATTCATAATTTTTATTACTTTTTTTGAAAACTATTATTTATTCTTATTTTGTGATTATTGCTGAAGTGTATCCTACTACTGAATCATAATCTCCGAAGGCATCTCCACTATTGGAGTAGTCTAGTATTCTAGCATTTTTTGCATTGGCTAGTTTGGAGTATGTTATTGCTGTTATTGTTGGACCATATCCACACATTGTTATCTGATAGTTTGTTACATTGTTGTATAATTCTTGTTCATCCATGTTTTCTATTGACTTCATTACTTTTTCATCTTTTGTTCTTGCATTTTCGCTGTTTTCGTAGTGTGTTAGGTCTGTGCTTGCGATTATTATAATATCACGTCCTAGTTTTTCTGTGGATTCATATATTGTTCTTGCTAGTTGCTGGGATAGTTCCAGTGTCTGATTACTAATTACTATTGGTACTATCATTGCATTCTTGTCTTCTTGTCCTGTTATGTATTGTATGAATGGCAGTTCTACTTCTGTTCCATGTTCTTTAAGATGTGCTCTGTCATCATATTTTATGTTTGGATTACGTTGCTGTAATTCATTGTTTAATTCTGTGTCTACTGTGATATCTCCTAGTGGAGTATTCCATTTACTGGCAGTTGTTAATGCTATGCTACTATTTCCATATCCTGTATGATTTGGTCCTATTATTATGAATGTTTCTGGTATTCTGTTTTTCCTTATCTGGTTATATGTGTAGCATGCAGTTTTACCCGAGTATACATATCCTGCGTGTGGTGCTACTCCTGCTGTTATTTGTCCTGTTATGGGGTCCTCTGTATTAATATTATTCAGTGTTTTTTCTATGTTTTCTTTTAGTATGCTCTTTTTTGATGGATAAAATATTCCTGATACACATGGTTCTCTTATCATTTTAATCACCTTCAATTTATTTGTTTTATTAATCTAATTATTTTTTTTTATTTTCTTTTTTTATATCTTTTTTCTCTGATGATTTTCATAGTAATGTTTATAATGAAGTTTAGCTATATATAATAATTAATAGATTCTCTGTGAGATGAAAGTAAACTAGTCTGTTTGACCATAAGTTTTTTTTACTTGGTTAGATTTGTTTTATTTTCTGGTATAATAGGCTTTTATACTTGAGAATCAATTTTTAGGGATTTATCTAACTTTTTAGGTAAATATATGTATTTGTAATAAAAGGATTAGTAGATTAAAAATAGAATCTAGTCGTAGTATGTATACTATATTTAGTATGGATAGATAACACTTTAAATCATTATTACATGTTGACAGGTTGTAGTATTACTAGTTAGTAGTCTAATTAGTATATACTTGTCGTATGGTTATTATAAAATTATTTAATGTTATTTTTTTACTATAACTATTTTAGTATTACTCATTTTTTTATCTAATAACTCTTTTTTTATAACTGCATTAACCTTAGTAATAAATTAGTAGGAGATTTAGACTTAATGAAAATCAGATCTTTTGCACCGGGAAAGGTTATACTCTTTGGTGAGCATTCTGTTGTTCATGGTAGGCCTGCTATTGCTGTAGCAATCAGTGAGGGTGTGCAGGTAGAGTTAGTGCCACGTGATGATAACAGTATCAAAGTCTGTGTTCCTAGTATTGATTATGAAATGAATACAGAATTGAATGAGGGAAAACTAGACTATGATGCAGCACATGGTAAAATGATTACTGACTATATCTACGAGGTTATCAGCTTGTTTGAATTTGATAAGGGATTTGACTTAAATGTTGATATCAGAATGTATCTTGGTGTTGGTCTTGGTTCATCAGCAGCTGTAACAGTATCTACTCTTAAGGCTGTGTCAATCTATGCTGGAAAAGAGTATAGTAAGGAAGACATTGCAGATATAGCACGTGATGTTGAAGTTACAGTACAGGGATCTGCTAGTCCTCTTGATACTTCTATGAGTACTTATGGTGGTATGATTTACATTGATGAGAATTCCGAACGTAACCGTGTGGAATGTAATTGTCAGTTACCATTAGTTGTAGTAAATAGTGGTATTAGTGCTAATACTGGTGTATTAGTTGAAAATGTCAGAAAAAGATATGAGAAGTATCCATTAATTGTAGGAGATATATTTTCTTCAATGGAGGCAGTTGCCAACACGGCTAGAAGTGCATTTATAGAGGGTGACCTTGATGTTATCGGTGATTTAATGAATATAAATCAGGGCTTACTTGATTCATTAGGAGTTAATACTGATATCTTATCACAGATGGTTTATGATGCCAGACTATATGGTGCACAGGGTTCCAAACTCACAGGTAGTGGTGGAGGTGGCTGTATTATAGCTGTCTGCCCAGATAATATTGATGAAGTATATGATAAATTAAGCCAGAAGTATGCTACATTTAAGTGTGAAATATCTGATGAAGGTGTTCACGCAGAAATTATTGAATAAATAAACACTTTAATAAAAATATTAATCGGATAAGTAGTAATTATGATTATAATAAAGATTGGTGGTAGTGCATTAACAGTAAAAGATGCTGATAAGCCTACCCTAGATGAAGATAACCTTGAAAGAATTGCAGGGGAACTATCAGCATACAATGATGATATGATAATAGTTCATGGTGCAGGCTCATATGGCCATATATATGCAAAGAAGTATGGAATAGGAGATGTAATTTCTAACGTTAACGACCATTTATATAAACTGGAGGGAGTATGCAGAACACAGGCATCAGTACAACTACTAAACTACATAGTCTGTGAAAAATTACAGGAAAAAGGAATTCCAGCAATAGGAATGAAGCCGTCAGCATACATGACTACAAACAATAAAAGAATAGACATGTGTGACACAGGGCTGATAAGAAAATACTTGGATAATGGCTTTGTACCTGTACTATACGGCGATGCAGTACTGGATAATAATGATTACATGAAGTATGCAATAATATCCGGAGATCAGATAATAACATATCTGGCCGAGGATTTAAATGCAGATAGAGTAATACTCTCCTCAGATGTTGATGGAATATACACTGATAATCCAAAAACTAATCCTGATGCAGAACTATTAGAGGTAGTAACAAGAGTCACTGATTTAAAAACAACAGTGAATGAAAATCAGGCAGATGTCACTGGCGGAATGTATGGAAAAATAAGGGAACTGCTAGACTTGGCAGATCATGGTATAGAATCCCTGATAATAAATGCTGATAAGCCAGGAAACATACGTCTGGCAGTGTCAGGACAGAAAGTTAAAGGAACACTTATCAAGTAAAATAATGAATCTAATCATATAAATACTCATTAGAATTATTGAATAAAGAAAACGGAGGTCAGAAACAATATGATATCAGACAGGAAACTAGAACACCTAGAAATCTGTAAGAATTATGATGTAGAACATCATGAAACAACAGGATTTGAAGATATTAGCCTAATACATAGGTCTCTACCAGAAGTAGACTATGATAAAATAGATACTACTGTAAAGTTTCTAGATAAAAAAATGGACTCGCCATTAATTATATCTGCAATAACTGGTGGTCACCCTGAAAGTACTAAGATTAATGAGAAACTAGCATTAGCAGTGGAAAATACTAATATTGCAATGGGTGTTGGAAGTCAGCGTGCAGGTATAACAAATCCTGAACTAAAAGATACTTTCACAGTTGTAAGAGATAATGCACCAAATGCAGTGATAATAGGAAATATTGGTGCACCACAAGTAGAATATGCACCCGATGCAATAGCAATGCTGGATACTGATGCACTAGCAATACATCTTAACCCTCTACAGGAAATCATACAGCCCGAGGGAGACAGAAACGCAGTAGGCTACATTGAAAACATAAAGAAAATCTGTGAAACAACAGACATACCTATAATAGCCAAGGAAACAGGTGCAGGTATAAGTATTGATGATGCTAAAATACTAGAAAAGATAGGTATTGACATAATAGATGTAGAAGGTGTAGGCGGAACAAGCTGGGCAGCAGTTGAAACATACCGTGCAGATAATTCAAGCCTAGGAAATCTCTTCTGGGATTGGGGTATATCCACAGCAGTAAGTACAGTAGGTGTACTTGAATCAACAAATCTACCAGTAATATCATCTGGTGGAATACGTAATGGACTAGAAGCAGCAAAAGCCATAGCACTAGGAGCATCATGTGTAGGTATGGCATTGCCATTCTTGAAACATGCATATCTAGGACATACATTCATAGAAGAAAAAATAGAACAGTTCACAAGAGAACTAAAAACAGCAATGTTCCTTGTAGGAGCACAGAATATAGAGGAACTACAAGAGAAAAAGCTTGTGATAACTGGAAAAACCAGAGAAATATTAAATGAAATGAACATAGACACAAAAAAATATGCAAGGAGGATATAATTTGACAATAGAAGTTATCGCAGTCGGAGGATATGAGGAAATAGGAAAAAACATGACTGCAGTAAAAGTAAATGATGACGTAGTAATATTCGATATGGGAATACACTTAGACAGATTACACATACATGAAGATACGGATATAGCCAGAATGCATAGTCTGGATCTAATTGAAAGAGGAGTAATACCTGACGATACTCTAATGAGAGAAGTAGATGGTAAAGTAAGAGCAATAGTATGTACCCACGGTCACCTCGACCACATAGGAGCAATAGCAAAACTAGCACACAGATACGAAGCACCAATCATTGCAACACCATATACACTAGCATTAATAGAGAAAACAATCAAAAGTGAACGTAAATTCAAAGTAAACAATCCTCTAAAAACATTAAATCCTGGAGAAAAACTACAAATATCACCAAACATAACACTGGAATTTGTAAGAACAACACACAGTATACCACAGACAATAACAGCAGCATTACACACACCAGAAGGTGTAGTAATATATGCTAACGACTTTAAATTTGACAACCATCAAATGGTATCACCACCACCTGACTACAGAAGATTCAGAGAACTAGGAAAGAAGGGTGTAAAAGCAGTAATCCTAGATACAACCAATGTTAAAGAAAAACAGGAAGGAAAAACACACTCCGAGAAAATTGCAAGAGATTTATTAAAAGATGTTCTAAAAGGACCACTAGAAGAAAGAAAAGGACTTATAGTAACAACATTCTCCAGTCACATTGAAAGAATCCAGGCAATAACCAAGATTGCAGAAAGAAGCAGAAGAAAAATAATGATTTTAGGTCGTTCAATGGAGAGATACTGTTCACTAGCAGAATCAATGGGAATACTAAACTTACCACGTAATGTAAGCTTATACGGTAATTCCAAATCTATTAATAAAGCATTAGCAAGAGCAAATGATAACCGTTCTAAGTACATGCTAATAGTTACTGGTCACCAGGGAGAACCAGATGCACTACTACCAAGAATAGCTAATAACAAAACCAACTTTGAAATTAGGCCAGGAGATAATGTTATATTTTCAGCTTCAACTATACCTAATCCAATAAACCTTGCTAACCGTGACTTACTAAACAGAAGACTTAAAGAAAGAGGAGCAAGAATATATAATAATATACATGTTTCTGGACACGCAGGACCAGAAGATTTAAGAGACTTTATTAGAATGTTAAAACCACAACACTTAATTCCTGCACACGGAGACCTAAGCCACTTAGCAGCATTTGTAGAGTTAGCTGAGGAAGAAGGATATAAGTTAGGAAATGATGTACACATACTAAGAAATGGACAAGCTCAAGTATTTAACAGGTGATTAAAAATGGAAGTTACAGATATATTAAAAGCATATTCTGAAGAAGTAGATAAGGAAATAGAACAAGCACTAAGTACATTAGAACCAGAGGATTTAAAAGATTCCTCTGCACATCTAATAAAAGCAGGTGGAAAAAAATTTAGACCAGCACTAGCAGTACTAAGCTGTCAGGCAGTAGGCGGATCAACAGAAAAAGCATACAAAACAGCTGCAGCACTGGAACTAGTACATACCTTCAGCCTAATACATGATGATATCATGGATAATGATGATACAAGAAGAGGCATGAAAGCAGTGCATAAAGTATGGGGAGAACCACTAGCAATACTAGCAGGAGACACACTATTTGCAAAAGCATATGAAACAATCATCAAAACAGCTGATGAAAACATAGCATATGAAAGAGTAATAGATGCTCTAAGAGTACTAGTAGACTCATGTATAAAAATATGTGAAGGACAGGCACTGGACATGGCATTCGAGGACACCTACGAGGTAACAAAAGATGCATACATGAACATGATATACAAAAAAACAGGTGCTCTTATAACAGCAGCAACAACAGCAGGTGCAATTATTGGTGGAGCAACATCTGCACAGATTGAAGCACTAAGAAGCTATGGTAAAAATGTAGGATTAGCATTCCAAATACAGGATGACTACATAGACCTTACAGGTGATGAATCTATTGGTAAACCAGTAGGAAGTGACCTGGTAGAAGGTAAAAAAACATTAATGGTAGTATATGCACTGGAAAAAGCAAGTAAAGAAGATCATGATAGACTCATAGAATTACTAGAGGCACATGAAGAAGAAATTATCCCTGAAGCAATGGATATACTAAACAAGTATGGTGCAATAAATTATGCAAGAAGTGTAGCATATGATTGTGTAATAGAGGCAAAACAATCCCTTGCTATCATACCCGATTCAGATGCAAAAGATGCATTATTCAAACTAGCAGACTTTGTATTTAGTAGAAAAGCATAGAATAACCACCAACATAATCATCACCCCTCTTTTTTATAACCTTTTTTAGAATATTATTTTAATTATCTGTCTATCCATTTTTCATAATTATTTATCAAAAAATATTTAAGAAAAAAAATTATAATATCACATAACTAAGTTAGGAGAATAAATTATGTTAGATGAAAAAATGGAACAAGCATTAAATGATCAACTAAACGCAGAAATGGCATCAGGATATTTATACCTTTCTATGGCAACATATCTTGAAGATAAAGAATTACCTGGATTTGCAAACTCACTAAGAGTTCATGCAGAAGAAGAATTAGAACATGCAATGAAATTCTATGATTACATTCTAAGAAAAGACGGAAGTGTAGTATTACAGGCAATTGACACTCCAAAAAGAGAATGGGATACCATAGTAGACATATACAAGGAAATCTTAGAACACGAAGAATTAGTGACTTCTCTCATACATGAACTAGTAGATTTAAGTATTGAATTAAAAGACCATGCAACAAATCAATTCCTACAATGGTTTGTAGAGGAACAAGTTGAAGAAGAAGAACTTGCACATGATGATTTAAGAAAAGTTAAAATGTCTGTTGATTCACCACAACTATTATACTTATTAGATGAAGAATATGGACAAGTGACTAATAACTCTGAAAATGCTAGTGAAGAATAATCATATATAGTAACTGATTATTCAATAATCACTCACTTCAACTCACCCCCTAAACCCTTTTTTTCATATAACCTTCTTAATTTTATAATAAAGCATTCTATACAAGCTCTCTTTTCATGATAAAATTTAACAAGTATTTTTGATATTATTTAAAAATCACTAGATAATATTATAAATATCTTTTAATAAACCTAATACTTGATTAATTAATTCTTAATATCCATATGACAATAATATGGATATACATAGTTAATGGAGGAATATTTTATTTATAATAAGAAAACAATCTTATTAGCTTCATTATTTATAGTATTTATAATAGCATCTATGGGCGTATTATCAGCTGCAGATACTAACAATACACATACAAATACACACATAGATAAAAAATTAGTAAATACAACAGATAACACAAATACTGAAGTTAACAAGATACAATCTAAAAATAAAATAAACATACAAAAAGATAAGATAAAAAATATTAAATCTGAGAATACAATCACAGCTAACACAAGTTCCACAACAACAAAAAAAGATGCAAACATAACACTAGATTACTACACTGCAAAAACTAACAGTAACATAACAATATCTCCAAACATATCCTCTGATGTTACAGGAAATGTTGTTTACAAATTAAATGGTAAAACAATCAGCCCAAAAATCAGTATAACCAATGGTACAGCAGTATATAATTATAAAATACCAATGTACACTGCAAATAAATACAATCTGACAATGGTATACAGCGGTAATGATGTATATCAACCAGCAACTGTCACATCAGAACTAACATTAACAAAGCTTAATACAAATGTAAAAGTAACAACAACCACAGCAAAACAATCAAAAACAACACAAATTCATGCAATAGTTACAGATGAAAACGGGTTACCCGTAAACAATACAAAAGTAGTATTTAAGGTAAATGGTAAAACATTAGGACAGAACACTACAATAAACGGTTTAGTAGACTACTACTATAACTTTAACAATCAATACACAAACACATCCTATAAATTAGAAGTAACATCCGGTGAAAACAATTACTACAATACATCAAAATCAACAACTAATTTAAAAATAGTACAAAACACTAAGACAACAATAAAACCTATTAAATCAGAGACAGGTAAAGTAGTTACATTTAACAGCACTGTAAAAGATATGAATGGTAGAAATGTAAATACTGGAATTGTTCAGTTTAAGTTAAATGGTAAAACTATGGGAAATGCTACTGTCAGAAATGGTGTAGCAGTACTATCTAACAGAATAGATTTATTAAATGCAGGTGTATATAAAATAACAGCCACCTATCTTAACAATAACAACTACCAGACTAGTACTGGTACAAATAACATTACATTAAGTAAGATAGCTACAAAGACAAGTGCATCTAAATTTAATATTACCATAGATCAGTCAGGTAATATTACAATCACTACATTAGACCATTATAATAAACCAGTTACTAAAGGTACAGTATATGTAGAAATTGATAAGAAGAATTGGGGTAACCATACTTTAAGAAATGGTACCTATAAATTTACTTGCAAGTTACCGTACCGGTACTCTAATACTAACACGTCAATAAAAGTATTATACTATGAGAATGGTGTATATAAATCATCAACTTATAATGGAAGATTAACAATTAATCCACTAAAAGTTGTATATGTAGGACCAAAAGGTAGTGATAGTAACAGCGGACGAATAGGATATCCATTCAAAACAATAAAATATGCAGTAGCACACGTAGCAAACAATGGAGTAGTATACGTATTGCCAGGCGTATACAAAGAAACAGGAATATTAGTAAAAAACTCAATGAACATAACAGGACTAACAAAAAATCCTAATAATGTAGTAATATCTGGAAATAACACTAAATGGCATTTAATGAACATAACCTCAGCTAACAGTACAGTAATTATAAGTAACATGGCATTTAAAAATGCTACAGTAACAAAAACCGGTGATGGAGTAATAACATCTAAAGGAGTATTATCAGTAAATAATTGTATATTTGATAATGATAAAAGTAATGCAATAAGAGCTGCATCTGCTATATACTCCGAGGGATACCTATACATAATAAATTCAACAATATCAAACAACAAAGTATACAAAACAGCATCATCAGCAATAATCAACATAAACAATGAAGTAATACTAAACAAGGTAAACTTCAATAATAACCAGGCATATGGTAACAATCCGGGAAGTCCAGCATTATACTTATTTAATACGAACAGTACAATATACGGATCTAAATTCATAAATAACAAAGCAAACGGTGCAAATGCAACTGGTGGAGCAGTAAAATTAGCATATGGAAATGCAACATTCAACAAAGTAACATTCACAAACAACATAGCAACAGGAACAGGCCTTGTAGTAGGAGGAGCAATAGCAAACCTAAATGCAAGATTAATCATACTAAACTCATCAATAACAAACAATACAGCACAAAACACTAAAAACATAGCATACGGTGGAGCATTATTCAACCAAAACTCAATACTGCTCATAATAAATACAACATTTTCACTAAATAAGATAACCGGACAAAGTGGTTCAGGCGGAGCAGTATATGGATATGATACATTTTCATCTATTGTAAACTCAAGATTCACATACAACAAAATAACAGCAAAGACAAAAGATGCACTAGGTGGAGCAATAAGCATATACACAGGAACAATAAACGCACAAAACAACATATTCAACAGAAACACAATAACTGGTAATGTAACTTATGGAGCAGGAATATACTTCATAGGAAGCACATTCAACATGTCCCAAAATACATTCACAAACAACTATGCACAAGCAAAATCAGCATCAGCAGGAGGAGCAATATTCACCTATGGAAATACAACAATAACAAAATCCAACTTCCAGTCAAACAAAGCAACAGGAAGAGCAAATGGTGGAGGAGCAATAGCAAACATTGGAAACCTAACAGTACATACAACAAACATAATAAACAATGTAGCATCAGCAGCAGGTAGTGCAATGTCAAATGGTGGAACAATAAAATCAATAACTGGAAACTACTGGGGATCAAGAAGTCCATCATGGAAAAAACTATTATACAGAATCAGTAAACCATCCAGCTACTCAAAAACAAAAATAAATAATTAAAATGAATATATTTATTTAACTTAACCTCCTCCTATTCATTTTTTGAATAATTTAATAATCCAATCTTAATCATAATATCATCCTATTTTTTAAATACATTGAAAAATAATTTCTCACATTTTCCTGTAATTAATAATTCTTTAGAATAAAATCTATTTCTATCCATCTTGATAATCCTTTCAGAATAATAAGTATTATTGTAATTTATTAATTCTAACGGGTAATTGAGAACTTTTCTCTTCATATTTAGAATAATGTTATATATAGTGTTTAATATAATTAATAAATAAAAATTTAGTTTATAGGTGATTAGATTGGTTAAAGACAGACATGTCATTGAAGCATTAGGTAAAACGAGGATTGTTATAGAAGATGGTAATGTTGTTGATATAGGGGATATTCAAGTAGATTACTGCCCAATGTTTAAGGATATGCATGGTGTAGATAAGCTTAACAAGGAATTTATTAAAAAAAACATAGAGTTTAGAATAGATGATTTTGGCATGTGTACTCCTGATAGAGTAATTAAGATGAATGATGCTGTTACTGTTGGTATTTCCGAGATTCTCAGAACTAATGTTGAGAATGGTGATATTGATTGTGTTGTAGGAGCATGTGATGGAGTAGGAACATTACTGATGGAAGACCCTGCTATTATCCAGGGTGTTGGTGGCCGTGTTTCAGGTCTTATTAGTACTACTCCTATTGATAGTTTAATTAAAAGACTTGAAGATGAAGGATGTATTGTATTAAATCCTGAAACTGCCGAGTTAGATCCACTTGCTGGTTTAAAGCTTGCCATTGAAAAGGGTTATAAGAATATTGCTATTACAGTTATTCCGGGTATGATTGTTAAAGAATTGCGTGATTATCCAGTTCCTGATGACGTTAATGTGTATATTTTTGTTGCTCATACAACTCTTTGTTCTGATGAGCTTGCAGAGGTTTTATTTGATAATGCTGATATCATAACTGCCTGTGCTTCTAAAGCATTGTTTGATTATGCTGATGAACATAAACCATATTATTATGGTAAAAAGATTCCAATTTTCTGCGGTACTAGTGACGGACGCAGATTTTTAGATGCTCGTCTTGAATATCTAGGTAAGCCTTTAACTACTAATGAGCCAATGGACAGGAGTAATAATCCAAGTCCTCTTATATAATTCCTCTTTTTCGTATTCCTTTTTTTTATTTTATTGATTTATTTAAATTTGTAAATAACTATAAATATATTAATTAACAAAATCAGTAATATATATGATAATAGTAAAAAAATTTTATATATATGAACCGATGTGATAAAATGGAAATAACTCAAACAGCAAAAGAAAACAAAGAAAAAATACTGCCAAACCAGAAAACATCACTAGAAGAAACAGATCCTGAACTACTAGAAATCATGGACAATTTCATATTCGATGAAACACAGCAACACAACACACTAACATACAGAACAACAACACTAATAACCCTAGCAGCACTAATAACAAACCAATCACAGCAACTATACATGAAAATACTAGAAGGAGCAATAGACAATGGAATAAAACCAATAGAGATAAAAGAAGTACTATACCAGACAATACCATACGCAGGATTATCAAAAGTATACGACTTCATAGACCTAACAAACCAGGTACTAGATGAAAAAGGAGTAGATGTACCATTACCTGGACAATCAACAACAAACAGAAACAACAGAAAAGAAAAAGGATACCAAATACAAACACAATACTTCGGAAAAGAAAATATAGATGCAATGAAAGAAAATGCACTAAAAAACCAAGAACACTTATATGACTTCCTAGAAAGTTACTGTTTCGGTGATTTCTATACAAGAACAGGACTAGACGACAAGGATAGAGAAATTATAACATTCTCAATAATAGCATCACTAAGAGGATGTGAAAACCAGCTAAGAGGACATACTGGTGGAAATCTTTCTGTAGGAAATACAAAAGAAGACTTGATTAGTGCAGTTACAGTACTGTTACCATACAATGGATTCCCAAGAACATTAAATGCACTAGCAATTATAAATGAGATATGTGATGCACAATAAATAAATATAATATAAGTTAGGATGTAAAAAATTAGAATAAAACAGCTACTTCATATAGCTTACATGATTGAGAAAATAGAATTACACATACTACTTTAATAATCTAAACGATGATTATAATTATAATTAAAGTTTTTAATAAAACAGTTTAAAAAAATATAGGTTATTCTAAAATAAATTAAAATTATTATAATTAAATTAATTAATAGGAGATGGAAGAAATGAGTAATGATGAAATATTATTTGGAAAAGGTGAAGTAAACCCATACGGGGAGTTCTTCAGTGGAAAAAGTTATCTAAAAATGTTAACAACAGAAGGAGTGCCAATAGGAAACGTAACATTTGAACCAGGATGCAGAAACAACTGGCACATCCACCACGCAGACAAAGGTGGAGGACAAATACTACTAGCAACACATGGTGAAGGATGGTATCAAGCAGAAGGTGAAGAAGCACAAAAACTAACACCGGGATCAGTAGTAGTAATACCAGCAGGTGTAAAACACTGGCATGGAGCCACAAAGGATAGTGAATTTACCCACCTAGCAGTAGAAGTACCTGGTGAGAACTGTTCCAATGAATGGTTAGAACCGGTAAGTGATGAAGACTACGATAAACTAGAATAAAATAATATTATAATCATCACCCACTCTTTTTTTTTTAAAAATATACAATTTTTTCATTATACTTCACTTAATTTATTACACTTAAACTAAATAATATAATAATATAAAACTATTTCAAGAGTAGGTAAGGATGATAAAAGAAGCAACTTGTTATATTAATGATGAATCTATTTATATGAAAATTTATCAACCAGACAAAATAGAAGGTAAATATCCAACAGTAATATTATCACATGGATTATCCCTAAATCATACATTTATGATACCTTATGCAGAGAAATTATTAAAAAAGAACATTGTCAGTGTAGTATTTGATTTTAGAGGTGGTGGATATGACTCTAAAAGTGATGGAAATATAAGTGACATGACCTTAAATAGTGAAATGGATGATTTAAACCAGGTACTTGATTTTGTAAGGACATTAGATTATGTGGATAAAGATAACATATATCTAGCAGGTCATAGTCAGGGTGGATTAATAAGTAGTCTCATTGCACCGACAAGAAGTAATGATATAAGAGGTTTATTCCTATTTGCACCAGCATATGTCATACCATTTGATGTAAAGGAATATCCGGATAATATGCGAGAAAAGAATGTTATGAGATTAATGCCAGAATATCTTGGTACTACCTATGTGGAATCTGTAAATAATATTGATGTGTATAATACTATTAGCAGATATGATGGTGATGTTTATATCTTTCAAGGAAAAAAGGATACACGTGTTCCAGTTAGATATGTAATTAAGGCAAGTGATGTTCTTAGTAATTCCCATTTAATACTATTTGATGAGGAGGAACATAGATTCACAGATGAAACTAAGGATGTAGTTGTTGACAAGATTAGTGAAGTTATAGCAGACAATAGATTATAAGAATACTCTCTTATTATAATTATATTTCCTATTAGATTTACCTGTAAATGGAAGCTATCTCTTTTTTACTATTTTTTATCATATTTTTAGAGAATTATTTTATATTACATGTATATTTCAAAGACTAATTTACCCTATTTAATATTTGTGTATGAAAATCTTATTATTATAGATAAAACATAATATAATAATAGAATAAAAGAAAATAATAATAAATTTATTAGGGAGACAGTAATACAATGGTAAATCCAAACAAAAAAGTAAAAAGACCCGATGGATTAGGTAAAATCTACAGATACAAGACAGATGAAGATAATAAAATATTAACATTACCTATAAAACAATTACTAAAAGATAACTATATTTACATATACAGAGCAGTAAACAATGAAAACTTCTACATTAATCCAGAGGATTCATGCTTCTTTTTTAAGGAGATATTATATGACAATGAAGTAGTAGGCTTTGCAGCATACAGGGGAAGTGACATAAATAATCAATCACTTGTAATGCAATACATATATATCTTACCAGAATACAGGGGAAACGGATTACTGATAGAAGAAATAGATGAAGCATCAACATTATTTGAATCTAGCATTCTCATAGAATATCCAAATAAATACATTGTAAATTCATTATTAAAACATAAAATGGCAAGAGTATTAAATGACAGATATGTAGTATCAAGAATTCCATTTATTGTACCGATGATGTCTCTAGAAGATGCAACTAGTGGTATTGTAAGGGAAGATTATGACATGACCGATAAAAAAGGATACAGTAAATTATCATTGATTTATGATTTAGATTTATGTGCAGTAGTAGGACTAGCATCAACTGATGCTGAAAACATGTTTGATGAAGATAAAGTTACAGAAGAAGATGACTTAAACAACTATAACACAATGAGCCTACCATTAAAAATAGATAATGATAAATTTGACTGCATAAACAAAAGAAATAACGACCCTCTAATAAATAATGGAACATACTTTGATGAAGTTCGTAAAATAATAGATGATAAAAACGATGTTATACAGAACTGGTTAACCATTTTATAACCACATTAACCTTAACCACCATTCTTTTTCATATAATAAACAAATACTTTTCAGGTGAGCCAATGATAATATATTTTACAAGCACAGGTAACTGTGAATATGTATCAAAAAGAATAGCAGAACGTACGCATGACTACACAGTATCAATGATAGAAAGTAATAAAAATAAGCAATTTGAATTTCACTTAGAAAAACAAGAACCATTAGGTATAGTAATACCAACATATTTCTGGGGACTACCAACATTTGTAGAAGACTATATGTCACAAATAAAAATAACATCTGAAAACAATAATCCATACATATACATAATAACAACCTATGGAACAACACCTGGCTACTCAGCAGGATATCTAGAAGAATATATTACAGATATAAACCTAGAAGTATCATTTAAAGCTAGTGTAAAAATGCCTGATGACTGGACAGTACGCTTTGATTTATCAGACCCTGAAAAAATCAGCAAACAAATACTAGAAGCAGACAAACAAATCAATAACATTATTCCACGAATAGTAAATAAGGAATCAGGAAACTATGTAAAACGTGAAATACCACGATTTATATCAAATATGGCAAGAGGTCCCTATGATAAAGGCAGAAAAACAAGTCACTTGCATGTTGAAAATAACTGCACTGGATGTGGTATATGTGCTAATAACTGTCCAATAGATGCAATTGAATTAATAGATAATAGGCCACATTGGAAAACAGAGTATTGTGTGATGTGTTTACGTTGTTTACATCATTGTCCTACCTTTTCTATTCAATATGATAATAAAACACAAAATCATGGACAATATATACATCCAAAGATATAATGATCTTCCGTTCATAATATATCCCCCCCCCATTTTCACTACTTTTTATACTATTTCTTTTTATATGTAACTAAAAAGTAACTCTTTAATTTAATAACTACTAACATATAACGTTAATAATAAATAAGAATATACGAAGTTTGCAATGATAACATAATTAAAATATTAAAAGGAGGGAGCTAGTAAATGGATACAATAGATTATCTAATAGATTACCTTTTAAAGGAAAATCCTAAAATAAGAGTTACTCATAATCCTGAAAATGATGAGGAAAAATTCAGATTATATCGTAGTTTATGTAATATAAGACAACCTAATCCTATAAATGAAAAATACTTAGAAAAAGAAGATGAATTACTGAGTAAAATAACAGAAAATAAGAATCTAACAGATTACAGGAATATACAAGTATTAGAGGACATGATACCAGAAAACAATGTTAATAATGATGATATTATAGCTATATGGAAGGGTGATATCACATCAATAAAAGTTGGAGCAATAGTTAATGCTGCTAATTCACAGGGACTTGGATGTTTTTCTCCATGTCATAATTGTATAGATAATCAGATACATACATATGCAGGCGTATCATTGAGATTAGAATGTAATAAAATAATGAAAGAGATGGATTATAATTTACCTACTGGTGAAGCATTTATTACTAAGGCATATAATCTACCAGCAGATTATGTGATTCATACTGTAGGACCAATAATAAGAGATAAAGTATATGATGAACAAATACAGCAGTTATCTGATTGTTATACAAATTCATTACGTTTAGCTCAGGAAAATAATATTAGAAGTATATCTATTCCTTGTATATCTACAGGAGTATTTAGATTTCCTGCAGATTTAGCATCACAGGTTGCATTGAAAGCTGTGGATGACTACTTAGATACTAATAATGATGCATTTGATAAGGTAATATTTAATTTATATAATGATAAGGATGTGAATGTATATGAAAGAACTATTCGAGCGTATTAATCAATTACAGAACTTATTAGGAGAATCTGATTATGTGATAATCGGTGGCGGTGCTGGTTTATCAACAGCAGCTGGCATAGATTACGGTGGTGAAAGATTTACAAGTAACTTTAAGGAATTTATTGAAAAATATAATTTCACAGACATGTATACTGCTGGTTTTTATCCATTCAAATCACAGGAGGAGAAATGGGCTTACTGGGCTAAGCATGTATATATGAATAATGTAAGTATGGGTTCTACTGAGTTGTATAAGAAGTTATATGATCTTGTAAAAGATAAAAATTATTTTGTTATAACTACAAATGTTGATGATCAATTTGTTAAGTCAGGCTTTGATGACAAAAAGGTTTTTGCAACACAGGGAAGTTACAGACTCATACAATGTAAGAATGCTTGTCATGATAAATTATACGATGATACAGAAATTGTTAAAGAAATGATGGCTAATACTGATTCAGAATTAAAGATTCCCTCTGATTTAGTTCCAAAGTGTCCAGTCTGTGGTAAAGATATGGAATTAAACTTGCGTATAGATAATAACTTTGTAGAGGATGAAACATGGCAAAAACATAATAATGATTATCGTGATTTTGTGAATAATGCAAAGAAGGGTAAAACACTATTATTAGAGTTTGGTGTAGGATTTAATACGCCTGCAATAATAAGATTTCCATTTGAATCAATTGCAGCACAGTATGATGACTGGAATCTTGTCAGATTTAATAAGGATAATCTGGAATTAGTTGTTGTTCAGAATAATCAAGCTAGTTTACTACCAGTTTCAAAGTTGGATGATATTAAGTTATCTAATAATTTTCAGGATAGATATATTCCATTTTCAGAAGATATTGAATTAGTTATAGATGAATTATTATCTTAATTACTTATTTTTTTTAATAGAACTTTGATTAGTTTTATATTTTATTAGAAGGTGTATTATATTAATTATATCTTGAAAAAAAGTAAGTATTATTAATTACTTGAAATATAATATTATGAAGATAACAGTAATAATTAATATGATGATTACATGGTTATGTTAAATATTATAGTATAAACATTAACATAATATTATAAACATAACATTTGTTTAGATTATTTTTTGTAAAATACAATTTAATCAAGAGGTATGATTAATATGTCTGTATATGATTACGAAGTAAAAGATGATAAAGGAGAATTAGTATCCTTAAAGAAATATGAAGGTAAGGTTTTATTAATTGTTAATTCTGCAACAGAATGCGGATTTACTCCTCAGTATAACGAACTAACAAGCATATATAATGAATTTAAGGATGATGGATTTGTAATTCTTGATTTCCCATGTAATCAATTTGGAGGTCAAGCACCTGGTACGACTGCTGAAATTAAGGAAACATGCAGACTTAAATTTTTAGTAGAATATCCTATATTTGATAAAATAGAAGTAAATGGAGATAATGAGATTCCATTATACACTTATCTTAAACAGGAAAAGGGTTTTGAAGGCTTTGATGAAGAACATGAATTAACACCTATTATTAAGGATATTGTTAGTAAGATAGACCCTGATTATGAAAATAATAGTGATATTAAATGGAATTTCACTAAGTTTTTAATAGACAGGGAAGGTAATGTTGTTAAAAGATTTGAGCCTACTAAGGATTTAAAAGTTGTAAAAAGTGAGATAAAAGAGTTATTATAATGAATGTTGCAATTAGATATTATTCAAAATCGGGGCATACTGAAACATTAGCTAATGCTATCTCAGAGGAGATGGACGTTCCAGCTAAACCTATATCTGAGGGTCTCGATGAGGATGTGGATGTTTTATTTTTAGGTAGTAGTATTTATGGTAATTCTATTGATCCGGCAGTTGTTGAATTTTTCAATAACCTTGATGTAAATATTGGCTGTATTGTGAGTTTCAGTACTGCGGGTATTATGGAATCTACTTATGATCAGATTAAAGAATTAACCGACTTATTTGACATTAAGTTATCCCTTGATGAATTTCATTGTCCTGGTGAATTTGCTGGTATTAATGCGGGCAGACCTAACAAGGATGATGTTGAGGATGTTAAGGCTTTTGTCAAAGGTTTGTTTGATTAAATCTATTTTTTATTTTATTTTTTTGTAGTGTTATGTTTATATAGGAGGTTTAATAAATTATTAATTAACAATGTTATATTTTATTTTGTATAATAAATAATAAAAAAATTATAATAAACAATAAAAAAATATGAAAAATAAACCAATAAAAAAGAAAAAATAAAGAAAAACAAACAAATAAAATATAAAAAGATGAAAAGATAAAATATTAATATATAATAACGTCTAAAAAGAAGGAGGTGACAAAATGTGTGAATTATTCGGTGTCAGTAGTAATAAGAAAACACAAATAAATGAGTATCTAGAAGCTTTTTATAAACACTCAAACCAACATCCGGATGGATGGGGATTAGCATTAATGCGAAACAAAGAATCAAAAATAGAAAAAGAACCAATAAAAGCATCCGACTCAAAAAAATTAAGAAGAATACTAGACAATCCAATAATAACAAAAAACGCATTCGCACATATAAGACTAGCAACAACAGGACAGATGGAACCAAAAAACTGTCACCCTTTCAAAAAAATAGACAATAACAATCGAACATGGACATTAATGCATAACGGAACAATATTCAACAATACGAAAATAGAACAATACAAAACCATACAAGAAGGAGACACAGACTCAGAAAGAGTACTACTATACCTAGTAGATGAAATAAACAAAACAGAAAACAAAATAAAAAGACAACTAACAAGCAAAGAACGATTCGAATTATTAGACAAACTAGTTACAGACCTAGCAAAAGACAATAAACTAAATTTGATGTTATATGATGGATCATTAATGTATTTCCATACAAACAGTGAAGGTGGACTACATTACCTAAAAAAAGAGAATACTATCTACGTTACAACAAACAAACTAAACAATGAAAACTGGGAAGTATTTCCATTAAACACATTAATAGCAGTTAAAGATGGAAAAATAGTACACCAAGGAAAAACACATAACAATGAATACAGAATCACATTAGAAAACTTCAAATTCATCATGAACAACCTAACACCTACAATGAAAGAAAATCTAATAAAAAACTTTGGAGAAATAACACCCGAAAGATTCTTGGAATCTCAACAACCCGAAGTATAAGAATATGATTTCTTATCTCTCTTTCCCTCCCTATATTTATTCTTTTTCTATAAAATCCTTGTTAACTATTTACAGTATTAGATACATATATAATAATTAGTTTTTTTATTTTAATATGTAATAATAAGGAGTATATAAAAATGAAAGTATTAGGAATTGTAGGAAGTCCTAGAAAGGATGGTAATAGTGATGTTTTAGTAAAAGAATTCTTAGATGCAGTTGATGCAGATACAGAATATATTTTCCTAAATCATAAAAAATTATTCGGATGTAATGCATGTATGGCATGTGAAGAAGGAGACTGTGTAATAGATGATGATGGAAACGATATTATTAAATCATTATTAGATGCAGATGTACTAGTATTCTCATCACCTATATACTATGGACAAATAACAGCACAAGCAAAAACATTCATAGACAGATTCTATCAAATATCTAGAAATGAAAACAAATCATTAGAAGGTAAAAAAGTAGTTACCATATTCACACAAGCACAACCAGAAAATGTATTTGGAGAATACATAGATTCATTCAAAAAAATGCCATTTGGATATATGGGAATGGAAGTTATAGGTAATGTAACAGCTATGGGAACTCAGGGAAAAGGAGATAAAGACGAACTACAAAAATATATTGATGAAGTAAAAGAAATTGCTTCAAAAATATAAAATTCAATATCTTCTTTCTTTTTCAACCCTTCTTATTTTTTTATATGTTTGTAAAAACCCCATAAATTTTTACAATCTACTTATGAAAAACCTTTGTAAACTTAAGAAATAAATAATATTTTTATAATAGTTGTTTTGTGAATTTAATTTTAATTTTGAATCTATGAATTACTCTATAGAACAATACATTTATTTCATGGAAAAAACAGGATTAGTAGACTTGATAGAAAACCATATTGTCAATAACCTCATAGACTACTGTTTAGGCGTGGAAACAGGATTAGACAGTAATGGACGTAAGAACAGGGGAGGACACCAAATGGAAAATTTGGTAGAATCATACATAAAAAAAACGGGCTTAGAATACTATAAAGAGATGTATCTCAGAGATATTGAATCAAAGTGGAATATGGACTTATCTCAAATATCTGCAGGAGGAACATCGTCAAAAAGATGGGATTTTGTAGTGAAAACAGAAAATAATATCTACGTTATAGAAACAAATTTTTATACAAGTGGTGGTTCTAAACTAAATGAAACAGCACGAAGTTATAAAATGATATCAAGGGAATCAAAAGATATACCAAACTTTGAATTTGTATGGGTAACCGATGGAGCAGGATGGAAAGGTGCAAGAGGGAACTTAGAAGAAACGTTCAATGAAATGTAATATTTATATAATATTACATATCTGGAAAAAGGAATATTTACTGAGGTGTTTAAATAAAATATAACACAGTAGTTAGTTCTTAAAATAATTTATAAAAATCCAATTAAATCTTTTTATAATATGAATATTTTATTTATTCTTCTATTTTTATCTAGGTTTTAGAATATTTTTTCTAATATTTAAACAAAACATACGAACCTTTTTTAATTAAATAAAGAAAAGATTTTATAATTTACTGATTAATCTACTTCTAAAAAATAGGATTTCTACATAGCCTAAAAAAAACTAATCTGAAAATTTCAAATTGAAGAAAAAAATCAAAATATATTTTATAATATTTTCATATTAATCCCTGGTCAAAAAATGGATGGGGATTGCCGTAAAATTTATTTTTTACTTTTAAGATATCTTATTATTAGTAGTAACTAAGGTAACATAAATGACTGATAATAATCATTTCTCTAATATAAGACGTTACAAGAAATTAATTCAGGTAAAAAATGCTTCGTTATTTTCATTGATTGTTCTTGATTTAATTTTTATAGTCATGCATTTTACAATGAATTTAAATCAACAAGCAGTTAGATTTATGACATTGTTTGATTATTTCACATGTCTTTGTCTATTGTTAGATATGATATTTGATTATTATAGGTCTGATGAAGATTTAAAAACTTTTATAAAAAATAATTATCTAGAAATTATTGCTATGCTACCGATTAATGTCAGTTTTATAAGATTTTTTGCAGTGTTTAGATTATTAAGAATATTACATATTTATCGGAAGGTACGACATGTATCAAATAATATGGATGATGATTTAACTGGCCGAGATTTTATTAAAGAAAATATATTAATAATCACAAGTATATTTACTGTAGTATACATGATTGGCTTATCAATTTCCTTTAGATACTTTGATTCAAGTATTAATAATGTATTTGATGCTCTCTGGTTTAATATAGTAACTATTTCCACTGTGGGTTATGGTGATGTTGTACCACTACATTTAGCTGGTAAGTTAACAACAGTTTTAACAGTAATTGTTGGTTCATTTTTTGTTTCAATATTTACTGCTTATTTATCAGCTTTGTATAATGATAAACCTGAATCTGAGCGTAGAGAACTACTTAAGAAAGATATGAAAGAATTAAATTTACATGCTAATGATCTTCAAACTAATGTGGATAAACTGGATAAGAATATTAGTAGATTAGAAAAGAATGTTAATGATTTAGAGGATAGTATGGATAATATTATTACTATTCTTAAAAAACAACAGAAAAAATAATTATTGTATATGGTAGGTTATACTAATGAAATTAAAATCATATGAGTTTAAGGTATCAGAGGATACACGTTTATTATTAAGTGAACTTAAGGATATTTTCTTAGTATTACTTACATTAATAGATTTTTTATTTATATTTATAATAACATTCTTTAATGTTTCAGTTAATGTATTATATTTCATGTCGATTTTTGACTTGATGGTGTGTTTTTTATTATTTTTAAACTTAGTATCTATCTACATGAATTCAACAAAATCATTATGGGAATTTGTAAAGACTCATATTATTGATATTATATCGATAATTCCTTTTAATTTCATATTCCTAAGATATTTTGCTGTTTTCAGGGTAATTAAATTGCTTAGATTATTACAGGTAGTTCAGTTAACTAAAGTAGTTACTCTTAGAAATATTCATCTGGGAGCATTAAAGTATTTTATACAGAATAGATTATTAAAGGTATTGGCTGTTATAATTGTATTTTATGTTATCTTATCATCAGTTATATTATCTCAGATTGACCCAGCATTTACGTCAATATTTGATTCCTTTTGGTATAATATTGTTACATTAACTGGTGTTGGATATGGGGATATTACTCCAATTTCATATCCTGGAAAGATAATGGGTATTTTCACAATTATTATGGGAGTATTATTCATTAGTATTTTCACTGCAGCAATGTCTGCACTCTATATGGAGAAGCCGGAGGAAGAAACTAGACGTACAATGAAGGTGTATATTAAGCAGTTAAAGGGAAGAAATAGGATTCTTCAGAATCAAGTGGATAAATTAGATCAAGATATTTCCGATTTACATGTTAAATTAGATGTTATAACTCAGTTACTTGAGGAACATCTGGAAAAAGAGGAAATAGAGGATGCATTGAATAAGGCAGAGGTGGAATCAGATGAAACCAGAAGAAGTTAGAAGAATGGAAGAAGAAGATGAAGATGAGGAGTTTGTAGGATTAAATATTGAACAAAATCTATTAGAAGTTGTACAAAAACTTTTTAAAACGGAACCAGAAGTTGAAGTATTCTATGATGGCTTTCTTGAAAGAGTACATAATGATAAAAAGTTACGAAAACATCAGGATGATAGAAGACGTATGAATGAAGCATTTCTAGATGAATTATTGAAATATCATGATTTAGATACTATTAATAATGCATTGAATAATGTTGAAGTTGATACTGATGGTGATGTTGTTGATGATGAAATTAAATATGTTGATAAACTTTTAAGAAAAACTTTTAAGGATAAGATGGAGTTCAGAATGTTTATGACTTATATTAGTCAGTTTATGATGGAGTCAAATGATACACCAGTTGAAGCTGCAGCTAAATCAATGAAACGTTTAGGTAAAGCAGATAATGAAATTCTAAGGGTAACTAGTGTAATAGATAAAATATTTTAAGAGGGTGACATGTGATGAATGATAATTTAGTAATAGAACATAGATATGTCTTAGATGAAATATTAGTAAGTGATGATAAAAAGGCATCATTCTTGTTAGGTTTTTTAACACGAAAATTAACACATATTGAATATAAGGAATTAAAGGCTACACCATTTCTTAACAAAATATATAACATACAGTTAAGTCATGATAGAATTAAAGCATTATATCCTGTAATGATTAATGAAATACGTAAATATGATGCAATATTTAAAGAATTAGAAGAAGAAGCATCAATTTCCTTACTTAAATCTGATAAAAATTGGAATATTTCTGATGATGAAACAAGCTTCTATTTTACATTAGGTTATACTCTTGGAAGTGCACCTAATTATCATAGAGAAGTTAAAGATAAAGAAATAACATAAAAAATTTTTTAAAAAAAAGATTTGTATGGCTTAGGAGGATTTTATTCTCCAAATTCATCTATTTTTCCTTGAACCATACTAACTCCATATACTATTAGTAATAATAGTGGCCATACACCAATCCTGCCAACCCAGAAGTCAATAATCATAATTATTTTTATTGGAAGTGGCATTGTTATTGAGAAATAATCTGGTCCAACGCCTGTGTTTCCAAGTGATGATGCAGCTAATGAATAAGCTATTTCTAGGTTATTACAGAACAATAATATAATCATTGAACTTATAAGGAATATTAGGATATATGCTATGATATATATAAGTATTGTTCTGATATTATCATTTGACACATCCCTATACTTATTATCATGGTATATTTTTTTAACAATAATAGTATTTTTTGGTAGTAGCATTGTCTGTACTTCCCACCAAATAGATTTAATCATTACTACAATGTTATAAATTTTTAATCCACCACTAGTTGAACATACTGATCCACCTATAAACATTAATATTATTAATATATGATAACAAAAGGATGGCCAGGGAGTTATATCTGTTGTAGTAAAACCTGTTGAAGACATTACTGATACTACTTGGAATAATGAGTGTGAGAATATTTTTACTATATCCTGATGGTAGTATCCTCCAAAGTAGAGTGATAATGCAATAAGTACTGTTCCAAATATGATAATTATTGCCATTGCTTTCACTTCTTCATCTTTGAAGAGTTGTTTTGTATTACCTTTAAATAATCTGTAAAGTAGTACAAAGTTTGTACTTCCAAGTATCATTATTATAATAGTAACAAGTTGCATTAAAGGTTGACTAAAATGTTCAACATGATTTGCATCAACTGAAAATCCACCTGTTGCTATTCCACAAAAACAATAGCATATTGCATCAAATAAATCTAATCCTATTAATAGATAGAGTACAATTCCAATTGCTGTTAATAATAAATATAATTTAATAAATATCATTATAGTATGCTTTATATTAGGAGTCATTTGCTCTGTTTTACCTTCAGCGAAGTATAAACGTTTTAAACTAACGGATGATGGTACTACTACCAGTAATAAAACAATTATTCCTAATCCACCAAACCATTGAGTTAATGCTTCCCATAAGCATATAGAAAAAGAGGTTTCTTCAGCAGGAATTAAAGAAAATCCTGTTGTTGTTATACCAGACATTCCTTGAAATATTGAGTCAATAAATCCTAAATCACCTGATACAAAATATGGTAATCCTGCAAGTAATGCAGTAATTCCCCAAATACTCAATACAAAAATTAATGATCCCTTTAAGGACAATTGAGTTAATTGTCTACTCCTGAAACTAGTAAATAAGATAATACCTATAGCAATTGATATTGCTGATGAAATAATAAATGCATTTAAGTATGTCGGTGCATCATGATATGCTAAAGCAGTTATGATAGGAGCTAACATGAATAAGCCTATTAATATGCATACATATCCACTATAGTGACCAATTGTTTTTAATTCGTCTTGTTTTAGTTTATTTACTATAAATGAGTTCATAATTGATTACCTTATTTATTTACATATCTATTTTGTTAATGGTGATATTTAAAAATTTATATGAAAATGTTTAAGTTGATTTTAAAAAAGTTAAATAAAAGAGGGTTAAAACGTTCTTATTATAATTCTATTTTCTTTCAAAGGTTATTACAGATACTAAGTCTCTGAATGTTGAACCTATACTTCCACCAAGAGAACCTATTACTATTCCGCCAATAATAGTGAATAATAATATGATTCCAATAGATAAACTTATTGATAAGTCAGCAGTACCAAGAACACTACTAAACCGTGGAACATAGTATATTGTTAGAATTATACTGAAAATAAAACATAATAAGAAGCTTGACGTTGCACCTCTTAAAGCTCTATGTTTAGGATTTTTTTTATTGGATGGATTATATAAAAATGATGCAAATAATGCTGAACAGATAATTGCTAGTAATGTACCTGTTATAGGATAGCTTAGTATTCTTCCCATGAATAATATAACACTTCCTAAAAATAATCCTATAATAATTGATGTTTCATAGTCCATATTAAAATTCATATTAATCTAATATTTTCTTTATTATTATAAGTATTAAATATTTTCTAAAAAAAAAGGGAGAGGATAAGAGGATTTAGAATAGATTTTCATGTATTTCGTAGGTAGTCTCCTTTTAGTAATTCCATATTCAATCCATGTCCTTTAAGGATATATGTTTCATGGGGTGTTATAAGTATTAATAATTCATTCATGGAATCTTCAATGAAATAAACGTTATCTGATAAAACCTTTGAAATTATCGTGTTTTTGTCAATCAACTGTTCTATATCTTCTGTATTATCGACGTCATTGCCTATAACTATTAAATCGGCTACTGGCACATAGTTTAGTTTACTGTAGTTTTCATCATATAATTTATCTTTGTTATTCAAAATGTTATAATCAATCATTCTGAATAGTTCATTGCTATTTTTTGTTATTATTATTTTATCTTTTAATATTTGTTTGTTAATTTTTGTAGTTTTTGTTATATTTCTGTCTATATAAATATATTCGATTGAATGCCATTCAGGGTAGTTACTCAATATATTTATAATATCATTTCGTGAGCTCATTATGTCCTCCTAAAAAATTAAATATAATAAGTCTATTTTTATTATAATGGACTTACAATAATTATTTTATAATTAATAGTATTTAAATAATTCTATTTTAGAAATAACTAATTTAAAATTAATTTTAAGATATTTAAATCTATTAAAACAAATATTTCATATATTGATTATTGAAAAAAATTAGGAAAATATTATATAAAAAAAGATAATTTTGTAAAAAAAATAATAATAATTGAAACTAAAAAAAAAATAAAAGAAAAAAAAATTTATTTAATTAATTTGATGAAGAGGATTCACTTCCACCTTCACTTCCACTAGAATGACTACTGGATTCCTGACTAGAAGAACTTGAACTTTCACTAGCTTGTTGTTGATAACTTGATGATTCTTGAGGTTGATTATTGTCACTTGGATTTGTAGCTTGATCTACATGTTGGCTATTGTCATGTGATTGATTCATAGAACTATTACTAGTTGTATTATTTGTGTCATTTGTAGTATTATTATGTGAGAAATCAAAATTAGTAAAACCATTACTAATAATAAGTAATGCAACTAATATAATTCCTACAATAATAATTATAACATTATTCTTTCTCATAATACATATTTTTATCAAACACAGTATATAATAATATCAAATTAATAAAAAATAAGGCTCTAAAAATATTAAATTAACAATTACATAATGAATAATCAAAAAAAAATATTAGTATACTCAATTAAATGAAAATAGATGTAGATAATTTAATATATCCTTTTATTTTTTCTTATATTATAATCTCTATAAATTATTGGAGTATATATTTCTTATAGATACTTTTTTTTTTAAAAAAATAGAAGAGTTTCAATAATATTTATTATAATTAATTTGTAGTAAGAATTTAGTATCTTAAATACAAATATTTATTGTTAATCTGAAGAGAATTGTTTATCTGAATTTTTTCTTTAAAAAAATTTATAATATATGATTTTTATAAATAGTAACAATTAATTAAAAAAATAATATTTAAATATCCAATTAATTTCAGTTATTGAAATTATTGCTTTTTAATTTATTGATAAAATGGTGAGCTAATGCATGAAAAGTACATGAATTTCTTAAAAGATAAGTATCCTACTATTTATGAATCATATACATATTCTTTAGACTACATTACACGAGGAGAATTCATTAATTCTATCAGGGAATCAGTTAATATTTCAAATAAAATAGTTGATGAAATTTGTAAAATAGAACACTATGATAATATAATAAATCAGAATAGCAACGAAAAAATTAATTTTTTATTAAATTTTCAGATAATTACAAAAGAAATATATGATATAGTAAAATATTTTAATGACTTCATTGATTTTAAAACTTATAAAGGACTATACGAAAAACAAAATAAAGCAAAAGAATTTAATAATGGCCTTGTATTTATAATAAAATGGTTTTATGATAAATATGGAACACATTCTTCCTTAGAAAGAAAAATTAAGAATATCTCAGATAATCCAATTAACAAATCTGATTTCAATAAACCTTTAAATAATGCTATAAGTAGTGAATTATTAAAAGAATTATCAAAATTAAGAGATTCATCTAGAGAAGCTGTTGAATCAAATGATACTTTAGATAATTTTAAACAATACATGCATGTTGACAGATCTATACAAAACGATTTAATTAAAGAACTTGAAAGAGTAAAAAATGAACAGTCAAATCATTTAATAATTCTATGTGGAAGTGTGGGTGACGGAAAATCACATCTACTTGCTTACTTAAAAACTAATAAACCGGAGTTATACAATAAATTTACAATACATAATGATGCTACAGAGAGTTTTAATCCTAATAAAAGTTCTATTGATACATTAGCTCAAGTATTACATCCATTTAATGATGATAACTTCGAAACATCAAATGATAAAATTATTTTAGCGATAAATTTAGGGGTATTAACTAAATTCTTAGAATCACAGTATTGTGAAGATGAATTTACTAAATTAAGAGATATTATCATAGACTCAAATATTTTAGAAAAAACGATTTCTAATAATATATATCAAGATAAGGTTAGTTTCATTACTTTTAGTGATTATAATTTATTTGAATTAAATGATAATAAGGATTTAAATTACACATCTTCAAATTATATTTCAGCATTATTTAAAAAAATAACGGATAATAATAATTCAAATCCTTTTTATATAGCATATAAAAAAGATAAGGAAGAAAACCTTAAGAATGCTATTATTATTAATTATGAAATGTTTTGTGATGATGAAGTTCAGGATATAATTATTAACTATCTTATTAAAATTTTTATTAAATATAAAAAGATTGTTTCAACTAGAGAATTACTAAACTTTATATATGAGATTATAGTACCTCCAGAGTCTATTGATTTAAATGATTTTGGAATTAAACAATTTAAATATTTATTACCTAATTTATTATTTAACAATTTAGGACAATCTAATTTATTAACATTTTTTAATGAAATTGATCCAACAAACAATAGAATTGAATCCTTAGATAAACTAATTGTTGATTTTAATATCAATAAAGATATTGTTAAGGTTTTAAATAAGTACTTTACTATGAATAAAATGGACATTCTATTGCCTTATTTGAATGAATTAAATGAAAATAAGATGAAAATTGATGATAAAAAGGAATTGTATAATATATTAATTCATTTTTCAATATTTTATGGTAAATCAGAATTAAAGGATAGTTTTAAAGATGAAGCTTATTTAAAATTTTTAGAATACTTATATTATTATAACATGCAAATACATAGTTCTTACAAAAATCTATTTAAAGAGATAAGAGATTCTATTTTTCATTGGAAAGATGTTTATAAAAAGAATTATATTTGTGTAGATGAATTAAATAGTTTTAAAGTTTTCAAATATATGAAATTGCATAATAAATATGATAACTTTGATAATAAATTATCTGAGGACTCCTCGTTAGGGAATCGATTTAAGATTAGTATTAAAATATATTTCAATGTAAATTCTAGTGAAAATAAGACACCATTAGACATAGATTATCGCTTATATGAATATATTGTTAAATTAAATAATGGTTTTAAACCTAATAAATCTGAAAGAGATGACTTAACCCTTTATAATGAATTTGTAGATAATTTGTTGAAGAAAGATTTGAATAATAATTTAATAGTTAAAAGTTTAGAGACTGACAAAATTTTTGAGTTTGAATATGATGATGAATTAGATAGTTTCGCCTTTAAATGTGAGGAGTAAAAATGGATTTTTCAGATAACTATGATGCAGTATTAAAACAGATGAATGTCCGATTAGATACTCGGAAAATGAAACATAATATTAATAAAAACACACCATTATTACCTTTCCAGTCACGGGAACCTGAAAGAGTTATTTTTGAAAAAGGATTCTATAGAATTTTAGGTGAATTTGCTCGTATTGAATTAAATAAAAAATGGGATGATAATTTAAATATTGATGATTTATTTTGTAACATAATAGAAAGTGAAGAGGTAGAAGTTGAAGATGATTCAGAGGAATATTTAAAAAAATTAATTCAAGAATATTTATTCAATGAGAAAGATGAATTAATTATTTTAAATCCATATTTATTCTTATATATTCCTTTATCAAATAATAAGCGTTCTAAAGGTCAACATGAGATTGCTTTATTTATTAGAGATATTTTTTCTAAAGATAATGAGAAATTAAGAAACTTTTTCACTAATAAGAAAACAAGTCATACTTTTGTTAAATTTATATTAAATTTTATGCCTAAGTTACCTACAGCGGAAACACCTGTAAAATATGTAAAAAAAATTGATAATATTGTTAACTTATTTAATGAAGATATAAATTTTGCAATTGAGTATGATAATTTTTTAATTGAAAATATTGATAAGATTTTTGCATACTATTATTTCTTTTATATAACTCAATTAATACTTAAATTAAGCAAAGGATTTGATGCAGAAAATGATGATATTGATGATTTATATTTTTTATTAGATTGGGAAAAAGCCAGTAAAAATCGTAAAACTATAAATAAGGGATATAATTTTTTAAAAGAAAAAAATAAATCTACTTTTTCAAGGGTTTGTCTTATTGATCAATTAAACACGTTATTAGGTACGGCCGAATTACTTGAAAGGGATATGTTGAATTATTATAATAGATTAGATTTTGAAAGTCAAAAAAATTTATTACATTATCTTAAAAAATGGACTGCTACGTATCAGTATATTAGAAATGTTGATTTAGATAAAACTTCAATTGATGAATACATGATAAATTTACCGGATGACTTTAAGAAATTAGTTAATATATTATATGATACAATAAACGGAAAAAACGGTATAACTAAAGAACCTAAATCCAGATATGCTTTAAATTTAGACGAGATATGTAAAAAGTTTTTCCTTAAACGTAGAGGATCTTATGGTTATGTTTTTAATATAGATAGAGATATGTTACTTGTTATAACAGCGTTGTGTGTTAAAGATAAAAAAATAAAGTTAACTCAATTATTTGAAGAATATGAAAAAAGAGGAGTATTCTTTGATAGATATTCTAAAAATGAAATTATTAACTTTTTAAATAAATTAAATTTAATTGATAAGAAAAGTGACAGTGGTGATGCGCAATATGTCAAACCAATTTTATGATTATCTTTCTAATAAACTTTTTGAATATTTTTATGAAAATAATTTAAAAATAGGCGATAAGTTTTATATAGATTTTGATGAAGAGGATGAAGTTATAAGTTTATATGAAAGTTTAAAAAATAATGGAAAAAATAAATATATCTTTGAAGAATTTTGTTATAAACATGATTATTCTAATAAAGAATATAAAACTTTTTCATTAAATATTAATGGTATTAAGTTAGTTGTTGTAGAAAGTGTTTCTATTAATATTGATTATATTGTAACTCTAAGAAATCAAGTAACTGAACAAAAAGGAGTATGGAAAGATACTGCATTATTAGTTATTTGTCATAAATCAATCGATAGTATATACAATGGAATGAGAAATTTACAAAAAGAAGACATGCCATTAAATATTAATTCAATTTCAAAAAATTTAGAAAAAGATTTAATAAAATCTCAACTTGATAAAAAAGATCAAGAAATTATTAAATTCTCTTTAAAAAATCAAGATGATTATTTTACTACCACGTTATTTGATTATGAAAATATTTTATCAATTATTAACAAAGGAAGTATCAGTGAAGACGATTTTAAAAAATTAGAATTATTTAGAGATGATAATTTAAGTGGTTATAGTTCAAGAGATATAAAAAATAGATTAGAGGAAAATCATAGTTATTTCATGGAAATAAATAAAATATCTCAATATGGTGATAAAAAAGAACAATTAGAAGAAATCACTACTAAAAAAGGAATAAAACTTTTAAATAAGGATGATTGGTATACAAATTCATGGAAAACTATTAAAAAAGAGAAAGATTTATTAAATGAATCAAAAGGTTTGGAATATTATGAACCTTCAGAAAAAATTACAGAAAATGGATTAAGTTATTGGGAAAAACCTAATTCTCACACTAAAGCTGGAAGAAGAACACGTAATATTATCGTATTCAATAATAAAGAACTTAATGAAGTAAGTTTCAGGTTCAAATTTGATAAGAGAACTAGTAATCAATATTTAAATAAAAAATCTAAAAAAATTACAGAATCTTCTGGTAACGCTTTAAAAGTTCGATTTAATGTTTTTAAGGATAAACCAACATTTAAATCTGTTAATTATAGTCATAACAATGAAACTAAATCTACTTATAAATTTAATATTGTTGTTTTAAATGCTGTACCTGAAATTTTTGAAACAATAAAATCACGATACCAAATTAAAAGCTCACATGAAAAAATTGTAGTTATTAATGATGAAGATAGTTCTAATATAGTCTTCGGAAAGAGAGATAATAATATCATTAATGAGATATCTGTTGAAGAAAATGGAGATAAATATAGTCTTTATGATAATGAATCGTTATTAATATCAGAAAATTCTCCTGCATGGGAGAGAGGTATTTTAAATTTCACATTAATGTATAATGAAAATGAAATAGCTTTTGAAATAAAAGAAAAATCTAATAGGGCGATACCTGTTAAATCTCATGTTATTTGGAATGAAAAAAGAAAAAACAGAGAAAATTTTGTATTTAATGGTGTTAAAGCAGTTCAAGATATTAATAGTTATTATTTAGAAGATTCTTTTAAAGATATTTTAAAATTAGAACATTATATTATTGAAAACAACGTGTTTTATGGAAAAATAGACATAAACAATGAGATTACTAAGGAAGAAGTACATTATAGTGAAGATTTAGAAGCGGCATATATTGCTATTTTAGATTATTATCGAAATTATGATGATTCTCCTGAAGATAATCTTCCTAGTTTAATGTATCTAAATAGTGATTTAAAAGAATTATATCAAAAGTTTATTAATGTTTTTAATAGAGAAATTGAAGAAATCGAAGAAAACTCTGTTTTATCTGATTATCCTAATAAAAAAGATTTAATTAAATTAGGACGTCTTGATAAAGATAATGAGATATTTTACACTAGTTTATCTCCAGTAAATATAGCTTATCAATTAGAATTAAGTAATCAATGTGGAACTGAGGAGTTAGATAATAATATGATTGAGCGTTTAGTTCCTAATAATATTATTCCCTATGTTATTTTAGATAATGATGAATTATATAGGCCCATATATCAGGAAGTTGCACATGAATGGTTATGTTATAAAAAAAGTGAGAATGTTTCAATTGGTACAACTAATGTATTTATCTCAAATTTAGTCTATGAAAAATTAACTCAGTTTGTTAAACATTATGAATATTTATTTGATATTAATCCAAATTCTCCAATTAGAATTAACTTAATTAATATCAATGATGATAAAGAAGTAGTTAGAGGTGTTTTTAAATTTATTCGATCAAGATTACCTGATAAAACTAAGACTAAAAATATAGTCCCTGTTGAAATAAATGTGTATAATAATTCATATAAAAGTAATTTTGATAAATTGTTTGAATGTAATTCTAAAGAAGAAATCTTCGAAGAATTTGGTAGTAAAAACATATCTCTTAAATCAGATGTATTAGATGAAATAGATATAATTCATTTAGTTCAAGATAATATTACGTATTATAAACATTCATTAAATAAATCTTCATTAAATGACATTTATGAATATGCACACATTTCTTTTTACAAATGTAGAACGCATAATGGTATAGCTAATGAGCAAATGGAAAATATTGAAACGGGATTATCTTTAAATGGTTTATTATCATCAGTTACATCAACCACAGTCCATAATGAATATAGAACAGGATTTGGTACTAAATACTTAGAAAATAAAGATAATACTCTTGTTAAAACAGCTATATCTCTTAATGAACTAATGGAAAATAGTAGAAATAAAGGAAAAAATACATACTCTAAGAACAAATCCAGTGTTACAACAGTTGAACTAGAAGAAGATAATATTCAGAAATTATATGATTGTTCTCATTGGGTAACCTTTATTGAGCCTACTTTTGGTCTTGAATATTTTAATGATGATGATAATTTGATAATTATTCATTATAGTGATCAATATAGCTCATCTAGTAAATATGATACAATCACGGTTACAAATAAAACAATTCAATATGAAGATATTATAAAAGATTTTCTTAAAGATAAAAATATTGAAGTTTCAGACGAGGATGTAGTACCAATAATAAAAATGTTTAATTGTGTTAATGGGGAATGGTTACTTAGAATTATCTCAAGTAATGGGGAGGATGACCGTGAAAAATTAAGTATTATTTCTGCTATTAAGTATGGTTTATCTATCTTAAATCATGAGAATATTTATTGGATCCCTGTTTCCATGGAAGAGATTTTAAGAATTGCTGGAAATGTAAAATTAGATAAAAGTAAAGGAATATTCTCTTCATCACTAAAAAAAGGAGTTTATAGTGATGATTTATTATTCATTGGATTGAAAGTTAATAACAAAGATAAACTAGATGTTATATTTTATCCAATAGAAGTAAAAGTTGGACTTAATAAAACAGGCACTATTAAAAAAGGTAAAAAACAATTACATAAGACATATGATTTACTAAAAGAACAATTATTTAGGAAAAATGATGAAGAAAATGAATTTAAAAATAAATTCTTCAGAAATTTTTTCATGCAAATATTCTTATCTAATGAAAAGAAATTCACTATAAATAAAATATGGTCTGAGAAAAATTTAGAAGTTATCGAAAAATTTAAAGATAAATTATTAAATGATGATTTTAACATTTCTAATGAATTAGAAGAATATATTGGTATAGGTTCATTAATTTCATTTAAAAATAATTATTCTTATATTAGAGTATATAGAGATACTGATAATATACAGATAATTGAATTACCTGAAGATAGAGCGTATTCTGGTTTATTAAAGCCAATACAGGATATTTTCAATGAAATTCATTTTGATCGTACTGATATTCATGCATCAGATTTACTTTATTCAATTGATTTAAATAAACCTCTTGTGAATGTTGTAGAAGAAACCATTGAAAAGAATAGTTATGAACTTACTGATGAACCAAGTATGAACTATGACGAAAATAATATTAATTCTATAAATTTAGTAAATGAAACTACCGAACAGGATATACAAGTAATTGACAAAAAAATTCAAAATATTGAAAATCATACGGCTGTACCTATAAAAGTACAATCTCTTAATGATATTAGAGTATTATTAGGTACAGAGGAAAACACTAGTAATCATAAAATATATTGGGAATATGGTAATAAAAATTTACCAAATAGACATCTCTTGATTCAAGGAAAGTCTGGACAAGGAAAAACATATTTTATACAAAGAATATTGAATGAAGTTTCACATAGTGGAATACCTACAATTATTATAGATTATACAGATGGATTTAAAAAATCACAATTAGAAAAAGATTTTAAAAGATCTTTAGGTGATCAATTAAAAATGATATTCTTAATTAAAGATAAATTCGATTTAAATCCATTTAAGAAACATAATATTGAATTAGATGAAGGTATCTTTATGTTGGAGGATAATCAAAGTGTTGCAGGTAGATTTAAATCTGTTATTAATTCAGTATATCAATTAGGTATTCAACAATCAAATTGTGTTTATGAGGCAGCTTTAAGAGGATTAAATAAATCTGAAGATGAGATGGATTTGTCTATATTTAGAGAAGAGTTAGAAAAAGATCAATCTAATCCAGCAATTAGTACACTCAATAAATTAAGAGAATTATTAGATAAAAATCCTTTCGTTTCCAGTGATTTCGATTGGTCTGATATTTTAGATAATGATGAAGGAACAGTATTAGTTATTCAACTCACTGGATTATCTAAAGATGTACAAAAAACAATAACAGAATTTATATTATGGGATTTATGGAATTATAAAGCATCCACTGGTAGTGAAGATAAACCATTTAATGTTATATTAGATGAAGCTCAAAACTTAGATTTTTCAGAAGGTCAACCATGTAGTAAAATTTTAACTGAAGGTAGAAAATTCGGATGGTCTGGATGGTTTGCTACACAATCACTTAAAGGTATGAGTTCCGAAGAAATCAGTAAATTTGACAATGCAGCAATGAAAATATACTTCCATCCAACAGATAACTCTATTTCAGAGGATGCGAGAAATATATCTAAATCCAATAAAAAAATTTGGGAGAGTAAATTATCAAAACTTAATAAAGGAGACTGTGTTGTTAATGGTTCATTAATGAGCTCAAATAATATGTTATTAACTCAAGCTAAAATAATTCATGTTGATTCTATTAATGATTATTCTATTAAGAAATTTGAAGAATAATCTTCTAAACTTCTTTTTTTAAACTCTTTTTTTATAATCATATTTATATATTTTTTTTTAATCAAAATTTTTTATCATATCCTATTTAATTAATTATAAAATGCTAAATTTTACTTGTAACATGTACATGTTATTTTATAAATTATTAATAATATAAGATTTATTCAATTATATTAAAAATAGCTATAAAAATTTAGTAGTAAATATTGATATATTTGTTTATTTAATTAGTTTAATTAGAATATTTTAAATTAAATATTTTACTTTAAAATATTTTTTTTTAAAAAAAGAAAAATGTGGAATGAATTTATTCTTCCACTGTTGCTTCGAATGTTTCTACATGTTTATAGTTTTTAGATCTTGCACTGTCTAGACTTATAAGCATGGTTGAACCGTTATGGAATACGGATGTTAATGATGGTGTGATTACTCCTGTTAATCCTAGGCCCATGAAGAATGTGTTTAGTACAAGTATTAATCCATAGTTTCTGTGGATTAATTCTAGCATTCTTTGGCTTATTAATCTCATAGTTACGAGATCGTTTAGGTTTGGTCTGAGTAATGTGATATCTGCAACTTCTCTTGCTAGGTCAGATGAATCTTTCATTGCTACAGATACATCTGCTGCGGATAGTGCTGGTGAATCATTTATACCGTCACCAACCATGATTACTTGTTTTCCTTCTGCTTTAATTTCCTCTACTATTCTTGCTTTGTCTTCTGGTAGTACTTGTGATCTGTATTCATTTACTCCTAGTAGTTCTGCTGTTGTTGCTGCAGCGTTTTCACTGTCACCAGTAAGCATTATGATATCAGCTATGCCTAAGTTTCTTAGTTCGCTGAGCACTTGTTGAGCTTCTTTTCTAGGTGGGTCGTATATGCAGATTATTCCTTCTAATTTACTGTCAATAGCAAAGTAGATTATTGAATATTTATCTGCATTTTCATCTATGATTTTTTCTTGTTCTTTTGTTATTTCTACACCTTCATCTTCAAGAACGAAGTGTCTGCTACCTAGCACTGTACGTTTGTTAAATAGTTTTGTAGCAATACCGTGGGCTACAATGTATTCTACTTCGGAGTGTAATTCTTCTCCGTGTGTTAATCCTTGTTCAATTGCTTCTTCCACTATTGCTGTTGCAACACTATGTGGGAAGTGTTCTTCAAGGCATGCAGCTTGTCTTAGTAATTCGTCGTCAGATAAACTACCTAATGATACTACTTTTGCTACTTTTGGTTTGGATTCTGTTAGTGTTCCTGTTTTATCAAAGATTATTGTGTCTGCATTAGCAAATGCTTCTAAGTATCTTCCACCTTTTACCACAATTTCTCTTTCTGATGCTTCTCTCATAGCTGAGATAATTGTTATTGGTGTTGCAAGTTTTATTGCGCATGAATAATCTACTGTTAGTGCTGATATTGCTTTTATTGTACTTCCTGTTAAGATGTATGTTAGTATTGTTACAGCGAAGTTCCATGGTACTATTGAATCTGCTAAATCTTCTGCTTTACTTTCAATTCCTGCTTTTGCTTTATCTGAACTTTCAATTAAATCAATAATTTGATTTATTCTTGTTGATTCATTTATTGCATCGACTTCTATGGTTATTGAACCGTTTTCAACAATGGTTCCTGCGAATACTGCTGTTCCTTCATTTTTATGGACTGCTAGTGATTCTCCAGTCATGGTTGCTTCGTTTATTTCAGCATCTCCTGATAGAATTATACCATCAGCAGGGATTATTGTTCCTGTTCTTACTATTACTTTGTCGCCTTTTTTGAGCTGTGAGAATGGTATTTGTATTTCTTCTCCAGTTTCTGTTTTTATCCATACTTTGTTGATGTTTAGCATTAGACTGTTTTCTAGTGAGTGTTTTGTTTTTTCTATTGTGTATTCTTCTAGTATTTCTGATAATCCTAGTAAGAATGCTATTGAGCTTGCTGGTCCAAACATTCCCTGAGATATTGTCACAAATAGGGATGTTGCATCAAGTAGGTCTACGTCTAGTCTTAGGTGTATTAAACTGTCAGCACCTTTTAATATAAATGGTATTGATTCATATAATACTTTTGCTATGTTTAGTGGTGCAGGTAGGAAGAATTTGAAGAAGTATCTGGTTACTATTTTTTTTATTATCTTGTTTATGTATCTGCTATCTGTTTCGTTAGCTAGTTGTAATGTTGTTGGGTCAGCTTCGAATAAGTCTGATTTTTTTATATCAGCTATATATTTAAATACTCGTTTTTTGCTTCCAGTGTATTCAACATATATACTACCATTTGTTGATGAAACTTTAACAGATTCAATGCCCTTTTTTTCTGTTAATAATTGGGCTATTCCATATCCTTCTTCTGTTGTAAATGCAGCTCTTCCAGCGCGAACACGTAATCTGTTTTTATCATTATCATAAACTATTTTAAATTTCATTTTAGTCCCTTATTTAAGTTATTTTATTAAAAAAAAATGTAGGGTGGAGTTGATAATGTTTTTGTGTTTATTCTTCAGATTCGTCTTCTTCATCTATGTCTTCAGGACCATAGATTTCTATTTTTTGTTTTTCTTGTGCTTCTGCGTGGATATCTTCTGCATCTTCTTTGATGTTTTCGATTCCTTCTTCTACAGAGTCTTTTAAATTTAGGAATCCTGCGGTTGCTGATACAGCTGCGTTGTGTGCTGCGTCTGTTTGTGCTATTTTTCTAATTGCATATGCTGCAACCATTCCGCCGATGAAGTATTTTACTTTTGTTTGTCCAAAAAATTTTCTTGCTTTTGTTCCAAATCCATCGTCATTATTATTATTGTTTGCCATATTATCACCTTTTGAATTATATTTTAATTAATTTTCTATTTTCAAAGAATAGTTTTTTTTATTCTTTATTTGATTATTATATTTTTATCTTATTTAAAGTTATTATTTATTTTTGTTGATTAATGTTTATTTTTACTTTATTTTGAGTATAACCTAATATTATCTATTATTTTTTTTTAGTGTGCCTAAATTTTAATCAAAAATTGTATATTCGTCTTATTTTGTGTTTTATTTGTTTATTTTCTGTTTTTTAGAAGGTTGAATTTTTTATCATTTTATTTATCATGATAAATAATGATAATTTTTAATTTAATTAATATATTCTTTTTTTAATTTAAACGTTTAATTTTTCTTTTTCGGACTGTATAACTATAAATAAATTATTTTTGATTATTAAGTCAATAATCTTTTTTCTTATCTAAAATAACTGTCATATTGCTAATTAAATTATCATGATAAATCATTACAAATAAACCATTACTTTAAATACTACCACCCTCATAATTAAGAGTAACAATCATAAGTAGTTATGATTGGCATTAATATTTTTAGGAAAATGGTTCTACAAAATACAGGGATGGAAGGATTTTTCTAAAAAGATTAAAATATTTAAAATAACATATAATGGAGAAATCACAAATGCAAAGATTTACTTTACCACGAGACGTATATTTTGGAGAAAACGCATTAGACTACCTTAAAGAATTAGAAGGAGAAAAAGCAGTAATAGTAATAGGTGGAGGATCACTAAAAAGATCAGGAGTATTAGACATAGTACTCAACAACCTAAAAGAAGCTAACATAGAAACAAAATTAATTGAAGGAATATCACCAGACCCATCCGTAGAAAGTGCAATGGAAGGAGCAAAAATAATGGAAGAATTTGGTCCTGACTGGATTATTGCAATGGGTGGAGGATCACCTATCGACGCTGCAAAAGCAATGTGGATTTTCTATGAACATCCAGATGCAACCTTCGAACAGATATCTTCAAATGAAAACTTCCCAAAAATGAGAAACAAAGCTAAATTCCTAGCAATCTCTTCAACAAGTGGAACAGCTACAGAAGTAACTGCATTCTCTGTAATAACTGATTATGATACAGGTATAAAATACCCAATTGCAAACTTTGAAATTACACCCGACGTAGCAATTGTAGACCCACTACTTCCTAAAACAATGCCACAAAAACTAACAGCTTACACAGGAATGGATGCATTAACACATGCAATAGAAGCATATGTAGGATTAGTACATCAACCATTCACGGACGCACTAGCATTACATGCAATAAAACACATATTCGAAGATCTTATAGACTCATATAATGAAGATATGGATGCAAGAGAAAGAATGCACTACTATCAATGTGAAGCAGGTATGGCATTCTCAAATGCATTACTAGGTATTGTACACTCTTTAGCACACAAAACAGGAGCAGCATTCAGTACAGGACACATACCTCACGGATGTGCAAACGCAATCTACTTACCATACGTAATTAAATTTAACTCAAAAGCAGATGCAAGTAGATATGGAGATATTGGTAGATTCATAGGAATGCAGGGTACAGACGAAGAAATTGTAAGACAATTATGTGTAAAAATTGATTACTACAATGAACAAATGGGAATTCCAAAAACACTTAAAGAATTTGGTGTAAACGAAGAAGAATTCCTCGAGAAAAAAGCAGAAATTGCTAAACATGCACAAGAAGACGCATGTACTCCAACCAACCCAAGAAAAACAAATCCAGAATTACTCGAAAAATTATTAGAATACATCTACTATGGAAAACAAGTAGACTTCTAAGAGGAGTAAATATCACTTAACCTCCTTTATATTTTTAATAAAAAATATTGATTATCCCACAAAAAACATGTAAATAATAATTGGAGAAGATTAAAATGGAAAATCCAGCAGATTCAGAATACAAATTATATATAGATGGAAAATGGTGTGATGCATCAGACAAACAAACCTTCGAAACAACATGCCCAGGAAATGGAGAAGTATTATCAACATGTGCAGAGGCAACAAAAGAAGATGTAGATAAAGCAGTAAAAGCTGCATGGAATGCATTCCCTGAATGGAAACAAGTAGAACCAATAGAAAGACAAGAAATTCTACTAAAAATAGCAGACATCATAGATGAAAATGCAGAAAAACTAGCATTAATAGAATCACTAGATAATGGTAAAGCATTACGTGAAACAACTTCAATTGATATACCATTCTCATCAGATCATTTCAGATACTTTGCAGCAGCAGTAAGAACAGAGGAAGGAAGTGCAACAAAACTTGATAATAACACATTAAGCTTAATATTAAGAGAACCTATAGGAGTAGTTGGTCAAATTGTACCATGGAACTTCCCATTCTTAATGGCTGCATGGAAACTAGCACCAGTACTAGCAGCAGGATGCTGTACAGTATTCAAACCATCAAGTTCAACACCATTAAGTGTACTTGAATTTGCAAAACTAATTGATGGAGTATTACCAGACGGTGTATTTAACATAGTAACAGGTAAAGGTTCCAAGTCAGGACAATACCTTCTTGACCATCCAGATTTAAGAAAACTCGCATTCACAGGATCTACAGAAGTAGGTTCCAATGTAGCAGACGCTGCAGCAAAAAAACTTATTCCAGCAACACTAGAATTAGGTGGTAAATCAGCTAACATTTATTTTGAGGATTGTAAATGGGACATGGCAATGGATGGATTACAATTAGGTATATTATTTAACCAAGGACAAGTATGCTGTGCAGGTTCTAGAGTATTCGTACAAGAATCAATCTATGATAAATTTGTAAAAGAAGCAGTAGATGCATTTAAGAAAATAGATGTTGGAATGCCATGGGATCCTAATGCACAAATGGGTGCACAAATTAACGAAAGACAAGTAGAAAAAATACTTTCATGTATAGAAAAAGGTAAAGAAGAAGGGGCAACAGTAGCTGTTGGTGGTAAAAGAATGACTGATGGAGACTTTGCTAATGGTTGTTATGTAGAACCAACATTACTAACAGATGTAACAAATGATATGTCTGTTGCTCAAGATGAAATATTTGGTCCAGTTGCAGTAGTAATGCCATTTGAAACTGAGGAAGAAGTAGTAGATCTTGCAAATGACAGTTACTATGGATTAGGGGGAGCAGTTTGGACTAGAGATATTAACAGAGCTATAAGAGTAGCAAGTAACATTGAAACAGGTAGAATGTGGATAAATACATACAACTCCATACCAGCAGGAGCACCATTTGGTGGATACAAAGCTTCAGGTATTGGCCGTGAAACCCATAAAATGATTTTAAATCATTATACACAAGCTAAAAACATAATGATCAATCTTTCAGAAGAACCAAGTGGATTCTATCCAAAAAAATAAGTTGAACTATTAGTTGGAATATCACTAAAACATCACGAATTCGTTTCATAATTTATTATTCTTCACTTATTTTTTTTTTAAATTTTTTTTATTAACTATTTTTATTTAAAATAAAAACTCTTTTTATTTATAAAATTATTAATCTATAATTATAACATATATTATTATAGAAGGGTATAAAATGACTAAATGGAATTATGAAAAATTAGATAAAATGACCAAAGAAGGAAGTAAATTCTCAAAACTAACTTTAAATTACAGAGTAATAGCAGATAACTTTCAGGAAATAATGATAAAAACAAGACAAAATGGTGATGTGCTACCATTAGAGTTTGAAGATGTATTTATTGCATATGAAAATAAGAATCCTATTGATGACATGGTTCTACCAGAAATCTCCAAGGAATTGGAAGAAAAAATATCCGAAAAAGAAAACAATCAAAAAATAATGCATATAAAACATTTCTCTAGAAATATATCCCATCAACAATGGTTTGATTTTATTGACCAGGAAGTGCTTGACTTTGTAGAGAAATATCCAGAATTTAGTGATATAATACTCGATAATTAATACTTTTTTTAAGAATTAATGGAGGGGAAAAGGGGGATTATGCTTAATGTATAATCCAAAAACTATTTTTTTTTAAACATTATAGTAAATATAACTATTATTTAAGTCATCTAGTATAGGTAACATATCCCTTTTATTTTTACAAAATAATTCAAATGTCTTATATATTATAGTGTAGATAGCATTTAGTTTTGTTTGTTCATTAACCTTCATTATATTATAGGGTAAATTGTTATTCTGAATATTTAATGGATTAGCAGGATTTGACCTTGTAATAAAATGTTCCATTATAAATATGACATCTTCTGATATTACATTTCCAAAGTTTAGCGCAGTTTGAATTTTCTCTTCTTCTAGATTAGAATGATCATTTAATAATTGTATTAGTGATGTATATCCATTAAATTGTTCTGGTGTGAAATATTCTTGAACCCTATGGGATACATATTCATTAGCTATTTGTAAATACTCATTTTGTAGTGTAAGATACCATGCAAATGATTCAATGTATAAGTTTTTTTCAACATTTAATAAGTGCATTATTGACTGTTTGATTATCTCATTAAATAGGTGATGTCCAAATTCATGGATTATTGCACCACTTATCATATTTTGTGGTGTATTTCTATTGATAAATATCCTGTTAAAAGAGTAATAGCTAAGATATTCGGGGTGTTTGTTTTCTTGGTCATACTGTACTCTTGCATATGGCTTAGTTATTTTCATAAGTACTGGGATTGAGGGTGGTTCTGGTATTGCGGGTAGGTTTTCAGAGCCTATTTCAATTATTGAATTCAGTATTGAATCATAGGCTGTGTCTGTTAATGGTATTTGTTTTAATATTTCTAGTGATTGGTTACTGAATAATTTATAGTACTTTTTAAAGTCTTTTTTATAGTAATCATAGTTTTTCATATTTTCATTGCAGTTTATACATTGTAAGTAATTAATGGGATTTTCTTGGCCACAATTATCACATATAATTTTTTCATTCATTTAGATTACCTTTTTTTTCTATTTTTATTTTTTTTACTCAAATATTATTATATTTATATATATTAATATATATTCTATATTTCTCTACAAATCAAATATATCATACAAATCTATTCTGATAAAATAATAAGTTAACTATTCTTTACAATAAAAATAAACTAATTAAAATTATTTTTTTAATAAAATGTATAAATAAATAATGATAGATTATAAATTAGATAATTTTTAATTAAAAAAAATTATTTTAAACCTAATCAACAGGAATTGATGATTAAATGACTAAAATAAACGTAAGAAGTGTTATTTTAGTAAGTATGGTAGTTATACTATTATGTTGTATAACAGCAGTATCTGCAACAGATAATAATACAAATACTGCAGTAGAACAACAACATAATAATACAGCTTCAACAATTCATACAAGTCAAGTATCTACCAATGATAATCAAAAGGTAGAACAAAAACAATTAAACACAGTAACTAAATCTAAATCAAAGCAACTTAAAACATCAACAGCATCATCATATTCATCAATAACAACAGAATTCACCAATGCTCAGAAAACTAGAAGTTCTTCATATACTATCAATTTAAAAAATAACACGTATAATATAACAAAACCAATCACCTTGAAGACACCTAATAATTGTCATAAGATTACAATTAATGGTAATGGTGCAATTATTGATGGTCAAAATAAATATAATTTCTTAGATATTTCAGGTAGATATACAATTAACATGAATAATTTAACAATAAGAAACTGTTATTCATCAAGTAAAGGAGCCGTAATAACTAAGAATAACAAATATAATGTAACATTAAATTTAAGCAATGTTACTATGTATAATAATAAGGTAAAAGGATTATATGGTGAAGGTGGAAGCTTATATCTAAAAAGTGCTACATTAAATGTAAAGAATTCAAATTTCTATAATAATTATGCATACGCTGGTGGAGTATTCTACTTGTATAATACAAGAGCAGATATAATAAATTCCAACTTCTATAATAATAGTGCTAAATATTATGGAGGAGCAATATATTCTACTGCTTACCTAAATATTCTTACATCAAGATTTTACTTGAATAATGCAGGATATAGAGGTGGAGCAATACATACTACTACTGATTTACTTGATTCATCTGGAACAACCCTGTTATCTAATTTAGCATTCTATGATAATACAGCAATAAATGGTGGGGTAATATCTACAAGTTCTAAAAAAGATTTAACAATCAATAATTGTAGAATATATAGAAATAACGCAACCTATGGAGCAGTAGTATCTAAAACATCAAGATCAACTACAACAATTAAAAACAGTAACATATGGAATAACACAGCAAAACAAGGTGGAGTTGTATACTCAATAGCATTATACAAAACATTACTAAACTCAAGTCAAATAAAAAATAACACAGCAGATGATGGTTCAATAATATATAATCCAAATGGAACAATTATCATCAACAAATGTAATTTGAGAGATAACATTGCTAGAAATGGATTAATATACTCAACTAATGGTAACACTAATATAACATACTCTAATATTACAATGAAAAATAAACAATACACAACCCATGTAGTATATAAAAATGGTCAAGGATATGTACTAAGCAAAGGAAATAATTGGGGAACAAAAGAACCTGATTATGGCTTATTATTCAAAAGAGTTAGTTCCACAAACAAGACAACAACTACAAAAACAACCTCAGCTAAGATAGATGAAGGATGCTGTTCCAACGTAATACAAGTAAGTAATAATGAATCAGTAATTACATTCAGAAGAGATTCAAGTAGTAGTGTGGACTTCTACATAACAAATGATACAATAACAAGACAACAGAAAACAGATGGTACATACTTTTTCCATTGTTATGTAACATCAAATGGTTGGATGGTAGGTAATGGTGGTACAGATTCAGCAGGTGTAACAGAGAAAACAGAAGCTATCACACTAGAAATGATAAATCAAAACAACATAAGTAAAACATATCTGGACATGCTATTAAATATTAAAAAAGACCTGGCTAAAGGACATGTGCTAATTAAAGCACCTAACGGTACTTTTGGAATGGTAATAAATTATAATGGTAAAACAAAAGAATTACAGGGAGTACTAAAACCTGGAGAATACATAGTATCACCTAATAGTCCAGATTATTATCATAGAGGATACTATAAGAAGGATACAAAGATATCCAGTCCATTAAATGCATCAAGATACCTTGCTGCTACAGATAAATATGGTATATATAGACAAGCAGATATCTCATACTACTATAAGACAAATTTATATAATACTACAATACAAGTATACGCATCTAATGATGACGGACATCTTGTAGGAAGAAAGACTTCATATTTAATGGGAAATATCTACGCATATAATCAGTTCATTTCAAAAAATCAAATACCAAAGGTAATGAATGCTAAATACATTGAAACAATCAATTATACAAAAATGTATAGATCAACTATAAAAACAGATAACATCACATCATATTCAAAACAATTAACCCTAAAAGCACATATTAAAGATCAATATGGTAATAATGTAAATAATGGAAAAATAGTATTTAAGATTAATGGAAGAACACTACAATCAAACAATAAGACAATTTATGTGCCAGTGAAAAATGGATTAGCAATATTAAATTATAAATTACCATCAAACTATTCAAAAAATACATACACACTAAGTGCTACATTTAGTGGAACTAATAATATTACAGGAAGTAAAAGCACCAACAGTAACATCAAGATATTAGCACCTACTATAAACATAACACAAGTAAATGCATCAAAAGGTTCATATGCTAACATAATAGTAAAACTAACCAATAAGAAAAATGTATTAAACATCAACGATGGTTTCATAATACTAAAAATCAATGGTAAAACAATATTTGATAATAAGGGTAAAACAGTAAAAGTCTATGTTAAAAATGGAGTAGCATCCTACAAGTATAAAATACCAGAAAGTTATACAGTGAGAAACTATAACATAACAGCAGTATACTCTAATACAATATACAGAGTTGAAGGAAATAGTATACTAAAAATAACAAAGACACCAACAATTGCATCACTACAAGCAATAAAAGCAGAGTTATATGATATAAATGTAAAAGGAGTTATACTTAACAATAATACTAAAACACGTATCAACGGAACATTTAAAGCCATATTTAAAATTAATGGTAATACATTACGAGATGAATCAGGAAAGAACATAGTATACAATATTACTAATGGTAATGTTAATTTAAATATTACACTTCCACAAAATCTTAAATCACATAATTATACATTAACAATGGTGACACAGGATAATTCAAATTACTTTGGAACAAGGACTAATACTAACTTAGAATTGAATCTTATTATTCATTCAATTAATGGTACCTGGAGTTCCATGGGTGATAATATTGCTGACAGTCCTAATAATAATTCACAGAGTGATGATGAAAGACTTCGTCAAAGAGTAGATTGTGATTAATATTTCACCTATCTTCTTTTTTTCTTTATTTATATGAATTTTATTAAAATTAACAGATGATATGATATAATCAACAATTTCTTATATAATCATTTAGAAAGATTCATTTTTGATAAAATAGACTAATTTTTTAAAGATAATTTAAATTAAATCTCTTTCCTATTTATTTTCAATAATATTTTAGATATAACTATGTTAATATTCTTCACATGTTCTAAGATAATTTTTTAAGTATTAAATATAATTATCAAAATTGATTTTTAGTCTAGCCTAATTTATAGTAAATTATTAAGAAATAGGAGAATGAATAATAACTTTTCATAATTTCTATTTTAGTTATAAATATATATAATAAGGAAATTATAGGATTAAACGTGGTAAAACAATAAATCTAAAAAAAGGTGATAATAATGACAGACAGAGAAAAAGTATTTGAATTTATGAATGAAGCACAAGTATTATTTTTAGCAACAACAGACGGTGATCAACCAAAATGTAGACCATTAGGTTTTCGCATGTTAGTAGATGACCAAATATATTTCCTAACAGGAACATTTAAAAATGTTTACAAACAACTAGAAGCAAATCCTAAAGTAGAATTCGTAGGAAGAGTAAACGGGGACTTCTTAAGATATACTGGAAAAGTAGCATTTGATGATGACAAAACATTATATGACAAAGCATTTGAAACAATGCCAATGTTAGAGAAAATATACAATGATAAAACAGGATATGTTCCACAAATATTCCATCTAGAAAATGCTGTAGCTGAATTCAGAACAATGGAAAATACAACAAAAGAAAAAATAGGATTTTAAATACCAAATTATTAATTTTTTCAATACTTACTTTTTTTTAATTCATTATAATTACAGTAATAGCCTATATCTATATTGTATTGATTTGAATATAATAATCTTAATTAAAATAGGATAATCTCTAATTATACGAAATAGTTGATAGAAATAGAAAATAAAATAATTCATAAAAAAAGCTAAATCTTAAATAAGTATAGTTTCTCTTTTTTAAAAAAAATAAAATGGAAAAAAGTGTTATTTGATTATATTTCTGTAGTAATTATTCCAGCATCCATAACCGGATTTTCTAATCCATCCGGATTTGATGTATCAATATCATCAATAGTTGTTGGAATAGCAGTATTATTTAATCCAGTTACAGATATATTATCAGGTATATCCGTTATGTTTTCAAAGTCTAGTACTATACTTCCATTTTCATTAAACTGAAGGTTTTCTGATCCAATTATTGCTACTAAATCATTATAACTTATTTTACCTTCTAAGTATAATAAGTATATGTATAATTTGTAATGGTAGCTTATTTGTGTTATTGTCTGACTTCTTTGTTCTTTGTGTGTTACTGGCCTATATTTTGTTACTATTCTTGTTCTTGTTACAGTTTTTGTCATATTTCTGTACTTGGTTACTGTTATATTTTTTATCTCCTGTGTTGTAACATTTCTATATTCTGTTACTGTTCTTGTTCTAGTCTCCTGTGTTGTAACATTTCTGTATTTTGTCACGGTTCTTGTTCTTGTTTCCTGTGTTGTAACATTTCTGTACTTGGTTACTGTTCTTGTCCTTGTCTCTTGTATTGTAACATTTCTAGATTTATTGTTGTTCTTGTTATACAGATTATTTGTTTTTGTATTTTTTTCGATTCCCTTATTTATGTTTTTAGTTCGTGTGTTTTCATGTGTTGTAATGTATGGTTTTTGTTTTGTCACATTTACTGTATATGTTTCTGTTACATTGTATGGTTCTTGTGTTGTAACGTTTACATTATAAGTTTCAGTTCTATTGTATGGTTCCTGTATTGAAACGTTCACTGTATATGGTTCTGTTACATTGTATGGTTCTTCTACTGTTATGTTTTCTTGATATTCTTCTGTCTCATTATATGGTTCTTTTACTGTTACATTTACTGTATAGTTTACGGTGTATGTTTTATTTGTTGTTTCGTTTACTAGTTTCCAGGTCCATGACATGTTTAAAGGAGTTTTGTTTATACTTATTCCAATCATGTTTTGATAGTGTGTTCCACTGTTATATTCATCTAATGCTTTGTAGTAGTATATTTGATAGGTTGTTTTATTATCTCTAAGTAACCCGCTATTTGGTATTTTACTATTTTTTAATGCGTCTTCGATTTTAATTATATAGTATTGTTGTGGATGTTTAAATCCAGGTAGTGTTTCGGATAGTTTTGTTGTGTTATGGAAATCATTTTTTATAAGGAAGTTTATTCCTTCTTGATATACGGTTAAGTCAGTTGGATCATCAAAGCTTTCTGTATCATTCCAGAATAATACTAAGAATCCTTTTATATACTCAATTACATTTTCGTTTGTTACTTGATTATATCTTATTTGGTTGGTTAATAATTCTCTTTCGAATATTGTATGATATATTGGTGGTAGAGCGTCTGGCTCTATACAGAAACCAGTATTATCATCGCTATAGTATTGCTGTGCTCCGTAGTTTAATGCAAATATTGTTTTATATGTATTAGTGTTATTTTCCATGGTGTATATTTTTTCAGTAGTGTTTGCTGGCACCACATCTTTTGTGTTGTATATGGTTCTATTAGAATTTCCTTCAACATCTGTTTTGTTTATTATTGTGTTATTTGGTATTGTGTTATTTATTAATGTTATAAAGCTATATTCAATGTATATTGAGGAACTGTTATCTGTTGCAGTGTTATTATTGAATTGATTGTTTTCAATGCTTTGATTTCCTGATACAGAGTATATTGCTCCCCCATACTTTGCATTATTATTTGTGAAGTTATTGTTTGATACGGTTTGACTGCTTACACTGTTTAGTATTGCTCCACCATCGTTTGTTGCTGTGTTGTTTTTGAAGTTGTTATTGTTTATATTATCTTTTGTATTGAAGCTGTATATTGCTCCTCCATAACCTGCATTGTTATCTATGACTGTATTGTTGGATATGTAGTTTGTATCATTATTTGATTCTAAATTAAGAGTATTATGGAAGTTCATTACTCCTCCGTACTTTGCACTGTTATTTGTGAAGTTATTATTTGTTAAAGTAGTGCTTCCATGATTAGCAGATAATACTCCTCCATTAGTCGCATTATTATCTGTGAAATTGTTGTTATTTAATAATGTATGTACATTAAAGGAATATACTACTCCTCCCTCTTTATTAGCACGATTTTTAATGAATGTACTATTATTTATCGTTGCATTTGCATATAACTGTATAGCACCACCAGTTTCTGTAACAGAATTATTTATGAAAGTACTGTTAATAATACTCATATTATTATATGTGGCACTTATAGCTCCCCCATAACTTGCATTGTTATCTGTGAATGTACTGTTTATAATAGTCCTAGTTTCATCATTTGAATTTATAGCTCCACCAGTAAAAATTGCATTATTACCTGTGAATGTACTGTTTATAATATGTAACTCTCCATTACCAGAATATATTGCTCCACCTAAACTTGCAGTGTTATCTGTGAATGTACTGTTGATAATACTTAACACTCCATTAGCTGAGTGTATTGCACCACCATAGGTGACAGCACTATTATTAGTGAATGTTGAATTATTAATTGTTAAATTACCATAATTATTTATTGCACTAGTTGTTCCATTTTTGAATGTTATTCCATTAATATTAATAGTATATCCATTACTAATAGATAGGATATTACTATTATTACCCATGAATATTATTGTTTTACCAGATTCTGCTGTTATATTGAAGTTTTTAACATTTGCTGTCACTGTGTTTGAGTTGATGTTTAAGGTATTTTTATAATAATAAGTGTCATTATCGTCGTCTGTTACTAGATATACTGTACCTCCATTACTTACCTTGGTTAATGCATTTGTTATATTGGTTGGTTTTGTACTATCACTACCATCACCTGTTCCCTTACTGTTAACATAAACATAGCCTTCATTTGATTCTTGTTTTAGTTTCTTTGTTGTTTGTGTTTTCTTTGTTATTGATTGTGAATTGTTACTTTTCAAAGTAGTATTAGTTTCTATATGAGAACTATTACTTTCATGTATAGTATTACTTTTCAATGGTGCTGTGTTATTAACATCATTAGCGTTAACTGAAGTTAATAATATTAATACAGTGAAGATTAATATCATTATAGATACGTGTTTTCTTGTTATATTCATCTATTTTCACCTCCTTCTATGTAGTATATCTAATGATATTTCTGAAAAGATATCATGGTTATTATTAATTTTATTTTATAAATATTTTTCTTAATCGCTTAAATTCGTTTAATCATTATTTTTGAAAAAAGAGACGTTCAACTACTTTTTATTTGATAATATAATGTTTATATGTATATCTTTTTGATAATTAAGAATTTTTTTTATAAAATAGCCTATAAGTTGTTATCTAACTGATTCTCATGCTTTGTAGAAAATCTATAATTTATAATAATATTATTCAAAAGAATTATGAGATCTTTAAAATATGGGAGAATGGGCAGTCAAAATTATTTTTTAAGTAATACTTCTTGATGAACTAGTTAAATTCACTAAATTATTTTTTATTATATAAGTACCTTATAAAATTTAATAATCAAAAAAAAATAGAAAGAATTGAAATCAAATAATATCATAACTCTTCTTTTAATAATTCAAAGAAATCCACACATTTATCAGGATTTACTCTATGTAAAGTATGATAACAAGAAGGACAATAAGTTATTACTTTACTTCCACTAAGAGTTTTTAATGCCATTTTTTTAGTTAATTCTTTACTACCGGCTTTCATACCTGCACCAAAACCACAGCAAGAATTAGCACGATCTTTAGGCACATTCTTAACAATATTTCTAACTTGTTCTTTTCGTTCAAGTGCATGACATGGATCATGAATAATATAACCCTCACAATTAATTTCTTCATTGTTAAATAAATCCATAGCAAATATTACATCAATATTAAAATCAGGATATTTTGTATAGTATTTTGTGAATGATTCATAGCATCCTGGACATATTGTTATGATTTTTTTCACACCATGCCTATTAAATTTGTCTATGTTGTTCTTTACTACTTTATCAGCTATTTCATAGTTTTTTAATTCAAATAGCATTACACCACAACAACTTTCATCGGACAATACATCGTACTTGACTTCTTTTTTATCAAGACATTCTGTAACAAAATCTATTAATTCACTTTCTCTAAATCTACAAGTACAGCCTCTATGAAGTATAGTTTCATGGGTTTTACCATCATCAACTAGTTGCATGTCTTCTCCATAAGTGTTACCTTTGTATATTATGTTATTTTTTATTTTATCTGAATAGTTCATAAATTATTAAGTCCTTCTAATATTTTTTCTAGATAATTATCTTATATTTTTTTCTTCTATTATCTCTTCTTCTTGAATCATAGGCTATTAAATCATATACAACCGGATCGTTTATCAATATTTTCCATACTTTATATGTTTCATTGATGAACTCCTTATTTAATTCCAGATTATCTCTTATTATTGGACACTCATAAGGTATTTCATTTTCATCAAGAATTAGGTGAAGAGTACCCTTACTATTTATATGAGGTATTAGAGGAAATGTTCTGCATTGAATAGGTCTAATACTACGATTACAATGGGGTGGGTTTGTGCATTCAACAAGGTATACATCATCATCCCAACTATGAGGGTAATCTATGTCTTTTGAACTAATACAGTATAGATTGAAGCCATCACTATCTTCATACATTAATTCTTCTCCAGGTAGAAGATATAATCCTACTTTTTCCTCTTTGTTATTATCATCATAGACGCAGCATATTTCTCCACATAGTTTTCCACAATCATAGTCAAGTGGTGATACTTTATCTAGCATATCATATATTTTCTGTATATTTTTTTTCATCTGACTTGCAGTTATTTCCATGTATTAATACTCCTGGTATTTATTTTAATTATGAATTAATCTAATCTAGTAGTTGTTTTTTCATTATTATATTATTGGTTTTTTTTAATTAGTATAATTAATGAGATTTATTATATTAGAATTAGAATAGATAAAATTAGTTGTATGTTTTCCGCGGATTTTGAAAAAAAATATAATTTTTATATAAAATATGTTAATTAGAATTACTTGATAATTATTGTTTGTTCACACCTATATTTTATATAAAAATGCATTAGTCTAATAAGACAGTTATATATTATATTCAATCTATATAAATAGTTAGTACTAATTATTAACAGTTTTAGAGGTTATTTACACGATATTAGATTGTAATGAATAAATATTTTAGTATATCCTTGTTTTTAGATTAATAATAGATGTTTTAATAGTAATTAAGTTTACTTGTATAGTATTTTCTCGTGATTTTATGTTAAGATTATTGATTTAATAGGAGGTATAACTATAAATCAGAATAATTTAATCTATATATAGGAGGGAATCACTATTGAAACATTGTAAAAATTGTGGAGCAGAATCACCGGATGATGCGCCATCATGTATTGTTTGTGGTTATAAGTTCACAAATGATGAAGTAAATATGTCTTATAATAGTACTAATTCGGGAGTATCTGATAATACTTATCAAGATTATAATCAACCGTGTCATTATTCACAGTTTACATATAATCATTCCTATTATAATCCTAGTAAAAATAAGGCATTAGCTGTTATATTATCATGTGTAATTATTGGGTTAGGCAATGCTTATTTACATCTATTTAAACGTTTTGCTGTAGAGATAATAATTACATTAATACTATCTACTATTTTTCAGTATATCATTAATACAGTAGGATTAAGTACTTTAATATTCTATGTTTTTGGTATAGTTTATACTGTATGGGTTATCTATACTATTTATGATACTTATCTATGTGCTAATGCAATACAAAATGATGAAGATTTACCCTTATTTGTTAATTTATGGGATATTAGGTATTGAAAAAAATTAGTATTTAGAAAAGTATGTACTTTTCTTTTAGACAGATTACCTATTTATTACTTTTTTTAATATTAATAAATATGATATTGGTTTCTTTAGAATTCACTTAATTTTTCTTGATTTGTTTTTTGTGATGTGCTTTTTGTTTTAGAGGATATGATTTGCCAGTTATTATCGAAATCTACTTGTATTTTATTATCTTCTAGGTATACTTCTACTGCGCAACATCCAGCATATATTCTATAATACGTAGGGTTATCAATGTCTTGATATATTTCTGTTTCATATCCTGTTATTTTATCTAGTTTTAGGGATAGTTCGTCCACTAGTTTTTCAACAACTTCTGGAGTAGGATTTTTATCAAAGTATTTTTGAAAGAAATCTAAATTATCCATATTTATTAATATCATCTTTTCACCTTTGGTATTATATTTAAGAATGACATTTATATAAATGTAGTTAATTTTAGTTTAAACTAATTATGTATATTTTTTTAATTTTTTATCCAATATTAATGTTTTAAAAAATATCATGTCTAAATGGTATATTTTCTAAATTATTATAATAAACTTCAGAATAATTTAATGCAATATTTTCTAATAATAATTCAAATAATTTTAACAAAATCAGAAAAACGAATATAAAAAGTAATAAAAAAAGGATTATTAAGTACATAAAAAGAAATTTAAATAAAAATATAAGATAAATTAAAAAAATAACGATAAATAGCAAGATAATATTAATTTTAAATGTTATAATTATAATTAAAAAAATATATCTAAAAATTGATATCTACAAAAATAAAAAATACTTTAACATAAATAAAGCATTTTATAGGTACAATAGGGGTATATATTATATACCTAAAAGGGCTATAGTAATAACTATGTGGGTATAAATTTAACAACGATTTTAAGTGGTGAAATTATATGTCAAGAAAATATTTTACAAAAATGGAAAACGAATCAGCAGATGAAATGGTATTCGGACAAACTAAACACCCAGTTAAAATGGGATTAGACCAAGTTATGGGTGG